>JAABUQ010000635.1_pt1 | contig 82163 bp, 82 predicted proteins | sample 5560001 | NCBI WGS metagenome assembly JAABUQ01 (sample SAMN10711888, study PRJNA513371) | rock metagenome | isolation source: Antarctica rocks | place: Antarctica: Victoria Land, Finger Mt nord | collected 2015-12-18 | reverse complement strand
TTATTAATAAAATATAAAATATAAAATATAAAATATAAAATATAAAATATAAAATATAAAATATAAAATATAAAATATAAAATATAAAATATAAAATATATTAATTAAAAAAATTTTTAAAAAATTATTATTATTATTAATATATAAAATAATAATAATATTTTTATTTTAAAAAATTAAATTTATATTTAATTTAATATTTTAAATAATTTAATTATTATTAAAAAAATAATTATAATTATAATTTAATATTAATAATTTAATATTTTAAATAATTTAATTATTATTAAAAAAATAATTATAATTTAATATTAATAATTTAATATAATTAAAATTTATTATTTAAATAATATTAAATTAAATAATTTATTAATAATAATTATAAAATTTATTAAATATATTTAAAATTAGTTTTGCATAATTTCTCTTATAACAATAATATTATTTATTAATTAACAATAATAATTTTGTAAAAAAGTTATATAAAGCTTGCTTTGGGCGTATTCAATAGGTTTAACAGGTTTAGCAATTCTCATTTTCCTGGGCAGGCCTGCCGATTTGCTGATGAGGATCAGAGCAGGACAGGTAGGAAAGGATCGGACAACTACGATTCAAACGCTATACGTGTAGGGTTACCCCTATACTAGTCTGCTGATTTGGTGACATGGACTTAATTACTATTAGCGCAAATATATATTATTAAAGTTACCCTTTGGACTCGTAGCTCTTTTGCTTTTCCCTGTTGCTAGATTTAACCCCTAAAGTGAAGACTTACTGCTTAGAAAGTCAAGATAGGCAAAAGGCACTGCAGACACATAGAACGCTGTTGGAAGGCTTTACGGATCAGAATAAAAATTTAATGAGATGGGTACCTTCTGAATGCGTCTGAGTGTTACTTTTCCACAATTCTCTAAGTTTGAGCCATTCCGTTACTTTTTCACAATTCTCCAAGTCTTCTCAATGAAGTTATATATTTGCACTTCTGTCTTGCCTCCTCACTAATCACTCTAGACCTCTTGCCCATACCCGCAAGATGTCTGGCGCTGGTGGTCGAGACTTCTCTGGCGAAAGCGAATCTACCACCCTGTCAGAGGGAATCAGCCGTGCACTTAATCATACGACATTGACAGAAGCTACGACAACGGCCGTGCCAGAGGAGGTATAGGAACCCTCAGTCCAGCTATTAAAGAGAACACTGTCGACTACGTCCGTGATCTCAACTACGTCAAGCTTTGTCTCAAAGAACGCAACGAGCCGCATTACGGCCTGGACTGGAGCGTCAAAATCTGAAAATCATTGGCCTCGGGTCTTGTGGCACAGTTTTTGAGATACCGGGAACCGAATTGGCATTCAAGAAAGGCACTAGCGAGCATGGGATCTGGAGAGATTTCCTTCTAACCAACAAAGTTCACAACGCGGTTCAATATGTACGATTGATGATGCGGGAAGCATTCCCAGGCTCTACAATCCCGAAAACTCCGCTGTGTCATGAATACGAACCTGTCGACGACGAAAAGTTCTGGACTGATAACCTGCAACGATTCCCTACAAGCCACCGCACGAAGCAGCCACTGTTTATAGTGGACCGAATTCTTCCATTACCTCAAGGACCAAGAGAGGCTCTGATCGACAGGTTCTTCGACGTTGATAAGGGAATTCAAGTAGGAAGCAAAAGATGATCAGGAAAACAAGGATTGCCTCGTGCGAATGTACCTTTGGGGAGCGAGAATCAGTAAGAGAGCAGTCCGACGTCTACGATTCGCTGCGAAACTTCCCTCTAAGACTAAATATGATGGAAGACATTGGAGTTAATGTCTCAGTGCTGGCCAATGAGATGGCAATTGGTTTAGCTATATTACACTGGCAGGCTCAGGTGGACGGTATGGACGTGGAGTTCGTACTCGGAAGCTCTGCAACATGGGACAACGAACGGCCAAGAGGATACGATGATACATCTACATCACCGCATAAGGTACAGACTATCAACTTCAATCGCAGAGCAATACACCTCTGGATGTTTGACTTTGACAAGGCGACCGAGATCGAGTTCACCAACCATGATGTCAATACGAAGCTCGTCCCTGCTTTCCTCGGCAACGACCCTTACTACCCCAAGCCACAAGTAGACGAAGAGCTGTGGAACGACTTTTGCGGCGTATACTTGAAGGCCAGCGAGGCAATTTTACGTGCTAAAGTGGCCGATCCGCATGTCAAGGGTTTGCCACGACGCTTTCTCGACGAGGTACTGAGGGTGTCGAGGGAGCATGAGGACTGGAATGAGGAGGACAACATCGTGTTTGCAGAAAATATGTGATTGATTTCCCCGGCAAGTCTACAAAATGGCGTGAGCTTTGGCTTGCTTATGTACAAAGGTTCGCGTGGGGATGACGATGATTAGCGGGATTATGCAGCGGGCGTGTGGGTGGGTACGAAGCATCACTAGTGCTGTGCTGGAACTTAATTTGGAACGAATGGGCTCGGGGTGCTCAAAGGGCAAGAAAAGTCGTGCCTCACATTACGCTTTGCTTGACTTAGATTACTAAATCAACATTGAGGAACAAGAACCAGTGAACCTGTCTTTCGTAATTCGGAAAAGCCTTTCTAATGTCATCTATCCGTGACAAACACTATCTCCCCCAGTCTCTGCTGCTACAGCCTTGCCGTTTCAGGTGCATCGATTTTGATGGCTATCTTGCCGAAGTGCTTCTGATCCCACATATACTGATAGGCCTCCTTCAAATCTTCGAGCCCAAACACCTTCTCATCAACCACTGGCTTGATTCCGTTGGCATCAATCGCCGCATTCATCTGCTCAAACTGCGCTCGACTCCCCACTAGCACACCTCTTACTATGCAAAGCTTATTCAGGCACTCCAGAAAAGTCGGTTGCTTCTCCTCCCTCACTCCACCTAGGAATCCAATGATGGAGATCACGCCTTCTGGTCTTATGGCCTTGAGCGACTGCGCCATTGTTTTGGGCCCTCCTACCTCTAGGACGTGAGCACAGCCGATGCCGCCAGGTGTGAGCGATTTGGCAGTTTCGCCCCATTTGGAATCGGATTTATAATTAATGATGTGGTCCGCCCCTAGGGATTTGAGGATTTGAGCCTTCTTGTCCGAGGAAGTTGTGGAAATTACGCGAGCGCCAGCCGCTTTAGCAAACTAAATAGATCAACAAGGCAGTCTCAGGACGGAGCGCTTTTGTTCAAAGGGGGTTGGGGTAAGGGGCAGGCGGCTACGGACGATAGCAAACATACCTGCAATGCGAACATACTAACACCACCCGTTCCCTGCGTCAGAACAGTGTCACCAGGCCTTAGCGCCTTCCCCTCAATACCGTAAAGCCCATTCCAAGCCGTCACCGCAGCGCACGGTAGGGTACTCGCTTGCTTGTAATCCAGGCTCTCGGGCATCTTGACCAGTCCTCTCTCCTCAAAAGCTCCATACTGACGTAGGGTACCGTCGATAATGCTACCGATCCCGGTCATAGTGTCCGCAGCGGTAATTTCGCCGGCGAGATGAGATTGGTGGAAGAGGGTAAGAACACGGTCACCCTTCTTGAGTTGGGTCACGCGGGAGCCGATCTCGATTACTGTTCCCGCGCCATCGGACGCGGGGATGACATTGTCGCTTGTAGGGAAAGGGTATTTGCCCTGGGTGGATAGAGGTGTTAGTAGGGGTTCAGAGGGCAATTGAGCACGCTGAAAGAGGCATGATGGCGAGAAGGTACCTTGGGAATGATGAGGTCTCGGTAATTGAGTGAAACGTAGTGGAAGTTTACGAGCACATCGTGATCACCCAGTTTTGGGATCTCGACCTTCTCAGAGAACTTGAGGCTAGCCAAGCCTTCTTGGCCTACAACATTCCATTGTGCCGTTGTAGTAGGCGCCATATTGATGAAGGTGGGAACGGCTGATCAGTGACAGTCGTTGATCGCGTAGGCAGGAGGTTAATTGGGGAAGAGCTTCGTTATTGGGGTGCCTGTTCATATAAGATAGTATCAAAGGTAGTAGCACGCGCTCCAAGGCTCTTTATAAGCAGAGCCATGATTAATCATATATCAACTAGGTACGTATGACGTGCTACTCTAGGCCGGATATTGATTAGAAATCAGCAGCGGATTCTGCGGTGGGAGGAGAGAAGGGGAAAGGGAGGGTGGAGAAAGAAGGGGAAAGGGAGGGTGGAGAAAGAAGGGGAAAGGTGAAAGGGATAAAGATAGGTACAGTACGGAGGATTACACCAATAGTTTTGGTTCGGGCTAGTATGGTACTAATGAAACTTAGGGCTAGGGCTAAATAAGTGCCCTGGAGCAAAGGCCCGGTTTAAAAAATTAATTAGCATCTTACAGGGCCGCTTCCTGGGACTAGTCCTTAGAGATTGATAATTGTAGAGCATTTAGGCCAGAAATCTCTAGGCCTTCCGAGTACTCTCGTCCAGGCAACGACTCCGGGGGCCAGGATAAACCTAAGATCAACTCGTACTAGCGCAAACCAAAACTATTGGTGTCATCCTCCGTATGACGTGAGGAAATTAAATAGGCGGGGTACAGCGCAGTTTTTTATTTCCGCCGGCCGGACCGAGGCACCTCCCTATCAGCATCAGACCCGATTTCCTAGGTAGGTAGACTCATAAACAACGAGAGACATGCCGTAGAGTCTGTTGAAGATCACATTCTCCCACGTAAAATCTATTACTAAACCAACCCCCGTCGTTTTTATAGTCGCATTAAGTAGACTGTCGTCCATTCTTGACTCTACCTCTCCGCCTTCCGACCAACAATACTCTGCTTCCCGCATCGACTCAGGGCTTAAGCTGTACCCCTCTACATTGTCCTCTTCTCCCCAAGGAGAGCTGCAAGTACTCAATGTACAATTGAGGCTGTCATACGCATCCTTGGCCTTCCCCAACCACAACCGGACTCGCCGAATTGGGCCCCGCCACCACCAAGTGGATATCTAGAGCACTGCCGCCGATTATGTCTGGCTGTGGGCCCAACGAAGACGCTCCAGCCGCAAGTGGAGCATGCGCGCTCAGGACCGCGGTGCTCGCGGCTTGTGTTTCTCGGAGAAGGCATGCCCTAGCTCCCACTTAGCTTTGCTACCGAGAAAAGCTCTCGCGAGAATTTCGAGTGATTTAGAGAACAGGGAAGATGGGCCTACTGCTCTCCGTTTAGGGCCAGCATACTGGCGTAAGGATCTTCTTTGCGGCAGTCCGTGGGAAGGCCCTGGTGGTGTTGGTCAGTGACTGTGGTATGGTAGCATTGATGGATTAATTCAAAGCTCACGTACGATTTCTCGACCACGGATAGTAGGTTTGCGGCAGTTGGGACGCCAGGTCCCGATTCGACGTTTGAGGTTGAGACGGTCCAGGCATTCTCTTGTTCTCTTGCGTAGTGATGGCATAATTTGCCGCAAATGCATGCAGGTGCTGAGGGCTCAACGGGGAAGCAAAGATGGGATTGAAGGGGAGCTTTTGTGGAGTAATGGTGCTGGCAACGCCGAAAAGGTATATCGAGTATAGCGGGACGCTCTAAAGAAGATACCTAGATACGGGTCACGGCGTGGTAGAGGAAGACATAAGTAATAATGAGAAGTTTATGCAGATCACAAAGAAAAAGGGAGAAAGCGAGATGGAGATATATGAGGTACGGAGATGGAGGGGCTCGGAGATGGGAGGGCAACGGTGGAAATGAAGAATTGCCTTGAAGAAAAGTTGGATTGTGGGTTGCTGGGCGAATTGCCATGCGACACAGAGTTAAGTAGCCTATCAGCGTTCCTCGCTCAAGACAGCACACGGAGCTCTGGAATGCCACTGAGATTGTCGGACTTTTCGGGCGTTGCTTGACCGTGCATCAGCCAACTTCCGGGACACCATACCGCAACGATCTGGTTGACAGCGAAGCTTTCAAGAAGCAGCTGAGCATCGTACACATCTTGTAGCAATGCTATAGATGCCACAGGTGGCTTATGCGCGGGTCGTCGAAGGACAAATTGGACGACCTCCTTGCGTTCGAGTCCCACATTCCATTGTCTCCTCCCAAGTTACATGTATGCACTTGTTAATCAGGATAGGCTTTCATGTGGAAGCTTTTTAGCTTCACAAACTGCTCGAAGCCAAATCTGCTGAGGGTGACTCCTTTCCCTGAGTTCTTCCAGCCTGTCCACGCCAGGTCCTAGGAAAAAGTGAGCTCCAATGCCATCAAACTCTAGGAACTGCACTTACCGGACTGGGGTAATCGCATCTGTTGACAAAGACAGTTCCTGCTTCAATTTGCTCAGCGAGCTCTTCGCCTTTGGCCACATCCTTTGTCCAGATGCTGGCGGTGAGGCCGAATTCGCTGTCGTTCATCATCCTGATTGCTTCGTCGTCATTGCCGACTCGCATGACTGGTATGACAGGACCAAAAGTCTCATCATCCATCACCATCATGTCGTGCGATACATCCGTCAGCAAAGTCGGTTTGACATACTTGCCATCTGGTGGAGGATTGGTAAAGCTCTCGTTCTCGGGAGTCACATCTTGAGCCCCCTTGTTTATAGCATCCTCGATGTGTTTTCTGATGGTGTCGACTGACTTTGACGACACCACCGGGCCAATATTCGTACTTGGGTCGAACGGATCTCCGAGTTTGTACCCTTTCAGAACGTTACGCACCGCAGCCACAAAATCATCGTGTATGCTTTCAGCAACATATACCCTCTCAACGCTACAGCAGCTTTGTCCAGAATTGAAAATAGCTCCGTCAACAATCTCTGCCGCAGCCCACTTGACGTCCACGTCGTCCCGGATGTAAGCTGGGTCTTTCCCACCGAGCTCGAGCGCTACAGGTACGACACGACCTGCTGCGGCTCGCTGGACTTGCAGACCTCCAGCCACTGAGCCCGTAAAGCAGATCAATTTAATTTGGGGAACTCGCACCATTCTTTCGAGCATTGGCATTGAGCCGCAGTGAAAGTGTTGGATGACATTGTTTGGTAGTCCAGCTTCGGTGAAGATTGCCTGTACGTGTTCTACCACGGTCGGAGTTTGAGGGGAAGGTTTGATGATGACCGAATTTCCGGCAAGAAGAGCTGGTATCAAGGCATTGACCAGGATGAGATATGGATACTAGAATACCTAGCTCAGCTAAGCCTTTTGTAAAAGCACTAGAAAGCGACCCACGTTCCATGCAATCAGGATCAGAACGGGCCCAATAGGTGCTTTTCTGATATACCTCCTGAACCCCTTTTCTGGCTCTCCCTCGGTATCCTTCAAGGCCTCCCGGCTAATTCTCAACATGTACTCGCCTCTCGCTACAGCAGTCGTGATCTCTTTCCCGGCGTAGGCAATTGGTCTTCCCATCTGCCGCGTGAGCTCTGTTTCCAGGCTATCTTGCCTCTCGCCGATCAACTTCAAGGCTTTCCCAACAATGGCCTGACGTTCCTCGAGTGGTAGTGCTTTGTAATTATGGAAAGCTTGGGTGGACAAGGCCGGCAATAAGGCGATGTCTGAGTCTGAAAGCGCATGCCGAGTCACAATGGGTTGGTTGGTCGAGGGTGATATGGTGGTGAGGACTTCGGTCGCCATGGTTTAACGACACAGCTCCTCATTAGAATCGAATAGGTAAAGGGATCACTTCCTGGAAAATGGAGATAGTAGCATCATAGCGAATCCGTCTTGGTGAGGTCAAATGCGCACGATTATCGTGTCCATGTTATAGTGTACCTCCGGAGGCAAGTTTAGTAAGATAGGTAGGTAGGTAAAAAAGAAAGAGGTCAAGAAAGCTCGGCCGAGAGTCGGACCGTAACCTAAATCCAATATTACAGCCAAGACGCGCTAATAATTTCAATACATAAATAGATGCCTTCAATATCTTAGAAACCCTGATGTCCTTCCACCTCTCAGATCTCCTCAACGCTCTATCCACACGATGCCTGTCGTCAAAGGTGGAGTTTGGACTAATATTGAGGTAGGACCCGCTCAACTCCCGCACCATGAGAGCCTCACACAGGGTGCTAACATCTCGCAGGATGAAATCCTCAAAGCCTCCGTCTCAAAGTACGGACTCAATCAGTGGGCCCGAGTCTCCTCACTCCTCGCGCGCAAAACCCCGAAACAATGCAAGGCAAGATGGGCGGAATGGCTGGACCCGGGCATCCGGAAGATCGAGTGGTCCAAGGAGGAGGATGAAAAGCTACTTCACTTGGCAAAGTTAATGCCAACGCAATGGAGGACCATCGCCCCTATCGTGGGAAGGACGGCTACGCAGTGCCTGGAAAGGTACCAGAAGCTTTTGGACGAGGCGGAGGCCAGAGAGAATGATGAGTTGGGACTTGGTGGACCAGCTGGTGGAGAGACCGCTGCGCCGAGCGCAGACGATGTGAGGAGGTTGCGGTGTGTAATCCGGACAGCCCCATCTGCCGTAGAATGTCTGCTGACGTGGGAATAGACCTGGGGAGCTAGATCCTGATCCAGAGTCGAAACCAGCCCGACCTGACACTATCGATCTTGACGAAGATGAGAAGGAGATGCTCAGCGAGGCACGAGCACGCTTGGCAAATACGCAAGGGAAGAAGGCTAAGCGGAAAGCCCGAGAGCGCCAACTTGAGGAGTCAAGACGACTGGCTCTTCTACAGAAGCGCCGGGAGCTGAAGAATGCCGGCATCAATATCAAGATCGTTAATCGCAAGAAAGGACAAATGGACTACAATGCCGACATTCCTTTTGAAAAAAAGGCTGTTCCAGGATTCTTTGACACCCAAGAAGAGCATGAGCGCAACGAGAAGCAGAGAGAGGCCTTCGATCCTAGGAAGCAGCAACTGGCAAACAAGAGGAAGGGTGATCAGGACAACGATTTGGATCCGAAACGGCATAAAGGTGATAAGCCTGGCCCTGGAGCTGCAAATGCTGCAGTTGCGAAAGCTGGCCAAATGCAAAGGATCCGGGAAGCAGAACAAAGCAGCAAGCGAAGAGCTTTGAATTTGCCTGCTCCTCAGGTGGGAGAGGCGGAGCTTGAAGATATTGTGAAGATGGGCATGGTCGGTGAGCAAGCCCATCGACAAGCGAGTGAAGGGGAAAACGAAGCCACGAGAGGTTTTGTAGGGAACTACAACGGCATTGTTGGCGGAACGCCCATTCGGACACCTAGAGCCCCTCCTCAAGAAGACCATATCGCAAATGAAATTCGCAATATACGCGCCTTGACTGAGACACAGTCATCGCTTTTAGGTGGTGAGAATACGCCTCTCCACGCAGGGACAGGCTCTACTGGATTCGACGGAGTTGCCCCTAGGAAACATGTAGTAGCTACGCCAAATCCCATGGCTACACCCATGCGGCAGGCAGGTATTAATGGAGTCGGGGCTACCCCAATGCGGACACCTACAGGACCGGCAGCTACACCCATGCGCACCCCGAGAGACAATTTCGCCATCAACCAAAACGACCCTGGAGCGATGCATTCAGTCGGCAGTACGCCCAGAGAAGTCAAGTTACGGGAACAGGCCGTGAGATCCCAGCTCAAGTCACAACTCGCAACTCTGCCCAAACCCAAAGAGCTTGACTTTGAGCTCGAGCTTCCGGACGAGAAAGACGAGGTTAACGGCCAGCTTGAGCTCTCAGAGGAAGATGCTGCAGAGCGCGATCGACTTAGCGAAGCTCTGCGAGTAGCGGCTGAGCAAGCAGATTTCAAAAGGCGCACACAAGTGATGCAACGAGATCTGCCTCGTCCCTTGACCGTCTCCTTTGATTCGTTGCTCAGTTCCGTCTCCCAGATTGAAGATCCAGTCGAAGCAATGATCGCTAAAGAATGCGCATTGCTCATGGCAAACGACACGCTCGAATATCCCCCATCCGGCGCTAAAGCACACGGGACAACAAGGCCGATCGATGTTTTCGATGACGATTCATTGGGCCAAGCACGTTTAGAAATCGCAGCTGAATTATCCCTCCATAGCAAAGAGGCACAAGAAGGATTCGAAACCTCATTCGTTGAAATATTCGAAAAAGACAACGATGCGGACGATCCCCACCTCACAAACTCAACACTCAACACCCTTCGAACCCAGATAATGGCAGATGCTGAAAAAGGCAACAAACTCGAAGGCAAACTCAACCTCCACCTCGGTGGGTACCAAAAGCGCGCCAAAACCCTCCGCCAGAAGATTGTCGAGGCTTCCGAGGCATTGGAAGAGGAGAAAATAAAATTGGATTCATTCCGAATGCTACAGGTTGCAGAGGAAGCCGTGCTACCGCGTCGGCTGGAGGTTTTGCGGGAGGAAGTGGCCTCTGTGAAGAGGAGAGAGAGGGAGGTGCAAGAGCTGTATAGAGCTAGGAAGGAGGAAGTGGATGCAAGCGTGCGAGGTGAGGGTTTGGTCAATGGGGGATGAAGGGGCTTTGACAGGTAGAAACCGCAAGCCTGTTTTATAATGCTACCAATCTTCACCTACTCCAGAGGGTTCAGCGACCGACTTTCCTCTATCATGCTTCTCCTCATTCTCTCCTCCCTCATATTTATGACCCTCGCTGCAAGTCTAACGCGCTCCTTGGTCCAGGCAGGCTGCCAATCAAATTCAAGTTTCTCCTCCACCACTCCCTTTCTCTCACCACCAAACCCGCTAACCCACTACCGCAGCTTATTCCTCCTACATCCCAAGGGCAACGAGGCACCAGCTACGATGTCATGGTCTTTGGAACCTAGTGCCGTTTGTGCCAGCAACTTCGATCCACTCTAAGGCTCCCCTTTGCTACTACTAATATGTAGTCCGCTATTGTTGTCATCTGCAGTGGTAAGACTGCCGAAGGCGACGTACCTAACTGCAGTTCTGGGCGTCCGATGCGTTCTTCAAGACCGCATGGATGCCTTTCCATCGTCGGCGGGGAGTCTTTTCGATTGGACGTGAAGGGACCTACGTTACAGAGGAGGTCCGGTGGTCTAACGCGCCGTGAAGCATCGGTATCCCTGGAAAGGATCTTTTGCAGTTTTTGGGAATGGTGCGCCGTTGATGCAGCTGGAGATCGAGGGACGCTCGAAGACGGCCTGAAGCGAATGGGAAGGACAAGACAAGGGGTGGTGTGATCTGGACGGGTACTTCGCAATGGGTATTGGTGAAAGATGGCCTCATTCGTTTGCTCACGTCTGTATCGTCGACGAGAGATTGGCATGTCAATATGGCTTGCTGGATGAAGCACAGCAATCTTGGCAAGGAGAAACATGCTTGTATACCGGCCATCTGATTAAGCTTTCATCCAGAATGTGCTAATACGCAATTACCCTTAAAGCCACCGCACAGCTGCACATAGAAAGCAAAGCCGTATCAAAGCTCAAATATGCTCCTTCTAGAACAGTGTGCTGGTACCATGGAACCAGCAATTGCCGGGACAGTAGCTGGAAAGGGCACTGCCCTTCGAGGGGCACTGAGCAAAAGAGTCGGAGGTCGAGAAAAGGAAAGTCAAGGCAGAGATATTTGTGATATCATCTCTCGATCTGGAATGCTGTCGAAACTGTGATGGTAGGGCATAGCAATAAGTACGGCCAGGGAAGGAATTGAGAGCGCAATTGCTCACGAGATTGCCCCTGTGTGCTCAATCCTCACCCCAAGTAACAAGGAGCAGTGCAAGGCTGGAAGATCTGTTCAGGTAGCAAGTCACGTCCACAGTCTCAACTAGTTGGGGACGAGTTGCCGGGTGTTCCTGGAGAGCCGCCGAAAAGGTTCCGGTGAGAGCCCGGAACCGAGATCGAGTACCCTCGAAATGCTCGGCTGTTCGACGGTGTGTTGGAAGTATTACGAGCCCTGCGTGCCAGTGGAGTGCTGACGCTTGTCCCATTCAACTGGCGTGTACGACCTTGTGAGGATGACAAATTCTCTGTTGGAACGTCGGTTCCTGGGGAGACAGGGTTCATGGCTCTGTGAAGGAACATGTCCTTGGGATCGTCTTCGTGGATTCGAATATCTTTCTTGACTCCCCGTTTCGGCTTTTTAGATTTGAAGATGGGTAGAGGATGAGCAAGGTCGAGGAGCTTGTTGAACGAGTATTCGGCTGATTTGGTCTTCTCTGGCATTTTGCCCTGGCCCGCTGCTCGCAGTAGCTCTTGGGCGGCTTGTTCGATATCTTCATCATCTCTAACGGCGCTTCCTAACGCTAGATGAGTCCCCACTTGATTTTGAGTTGTGACGATAGGCTCTTTTTGCTGGTCCTCCAAATCCTGAAGGAGAAGTCCTGTGATATCATCACCAGGATAAGCTTGGTCTCGTGGATATGAATCGGCAGGTGTGGTATCCACCCCCATGCTCTCAAGGAGTGCCCTCTCCCCATTGACTAAAGCTGTGTCCTCGGCATCATCGTAGGATGCTTGCAAAAAAAAGTGGCCTTCCGAGGCCGGGTTTTCTGAAAAGACGCGCCGCGTTCCCATCCATTCAAGCCCCCAGAGAGCCGGACTGTCTCTCGAAAGCGCAGCTGCGTCCTCTGTACGAGGCTCCGGAATCTCTGGGCCCTCAGTATTCCCATCACGTTCACCTGCACTTGCTTCGCCTATCTCGTTTTCAATCATTTCGGCTTGGGTATGGCTCTTGTTGTGTCTATCGCTATTCATCTCAGACACCTGATGGGACTCCGTGCTGCGATTCAGTCGACTTTTACGGCCCTCAAGAAATCCGGCGTCCTTGCGACGATACGTAGTAGGACGGACAATCCTGTCCTCATGGTGTCTCCAGTATCTCTGGCCAAGTTTCTTGTCATGAGCGTTAAGCCCCTCAGAATAATACAAGGTCCAGTCTTTGTTGTCTGTAGGTTCTGAGTTTGAGTGGAAATAGAGCTCAAGCCCAACTCGTACACTCTCGTAGCGCGACTTCACTTGTTCTGCACACTTCTCACTGTCACATTCAACTATACTGATGTGGCCCTTCTCGAGAAGGACTTGCATGACATTGGCCCATTCCATCGGTAGCGTATCACCATGGATTGGGGCTCCCTTTTGCAAGCAATATACACAGTGATCAATGTCATACAAGCTGTCCCAATTGAATGGCTGGCCATCCACGAAAGGATTGGTACGCGAAGACCCATCCAGTAGGCCTGATAATGGGCCGGACAAGAGACTAGGGGAAGTACTCCGCGATTGCTCCTGGTTTATGGGGTAGAAAATATCACTGGCCGCGGGTGTCTTCTTCTTTGCCTGAATCGGCGAGGGTCCTGGTATAGAGACGGACTGCAAGCTTGACATACCACGCTTAGCTGCTGCAGTTGGACGAATCGTGGTGTCCATAGGGTGAAACTTCATATCGTAATCGGGAGAAGTATTAGTGTGAGACGCGCGTAGTGAACGGCGACGATTTGGATGAATCGTATCTTTAGCTAGTCGAGACTTGTTTTTTTGGAAACTAGACGCCGTAGTAGACTTGTCACGTCGAGTGGCCTTGTTGGCAGGTTCTCTTGTGATATTGGCGGGGTACAAGTCATCAAGTGACTCCTCAATATTCGTAGAAGGCCCCACATGAGCTTTCGCTACAGTCTTGATTCCGTTCTGCGGTACGTAATCATCCATAGGGTGGTATCTACGACTGTACATTGGTCGTGATTTGCTAAGGCTTTCGACACGTGAGGAGCGTCTCCGACCTTGGTTGGACGGGATAGAATCGTCGGTATCACGAAGTTGTGGAAGATCATCGCGTGCGGAGGACTCCAATTCTGCTCGTTCGTCGCCCATGGCTTTCGCGCCGCGGACTATGCGTCTCTTTTGAGAAGCCTTGGGCCGAAGAGTCGCGTCCATGGGATGATGCTTCATATTGTAGTCAACAGGGCTTCGATTCACATTACGAGTGGGTCTCCGACGCTTGAAAACAGGCGACAATGAGCCAGTCTCATCTTCACGAGCCATCGTGGAATACTCGGGATCCTGCCGTGGTGACATTGTGTCAGCCGTTGCCTTGTATGAGATTCGATGTGAACGGCTCACCAGTGGGGAACAGTACGTTAATTGTACTTCTCTTGAACGACAAGATGGACACATGCTAGTGTATGCTCGTCCTATGTGAGTAGATGTGTCTCAATCGTCCTGTGTACAAGTCAGCAGGAGCATGTCAAGAAGCTTTGAGGTGAGAGGGCTAGCTGCCACCTTCTTGTATTTCATGAAGACGAACTTGACTGGGTTTGGCTGTGTCAGTTGATTGAAATGTGATGCTCAAGATAGAGCACGAAGTGAATACCAATTGAAGTCAAAGCAGGCTGATGACCAATTGCCCTTCTCTTTCCAGATTGAATTGGACAGGTACAACCGTGTATTGGTATTGCAATTCTGTGGATCAGGTTTTGGTCAAGGGGGTGGCTTGAAATGATGCGAGCAGGAGGCAAAGGAAGAGGTCGAGGTTGAGAGAGTACAGTACATATGTTGGGGAAAGTCGGAGAAATGTTTGGTGAACTGACACATCACGCCAATGCATTTATCACTTCCAGTTTCTTCATGGCCCTAATTGTACGATTTTATTAGCAACCGAGTGTTAGCTTTTCCAATTAGCACGTTCACACATGGTTCTGGAAATGGCCAATATGGCATGGGCTCCCAAGGCCGGCTCAAGGCCACTCAACACCATCGCTTTCAACTCAAGTGTATCCCAACCTACCAATGCCAACATCATATCGCTCAAGTACCGACTCGCTAGTAGAAGGGCATGCAGATAGCCCAACAGTATGAGAATGCACCCTATCAACCCAAAACCTCCAGCATATCAAGCCATTATGCCCTCTTTCTCACGGTTCGTCGTATAGCACTCAGGTCGATATGCACCGACTCTGCCTCGGAGGCATCATCGACTTCGATCGCCCCTGTGTCCGCCAAACGGATTTCTTTGAGCGGTGATGGTCCCATCTTCGATGTCAAATCTACTAATGCCTTCTCCTCAATGGGCGATGGTTCCACCTCGAATGCCTGCTCAGCGTCCTTCTTCTTCACCTCCTCCGCTGCTTCCGCTTCCGCCTCTATCTTCAACTTCGCCATCTCCCTTCCCGCAAGCGCAGAACAGTTCTCAAATCGTTTCCTCGCACCCTCAATCTCTTGTCTACAATCACCATCCCGGAGAAACTGATGAGCAGCTCTCTCACAAAGGTTTTGCGCTTCATCCAAGTCTCGATCTGTTTCTTCAAACCCCTTCGCCTCGCTCGAACTGCTGGGTTCCGGCCCCAGTCTCGATCTCGCGGAAGATAGCAGCGTTGGTTTGGAACCGAACGTTGGTATTTCGTCTGTTACGGTACCTAGTGATGACTTGTGAGGCCCCATTCCCAGAGAAGCCATTCGGGCTTTGAAAGTGACGGCGGTCTTGCCTTTGCGGAGATTGTTGCGTGCGATGCCAATCGCCTTGACGAGACCTTCGAAGGCATCTTGAATGGCGGAATCATAGTAGACGATGATCATGCTTCTGGTGCGGTAACGGGGTTGTCCTGACGGAGGGCCGGAGAGTTCAGAGCCAGCTCTGCGTTTTCGACGGAGTTGTTGGATGAGGAGGGTGTTGCTGGGTGCATTGGGTGGGCGTGGCTCTGGTGACGATGGATATGGAGGCGTGTATATATCTGTTGCGATAATGGCGGATTGGTGGTGGTTGTGGATGGCGGCAGTGGTGGTCACATCTCGAGGGCGGAGGGATTCAGTGGAGTCGTGTTTCTTCTTGCGACTCAATTTGACTTCGCCGAACTGGGTTATCTTTGTGAATCTTTCGTATTGTCGGTCGACTTGCTCGGCCAATTCGTCGAGTCTGGTAAGCCATTGAGGGATGCTTTCGGAGAGGTGGGTGAAGCTCTGTAGGCCGTCCATTTGCGAGGATATGACGTATCGGAGAAGCCCGGCCAAATAGGAACAGGGCCAAATAATCAAATATGGTGGTATTGTCAGATCATAGGGGCATCGGCATGTTAGGTCCTTATACCGGAGAGGGTGGTGGTCGAAGTTCGGTGTTATGACAGAGAGAGCTTGCCAAGCTTAGGTAGGCTTTCAGGTGGTGGGGGGCAGCAAGTAAGGTACTGCTCATATGTACGGAATTGGCGGTCGATCTCGGATGTGAGCCAGGACACTATGTACGAACAAAGCTGCTATGATCATATATGAAGAGGTCTGTGGTTTAACACTGTAAGATCTGTCTTCTGTCCCATGATGTTTGCAGATAAGTAAAGGCGAAGACGACTCTTAAATTGATTGATGTTCCCTTTCTCACTCCTGTTCCTCACGATGATCATCTACCCAACCAGGATTGGTTCTTCCGCTAACACTTCTTCCTCATTTGTTCTCTAAACCTTCTGGCGGACAGACTACCTACCTAAGCTCTCAATCCTTCCACTTTCCTTTTGTTGATCTCAATCATCCTGCCACCAAATCCTGAGGGAGAAGTTGTTTAGCCTACGGGGAAAGATAGGATCGTGCTTGATAGTGCCATGTTAGCATCGGCGATCTTGCCAGAGCCACGTGCGAAACCGTGTGATCCCCAAGCCCCCAAAAGAAGTATCATTGGCATCTTCCGCCGAAGCTGGAAACACTAGAGGAGCCTCCGTCGAACAATGTCTTTACAGTCCATCTCATCTGATACAGGGGAGAGACCCTGAATGGAGGAGGAGAGATGAAAGGGATAGACGACCTTTGCTCGTACGCCTTCGACAACGATGATGATGATTCCTGAGAACCAGACAGTAAATGGTCGGAGCTCTTGTTGGGTGAAAGTGCCGGTAGTCAATTCCTTCCTGGCTTGACGCACCTAGGGGCTTAGCAGTTATGCCACCACATCAAGTCTCAAGTGACTATCTTAGACATGAGCAACAAGCGCTGAGCTTTTGGACTACTCTGTTACAGAGTCGATTCTTCTGGCGCAAAAGAAAATAATTATGATGCCATCCATGGCTGTCAGTGTCATCTTTTCCAGAGGCCGGCCATCACCCGCCCGCTGTCCGAAAGGCTCTAAAGGCCTTACCGTGCCGTCTGCCACGAGGTCGATAGACCCACAACCCTGGAAATGCTAGAGTGCAAGAATCGGGCACCGGATTACTGTGAGAGTGATCTCCGTACAGACTGAACTATCTACGCAAATCAATGAACTTGAAAATATAGAATCTATCGGCCACAAGTCACTTGCAACAAGTCTGCGCCTTGCATTTCTCCCCTCGAGCCCCTGTGTCGCCCAGCAGCGATCTCCCCAAGGACCAAATCCATGAGGGCGCAGGCTCCGTGTGTCCGTACGAGGGTACGTACATTCGCTCCTCGCCTATTTGCACGCTGCGCATCATGGCTGTCAAGCTATGATGACAAAAGAGCGGTGCGCTTGAACCGAAGGACCACTGAATGCCCAATAAGCAAATAGGGCAGACGGTGAGGGGTCGTCGTGCATCACAAGCTCATGCATCCTGCAAGCCATATGCAGCACAAATGTTCGGCGCGACTTGCGTGCAAGTCCCTTGCCAATTTGATGGTGTGCTCTCCCCACTGCGGGCACAAACACAGTTGCCGCTGTCGCAGCCGAGAGCCAACAGGAGGAGAGTAGCACGAGTAGTGATAATAATTCCAAATACCGATAATTTTATCCTGGAGATCTGTGGTGGTTTTTGGTGTCGCGTGCGCGGCTTCGACGCCCTGCGCATTGGCCCACGGACATCATATGAAGGCATTGACAGTGCAGAAGACTTTACTCTGAGCGTAAACAATCGTTGGTCCTGTAGGCTAAAGAGACTGGGCACAGGAGAATGCTGGAACGAGAACGAATGGGTCGGGAGAAACATCATTATTAACAAGGCTGAGAGGTGCTGGGTTTGTATTGGTGGTTAGTGTAGCGTGCCCATTATGGAGTGCTACGTTCCTAACAAAGTTTTCTTGGGTCTTTAAATGGTGACAAATCGCAGTCCCCGTCGTAGGATCCATGCCATCGTGATAGGTGGGTTAAGATACTATCACGGTATCACCGAGTAGATACCGCGCAATTTGCCATTCCCTGACGACTTATGCCCTCCATCAACCATATGTTGAGACCCTTATGACGAGGTGGGTCGCAGAATCGCCAAAGGCCAACACCTTCAACAGCCTTTCGGGCTGCCAAAACCTCACCGTCATTGACCGGCCTATTGATTTCTACGTAACGGATAGAAGCAGCTTGACCAGAAAGTAGAGATCTGCCTCCTGGCTTAGCGACCTCTGTACTGCCTTGTGAACTGGGAAACGGAGTGCCCTTTGCGGATCTCGAAGTCCTGCCAACACGGGCGTCGGGGGTGTACTGCTCCATGATATTAATGAACAGATTCTTTGACACATGCCCACCCAGCCACTTCATGATCTCAACCCCCTCGTCCTCCTTCCTGCGCATGACGAGGTGCATAAGTAGTAAACCCCTCTTCGCTACTCCATCCGGTTTGAAGCACAAATTTCCAACCTGTTCGTACATTTTTATGACACTCTCCATGGCCGTCGAAGCATAGTCTTCAGCTTTCAACAGCCGTTTCGAGATAGATCTTTTCCAGACCTTGAAATCCGGTAGATGTGCACAAGACCATCCAATTGGACCAGAGATTCTAGCGAATCGAACGCGGAAGTATTGTACACGATGGGCAACCACAGTCCCAAATGCTTGGCATGCAATATGGACAACACAACCTGCGGTACTACATGCTCCGCCGTGATCAAATTGATGTTGTGTGTTATCCCCATCTTGCAATTTCATATACCACTCCGCCAGCTCTTCAGGCGTGAGATAGAAGCCTTTACGCTGGTGCGCAATGTCGTGCTTTTGGCAGAACACACAGCGAAGGTTGCAGCCCGAGTAGAAGACGGAGCCGGAGCTATTGTGTCCTTGAATGTACGGTTCCTCACGGAGGTGCGGCGCTATCACATTCACTTTGACCGTTTCAGCACGGATGAGGCATACACCTGTCGTTTCGTATCGGTTGACTCCGCAAAGTCGGGGGCAAAGATTGCAGTTTCGAAGGTGAGCATAGGCCAAGGAGCGTTTCCTGGATGCATTGATGGCAGAGAGGAGGAGGTACCGCGGCGTTTAGGGTTCATCGAGGAAGAACGGGGGTGCCAAATGGAGACGTCGAGACGGGGATGGGCTCTGGGCTCTGGTTGGAAATGCGTATGGTTTGCGCAGCCTTGCATTCTTGGCCCACATCGGCATCAGGAAAGTGGAATCCCATGTTTACTGTGTAGGAGTCAAGAAGCTGTAAGAGTGAGGCTTGTGGATGTTGGTCATGGTATCATTGGTGAGGAATGACGTACGGTATCATCTAGTCGTTACTCTAATTCCCATACGAGTGAATCTCGCCTTTTGAAGAAACGAGAACACCAACGAGAAAACTCTACATCAATACCGCTCAGTATGAGACTCTTACCCCCTCTACCACGCAGCTTGTCCACCTGCCTCTGGTCCTGCAGCCCCAGACCTCTCTGTCCCCAACGCCCAACCAAAGCCTTCAGCACTTCCCATGCCCACTTCGCCAAAAATCGCATCTACGACCCGTAAGTACGTCCTCCCTCTCACAACCATCCCCCAAATCTCCTTCACCTGACTTCTTTCGCTGAGGGTTCACTAACCCATGATCAGCATCCGCGCCCCCTCAGACTTCGACACTCTAACCCTACTCTCCGCCTCTAATCGCACAGCTCTGATCACCCTCTGGACAGCGTCTTGGTGCCCGTCATGCCGGATCGTACAACCAATCATCCGCGATATGATTGAGAGCCACGCCGTTGGGGAAGAGCAAGGAGGCGTTGGATATGCCGAGATTGAGTTTGACTCGCCTACTATAGGGGCAGTCGCGGGTAGATACATGGTAAGGGCCTACATTGGATGTGCTCAAATTGGGGAGAGTGTATGGCTGACGTTTCTTTGGATAAAGATTACGAGCATACCAACGTTGCTAGCATTTAGCAGGCAAGAAGCACAGCTGGAGACCAGGCTTACCAGTGTGGACGAGATGAAGGATAGAGAATTCCTCAGGATGTGGATTGAGGACGAAGCTAGGAGAGGGCGGAGTGGAGGAAGAGGTGGCGGGGTGCCATCCCTTGCCGGTCTGTTTGGGATAGGGAGACGATGATGTTGTGTTGGGCGTAGGGAGATGATGGTGACAAATCATGAAGGGTTCGTGTGTTCGTTTTACTTCGCCTTTGGGCCCATCCCAGGGGTGAAGGTCTACATTGTTTTGAGCGTCTGCATTATATACTAAAGGCACCGTCAAAAGGCAGTCGAGCCTTGGGCTAAGTATTTCCGGGGTCATATACCTTTGCACGGAGGTGGATTTCCTGGCCCAGGAAGTTTTCTCTCGGCCGATAGTATTACTGATCGAGGTTTCTGAATACCTCGTTCTTCCGCCAGACTTTGTGCCCACCAATATTTCTTCAATTGCGCTCGTATGTTGTATACCGTCATCCTCATCTGCCTCGTCATGTTTTCACTCTGTCCTAGAATTCATTGACAATATTTCCGGAAGCGGTCCGCTACACAATTCTTCGATATGGTGGACGTCGGATTCGGCGGTAGAATGCCTGGGTAGGCGGCTGGAGCTGATGTAACGAGTATTCGTGCTGCAGGTAATACTCGGGCGCCTCATGTTTGAGCGGCTGAAGAATTGACAGCGAGGGGCGGAGCGTTGGTTGCCCTAGATGCTGCGGCTGCTTCAGTCGCAGCCGCCTGAGCATCAAAAGACACCACTTGAGAGTATAATGGGTTGTTTGGATCATCGAATCGAAAGTCAGCGGAACATAAGCCTTGTCTCCCACAGTCATGGGCATCATGAACCCAATTGGCAGTCAACTCGCCCAGTTTGACGGGATCGTTGTCGTCCGATAGAGGTACGCTTCCGCACATCTTGCATTCATGGTCATACATCTGCAATAGCTTCTGTTTCACAAGTGACCCTGGGACTGCTGCGTAGGCGACGTTGACCACAGCGATGTAATTCATGTTGTCTACGTTGTCGCTTTGATAGAACAAGCATAGCGAGCTGTGCCCAAACCAGCCACTGGTCTTGATGGCGAAAATGTGCGATCCTGCCAGCCAGATATCGTTATCATGGATTGCATCCGATGTATTCTGCATGTACGGTATGGCTTCCCCGCCCTTCAATAGATGGCAAACCCCGCTCCCTTGGCAATTGATTCCGAGCCCGCCCGTGGTGACGGTCTTGTAGATGAGGATGAGGGCGAGAATGAGGGCCGAGTTGGTCAGACACGCCTTGAACATAGCTACGCGTCAATGCAGGCAGCCTCTCAACGAGGTGAACCGTTCCGTGTGCTGTGGTTCCGAGGGGAAAAGTTTTTGTACATGGCACAGCGAAGAAGGGAAATTTATCTCACTTGATTTCGCATAGCCAACAGGTGAGTTTCAACAGGGAACATCTCAAACCCAAGCACTGAGGCCGTTGCAGTGACATAAAGCGTTGCCATTCTTATCAATGATTTCTGCTCATCGCTTGGTGCGCCTTCGCAGTGTCTTCGAACAGGGGAAGCCAAGTGGGGACAACGCGGAGTCCAATTCTTGCGTTCTTGCATTCTAGCGCGACGATTCGATTATTGGGGGTTTGGGATGACGAAACCATTGGAGCTGAGACCCGATAGCAGAAGATGTTGTCGTATGAGGCGCGCATGTACATTGAGGCGCACAGTGAACAGGTTCTTCTATTATCGATAATTGGCAAATTGGAACACAAATTTGGACAGGCATGCTTCATTTTGAGTGGCGTCCAAGACCTTTCAGAATCCAAGTGGTTTTAACAAAAACTGTGTTCAGTAAAAGTTGAGTGGGTTGAGAGCTTCTTGTGAAATACCTTCAATGGAGTCACAATGCTTCATAATAGAGGACTCGGCCTTCACAGCACCCGAAATAATTGTAGAAGAACGACAGAAGTAGTCTAATAGATCTCACCTAACAAGAGTGGTCCTGCTTACACCATGCGAGACCCCAAAGCTCTCCCTTTCCATAAAAACCTTTTACATAAACGACTACCCCCGACTGCACGTCTATGACATGCTATGTTTTGGACCTACAACGGCCATCTTACCTTCAGCGCCAGGTTTTGTGCTCACTCAATTCTGCTCGCAAGTTTCGAGCATTTGAAGTATTCGATAGTTTTCGTTGTGCAGGGTTCAATTGTAAGTGCTGGCAACCTTCTGATACTGCGGCTGTTATTGCAGTGGAATTTTCGGACCGACGAGAGAATGTTGCCACCTCAGGACTAAGATCATCCGGTTTCGGTAAGTGGCTTAGGTCCAGCACGCAGAGATCAGGTCCGTTGACTGAATTTGGACTCCAGTTGCGGGCCAAATTAGGAGGCGGACACGTTGTTCTATAGGTAGACTAAGGCACCATTTCGAAAATTGGTGAAGTCTTCCAGGCATTAGTGTCTATCACGATTGTTCGACAGGCATTCCTGCCATGACTCTAGACCGTGAATACCCTATCGTCTCTCCATACACAACGAGGAGAAGAGCCTGGGTTGGCTCGCCGGACTGTGATGTCGTTGAGGTGCTCCGGAAGCAATTTCACAAGTCTTTCCGCAGTGAGTTCGGCTTGAGAAACATCAGTCTAATGGGAATAGGATTTCAGCTTAATACCACCTTGTGCAAGACTGGTCCGCGCGCAAGCTAAACGAAACAAAGCCGGAGCAATGTTCAAGAACACGAGGGGCGCATATGCATCGCAACATTGGCCGATCGAAGGAGAATACGAACATGACTGGCGGAGGATACGTTGGCAGTCAGAAAAAGCAAATTGTGGAGAAAACCAAACAGCCCGGATGGATCTGGGTTTAGGATGGACTCGCATCCAGTGACTTGCCCCAGTTTCCGCAGATGAAAGGTTATTCTGAAGTATCATCTCAGACAATGGGAAATATTGTCTGTTACTCAAGCCTCCTTCATGCGCCAACTTAGAGAACATTGATCAGGACAATGAGATCGCTAGAAACCAGATAGAAAACCGGAAAATCGTAGAATTCAGGCACCCCCAGCAAAATTGATTGCAAATGGACCGTAAATTGACTCAATTCCAAGGCGGCAATCGCGTGAACCGCTCCACATGGTCCAAATATAGCACAGTGTCTCCTGCTGGATGTTCATCCTGAAATTCACAGCCGTCTTTGCGACAGCTCTCAACCCGCTGAAGGACGACCCTGCAGTATACGAGATAGCAATGTTACAATCTGAGGTGACCTATCAAGACCTCGATGGGAGGCTGTAACAAAATTTCACTTTCGAGGTTTGACGTTTTTTGTGTTCTTCATTGACCGCCATGTCTTCGTGCCCCTTCTTTTGCGACCCTAGAGGCATCATACCGGTCATGATTTACGTCGTGCTCTTGTCTTCGTCAAGGTGCCTCATGTACAGGAGATGTGAAGGGCCTTCGGATCGGCATGGAGAATGCTAGAGTGGCAATGCCCTATGTCGAAGTAAGGCTCATAGCAGTACCTTAATTTTCTGCAACGCCATACGTCCGCACCCATGATCTTGAGATTCCTTGGCGTGTGGGGTGCTCAGTCCAGTCAATCCCTGATGTTGGCCTCTTCTTGCACTTTACGGACCACACTTCTCAAGGCCGAGCATGCAGGACTATCGGGAAAGCTGTCGAAGAAGCTCTCTCCGTAATCACAAGCCATGCCAATACGAGGATCCAATGGTACGGCCCCAAGGAATGGAACATGGGCCTCCTTGGCCAGTCTCCTGGCTCCTCCAGTCGTGGCCTTGAACACCTCGTTCTGGTGTTTGCAATTCGAACACACGAAGCCAGACATATTTTCGACCACCCCAAGGACTTTGATACCCGCCTTACGGCAGAAGTCTATCTCTTTTCTGACGTCCAAAAGGCTGACTTCCTGCGGCGTTGTCACAATAACAGCGCCGTCGACCCCGGATTCCTTCAGGTAAGAGTTGACGCTTAGATGCTCGTCACTTGTTCCTGGGGGTGTGTCCACCAGTAGATAGTCCAGTTCGCCCCATTCGACGTCTTTCAGGAATTGTTTGATCAGTCCATTCTTCTTCGGGCCTCTCCATATCACGGCATCGTCTCTAGAGGGTAGCATGAATTGAATACTCATCACGCCTAGATTATCAGCCACCCAGACGGGACTCCAACCCGCGTTGCTAACATGAATCGTTTCGGCTTCCACACCCATCATCTTGGGGATACTCGGTCCACATATATCGGTGTCCATGATTCCCACCATATTCTCTTCATCGGCAGCGAAGGCATGGGCAAGCATGGATGTGAATGTAGACTTTCCCACTCCACCTTTTCCGCTGAGGACGAGAATTTTATGCTTTATACCAGCGAGGCGGGACGTTATGATTGAGATATCGGGATCGGGGCCTTTGGGCGCAGACGCACAAATAGATTGATTGGGGCATCCTGCACATGCCGAGCCCTGGCCGGCGAGAGTGGATTCCGGGCCTGGGCAATGTTCCGGCTCTGGGGCAATTAAGGTAGGGTACTTTTGGAGGGGAGCGGAGAGGTCGACTTGGAAGGGTTCCTCAAGTGAGGGAGCCATAGGTAAAACCGGGTCAATACAGGCTATGGAGGATAGAGGTCAAAGCTGTCGGAGGAAGCAAAAACGTAGTGTGATCTCCGACACAGTTGAATGCTGTGGTTCTTTGATAAGAGGAGCCCCACTAGGTAAGGGCGATGCAGGCTGTTTCTGGTTCAAGTGGAGAGCGTCGACATGCACAAGAGAACGGAGTGATGCGACCAGAAAATGGGCGACCATTTAATTTGAACTGTTGATTTTGCAAAGCTTACTCCTGGTGCTCGTAGGTGTGGATTTGTAAGTGCAAGAGCTAGAGTTGCGGCGGTGGCGACAGAGGCGGCAGAATTGATGCTATATTGTCACATTGTGTTCTTCGTTCTTGGATTATCAGGCATCTATTCACAAGGTAGTACACGATTCCCTGGTATTCCCAATTGCATCACTTCTGCGAAATTTTCGATGGGACTGGATGGACTTGAATCTTCGGAAGTTCCCCTCCATCATGCCTCCTTCCAACCCCCACCCTAAGCCATCTAATTATAAAGTGACTGTAGTAATGCCTGCCCTCTACACAGACTCCCAAGGTACCAATCGTGATCAATCAGCATTTCACCTTCTCTCCAAATTGACTGTCTCGGGCCCGCCATCTTCGCCTGACCTCGAGCCTGGAACGTGATTTCCCCCTTCTGCTTCACAGCTCGCCTTACCTGTTACTCCACCTTTTCACACCGTCTGACGGGCCCTGGAGGGGTTTCCTGTCCCTACCAAATCTGGCTGGCCCATTCTTTGCCCCTGCTCAGTATGAGTGGTACGTCGGGCGCAGACAACCCAAAAGATGAAGGGCTACGGGAAAGGAAGCATGGAGAGCAGACTTTGCTTAACGATGGAGGACGAGATTCGAAGGCCGGAGAGAAGGAGAGCGGAAATACATATGGAAGAACGCCGGATGGAACAGGTAAAAGCAGTCCGGGTCGGATCCCCAGTACCTGCAATATGGGCTCACCGACGCTTGAACAGTCTTTGTCGTCCCGCAAACGCATGATATGGTATCTCAGCTATTCTCTCCCAGACAGCCTAAAAATTTCTCGGATCTTCTTGTCGTTGCTGTCTTAGCTTTGCACATTCTCACCTGTTACGCTCTTCCTCCCTCGCTCCGGGCTCCGGTGTTTGCGGCCGTCTTCTTGTCGTGGCGTGCCTGCTACAATGTCGGAATTGGGTACCTTCTACACATACAGTCGCGTCATTGGAGGCTGGTCGCTTGGGCAAAACACTCAAGACTGTTTGTGGATCCAAAGGTCGGCAACAATGCGCATCCGATGATTTACTACATTTTGAAACGGGAGATGGAGACCAAGATTCCCCTGGACTATAAATTTGAAGATGCTCCGATTGAGTACAACACTTGGCTCATTTTCAGGCGAGTGGTTGATCTCATCTTGATGTGTGACTTCGTGTCTTACTGCCTCTTCGCTGTAGCTTGTGGCGGTAGGCCCGAGGATGAAGCACTCTGGCTGACGGCGGTGCGGTGGGCAACTGGTTGTGGCTTGTTCGGCTTCAATCTATGGGTGAAACTTGACGCCCATCGCGTTGTGAAAGATTACGCCTGGTACTGGGGGGACTTCTTCTACCTGATTGATCAGGAATTGACTTTTGATGGCGTCTTCGAGATGGCTCCTCACCCAATGTATTCCATCGGATACGCTGGTTACTATGGTATATCTTTGCTGGCTGCTAGTTATCGGGTTCTCTTCGTATCGATCCTTGCTCATGCTGCACAATTTGCATTCCTCATTTGGGTTGAGAATCCGCACATCGAAAAGACCTACAATCCGCCACCACCACGACGACAACGGACTGAACCTGCAGATGACGAGAAGCTCGAGGTCGGCGAGAAAGCCAATTCCGACGACGTCGACAGGGTTCCTCCATCCACCACACAAGCTCAACCCTTCGCCGTCCATAAAATCATCGGTATACAAAACATTGATCTGCACCGAGTCACTGACTCATCGGTCATCCTTCTTCAAATATACATCCTAGCGTTGATGCTACTAACACCCTCGACGCCGTTTTTCCAAGTGCTGTTTGTGACTAACGCTGCGATTTGGCGGCTATGGTATTCAGTGGGTGTGGGCTATCTTCTCAATCGTCAATCCACCAAGAAGCGGTGGACGCGCCATTTTCTCAAATTCGGAGAGAACGCAGAAGAAGCCTGGCGTCAATGGAAGGGAACTTACCACATAGCCATGTTCCTGTGCTATGTGAGCTTCTTCGCAGCATCGTGGAAGATGTACTCTCTTCCACATGACTGGGATCATGGTCTTGTCTTGTTGAAACATGTGGTGGGTGCAGGTCTGGTATGTCTGCAGATCTGGACTGCCATCAGCATATACGATTCTCTCGGAGAGTTCGGCTGGTTCTTCGGGGACTTTTTTCTAGACCAGCATCAGCAATTAACCTATAGCGGTATCTATCGCTACCTTAACAATCCAGAGCGCGTGATTGGTCTGGCTGGCGTCTGGGGCGCTGCACTAATTACCAGCAGTACAGCTATTTTTTTCCTCGCGTTACTCAGCCATGTCTTGACGCTCGCTTTTATCCAGCTTGTCGAACGGCCACACATGCAAAAGCTGTACGGACAGAGTTTACGTCGAGATTCTGGGTTGACCAAAAGCCTCAAGAGGTCTCTTCCACCGCAAATTCTTCAATGGCAAGGCAGTGTAGACAGAATGCTAGAAGACACCCTTGATTCTGTTGAGGATTTCATAGATGCCGCTCGCCCCAAAATCGCGGCAGGTATGAGTGTTTTTGTCAAGGACTCGACAGCAATGTTCAAACACCCGACCCGAATCAGTATCAAGCGCCTCGCGCCGGACCTTGCTGGGTACGATCCCAAGGACTATTCGGTAGAGATCGAAGGACTACAGTCGGTGACCTCGCGAGTACCGAACGGCGGCAAAGAGCAGCCCACAAGGCCAGAACAAAGATCGCAGTTCAAATCATTGGCGTTCGAGTTCGGCACACCAATCAAAGTTCGTTGGACGGCGCCGCTCAATCACAGCAAGAAAGACTGGATCGGATTATATATGGTTGCCGATAATGCCTCAAGAGAAGCAACTCAGGTTTCTTCGCAAGGACGATGGATAGCAACGAACAAGGACCAGCATGGATCGATCATTGCGGATCGTGGTATTGTAGCAAGTGACGCTCGGAAATCGGGGGCAGGTCGCAAAGATGGCGAGATCAAGGACTATCTCGCGGGAGAATTGGTATTCTCAGGTGACAAATTATGGTGGACGACGGGTGTTTTTGAGTTCCGATATCATCATAACGGCAAATATAATGTGATGGCCATTTCGCTACCCTTCGAGATCACAATCAACAAGTTTGACGAGGACAACGTGGAAGTTGATAGCAATGGATCTATCCGAGGCGCTGTAGAGGAAGCACTGTTACATCTTGTCAGGAATTGTTTCGACAGAGACCCAGACATAGCACCGTCCACGGTTGACGAATTCTTCGGCGGCCAAGTGGAGAGAGATGGCAAATATGCTCGGAGAGTGGTATTCGCTGTTCATCAAATGTCAGCTCGCTTACTTCCTCTGGAGGAGACTATGCTAATGTCAGACAGGTTCGGGATTGAATTTGCCCCGGAAGTTGTGCAAGCTGATGGCAATGTTCGTAACCTGGCGTGGCGGGTGTGCAATGCAAAGAAGGTTTTGGTGAGCATCACATAATTTCAGCTTGCTCTCCTACTGCTTATTACCTGCTGATACGTCGTATTAGCAACCGTACATGTCGTTGTCGCAAGGGAAGTGTACACCTACAGAAGCGAATTTTTGAAGCCATTCAGGCAGGTCTCCGGTCTTCCCAGCACTGCTTGTCATACTTTCCTTCCTAATTATCTCGATGATACCAAAAGCGGCCTCAGTAGCTCGTTTGTAGTTTCTATGGCGTATCAACAGTATTCATTACATCAATGTTTTAGTACGCTGTTGTCTAGCCTGCTCATCTGTTAGACATAACGCCATGTAACCGAGGCAGCATCTCGTCGAACCTGAGACTAAACCTAGCAACCTCCGACCTTGTCAAGCCGTCGTACTAACCTACTTCTTCCCTTGATGCTTTGAAAAATCCATATGGAAGCCACTTTAGGCAAGACGGGATTCCTGGGAATGCCAGACAACATGCTACGCGCATATATACTGCACCGTAAACAGATCTGCGTTTTAGCCCGATTGTATGGTAGATACTACTGCTGCCTCAAGTCCAGGTTAGCAGCATGTAGCTATAGTTGAGGACGTGGTACACGTATGGAGAACCTCAGACGGATGAGGCTTTCTCCAATCGAACCTCTCACCTGTCATCATGTCCAGCAACACCCAAGGTTGGAGAAACGTGCTGCTGTAATTTCTTTCTTCTTACGGGATTGAATGTTAAGACTTAGTCGATATGCATATAGACATCAACACTCGATCTGGACCTTGCTGTCTTCTGACTCACCATTTGAAACCCATTCCCTGTCTGACAATACTCTCTGGCATTGTCACCGTAAGCTCCCTCCACAAGGTGAGGCTGGCCGCAATTTATACCCCCCGGCGCACCCTGTCAACCCACTTCCCACGCCTATTCACTTCAACATTAAACCTTTCAATCACCAAGTACAGAATGGCCCGCTCCGTCAGTAAGGGCCTGATCGACTTCTTGCATTCTTCCTTCCCATCCATAGTTCAAAGTACGACGCCGGAAACAGACATACCCTCAATCTCCCATCAGCTCTATCCCGAAACAACCTACACGGACAACGAGAAGATTGAGATCTCGCAATGGCTTACAACGTCCTCTCGCCTTGCTCTCCCGGACGAGGACGAAGCCAAGCATGTCGAGCGCCTCGGCTCTCTCAATATTCACCTCTCCACGCGGACTACGCTATTGGGTTCCAAACCTTCCATGGCAGATCTCGCCCTCTACCACCGCCTTGCCCCAGCCGTCAAAGCATGGTCCGGCGAAGAGAGAACAGGTGAACAGGGGTACCACCATATCGTCCGTCACATTGACTTTGTACAAAACGCCCCTCTGTTTGGACTATCAATACCCACGGGAGAAAAAGTTGAAATCGACACTAACGATGTCAAATTCGTACACAAACCTGCAGATCCCAAAGAAGAGAAAGAAAGGAAGAAAAAAGAGAAGGCGGTTGCAGCAGCAGATGGCCAAACACCTCTCGCAGTGGGCAGAGGCAAAGACAAATCCCAACCACAAAGCGAGAACGCCATTCCAGCAGCCACCAGTGACTCCGTACCCCCTCAAACCAACAGGAAGGAGAAGAAAGAAAAACCACCCAAACCCCAAAAAGCCCCTGCAAAGGAGACTTCCCTCTCCCCCCACCTCATCGATCTCCGGGTCAGCCACATCCTCAAAGCGATCCCTCACCCGAACGCCGACTCCCTCTACGTCTCCACCGTCGCCTGCGGCGACCCACCAGGCACGGAGAACACCACCGAGCACGAAGGCCAGATGGTGCGTACCGTCTGCTCCGGACTCAACGGCCTCATCCCGCTGGAGGAAATGCAAGGCCGTAAAATCATCACCGTGTGCAATCTCAAACCCGTCACCATGCGCGGAGTCAAAAGTGCAGCCATGGTTCTAGCTGCATCGCCACATTTGAAGGAGGGGGAGGAGAGTAAGCACGCTGGACCAGTGGAGCTGGTCAGTCCGCCCGAAGGGGCAAAGGTAGGGGAGCGAGTATGTTTTGAGGGGTGGGAGGGGGAGCCTGAGGGGGTGTTGAACCCGAAGAAGAAGGTCTGGGAAGGGTTGCAGCCCGGGTTTACGACGGACGAGAAGGGGGTCGTTGGGTTTGACGCCGGAGGGGTTGAAGCGTTGAAAGGGGATGAGAGGGGAAAACGGGGGGTAGTCCCGTTGAGGACGAAGGAGGGAGGGGTGTGTAGTGTTAAAACGCTGAAAGGTGCGGTTGTACGATAGATCGGAAGTATAGAGATTTGTAATGGTGTGATTACTCCTTGCCTGTGGCTGTAAGAATAAATGAGCAGGGTGAGGAAGTAGATATTACTGGATTTTTTGCAGTAAATTCGAACCAATTGCTCCGGACAGTATCCCATTGGTCTGGTGCCCACTACAGCATAAATACAAAGGCCTTACCCCTCCCTCCCCTAGACTCCCCAACCAAGCCCTCGTCCTCCCCATCCGCTCCTTCCTCAATCAAAGCTCTCCGGTTCTTTCTTCCCAAAATCAACCTCAGCCCAACCGCCAGCATAGCGACTAATGCCATGAATGCCGCACAAACCGCCATCCCCTTTACATAATACGGCTGATCGCTATCCGGATACAAATGCACCCCAAGCAAGGGCCCCAATTGGCCAATATAATTCAGCATGGCCAGCCCCGTCCCCTTCTTCGAGTCTGAGTCCTGGTTGTTAATCGTCCAGGTTATGATGACAGTGATAGCACTAAAGAACCCCATAGTAGCGGGATAGACGCCGAGGTAGCGCCACAAAGGGCCAGCGTGCAGGGCGCCCGCGATGGCCATTGTAGTGTAGCCTGCGGAGGCGAGGAGGGCGTGGAAAATTACGTAGGTACTGCGCGTGCGGTGGCGGTCGGAGAGGTAGGCTGTGAGGAGGACAGTAAAGAAGGCGAGGAGGTAGGGAGGAGCGGAGAGAGCTTGGGAGCTTAGGGGGGAGAAACCCATCCTAGTGGTTTGATTAGTCGTAGCGGGCAACGGAATAGGAAGGGGGGGGGGTTCCACTCTTCGATTATTGTGGGGAGAAAGACGGGGAGGCTGGCGAAGGAAACGTCTGATCGAGAACTAGGTGTCAGCACTGCCAGTTCACAATAGTATTTAGAGCCGGGATCCAGGTCTACAGAGTGATCACACCAAGGACGTGGCTCAAGACTCTAGGGTCGTTTCACAGTAGGGGGAAATAGCTCCGAAAAATACGTACTGCAGCAGAAAAACATTGCCTGGTGGAGAGTTGTCAGGGGTCTGGATAATGATGTGGGTATGAGTGGGCTTACCGCCGTGAGGTAGGACTTAGGATCGACGAGTGCTTCTCCTATCTCCCTCCATCTTAGACCTCTTCGCTCTGGCCCTTTTCCTGACGTGGCTTTTTCTCTCCGTAAACGCAATTTAGCCACCCTTCTCTGCCGTTCGGTCAGATAGCGGGCTAACTCAGGCCGATCCGGAATATGCATATAAACGAAGACTGCTACAACAACGCTGGGGAATCCTTCGAGTAAAAAGAGGAGCCGCCATTTGGCAATTGGGACAACGTCTCCGAATTTGGTAACAATCCAGGCCAAAATACCAGCGAATGAAGTAGCCAAGGGAGCAGCGGCGATGAAAATGCCGGTGCGGAGCGCCAACTCGTCTCGTTTGTAGAAAAAGGACATGTAGAAAGGTATGCCAACGAAAGCTGCCTCGCCAATACCGAGACAGGCTCGAAGAACCAACATTGACCAGAATGAGAAGGATAGAGATTGCAGGGATGCTATGATACCCCATGATGCTACACATATGGCGACTAGATATTTCGTTAACAGCTGGATTTATTCGTTGGGTGACAAATGACGCACGATAGGTGTGTGGGGGAAATACTTTCCAAAGCAAAGTCATCCATTCGAAAGCGATATAGGTGATGTAAAATGCTCGCAGGAGCCATTCGAATTGCAACGAGCTTAAATTCAAGTCACCAACTAAACCCGCGACCCTTGCGTTCCCAATATCTGCCTAGGAGTGAGTATACATCTGTCTTCTCTCTGTAGATCGAAATACGTACTGGATCGGTCGAGAAACGAGAGCATATACAAGAAAGCAACGAACAAGACCAGCCTACGATCGAACTTCTTGATCACAGCTCTTTCCTCGTCAGGGGTGTAGAGCATGAAACTTTGCGTCGTAGATGCACTGCCTCTGCGAGGTTTGTCAAAGTATGCAGGCTCATCGTCGTCGCTCCTGAGATTTCCCGAAAAGCTCTCTAATTCATTTTCATCCTCAATGGATTTTTCATGGTGAGTAGAAAGGTCTCTGAGTTCGAATGCATCTTCTAAGTCCTTCTTCCCGACAATATCAGTATCGTGGTCATCGTCCGAATCAGCGTTCGATCGACGTCGACGGCGGCGCTCTGATTCCCCTCCGCGTAGGCCAAGAGCCTGCCTCGACCGATTCTTGTGTTGAATGCGGCCCAGTGACATCCTCGTGAGTTAGTGAAACAGCTTTTTCAAGCCCCATATTCATTCATAGACCGAGCATGGCACAAAGACAGATTGAGATATTGCAGAGTGTGGATTCGTGGCAGGGCAAGATATCGTAATGGGAGGCATTCCTTGATACTTGGATATTCTGTTGGGTTACCTTGCTTGAACGCACAATGGATAGATATTGTATGTAGGAGAGCTTCCACGAACCTGAAGCGTTTTACCCTCGGCCCTTGCCGTCTCGGCCGAAGCTTTCGGGCTATTGCGGGAATGCCTTCATCGGCCAACGTAGAGCCCATCACGTTTCTCACCTCCAAGCTCCCCAGACCCCCTAATTACCTCTATACTGGTCAGAAATTTTAACTAGCTGTACTATGGCCAATCAAGTCGATAGAAGACGTGTCAATGGGCCCGCCGGCGTTACTGCTCCGCCGGTATATGCCCTCAGCCCGGCACATCCAAAGCTCCAGCCTCCACAACGCACCAGATTACCAGGCGAGCTCAGGAAGATTTGTAGGTGTAGATATTCATCCTCGGGCCCACAGGTATACGTAAGTCCTACTGACATTGCTTGCTCAAGTCCTCAAGACTGGTCTGACACCTTCTGCATCTGGCTCCGCCTACCTCGAACTTGAGCCATCGACATCTCGACATAGCGTCACCAAACCTCACAATTCCTCATCCTCCGGGCCAAAATTGACCTGCACTGTCCACGGCCCACGACCACTCCCTCGATCAGCTCCATTCTCGCCACAACTTGTCCTATCTACACGAATCAAATTCGCACCGTTCGCGTCTCGGCAACGAAAAGGCTTCGTCCCAGACTCCAGCGAACGAGATCTTGCGGCCCATCTTGAGACAGCTCTGCGAGGGGTATTGATTGGTGAAATATGGCCGAAAAGCGGAGTCAGTTTGGTTATCACTGTGCTTGAAGGAGAAGAAGACAGTGCGTGGGAAGATGATACTGGCCGGACCAGCGGGTGGGGACTGATGAGCGTTCTTTCCGGATGCATCACGGTCGCATCTGCGGCTATGGCCGATGCCGGGATCGACTGTGTTGACCTGGTCACTGGTGGCGTTGCGGCATACATTCCTCAGCTGGCTTCTCAACCACAGCTCATCCTGGACCCTTGTCCGTCAGACCATGAGTACATCATGGGGCAGTGTGTGGTTGCTTATCTACAGTCGCGCGACGAAATTACAGAGATATGGGCGAAGGGCGATTTTGGACCTTCATCCAGCGATAATAGGCCAGTGTCTGCCGGGTTTGACAAATTGGTGGACAATGCGGTAGAGGCAGCGTCCGCAGCACGGCTTGTGCTTGTGGAGGCGATCAAAGAATCTACGGAGGCCAAGATACAGAGAGTCCATTTGAGTGAGCCAGAGAAGGCAAAAGCTGTCTGAAACAGGGGATTGTACAGGGTGCAATATCAATCATTATTCACGTTGCAACAGCATTGGTGTTCTATACGCAGACATCCAAATAAGATTGCCGAATATCACCCAGCACAAGAGTGCTTTCCATGTCCACCAGCCGCCTTCTGGATGCAGACCAGATGAATCATCTCAACGAAACGTCGACCTGAGCGACCTCGCGTCAAAGTGAATGATTCACCTGATTCATCTTTGACTTCAACTGTTTTTTATCATCCCGGTTCTTTACTTCGGCTAGATTCAACTTGCTTCACCTCACTTCTACACCTTACTCATAATCCTGGCCAACCCATATCTGCTTTATCCGTCAGCAACTCACATCGTCAACCTCCTCCAAACCATTCATTATTCGTCCGACAATACTCCACAATTGTATTCATTCAACAGCAAGGAACTTCAACAAAGGCAATCAGTGAGTCAAACTTGGTCTGAGAGCAACGTAAGATCTAACGTCACATTATATTTATTTCACTCTCAACGTGCAAGATGCCTCCTAAAGCCCCAAAGAAAGACCTCGACGAGGGTCTTGTATTCATCTATACCTGTCTGAAACACAACAAGGCCGAGCTGAACGTAAGGTTTCCCCTCCCCTAATTTTTGAAACCGCTTCGCCTCAAGACTACTATCAGACTATACTAATCCTCTACCTTGTTGCCTTTCTTTTTAGATCGATTTCGCTGCTGTTGGCGCCGCTCTGAACCTCAAACCAAAGGCCGCGTACATGCGCTACTGGCGCTTGAAGAAAGAGCTTGAGGCTGAAGCGGGGACCAAGGGTAAGGAGGACAAGAAGCGTAAAAAGGGCGGAACTAAAGGCAAAGCGGACGAGTTGGTAGGGGACGAGGGACAGGAGGAGGAGGATGAGGAGGATGAAGAGGAGGGCACTACAGCAAAGAAAGTCAAAATCGAGAAGGATGATGCCTGAGAATAGCGAGGGTCCATAAAGGGGAGATAGTCAGAAAGCAGGTATTGGGTGGGATTTTCCCAGCCCGGAGGGTAGGAGCAGACTTTGATGATTCTTAGCTAGCTGGGGGATTTGCATCTTACCGATGCCATAGTCGAGAAATCGAATCAGATTGACCCAGTCCCACACTTCCCATTTTGCCGTAACATCCACTCGATCATTTCTCTTCGCCTGCTGCTCGGGCAGCCACCAATACCTTTGCATAACATCTTGTATTTACAATATTAAGGCAGGTAAAGTACATTTCAGATTTCGAAGTCATCAAACGCATATGTAGCATGTTATATCTCAGCCTTGAGTCTTCTTTCACAGTGCCTCTGTTTCGATTGAGCTCGATATACTTCAGAGAGACTTCTAGTCCTATCTCGGTTGCGTTGAGTGACTCTCGTCCTTGTGGCTGTCCAATGTGCACTATCTATCAAGGGTAAAGCTTCCCTTTTGTCTACTCGTTCTTCGCTTATGGAACTCGCCGATAGAGACAGCGCTGGCAGGCCATCACCCATCCATCCACTCCATGATAAGGTCTCAAAGTACAGGACTTTTCTAGTCTCCTTGTGCAAAAGCAGCTTCACAGCCACTCTGACCGCCGCGCACTATGATGTTGTTGCAAGACCCAAAGCGGACGACTAGCTTGTCCAAAAAATGTCAACTTGCATGCACAAACGCCTCTGTTTTTCACGTCTTTCTGTTAGATTTGGATTTCAATGTTACAGAATACCTCCATGCTACTCCATAGAGCCTTTGATTTGCACCTGTGTGCCCTAAGAAACCCTAATTGGAAGAAACCTTGAACAACCATAGGGTTCGGCGCTTCATTGCATCCCTACCAAAAGACCCGAGTAGTCGAGGAGTCTTGATCAGGTAGCTTTTTCTTCGACCCTTCGTACATCTTAATCCATTGATTTCAGCAGTCGAGACCCCGACTCGGCTGGAAAGATGAGCCACGATGGTTTGCCTCGTCCATTATTGGAACCGCTTCTCAGCCATATGTACCTGTGGACTCCGCAATGCTTGCCCTGTATGCCAAGTTGATAGTAGCGAAGCCTGTCTGTATATAGCTTTTAAAAATCGCTTCCTGCCGGTGGGGGAGGCGAACATACAACCCCCGACTTGCACTTTGAGCATCGATATCGATACTGCGTTACAGCATTGAAGCCTTCTCAATTTGACAGTCGCATTGGGTAATCATGCTCAGGTGCTGGAGATGCCAGTGTGGATGGTTGTCAGGTATGCTTTGGGTCAGAAGAAGGGGCAGCAATAGATGCATAAAATTCAGCCAGTCCCTGCTTTCCCTTCGCCTGGTGTTCACTCGCAACTTTAGTCTCAGGGACACATCTCCTGTGTTTGCAGATTATGAGTGAGCATACCAATGCTAATCTAGCTTTTGGTACATCCATCTATCTTGTATATCCAAGGTTGGTTCAACCCAGTGTGGAGATTAGATGCCTGGGTTTACAGCTTCAGCCATAAACTACATTTCACTATCCAGGTTGCCAAAAGCTAGAAAAGGGTTGCACTGCGTCGGAGGCGTGATTACGTTGTGGATCCAGCGATCATGGTTGCTGCGTGGTCAAAGGTATACTAGCTTGCTGGAACCAAATCTACCAAAAAGTTAGCTACGTGTACTCGCGAGTGACACTGCTGTGCTCGTAAAGAAAAGCTTCTTTGCTCAGAAAAGCCGAATTAACCATGCATCCTCCACCGGCCCTCGATTACACCACCCAAAACGGTTGATACAAGTCGAGGGCTCTGAAACCAGTCGCATATAATGGTACTTAAATGACGAACTCCACAACCCATCGTTCCGGTTCAATTCCAATCTCACCCGGTAGGGTATCAGGGAGGCAGGCTTGGTGAAGAACGCCCTCATAGAATGGATAGACTACTTTCATCTTTGCACAGGGGGGAGGAGAGGAAGAAGAAGTTGACTTACTCGGAGCTTGAATTATGATGATTTTGAAGAAAGGCATACATCTGAATGTGTGGTCAGCTGCCCATGTCTTGGTTGATATGTGGACCGAATGTTTGGCGGTTTGTGACAGGGATCAGAGGATTTGGTAAGTTTGGTAATGGTTATCATCACTGCTTTTCAGTAGCAGAACTGAAATTGGTTTCTCATCATTGAATGTGCTTGGATTGTGGGTGCAAAGAAGGGGAAGCTGGATGCGTACCTTTATGAATAGGGGTTTCATTGGATCCAATCTGTACATTGTTGCCTAGATGCGGCATTAGCCATGTTTTCGTTGCAAAGGTGTTGGCCAAGATGATTGAAAAGACGTTGAGGATCCGATGGTAGTGCATGTTTGTTCGATGGCTTCATGGTTTATAGCCGGAACTTGTGTGTATAGAATTTCTTCATGTCCTGAAACTGCGAAAGATGATGGCAAGGGTCTAGGTGGGACTGACCTTTGCTTTGCGAAGCTTATGATGATAATCATTCAATGTTAGCAAGCGCGCGGGCTCAAGGATTGGAGCAATTGCGTGGACGAAGATAAGAAATTGCAGCTTGCGGCTTGGAGCCCACAATTTTCTTCTTTCGTTTTGGGCCACCTCCAGAAATCTCTGTAGATCGAGGCTACAGGACTGCCCTATTAAGCACTAAGCCATCCATACTCCATGGAGAAGCAGTAGACTGGTACAAGCGACAGCTGTCGGTATATGGAGTAATCAATGGCTCTCTACCTGGTGCTGTGGGATGAAGTTATAGAGGGGATGGAGTGGAGTCTGAAGACTTGCCTCCAGTATTTGCTTTTCAAGATTAGGATGTAGCCGCAAACGCCAAGACTTTTCTTTCGTAGGGATCTCTCTTCTATGTCTCTTTCTCTCTCTCTACTTCCCTTCCCTTCACAAATCCCCAATCCTCTCTTCTACTCTCCTTGATTGGTCACAGTACGATTCAAGCTCTTCGCACTCCCTCCCTCCCTCGTTGTTTTGCCCTGGCCGACTGAGCATCTCGGCGCAATTGCCCTAAAGTGTCCGGAGGGTTTCGGCATACCTAAAGAGTATCTCGAGAATATAGCGCCAGCTCAAGCTCCCTACTATCCAATCCCAATTTCTGTACAATCTGTGCGGATCCATGAAAAGCAACCACTGAGGCTTTCAACATTTGTTCCGAAGGCTGCGGCCTGCTCTCCAAGATGATGAGGCGGGATGCCTACGCCAATGGGCATAGGGATTTCGCTTCCAAAGAGAAGGGAAGTTTCTCAATATCGCCTTCCAGGTATGCTTCGATCTTTTACACCGCTGTCAGGCCCCCTCTGATTTTGTGTGGAAAACAACAAGGGAACTGATGAATTTGCCGTTATTGCAGATACCAAGCAAAATCACATCCTGCTAGGAGAGGTCGGAGACAGCTCCTAACTCGGTTGTCGATTGGCGGAGTAGTTACTCTATGCTGCCTAATACTATTCATGCCTAGATTGCGCTCCTCCCTCTTTTCCACGCTATCACTGGGCCTCGTCTCCTCCCCTGAGGGGCTACAGCTGGAGACTGTCCGCTACTACGACCTTTCCGACTCTGACGGCACTGCGCGAGGATGGGAGCGAGGAGAGAGAGTGCTAATGTGTGCGCCCCTTCGAGATGCCGAGTCCCATCTTGAGATGTTCTTTTCACATCTAGAGAACTTCACCTATCCTCACCACCTGATCGACCTCGCTTTCCTCGTCTCGGACTCCAAAGACAACACTTTAAGCGTTCTCTCGCAAAGACTTACAAACCTTCAGAATCACCCGGACCCTAAGCAAGCCTATGGAGAAATCTCCGTTATCGAGAAGGACTTCGGTCAAAAAGTGAACCAAGATGTTGAGAGTCGTCACGGCTTTGCTGCTCAAGCTAGCCGCAGAAAATTAATGGCCCAAGCACGAAATTGGCTGCTCAGTGCTGCTCTTCGCCCAACCCATAGCTGGGTCTATTGGAGAGATGTAGACGTGGAGACCGCTCCATTTACAATCCTCGAGGACCTCATGCGACATAACAAGGATGTCATTGTTCCAAGTAAGCATAGTCTCTCTGGATAATCTTTGTCCAGCTAACGGGTGGTCCCAGATGTTTGGCGACCCCTCCCTGACTGGCTTGGCGGTGAACAACCTTATGATCTGAACTCATGGCAAGAGTCTGAGACAGCACTCGCGCTCGCCGATACCTTGGACGAAGACGCCGTCATTGTCGAAGGGTACGCAGAGTACGCCACATGGCGGCCGCATTTAGCATATCTCAGGGATCCATACGGTGACCCTGACATGGAAATGGAGATCGACGGCGTGGGGGGTGTGAGCATCCTGGCAAAGGCGAGAGTCTTCAGGTCGGGTGTTCATTTCCCTGCCTTCAGCTTTCAGAAACATGCAGAGACAGAAGGCTTTGGCAAGGTATGCTTGGACTGGGCCGTGACTGACGTAGCACATGACTGACCCGTTCTCAGATGGCTAAACGAATGGGATACTCTGTCGTTGGGTTGCCGCACTACACGGTTTGGCATTTGTACGAGCCGAGTGTCGACGACATACGCCATATGGAGGAGATGGAGCAGGAGAGACTCGCTCGTGAGAAGGAAGAGAAGGAGAGGGCGGAGCGCGCGCAAAAGATCAAGGAAGAATTTGGGGATCAAGGTTCTCAATGGGAGAGTGATAAGAAAATCATTGAGAAGATTGGCAAAAATGAGGAGCAGATCAAAACCGAGCATGATGCTGCTGTGGCCGCTCAAGATGGCAAAGGAAAAGGAGCCGCTCAAGATACAGTTGAGGGGGTTGCGCAGGAAGAAAACGCAGCTTCCAGCAAAGGAGAAAAGGTCAAGGATGCAAAGGTCAAGGATGATAAACCAAAGGCTGAAAAGGGCAAAGATACAAAGCCCAAAGACGATGTAGCCAAAAAAGAAAAGGCTAAAGGGGAATCGGCAGAGAAGGCCGTCGAAGAAAAAAACATCTAGGCTCCGTGTTTGGAGAAACCTGAGGTTATGTATATATGGGAGGCCAACCCTTGCGTTCTCATGATGACATGCCGTTCAAGCAAGGCAGTCAATACAGGGGTCCACTCTTCTCGGTTCTCTTCCTCAACATGGGCATCGAATGCTCAATGTACACTTTTCCAACTTACCGCTCGTAACACGCTTAGCGAGCTGGTACCGTGTTATGGAGAAAGAGCATATGAGGGCGTTATGGACAGGGTTTAATGTTGGGAGTGCCTCCATGTTACATTAGTGGCGTTTGATACATTAGAAATTTGCATTTGATATAACCACATAAAATCTCTAGATGAACTATACATGATAAAACGATGTTTTAAAAATTTCCTTCAAAGCGTGACAGCCTGGGTAGATACTTAATTTGATATTTGTCTGCTGATGCCAACTGGTCGTAAAGGGATACATATCTTAATAAAATTTCACGCTAATTTACTATTGGATCCATACTAAAGTACGGAGAAAACAGATAATAGATCTCATACAATACAATTTTAACTGTGACCTTCTTTGTCCTGCACCTTCCAGGCATCCCCATCCCGTCTATTTTAAGAATCAGCTTGCCACGATGCCGACTGCTCAACCCGCCCTTTCAACTGAGTCCCCAGACTGAAAATTGTTGCCTTTGCACCCCGTACCGTGACAAGCACCATGCAGAATGCCCAAAACATGACTGAACCTCAGGATGCGCCGAGCTCCGACCATGAAGCCTCCACTCTGGCATCTCAGGTTCGAGAGATGGCTATACCCCCAAAAAACCTCATAGGACAAGATGCTGGATCCTCTACCCCAGCTTGTTCCCACGAGAACACAAACATATCAATAGCTGTGGACCCGGTGGCACTGATTACGACCGAATGTATTACAGTCACGTCCGCCATGAGGAAACATGCCCGATGGGCTCACTCCTCCGTCTCTGCCATCCTGGGAGGGGGTGGTTCTACAAGTGACAGGGGAAGCGCTCGTTTGCCAGCGCAGAGGAGCAGGGGCTTGACGCATCAAAGGCAACCGAGTCAGCGGAGTAAACGGAGTCCTTCTACATTCGACGAAGACGAAGGTCTGGCCGGTCGCTGGGGGCTGAGGGGCAAGAAGGGAAAAAGCATGCAAGACAATCCACTGATGTCGGCATTTGCTCGTCTTAGAAGCGACCTCAGAGGCTGTCCCGGTATATTCGACCATTTGCCAGCTTTTTCTGGAAAACAGCTCACCTGGAATAGATATCAGGGCCTTCGACACCCCCTCCCTGCTACATCCCTTCCTCCAAGTCATTCGGTCTTCATCGACTTCAGCTCCTATAACTTCGCTAGCAATCGTAGCAATCACAAAATTCTTCGCCTACAAGCTGATAGGTAGAGACTCGCCGCGCCTTCCCCTCGCCATGCAGCTTCTCTCTGCAGCCATCACACATTGCCGATTCGAGGCGAGCGACTCCGCGGCGGACGAAATAGTCCTGCTTCAAATCTTGCAGCTCATGGAGAGCATGATCTCCGGGCCTGGTGGGGATCTCTTGGGCGATGAGAGCGTTTGCGAAATGATGGAGACTGGTCTAAGCATGTGTTGCCAGAAGAGATTATCCGAGCTCGTGAGAAGATCTGCTGAGATGTCCATGATCAAGATGTGTCAAATCATCTTTGAACGCCTCAATACTCTGGAGCTTGAAGTCTCGGGAGATGTGGACATCATTCATACAGATGGGCTCGACAAGGGCAGTCTCGTGATGATGGATCCCGCAGTGAACGGTGCACCCCTTGGCTCAGCCCCTATTGCTGCAAATGGCTTGGCCCAAGCTAATTTCGAGAGCCTGAAGGAAGCTCAAATGAGTACTACGAATAGAATTCCCAGTGCTGGCAGGTCTTCTTCGGATGCGCAAAGCTTACAGCCAACAGCCCAAGACTTAGCCGCTGCTAGTCTTGAGCATCCTGAGGAAGTTAGCTTGAGCAATGGGACAAATCGGAGCAGTCTAGACAAAACACCAGCCAACGCTGCAATCGTTTCTTCGGCTCCTCTAAACAGTAGTACCATGGACCTTGTACGCGACTCCGAATCGGATGTGGAGGAAACAATCACAATCAAGCCATACTCTCTACCGTCAATCCGAGAACTATTTCGGGTGCTGGTAGATCTTTTACAGCCACATAACCGAGAACACAGCGATGCTCTCAGAGTGATGGCTCTGAGAATCATTGACGTGGCGCTTGAGGTTGCAGGACCCTCGATAGCAAAACATCCTAGTTTGGCCACGCTGGCAAAAGACGACCTTTGCCGGTACCTTTTTCAACTTGTCCGTTCCGAGAACATGGGTCTTCTGAACGAATCTCTGCGAGTGGCAGGCACTCTACTTGCTACGTGCAGGGAAGTACTCAAGCTACAGCAGGAGCTATTCCTCTCTTATATTGTGGCGTGCCTCCACCCTCGAGTCGAGATTCCGGATGAGCCCGGTATAGATCCTGCACTATACGAGGGCGTACCAAAAACACCAAAATTAGTCAGGCCAGCAGCCTCGCAGGCTAGTAGCGGACGCTCGACCCCTGTGCCCATCAAAGAGCGTCAAGCGCTTGGGATGGAGGGCGGCAAGAGGAAACCCGACGCTAGGGAGGCCATGATTGAAAGCATTGGTGCATTATCAAGAATACCAAGCTACCTTGTCGAGCTTTATGTCAATTACGACTGCGAGGTTGACCGCAGCGACTTGTGCGAAGATCTCATTGGCCTTCTTTCACGAAATGCGTTCCCGGATTCAGCGACATGGAGTACGACGAACGTGCCTCCTCTATCTCTTGACTCTATGCTAGGATATGTTCAGTTCGTTGCTGATCGGTTGGACGACGAACCTGTTACTAACGGCTATCCCGACATAGAACGACTGAGAGAGCAACGGGCTCGTAAGCGTATAATTATTCGGGGCGCCACCAAGTTCAACGAAGACGCGAGTTCTTCCAAGAGATCTAGCATTGCTTTTTTGGTTTCACACGGCATCATTGACGATCCAGACAATGCCACCTCCATTGTAACATTCTTGAAGGGAACGACTCGAATATCCAAAGACGAACTAGGCAAGTATATTTCCCACAAAAACCATGAGCGCCTTCTGCGAGCTTTTATCGATCTTTTCGATTTCACATCGGAGCGCGTGGATGAAGCTCTCCGAGACCTCCTTAATTCGTTTCGCTTACCCGGGGAATCCCAGCTCATTGAGCGGATTGTTACTGTATTCGCACAGAAGTATTGCGCAGGTACAACACCCGAAGGCATTGCCAACGAAGACGCCGTATTCACTCTCACCTATTCCATCATCATGTTGAATACGGATCAGCACAACCCTAATGTGAGGAATGAGAGGCGGATGGCATTCCCTGACTTTGTCAAGAATCTTCGTGGAGTGAATGGAGGAAACGATTTCGCCCCTGAATACCTCCAAGAGATCTACACTTCCATCAAGACGAACGAAATCATTCTTCCAGACGAGCACAATAACAAACAGTCATTTGACTATGTGTGGGAGGAGATGCTTCTCAAAACTCAGATGGCAGGAACATTGACAATGTGTGATACTAACCTATTCGATGCCGATATGTTCAGCGTGACCTGGAAGCCGATCGTTGCAACCTTGTCTTATGTTTTCATGTCAGCATCAGACGATGCGGTATTCTCAAGAGTCGTCCTCGGGTTCGACCAGTGCGCCCAAATCGCTGCTAAATACGGGCTGACAGAAGCGCTTGACCATATTGTTTACTGTCTAAGCAAAATGTCTACTTTAGCCTTGGATGCCCCAACCAACACAGCTCTCAATACGGAGGTTCAAGCCGAAAAGAAAAGCGTCATGGTGAGCGAGCTCGCTGTCAAGTTTGGGCGAGATTACAAGGCTCAGTTGGCCTGCGCCGTGCTGTTCCGGCTTCTACCCGGCAAGGAACACAGCATCAGAGAAGGCTGGGACCACATCGTGCGCATGTGGCTGAATTTATTTGCAAATTCCCTACTGCCACCAACATTCTCAAGGTCCAAGGAGTTGCTTGGCATTCCTCCAATATTGCTCCAGCCGCCAAACCAGGTGGTGGATCGGGGACAGCGAAGCAGTGAAAGCGGACTCCTGTCATCTTTCACCTCATACCTTTCGAGCTATGCCGCCGACGATCCACCTGAACCCTCGGAAGAAGAGCTCGAGAGCACGCTATGCACGGTCGACTGTCTGGCTTCATGTCCTATGGACGTCATCTTCTCGAGGATAACAGACGGGTCATCCGAAAATCGCCAAAGTATTGTCCACGCTTTGCTTAAAAGAGTGCCAGAATCTTCGCCTGTTGTGATTGTTGTCAAACCTGATCAGCCTCGTCCCACTCCAATCAGAACCAATGGTCATCGCAATGATTCTTCCAGCCCGGCATATGATCCATCCCTCGTGTTCACACTGGAGCTTGCGACTATCATCACAACCTTGGATGCAGAATCTGTAGCGCTGACGGGCCAGCTTTTGGCCGACGCATTGCAGGGAATTGTCCGAGACCCTGCCAATGTTCATTCCCTCGTACTGTCAAGAGCCGTGTTCTACCTTCTCAAGCTTCTTAACGGGAGCCAGGAACATTCGTTTATTCGAGCGCCGGTGATACTGCATACAATCTCAAGCTATGATCAAGCTGTGCTCGAGAAGGCTGCGGCACCTATATTGCAAGGCTTGGCTCTTTGTATCAGGGAGCCTAGCCCACTCAGGAACGAAATGACAAACTCTCCAGACTTTTGGTCGATACTGCAGAGCCTGCACGGTCAGCAAACAGCGGCCTCGATTTTGGGTCTTATTCAAAATGTCGTTTCCTCAGAACCGCCAGCTGTCACTGCAGACAATTACAAGGCTACTGTTTTGTTGTTGAACGACTTCGCTGCAGGAGGGAGCGTTGGAGCAATGTTCGAACAAGGACGTACTCGGAAGGGTACCGAGCAACAGGGCGAGCGAAGGGGCCAGAGGAGAGAAAAGCCTCCAAATGAGCCAGATCCCAGGTACGCAAGCTTATCGCTAGTAATTGGTCAAGACTAAGAAGCGCAGGGACAAGGACGCCGTCAATAACGGCTACAAGGCAGTGATGATGGTGTCGCAGCTGACAAACAGAGTGCCCGAGCTGATCGAGCAATCGCATTTGGAACGTAAAGAAGGTATTTCATTGTTCCCTCATGTCCAGGCGCACTTCACGAAGCTAATCTTCCACAGCCTGGGTAACGTATTGGTCTCCAATCTTCCAAACGTTCCGAACCCAATGTCTCAACCCCTGTCGGAAGATCAGGCACCAAGCTTTCTCATCCATGCAAAACGCACTCCTCTCCCCCAAACTAGCCTCAACAGACCACCTCGAATGGATGGCTATCTTCAGTAAAGTCCTCTTCCCCCTGATATCCGACCTCCTCAAACCAGAAATCTACCAAACCGACCCTGTCGGCATGAGTCAGACCCGCCTGCAGGCGCCAAACCTCCTGTGCAAAATCTTCTTGCACTACCTCGACTCCCTCTCCAAGTGGGACGGCATGCTCGACCTCTGGCTTGACATTTTGGACATCATGGACAGGTTGATGAACAGCGGGCAAGGCGACAATCTGGAGGAAGCTGTGCCGGAGAGTCTGAAGAACATTCTACTCGTTATGGCGAACAGCAAGATTCTCGCTCCTCCTTCATCCGGAGAGCAACCCTCGGAGCTGTGGATCGAGACGGGCAAGAGGGTGGACAGGTTCTTGCCCGATCTGATGACGGAGCTCTTCCCTGAAGCAAAGGCTCCGCCTCCTGCTGATTCTGCCGCTTCTCTGTCATCTGTTGATATGAAGACGCCAGCTTCGTCAATCATGGAGACTGGGGAACGACCGGCGGAGGATCATCCTTCCCCCGGCCAAGCTGTTACCGAGCAAGCAGCAGCGCCGCAGGTAGAAACTACGCGTGAGGACGGGGATTGAGTTTTGCGTGATGCCTGTAAGGGTAGGCTTTAGAGGTAGAGCTGTGTTGGGACGTCGTGGAGAAAGGCGTAGATCTCACTGTCTAAGAGTATTGTCCGGCCTGGCATCCTTATTCCGCGCGCATGGGCAAGCGGTTGTACAGTATAGATTTGGCTTACAGTCGAGAGATGAGAACCACTCCTGTTGGTTCTTTCTGGGTGCGAGTCGATTGCCCCGGGTTTCACCCAAAGTGTGATGACTCTTGCTTCTCTGTTCCACTTCTTCGTCCACAAATCTCCAAACTGGCTCTGCCATTCTCCGGCGGAGGTGAGCACATGTATGCCTCCAGAATTCATAGCCCTGGTCTGCTTGCAGTGGGTGCTCCTGGGGTTTTGCTTTTATCATCTGATGGCAATACCGTCGAGAACTTGTCCCCTGCCGGAGCCCTTAGGGCCTGCTTCGGCGAGTCGCCCCCCTTTCCTGCATTCTACCAATGTCTCTTCGGCGATGTCTGTTCTCCTCTTTTTCCCAAGCCTCAACATACATTATTCACTCAATATCGTCCAGCGAAACTTCCAACGCATCCGGATTTGCAGCTACTACCGGAGGAGCCTGCTTCGGCGCATTCCCTCCCTCAGGCCCGCTACTAGCAGCCACGAACCCCATAGGCGCCCTCGCCTGCCTTTCCAGCGCAGCCATAGCGTCACCACGGCCCCCTTCCTCCCCATCCTCGTTGCCATCCTCATTCCCCTCCTGAACGGGTTGCATCTGACTTCTCGCCAGCGCCTGCGAAGCAATGAAATTGACATCGGTATTATACTGCGCCTGCACGCTACGCTTGATCCTCAGCATCTCCTTGAAGGTGTCCTCGTTTCCATGCTGCACCTCGAAGCTCTCCCACTTCTGCCAGAAAGTGGGTGTGGTCCGGGGATCACAGAATTGGGAAGCGTGTCCGTAGATGGCGCGGGCGCGGTCGATTTCGCCGAGGCGTCGCTCCATCTCTGCGAACTTGAGACACATGTCCCTAGCTTCCCTGTCTGGTAAAGCAGAGATGGCGCGTTCATAGATTGGGCGGGTGGAGGTGAGGCCGAAATTTGAGGCCGATTTGGTGATGTAGAAGTTGAACATCTCGGACCTGTCTTCGTCGGAGACAGCGCGGGTGGCGCGCTCGTAGATGCGCATCGCGTGCCGAGCGAGGCCGCGTTCTTCCTCCAGACTGCCGTACATGAGATAGAGGACTTTCGCGAATTTCGCGGGGCAACCTTCAACTGCTTGTTCGAAGAGATCGCGGAGGCGCTCGATACCGATTTTGCGGTCGACGGCTTTTGTAAGGTAAAGGTTCCAGAGCTCAAAGGCGACGGGGTATTTGAAGAGGTCGAGGCCGCGTTCGTAGATCTTGAAGGAGTCTTCGAAGTATTTATTTTCTTCGAGCAAATTTGCGTAATTGACGACCGTTTGGGGGGTGGCGACGCGGAGTTCGAAGATGCGGTCATAGATTTTCTTGGTTTCTTGGAGGGTACTAACGCTCTCGACTAGGTCTACGTAGAAGGACCATAGCTTCCAGCTCTTGTGGACTCGTTGTTGCGGTGAGAGTGTCTCATCGAAATAGTCAACCGTGGATCTTTTGGGAGCCTGTGTTGCCTTTGCCATTATGTCCACGGCTCTGTCGAAGTTTTCGCTCCTGAGTTCCATCTCCGCCCAGCCACACCACGTCTCGGCGAGCTCTGCAACGGATCTGAATGGAACCTTAACGGCCTTCTCCATTATAATTCGTGCATTCCGCAGGTCTCCTCCCTCTTCGTAAAACTTGGCGTAATTCAGCCATAGCTCGTGAAACTTGCCCACAGCCTTCTTTGGATGGACTGCCGCAATTGCATCGGTGTACGTTTGGACAACCTCTTTCTGATTTTCACCCCAAAGTCCGACTCGCTTTTCCCATTCATTCACATTGTTTGGATTTTGCCGCAAGAGCACATCGTTCACCAAAATCGGTCGTCGGTCCATGAGCTGCTCAAATCGCATCATTCGAATGTCGAGGTCAAAATCCGCATCCTCATTAGCCTTGCCCTTGTCTGTTCTGATTGCAGCTTGATCCATGAGAGTTCCGATAATGGACTCTTCGAATTCGGCGTACGAGTCGAAGATTATAGTGAAGTCCCGTACGGTCATAACAGTTGTGATACCTTCCTCGAACGTATCCCGCGCCCTCTCAAAACTCCCTTTAGTGATCCAGTACGTCGCCAGCCCGGCCCACAGTTTCCCTCTCTGGTCAGCGAACCTCTGGATACCACTGCGCACAATCATTTCCACGTCGATACCAGCGGCATCTCCCGTTTCAATCTCTTTCGCTCTTGCAACCAGTAAATCAACCATCTCACTCCACAATTGGAAGTTACTCTTCATATCCTTGCTTCGGAATTTGGCGTTGTTCAAGATGTCCATGTATTTCTTTACCGCCTCTGTATATCTTCCTTCCTGGATCAGAAGCTCGATAAATTCTTCAGCATCTTCAGGATGTATCTGCATGTATCGCCGCCATATTCTGATCGCCGTGTCACCAGATGCTGAGTTAGCAAAGGGCCGGTAAAGCGCCCAGATGCGATTATGTTGAGTGATGGGCAAGGCACGCAAGGCCCGATCAAAGGTACGTCTTGTAGCAGTAATAAGAGGCTGTTTCATGAGGAATGAGAGGTACATCTCCCATATCCTTGGCATTTTGTTCAACAGTATGAGGGCTCGTTCGAACAGCGCGCCAACCTTGCCAAACTCAGGGGAGTGCAATGCGGGATTCTTGTTACGAAGGTGCTTAATTCGGAACTCCAAGTACATCTTCCATAGCTTGTAAGACCGTGGCAGCTGCATACAAGCTCGTTCGAGGACGAAAGCGCGCTCGAGGGCAGAGCCATGTTGATGTTTGTAGTCAATGTAAGTGAGCCATGGCTTGATTGATCCTGGGTCGCGTAGTATGTCTTGCTCATATACGACATCATCTGCAGACTGCAAAATGGTAGTCAGTGCAGGGTTCAAAGGACTCTGACTGTGTGACTTACTATGAGGTAGAGTGTGGGATCTGAGTTCTGGGAGGATGATTTTGGCGACAAATTAGTAGCTGCCATCCTCGGCAGAAGTACTCCCGGCATGCCTTCAAAGAGAGAAGTATGGGATTCCAGAAGAGGTGGGAAGAGTCTGAAGGTGGTCCCGATGTTGAAATGGGCAATTCACGCGCAAGCTGGACAGTAAGGGTGTATGGTAATTTTTAATACTAGGGTACTAGAGCATGCACTAAAGATAAGGTTCACTAGGCCATTATTTTGTTAGCGCCGGATCTCAAAGTCCCCTCGGTCTTAGCAGAACGACATTTGGCGCAGCATCATCCTCGTAGATTGAAGCTTTGCTACCGTTCGTTCCCACATCATCGAGTTTGTTTTCTTCTCCCAGACCAAGTCAAATATTCTCAAAACAACACCTGCATCATGTCTGGCGCAGGGGTATGTATTGAAGTCTGCTTGATGCCTCAAGGAGATCAGCGCTGATGTTCTTGTAACGTAGGATCGGGAAGCAGTCTTCCCAACTCGACAGTCACTGGGCTTGATGAAGACCAAACTCAAGGGTGCGGAGACAGGGCATAGTCTTCTCAAAAGGAAGAGTGAGGCATTGACCAAGTATACCACCTGCTCCTCTTGACTTCATCTTGTTAATGCCTGGACAGACGTTTCCGAGGTACGAATTGATTGCGAGGAACTTTAGACACGGCTAAGCAGAAGTAGAGATTACACGGCGTATCGATGAGGCAAAGCGGAAGATGGGCCGCGTAATGCAGATCGCAGCCTTCTCTCTGGCTGAAGTCACATACGCAGTGGGTGGTGATATAGGATACCAGATACAAGAGTCCGCCAAGCAAGCACGCTTCCGAGTTCGGACGAAGCAAGAAAATGTTTCGGGTGTCTTTCTACCCCAATTTGAGAGTTATACGACCGAAGGCAACAATGATTTTGGGTTGACAGGGCTTGGGAAAGGAGGGCAGCAAGTTCAAAGATGCCGGGAGACCTATGCGAGAGCTGTGGAGACTTTGGTAGAGCTCGCCAGCTTACAGGTGTGTTCCAACAAATCACGCAGGACCACGGATTGATATTCAGCTGACTGCTCACGAAGACGGCGTTTGTTATCCTTGACGAAGTCATCAAGGTTGTCAACCGGAGAGTCAATGCTATCGAGCATGTTATTATCCCCCGCACCGAGAACACTATCAAATACATCAATTCTGAGCTGGATGAGCTAGATAGAGAAGAGTTCTATCGCCTGAAGAAGGTCAAAAATAACAAGCAACGAGACAACGCGAACAAAGAAAAGGAAGAGAAGGAGTACGACAAGAGGCGTGGGAGCGATAAGGAGAACGAGGATGCTGGCGGGGCTACAGATCTCTTGGGGAACCAAGAGGATCAAGATGTGATTTTTTAGGGATCGGTCAGCCTCCGTTGCGGAGAGGGATAGCTATTGCTTCTTCAACTTGTATGATACTCATGTTACTCTGGAATGAGAAGTCTGCGGCGAATCCTTCGAGCCATACTGCTGTTTCTCACACTATATTGCCTAATTCGCACAAGCCGAAATTTTGGTGTTATACTTGTGAGAACGTACCAGGAGACATACTCGTGGGAGGTCCGAGCAATGGTTCCTGTTAGAATAGTCGCATTCCCGCAGCCCGGTAATCCTTACTGACACTATTGACGTTGATATGTCACCTTTACCGGTTTCTGTTCATCGCCCAAAGCCATCCCAGCCGTTTGCTCCTTCGCACTGATAGCTCCAGCCTCCGCTTCATATTCCACAAACGCAATGCCTTTCCTACCAGGCACTAAACGCACCTCCTTGAACCCTTCAAAGCGACCAAATATTACAGTGAGACCATCCACGCTGTAGTCGTCTGGTAGATTCTGCACGAAAAGAGTTTTGTTCGGTGGGAGGTATTCTTCCGGTATGACTGCGCCTGCGGCAGGATTTGAAGACTTTAGACCAGCACCACGAGTTGACTTGACAGGTCGGGCAGCGCCTGCGTCTGGAACTGCTGCTGGTCGTTTGAGTTTCTTCTGCAGCTCAGCCGCTTCGTGTGCTTGTTTCCTCTCTGCAATCAATGCATCAGCTGAAACATCCCTGCATGCCGCATGGGACACGGACCTTTCTCGGCCAGCCTCCTCCGCTTGTGCATTTCGAGATCCTCAGCACTCCCTTCCCTCTGCACCGTAGCATCACTTTTCGTCTTTGCATAGTCCAGGAGCATGGGCTTCTCAAAAAGCTCGAATCCTTGCACCTCCTGAATGGCTCGCTCTGCGGCTTCTACCCCATCAAAGACAACGAAAGCCTGGCCCTTGGCCTTCAGGTTCGTCTTAGCAACCAGATCGATAACATTGCCGTATTCGGAAAAGATCTCAGTCAGAGCCTCCTTCAGCTGATCAGGCTTAATACGCTCCTCCAAATTCTTCACCTATAATAGGTGTCAGTCAGGGTATCCTTTTTCAACCCGTACTTCTGGAAGACTCACATAGACTCTGGGCTTCTGTCAGCTTTGATTCTGATGTGACCCTGGGTCGGGGACTTACGTAGAGTTGGGCGGGTTAGTAATTCCTACATGCGCTGCTGCCGCAGCCATTTTTTGGAAGAGTGTGCTCAATCTTCAAGGAGACATCTAGTACTTCAAAGAGTAGTGCAAAATTTAGAAGATCAATACATTTTCGGCGGCTCGCACTGGTAAGCGTCGAACCGTTCCGCGCAGGAGTAGCGGATATAATACGTGTATCAAAAAAACACCGATGCCCTGAGTCACTAGATATGTGATAGTCTTTGATCTGAGCCAAAAACCTCAGATTAGTCCAATTTGAATCGGAGTTTCGAGGGAAAGGAGGCATGCTGAGAATTGAAGATTTCTTGACGAGGCTGAAGGACTGGATGCTTTCATATGTGCCCCTATTCCGTGCTTCATTGTCTACGCTCCTTAGTAGAAGGTGTTTCTGTTCTTCCTTTCGCACCATGGCCCCTTCTATCTTATTGACAGATCAGGAAGCTCAATTGCGGCAGCTCTTGCTTGATACCTCGGAGTATATCAACTCCATTAAAGGCTGCAAGAGGCCTGAATTGAGATTTACAGGAGGATGGGTTCGAGACAAGCTCCTAGGCGCTACGAGTAACGACATCGATATTAGTATCGACACAATGACAGGTTTCCGGTTCGGCACCCTAATGAAGCAGTACCTTGCTCGACCAGAGGCAAAGTCCAAATACGATCGGAATGTCCTTGGGGGGCTAGCTAAAATTGAGGCAAACCCAGAGAAATCGAAACATCTTGAGACCGTTACAACAAAGATCCTCGGCCTTGAGATAGATCTAGTAAACCTACGTAAAGAAACCTATCCAGAAGACAGCCGGAACCCTATCATGGAGTTTGGTACCCCTCAGGAAGATGCTATTCGTCGTGATGCGACAGTCAACGCTCTCTTCTACAATCTCTCCACATCCCAAGTAGAGGACTTTACTGAACGAGGCCTTCGGGACATGGAGAAACGGGTCATCAAAACGCCTTTGGCTCCTTTGCAGACGTTCAAGGACGATCCTTTGAGGATTCTCAGGGCGATACGGTTCGCAAGTAGATTGGAGTATCAGATAGACCCTGAGGATGAGATCGCTATGAGCGACAACAGCATCAAGGAGGCTTTGAGGCTTAAGATCAGTCGTGAGCGGGTCGGTGTTGAGATTACGAAGATGTTAAAAGGTTAGCACACGGTCAGTAGCTGGCTTGGTCTTGTTTCCAACTAATTGGATCATCCAGGTCCACATCCACATACAGCGCTGCGGCTGCTTGATCGTTTGGGTCTTTACAATACGGTCTTCACTGATCCTGGCAACCGCGAGGGTTCAGTGGTGAATACTGATCGCTGGAGTGGAGCCTACGGTCTTCTTTTTGTTGTTTGCACCTTCGAGCCAATCAAGCCGTCCAATTCATCTTCTTTGAAAATGTTGAAAGAAATTCTCGTTCGGAACGCCAATGACACATTTTCAGCCTGGATGCTGACTTGTTTCGTTCCATGGGCAAGGGTCTCGCCAAAATTGCCTGAGAAGCCCTCGTCAAAGAAGCCACTGTCTCCGGCATCTCTAGCCGCTAGAGAGGGTATCAAAGCTGACAATAAGATCTGCAAGATTGTCGACGACTCTGTGCTCAACTTACCAAAGGTGATAGGACTAAAAGATATTGCGAATGCCGAGGCAGAGCCGGCGCATTCACATTTGACGCGGAAATATAGCTCCGTCGGGCGCGAAGTCTACGGTCAAGCCATCAGGGGCTGGGGCTCTGATTGGCGTGGAATTGTGATGTATGCCTTACTCACAGAGTTCTCCGAGGCGGACGGAGAAGAAGGTATGTAAACTTTTCACAGTCTCGATGGAGCCCAGTTAACACTGCTCATAAGAATCGAACAAAGTATTGCAGCAGTACGCTAGCTGGCTGTCAGAACTGCAATCCCTTGACCTACTAGACGTTGATCATCTCAAACCACTCGTGAACGGCAACCAACTTTCACAAGCTCTTGGAGTGAGGAGCGGACCATGGATGAAAAACGCATTGGACGTAGCAATGGATTGGCAACTGCGGAATCCAGATGAGACTGATCCAGCTGGCGGCATCGCAGAAGTGAAAGAAAGGAAGAGGGAACTGGGTCTTTTTTGAGAATACAGCGGATCCTCCAGATGTCCCAGCGTTATGTGATTAAATTCGTCGTGCTGAGTACGAGAGAGCCATTTGCGAAAGACTCACTCTAGCGCTCCGACGTGTCCATCAACGAATTCCCTGCCATAGTAATCGATTCTATATCTCCCCGCATGTTCTCAAGGCTGACAGTCTGTCTAGGATCGATTCAGAATTGTGATGCGATGCTTCGGGACGCCTAGAAGTCTTGACTCTGAGGGCAAAACACTGACATTCGTCGTTTGTCAACATGCCAGTTTCTGCAGATGGCTAGACATCAAGAGATCAGGGAATTAGAAGGTTATTGGATGAAGCGTTAGGATCGGGTTGTTGAATACAGCGACAGTATGATTGCGGCCATTCTAGCTTTGCAAATCCAAACGTGAAACGACATACATAGATATGGTCAATATGTAAATTCTGCGGTCAACCTCTATCACCTTAAACAAATCGCACTTCGCGTAAAGCAGATATTGTAAGGCAGCACCTCGAATAGCATGAGCTCTCTATGACTGATCCCTACCATCAACCCTGACTGTTCCGTCTTATGTTCTCCGAATTCATGTGCCCAAAGAGCCATGGACGTTGAAACACTCCGCTTAGCAGCTCTGAAGCACATTAATGAGATCAGTGCCAGCAACCCGCAAATCGGTTCGCCTATCCCTTTGCCTTTCGCGAATATCCAAGAAACGACTTTCGATGCGCTGTTGACGGCATTGAACCTGAACAGAGCTGTCAAAGGTGGCCAACAAGTATGAAGCCCGAGTCTGTCGCAATTCATAGAAGGTGATTACAATATCTAATCGTCTATTCCGCTTTAGCAAATATTCGAAGACCTTCTCATCCTAGAAGCCTTCTTGGCTGAAAAGGTGGTGAAAGATTCTGATCCTGCGTTTCGAGATGCAGTCTTCTCCGTTCGCGAAAGCGTGGCCACGGCCATTCTACCTCCTGATAGTTTCGCAGGGCAATCCCCATATGCTATAGGTAGATTCTATCGTGCTACTAGCATTTTTGACGGGATACTGACATGTTTGTAGAGGAGGAGAAGAAGTTCACAGCGAACGAGGTTGCCAGATATCGTGCCTTGAGCTTTACAGGCGTGAATGTTCTATCCTATCTCGAAAAAAATGCTCCATTGTCAGAGGATGAAGACGCCGTGAGTGTCTTCACGTCTCTTGCTGCTTTCTCAGACCCGGAAGATGCTTGGAATTGCGTTGAGACCTCCAAAGCAGCCTCCCTCCTTTGGGAAAGCATCAAGGTTTGCAAAGCCCCGAAATCGCTGGCAGCGCTGCTCACCCAAATGCTTCGAGAGCGAATCAAACCTGCATTTACAAAGACGAGAGATACGAGGATCACGGACCAAGCACGCAAAGCGATTGACCCTTTGCCATCTAGTTCCACAGGCCACGCTGATGATGCTACATCAAAACCCTGGAAGTATCGTGATGTATACCTTGTCAGGGTGCTACGATGGATTCTAGATCAATTACCATCTACAGATGTCCGATGTCCCTATTCTTGCCCTTGATCATAAGCTCGACTAAACCTCCCCCAGTCAAAATTCACAGAAACAAACTGGCCGCTCCTAGTACCCCCCCTCCTGGCTCTAATCGACGACACAACCATCGCGTACAAAGCAGCCGGCTGCATCAATCTCTCCACCTTTCTCCGCAAAGTCCCTTCCGCGATGCTGGAACGGACGGGGCTGGGCGAAGTCTTCGAAAGCGCCATCACACCGTCCCTGATGTATCTACCCTCCCTGACCGAGGAGGCCGACTCATTGAAGTTGCTGTCAGCAGCGTATCCAGCACTGATCGAGCTAGCTCGAGCACGCTTCCCTGGCGACGAGCACCGCCAGTCTAGGGTGAAAGCTTTGGACCGGATCATGCGGTACGGGATTCTCAAGGGCTATACGCATGCGGGGGAGCATGCCAAGATAGCGGAGATGTTGGTCCGTCAAGTCACAGTCCTAGTTGATGAGATGGGCATTGATGTTGTGAAATTTTTGAAGGTGTGTGAACATGGTTATTTCTGTTCTTCACACACTGCTGATGTTTTGCCCAAGAATGTTCTACCCCTGCTTGCTGCGAACCTGGCCGACCCCTTTGCCACAGCATACCCACCGCTACTTCAAGCCTCGGTGAAGTCAATTAGAGCAATCATTGTGACTGCATGGCCTCGAGTTGCTTATCATCGAGGCGATATTCTGCAGGGTCTTACGATCTGCTGGTGCAGGATAGAGGAGCAGGAGACGGAATCGGAAGAGCTCAGAATAATCAAAGAGGACGTCAAGGATACTGTGCGGTTGCTCACGGTAGTTTTGGAGATGGATGTCAATGTGGCAGAAGACTATCGACAGCTGATCGATAGCGATAACAGGCTGCAAGGTCTATTGGCCATCTGAGGAAATAATATGCAAATGATTTGAAAGCGCCATCACACCTCCCCCGAACGCCTTGCTGGGCTTTAAGCAGGTCTCGCGATATATTGATATGTCGTCTCCGCCTTTCAAACATCAACCCGCTGTTTGAACAATGATTTGCCCTTCACCCACTGCCGGTACGCCTTATACCGCTTTTTCACCGTATCAGCGTCCGTCACCGTCAACGGCTCGTCACCGATCTCCAAGAACTCGGCATAGTCGGCAAGATCGTCTTCAGTCGAATGCATATTCGCCATCGCATCAGGCTTCACGCTGTTGATATAGCTAAGTAATTCTAGGTTAGGATTAGGTGGGTCATCGGTGGATACAACAAGCGGCAGGTTCAAAGGGTGGCTGATGTAGCGCCGGTATTCACGGGCTTCGGCGTCAGTGACGGAAGGGTTGAGGGAATTGGAGACGAATTGGTCAAGTGTCCACTGTGCAACGGCCGAACTGGCCTTGGTCGCTTTCTGATCTTTTCCAAGGTTTGTGGCAGTGGCTTTGGGCTCCTTCTTTGTTTCTTTGAGGATGCTGTGATCGGCTTCTGGCAGCTCCTGTAGTTGAGGCTGAAGCCATGCCGGTAGAGCTGCTTGTTTCGAATGAAAAGTCGTGCGGTGAGCATTTTCTGGCTTCAGACTAAGGGCATCCTTCTCCGGGTCAACAACAGTCACCTCTTTTCTTACGTGCCCTTTGTCCGGTGAAGAATGCTCGTGTCCATCTCTGACCCGGAAGGGGCTCAAGTCATACTTGCCCTCTCTTGTTGATTTGAATGGTATGTATCTCATTGTAGAGTTCATCTTGTATGAAAACATCTTCGTGAACGAGGACAGCGCAAGAGGGCGATAGTACTCCAGCCAATAGTCGTCGAAAAACGCCAGGTGCTTGCCTGAAAGAGGGCCTTGTGGCTGCGTGATCAGCGGCATTTCGCGCAGCTCAAGGTGCTCCGGTAGAAACCATTGCACGTATGTCTTGCGTTCATTGGCAGACCATGCACTAGGATGGGCATGGTGAAGGTAGTAATCGGTCGAGAGATCCCAGAGCATTGGCTGTCCTTGCACATACCTATAATTCCCAAGGAAAAGATTGTAAGCCTCTTGTCGTTGTCTGTCAAGGAAGGAATTGTTGTAGTATCGTTTGAAGCTCTCCACCATGTCCCGAGAATGGCTTGTCCACTGATTGATTTTCCGGTACGTTTCCATTGTGTTGACGAGATGAGAACCGCCATATTGAATGGCTATGGTGTCCCCATGGTCATGGTACCTAGACAGCGAATGAGGAATCGATACGATTTCAGGGGTGAGGCTTAGAACTTACATATGTGTGAACAAGTTTACGGCATCAGTGTCGTAGTCGATTGACGTATCACTGATAATTCCCAATGCATGGAGTTGATGTCCGAGGGCCCGTTTGCCAATAACAAATTGAGCGGCATTCGTACGGTCGAGGCAGTCAATGCAATTTGTCCTGGCTACTCCATTTTGCATTCGCAATTCACCAGACTGATCGTCTCCGTTCCGGAAGAACCCCGTAGCATTCATCACGTCCTCGGCAATGGACTCCAAAGTTCCGATGACATCTTGGTCTCGACTAACAATGAGACTGTCAATTTTGTTTTCCCCCCTGACGGCCTCTAATCTGCGCCTTACCTCTTTGAAGCTCGACTCATGTCCCATGCTTTGTACATTATCTTTTTGCTCTCTGGTAGAAATTGGTTGAGGTAAGTGATTGCATTTGTGTATTCGCTGAGAAGTATTGATTCGCGAGGTATTCGCTCCCGAGACTATTGATTGTCAGCCATGAACGTGAGACAAGTCATGCTGAACGAGATGCTGGCCTTGATAAGATTCAGCACAAATATAGGAGCTCCATATCTTTCAAAAAGATTGTCGAAATGCCGGGCTGCTGCACTGTAAAAGGGATCTACAAGGTTCACTAGTATTACATATCAATATCTGAGCCCTGAGAAATTAGTGCTTTCTTACTCTCAATGTCCGGCTTAGGAGATACGCCAGTATTGTCTTGCGTCCAGTACAAAGGTATACTCCCACGATGTTGCACATACGATGTATACAGAGGGTTTGCAAATAGCTCAGGGCCTGGAGCGTGGAAGGATGTTGTGAGCATTTCTGACACTATTTGCTCTGTCTCAACATCATTGGCTACATAACCCTAGAGGCATATGAATCAGCTTTGCCACGACCTGGAGCTTAAGATGCGATGGGAAGGCACGAGACCCACCAAATCATTGGCTCCACGCTTGAGAAATCGAGCACCTGCGAAAAATCGAGACCGCCTTGCAATTACAGTGATATGGACTGCACGTCCGTAAACTGAGAGAGCTGTCTGTGGTGTCAGCGAAGTGATTGTAAATCAAGCTTAGAAACTCCCACTGGCTTGGTCTACGAATCCGTGCACAATTGGAAGGCACCAATCATAAGTGTTCTTCAACCCATTTGATGCCGGCTCCAGCAGATGATCATTCCAAACAAACATCGGATTGTGAAGCCTAATGTGGGTCTCCGCTTCTCCCTGCTGCAGAATTTGACGTTCGCGCAAGATGTTGTCTTGCAATGAACGAGTAATGTCATAAGAGTAGCTGAAGTAGAATGATCGTGAAAGATCTAAATTGTTGAGAATGCTCACAAAGCGAGCTTCCTCGGCATCCAGGTTTTTGAAACGAGATGTGCCCGGCATAGTCAAAGGAACGAGCTCCGTCCCATCGACCTGATAAACGTAGTGGCCACCGATGATTGCAACCTGACTTCTTCTAGTAATCAAGAGCATATAGTAAGCCCCTGTAAATCTGATGAATCCCAAAAGGCCCCAGGTACTGCTCCTTAATTTCAGACCACCAGATGCTTTGTTACCATCGTCAACGGCATTCAAAAGCTGATTCATTTCTTTCTTCGTGTACACGATATCATCCTCAGCCATGTTAAGGTTGCCAGACTGAGCCGTTCGATCAATCTTCAAGATCCGAAACTTGCGATCCACTATGTTGCCTCCCACCAGGTAATACCGACTCGCCGTTTCATACAGCGAGAATTTATGCATCTTGCAAATTCCTTCCTCGCCGACTTTCTCGTATATTGCACCCTTGTTTCGATAAGCTGCAGAGGAAGGACTGGTAGATCTTGGAAAGGACTTTGCCCCCGCACGCTCGTCTTCATCTTCTCCAAGATATGGCGATTTCGCATCACGCTTCGGTGAAGTAGGTGCGTCATTGGAGAGCCGAGGAAAGAAGGGGGCTTCAACGGCCTCTGAAGCCTCCTCGGTACCCAAGGCTTGGCCGTCAGAACCGACTCTCTCTGGCATACTTTGCAATCCCTCAATAGCATTGTCCTGCTTTCTTAGTCCAAGAGCTTCGAGCTTAGTGGGAGGGAATTCTAGTTCCGTCAAGGACTCCATGATATGCGAATTGGGGGGCGGACTTTTTATCCTGTCGTCCATATTTGGCTGCCGCTGATTTTGGTCATGCTCCTGTTCCAGAGATTATTGTCGGCCTATTAGGCCATAGCAGGACCGTTCCATGCAGTGGAGCACTTGAGAGTCTAGAGGACTGGAAGCCACAACATCGATTTGTACCATGCTGGTGATGCACAGAATGGTCCCAATGCCAGTAAATGCAGCCTAAAGCGATTTCTCAAGGAAGTGGCGAAGGAGACATTGTTACTTAGCTACCTTGGGCTGCGTAATTTTGCCTGACTTCGCTTTCTGGGCCACTACAATAGCAATATGAGCAAGGGAAACACGAGCCACAAGCATGCTGCTTTCAGTCGAATTCGGCTGTATTTTATTTAGCGCTAGCGGTATTCTACTTGTAAGCCCAGACAGGTCAGTACGGCCTTGTATTCGATGCTCCATCCTTCCAAATGCTAAGTCATTGGCAGAATTGTCTGGCCCAACCGATGCTATAGATGGCGGAATCTTCAAAAAGTCTTCATTCCCCTGCTAATGTAAGCTCAATGGGGAAACCTTCCCTCTGGTGCACGTATTGTAAGCCATAATAGCGGTATGTGCACCCAAGCTCTAACAATCAATGCTCCCAGCTTCCCATTGGATGGTAACGGTTGCAACTACTTAAGTGAGATACAGGACCTGATAGACCGTCATGACGGAAAGAGCGAGGCATTAAGAATACAACAAGCGAACATTTCTCGATACGGCTAAAACTTCACGAGACTAACATTTTAAAGACCTTTCGTACCATCGTTGCTGAAATGCCTATGCGCTGCCCGTTTTATACCACACTTCGTGTAGTCGGAATTTTACTGTGTTCAACGATTAACGCTGATGGCAGGTTAGAGTTTTGCAGAGACCTGTGTCTCACATATTCCACGCAATAACCATTGACTACTCCCATAGTAGCCTCAGACCTCTCACTCCTCAAGACTCTAATGGCAGAAAACACCCTCCAAGACCCCCTTTACTCCCTACAGGTCTTATATACCCGTACCCAATCTTCGAACCCTCCCCCTGCGGCAGCAAACTATCCCAAAAGTAAAAATTGATCAAAGTATACGCCCAGGCTTCTTTCCTCTCATCCGCCGCGTCGATTTCTACCTCAATGGCATTGAGAAGCTTGATCGACTCGCCGAAACCCAAGGGGCGGTATGAGGTACTCAATGGCCATGGCGTAAGTCCCTTTTGTAAGAGTTAGTCTGTGGACGGTTTGGGGCTGTTTGCAGGGAGGAAGCCTGACACACCACGCGCACGGATTCACCTATGGCAGTGACGACGTGAGGCAATTTTTCTTCAACGGCGAAGTTGGAGAGCAGGGCTCTGAGGTTGAATATGGCCTTGTGTTCTGACCTGGGGTTGAGGGGGATGTAGGGTCGGTAGAGGTATATTTCGAAGCAGAGTTGGGCACCTAGGACGAGCTTGCAGATGGGGTTTGCGGAGGAGTTGCGTCTGAGGATAAGTGTTTGGTTTGGGAGAGGGGCAGGGAGATGGAGAGTTTGGGGATGGAGAGAGTGGGATGGGGAGTTGGCGTCAGGCTGTGTGATGTTGAAGGGTATAGTAATTGATGATGCTGCTATGTTGAAAAGAAGAATGGGCAGATAGAGAACGTACATTGTTGGAGAATGGCTGGGGCAGTCTCTCCAGCAGCACTAAGCCAAATCAGGTCTAGCGTATCGCAATCCTGGATCACTGTCAGCCAGGCTGTATGCCGAACAACAAGGGCTATGCTCAGGGCATATCAGCTCCACTAAATGCCTCATTATCTATAGGGCCTAGATTGATCAGCCGAGTATATAGATGAGCCTGTATTCCTAGGTAGATAGAGCAATTGAAATCTCCTATAGCCAACATACATTGAAGAGAAGATCTAGCGGCATGCGACGACAAGCCCACCTCCCTTTGATACCGGTCTTATAGAGGATGAAATCTGAAGAGGTAGTAAATGAGGTGAAGAAAGGTTGGCATGCGCAAACAAGGCATTCTGTCGGATGTGGATACTGAACTACGAAGGCAAAGAAACAACTTCCGCTCTTAGTACTTCAGTGGTGTTGTGTTTGTAGCCTTTAGTGCGTCCAAACCACCCTTTCGGATCGCGGAAGAGTCTCACGATCATCGCCTCGGGGATGTGTCCGCACCCAATCATCATGGTCGAAGCTCATAGAGTGCGTCGCATAAGTGGCTCAAGTCACTCAGGACAGGATACAGTCCATTTTTGAGAGAATGCCTTCGTTCCTGCTGCTGCCATAGGCCGAGAAGCCATGACATCTGTACTATGTTCAAGTCTAAGCGTATGTGGTAAGTAATTGTTGGATTATATGATTGAATAAGTAATTTTAGGCTGTGGACACATTTTTAGATCTTATTCTCAACAGGTTATAAGCCCGGTTAGCGTCTGCGCTTCATGTTGCGAGGCTAAATTCTTATCTATCCTCGCGTAAAAGCCCAGGAGGGGTTTAGCCTAAAGAAGGTTGTATGTTCGATCCCGTCAATAGGCGAATATTTGGAGTAGCAAAGCCAATAATCCGAATAATCACTTATCCAATTAAGGGATAGTGTTGGATTATATAACTGAATAAGTAATTCTAGGGTGTGGTCACATTTTTAGATCTTATTCTCAACAGTAATACGATGATGACCTCCTGTTTCGCAACGTGAGAATCAGGGCCGCGTATAAGTGTACCTCTATTACAGTCCACCAAAGGCTTTTCGGAAGAATGCAATACATGACGAGCAGAGGATGGAGAGAGCTACCTTATGACAATGATAAATATCCTGGGGGATCATCTAAGCCCGAAACCGAATTTATACCCACGTCCCAGGACCAAATCAAACTAAGAAGACTCGCCCTGAACGCTAGACAAAAACGGAAAGTCTTCAAATTCCAGCTCTAGATCGGTTTATACACGAGCTGGCTAGTGACTTCGTAATTCACCTTAGATAAGTAAGAGAGTGTGCTTCATATGACTCGCATTGCGAATACGAAGTCCATTCAAGGATCATACAGGCTGAAGTCGAAAGCGATCACATAATCGCTTGTGATGTGATCAAACCATGTGACCGTACCCGGCTTCTGTGACTCATGCTGTCAAGTTGGGTGCAGAGAGGAAATCGTGCCGCTAATACCGATCAAGCGGGTCTCACCGAGATGTTTAACCGCTTGTACACAAAGGCTATGCGCCTCTGTCTTCGCCTCGACGGTACTGTCCATTCCGAGATTGACAACCATCGCAAGAATGTCTAATTTCTGGTTTGGGGTGTGCCAGATGGCTGCAGCAATCTTCCTGCGTGCTCTTACGTCGGGGAGCTCGCCGCTCCAGAGACCCATGTCTTGAGGAATGAGCTTCGTGACATCGCCATACGGATCCTCGTATGCCAGAGCGGCATCACAAAGCTGATCAGCGAATCGCTCAAAGTCTGGTGAGTGGGGAAGCTGTTAGTTGGATTGAATTCTCTATTGGACAGTTCATTGGACTTTACCTGCACCGAAGAGCAAGTACTTCAGTATTCGATTGCCGGTCGTGCAGATAGATCCTAGTTCATACAGCCCATCCGACGACAGAATGTTTTGTGGTGCACCGAGGCCACCACCACGCTCTACTTTGCTGGTTTTCGTGCAGGCATCAGACTGGGCCTTGGTAAGTTGCACCTTGGGCTAATTCGGTTGAACTTGCTTAACACAAGCCGCGAGTCCGCCCAATTGCCAGCTGTCGCGTTTTTCGATGTCTCGAGTGGGCAGTGGGTCGTCTAGTGGAACTTAATCATCCGCCGCGATTTGGAGACCATAGACATAATCTTCTCGTTTTTCGATATCTCGTGCGACAGGCGGGTCGTGTGGTGGTACTCCACTATCCGGCGCGATTTGAAGACCATGTACATAATCATCTCGCTTCTCGATATTCGTCTGCTGGGCTGGACCGGCAATGACACTTTGCATGGTCAGTGCGAAGAGAGCAATTGAACAGAAGGACTTGTAAAGAGACATCCTTGATGATAAGTCGCTGTCGAAAGCCTCAAGCACAGATATGTAAAAAGCTAAAAGTATAATGTACATACAACTATGCAAGTTGTTGACTTCAAGGGTAGAACGATATAGATGCCAACCCGGATGCTTGGGGAATCTTACTTGAGAGATAGCAGTCTTCCAGGATATATATCCAATCATGAGCATTGCCCCAAGAAAACGATTTATCCCCTGAAACTCTTGGTGACTCCCCCGCTCTGTAGCACTGCCTCCTCCAGACAACAAGCTGAAAGACTATTGAGACTATCCAATGTAATCGCAAAGCCGCTGTGATGTTGGGACGCACCGTCAATCGAACGTTTCTCTAATCATGATGGAGCAGATGTGTAAACACAACTTTATATAACACTGTATAAAAGGTATGTTTTCTGGGGCAAGAGCTGCTTTCAGATCTTACCGTATATGGAGGCCTAGACCAATACCGTGGCAGTCAGAGTCGGCTAATCGATCAATCAGTCACCCTTCCAGCAGGAACAACACATACAGTGATAAAATTACGAAGTGCGGTCATCCTTTTCTTAAGAAATTACACGATGGCATATCAAACAACAAGAGGCCCCAATGATACCAGATCGCGGGACAATTACTGTAATCATTGAAGTATACTTCACTGAGCAAGGCTCTTTTGTAACTCAATGTGACGTGTATTGGTGTTGCTCGGTCAAATTATATCAATAATCTCAACTTCGGCTTCATCTCGGTATCTAGCAAAAGGCACATCATTGGATTACTTGGTCCATCAGTGCTAGATCCCCGCTTGGATGTCTCGGAATTGGATGACGAAGTCCTCGGTCATGTCCAGCACCGCACCGTCCTTGATTCCAATTGCCCAGTAGTTTCCATAATCTTGTCTCTTGGAAGGGTAGTCATCAAAGCAAAAGGTTTTGCGAGTCGGATCCTCAATCTCTTGAGAGAAATTGTCTCAGTGAACATTTGGAGGACATTGCATCCAAAACAAAGTCGTCAAATACATTGGTTCCTGCCGGGTTTTTCCATCTCTCAATCACACCGAAAATCGATCGGAGACTCGGACCGACCAGGCTGTCCTGTGCACTCATCCACAACAGCTGATCCTTCGACTTCGAGACTTGATAAAAGCCATCTTTCGCTACCATAGAATGAGTTTTGTGTTTATGCATGCCACAAAATGGGTAAAAAGCATGGGGTGGCGAGAGCGAGATACTCAAAAATCACACTTTCTTTCAGTATTCGATCATGAAGTTATAAAGTGAACATCAGCCTTGGAAAGGATAGCTCATGAGTGACCAACTTCTTGAAATTGTACGGATATTCTCTGAAGCAGAGTGTAGTACTCCGATGGAGGGAAGGTAGGACAGGAAACAGCGGGAATATCCTTCTGGCCCTCCATCTGGCACACCAAAAAATGATAATTACAGCTGATTATGTTCTTCTCAGGTCTGTATGTCAAAGTTTGACTTGGAGTAAAGTGAAACTGTACCTATGATAATGTAAGTAGGGAGGACAGAGGGGACCTACTCCGTATAGAACTTCAAATTGTTTGGTGTGAAGACCGAAGCATGCGAGAGACTGAGGCGAACCTCGGTCATGCAAGGCGCTAGGCCAAATCGGAATCTCAAGAGCTGGAGAATCGACTCGTAAATAGTCACTCCTCACTCTTCTCAATGGCCAGTCGCGATGGAGTTCATGTCAAGTCTACAGAATGGCATCGACGACTACAAACCCTCTCTCTTCGGTATGGTACAAGCCCAACCACAACTGAGGACCCTGCTGACCCAACCCCAGAACTCCTCTCCGAACAACAGCTCTCAGCCCTCATCCCCCCTTCCTTACGATATCTGCTCACGGTAGCCACCCACCGGCACCCTCGCTACCTCCTCCGTATCCTCAATTCCTTCGATGAACTCTACGCCCTCCTTATGCTCGCCGTAGAGCGCCACTACCTCAAAACTTACGGCGGCGGCTTCACAGAAAACTTCTATGGCCTCAAACGCGAAAGAGTCCTCCACATCAAAGGCGGCGAACCACCCCGAGCCCGCATGGGTGCCCCAACGTTAATGCACGAGACATTGAGACTGCGTGACCGCGATGTCTGGAACAATCTCGCGATTATAGTCGGCCTGCCCTATCTGAAACGCAAGCTCGACGAAAGCTACGATATACACGCACCTCAAGCCACAATCCTTGGCCCCTCCTACAACCGCGATACCCTCCCCCACGATGCTACCATCCGGCAAAGAATACTCTACTGCTACAAATGGTTCCTGAGGCACATCTACCCCAGCGTAAACGCCGCCTACTATTTCTCCCTCCTCGCTTTTAGCCTCTCCTACCTTTTCGACAATACAAGATACTCTTCGCCCCTCCTCTGGCTCATCTCGACTCGAATCCGCCGCCTGAGCGAAGCAGACCATCGCGCCATCGCCCTGGCAACCCAACCCTCTCTATCCTCGTCCAACTCTGGGGCGCGCCCAGGCCAGGCGTCCAGCATCTTCAACCCCCTCACAATGATGCAAATCGTATACCCGCGGCTACTCTCAAGCTTGAAGATCCTCCTCCCGACCTCGATATTCGCCTTGAAATTCCTAGAATGGTGGCACGCCTCTGATTTCGCGACGCAGCTCTCCAAAAAGGCCGTGGAGGGCCTCGATATTCCTCCCCCCACCGTCTCAGGTCTCCCTCAAAAACCCTCAGCTCCGGAATTACCAAAATCCCAACCACCCACGCTCCCAATCACCTCGCCGCCGCTACAATCAACAAACTCCGTGTCCCTCTCCTCCACCCAGCCCTCGACCAAACCATCCACAGGCACAACGCACCTACCATCCCTCTCGGCAACACCCTTCCCCTCACCCCAATTAAAACAAAAGAAACAACTCCCCATATCTTCAAAAACCCACCTCCCAATCCACACCCTCCCCCCACCCCCCAACAGCTCCCTCTGTCCAATCTGTCTGCACCCAATCCAGACCCCCACTTCCGCGCAAACGGGGTTTGTATTCTGCTACACATGCATATTCAAATGGGTGGATGGGAGACATGAACGGCAGACTGCGTTCATGGAGGGGATGGAGAATGAGGGGGATTGGGGGGATGAAGGGGTTGTTCCGAGGGGTTCAAAGGGGAAAGGTGATGGGGTTGATGGGGCTGATGGGGAGAAGGAGGAAGGAGAGGGAGGGGGAGGTAGGAGTAGGGAAGGTAGATGGGAGAGTGGTGTTGGGAGGTGTGCGGTCACTGGGCGGAGGGTACTGGGGGGGACGGATGGGTTGAGGAGGGTTATGGCCTGAAAAGGATGGGTGCTACCCGTGTGGGGTGGAGGCGGTATTGTGGTCTTTGGCATTGCCTGCAAATATCCCTTTGGCAGTATTGATGGGTATTGTGAAGCTGGAGTGTGACGGATAGATTGAGGCATATCCCGAACGATGCTGCGTATATAAACAACTCTTGCAAACTTGTGAACGGGTGGGGATGTATAGATTAGAATGGAGAATGGGGCCCGCGTGAACATCGAGACTTGAATACGGATATGCAATTCAGCAGATGCGCGAATCGAGTATGAATCCCTCTCCAGGCCCAATACCGCCCTTGCACACCACGACGTCTCGCCCTCGTGTGCGGGTTCACCTTTGCAACTGTAAACGCTGGATCCCATGCAGCAACGCTGATGTCTACCATCAACTCCGAAATTCCTGGATATATCTAAGAGTCAGAATCTTCGCGGATTGGATGGGGAATGCCCGTCACATTCAAGGAGAGGTTGGGTGATCTCTTGGTGTTTTTTAGAAATCAAGCATATGACCATGTCCGAGGGTCACAATTGTATACGAACAATCATGGACGGGAGGACGCGTTGGCTGCAGTGTAAGTAGGGAAGTCGTCCCAGATGTCCGCATCATGAAGCTCTCGAGGGCAAGCATTCTATTGGCAAAATAAGGAATGGCGTCATACTGTTGTGACTTGGTAAAGGAGAAGCTCGGCGAGACTATCACCTTTGCTTGCAGGCGGGGTTGATATGAGGACTCGATCGGAAGGGTGATAAAAATATGAAAGGTATCAGGTGATGGAGTCTCGACATTGCTGTAGTGGGTGCCGATGACCCGTCGTAATCAAGGTTCTAGCCACGGGCTTCGAGTTGTTTTGATAGCTCACAATTCGTCGTCGACGCATCTGGATCAGCAATTTGAGCTTCGCGCCTTCTAGTGTAGGTAGCGCCGTTGGGGCGTCAAAATGAAAAACCGCCCCCGCATTCCATCTACTTTGGGAATCTTACACCGTAATGAATAAGTTGTGGACATTCCATCTATCTGCACGCACCACAAGGCTGCGGCAGGCCTGGTAGCGTGTACGGGGAAGGTCTCAAGGGTGTGAACTGTACGCGTTTTCTTTCAAGAGAGTGTAACACGAGTGTGGGAGCATAACAGTGATTGCGACATTTAAACAGTACTGGTTGGATTGCTCAGTTTCAACGAGAAATTTAAACACGACAGGTGAATGTCAAACGCATTAGGTTTTAGACACCGATCCGACGAGTGTGAGATCTGGATCTCCTTTACATACCGAGGCACAGGTCACGTTGTATTCTTGGCTAGTTTCCATGTTTCGGAAAATGAGAATCTTCATCCTGCACTTTTCGGCGCTTCGTGCTTTCTCTCCAGAACCAATGCTTCTCTTGTTACTTGCTGCACTCTTGCATTAACATCAACGTCGCTACTGCGTATGAAATACGACTTTCATCGTGTCGCTGTCGCTCTATGCACGTAGCAGACGTGGATTTCGACATTGCGTTGATGTAGCCAACTTCAAGCTAATGGGGATGCTTCCCTTCTCTTATCGGCCACTTCTGGATCAAGTGAATCAACAAAGCATCAGCGGCAAGGAGAAGGACGGACAAGATTCAAGGCCCTCCGAGTTGCTATCACAACCTTGCTAAGGCCTCTTTTGCAGACAGGTTGTACATGTCGCGTAAAACGTGAGGGACCAAAGGGAGAACAATTGCAGTTCCTTCGGGGCAGAATTATCCAACGGACTCGGCGATCCACTGCTTATGTATTGTCTTGCTTAACGTACCCTAAAATACCCTGAAACGATGATTGCAGACATCATTGTTGGATCAGACTAGGATAGCGAGAATACATCTTTCAACATTCGACGTTCGTTAAGAATTCCTTGCATTGTTGGACAAGGTACACGAATCCATCCAGCGGGCGCAGTCGCAAGAAATCTGTTGCTTTCCATTGCGTGGCAACGCTGAGTGTGTCTCGATTACGCGTCGTACACATTTCGAGGGAGAATCCAGACTAGGGCTTGATGGGGAAATGTCGGAGCTTGCGGAAATCGACAACGATGGGGCTGAAGACAAAACAAAAGCAATCGCTCGGATGTGAAAATTTCAGACATCTTAGCGGGGTATTATTCTTTGATCTCAACTCCCAGGGGTTGGCCCAACCACCACAACAGTACAACTGCTGGGGCGGTCGGTGGTTGGCCTGCCTTTCCCATTTGGCGGGAGGCTGGCGAGTTGGTATCCCCTGTCCAACCAAAAATCAGTCCATGTCACACCACTCTTGATTGCTACCCTATGATTCCATACGTGCCGATACATTGTGAAGCATTCGAAGAAATGGAAGTAGTGTGGTAACGTGCTGTACTCTGAACTCTGTAGATGGAGAAGATTTCACAATACGAGATCGGCCCCACCGGGTCTCCGGAAGCGTTGAGAAGCCAATCAAACCCCGCCGCGGCATAAAGTAAGCTGCCTATCAACGCGTAACGATGCCGTCACTGGCGAGAGACTTGTGCTGTTGGACGCTGAGCGGCGCAGAGTTCTTGTGCTTTAGCATATTGCAGCTATACCGTAATTGACAAGTCTACCGTTCCATCAAGTTAAGCAATTGCTCTGGCTCGAGCTCCACAATTGCCTGCCCCTCACAAAAAGAGAATGTAAACTCGGCAGGTACCTAATCGTCCCAGCAGGTGACTAACAGAGTGACTGGCCAACCACATTTCTTCCCCATCCCCATCCCCAGCCCGCCCCTAATCCCTTAGCCTTCCCTGCCTCCACTCAGGCAAAAATCCAATTCCAGGGGGCGGCCACCAGTGCAATAAATCTAATTTCCCTCTTCCGTCCACTCTCTTACTCCAACTTTCCTCTTATCTCATCCATCCCCAAAATCTCTCTACACACACCATTTTATCTCATTGTTTCTTTATTTTTTGAGAGCTTTCACTCGCTCAAGCTCAACTGTCTTCCAATCCATCATCTAGTCGAGCATCAACATCCTTATTAACTAATACTAATATTTGATCCTCCCTAAATCAACATGCAATACGCTCTTGCCTTCGCGGGCTTCGTGGCCCTCGCCAGTGCCAACCCCATCTTGGTTGAGAGACAAGCTGTCACTGCCAAAATCTCACCGACCGCACCTGCTCCTCCAGGATGCTCGCCAGCATTCGCGACCAACTTCGGTATCGGTATCCAGAATGTCAGCACCTCGGCCGCCCCAGCAAAGAGACAGGTCACCCAAATGTCAGAGTAAGCATCGATCCTCCATCGAGTCACTTATCAATCACCGTAGAAGGCTAACATCAACAGTGGCCAACCATTCGTTACCATGGGTCCCATCTCCATGATCAAGGATGGCCAAATACAGGGTGGAATGCACACCATGGTAATGATGCCGGTCGCAAACCAGATCAAAGACGGCCAAATCCAGATTCAGACTACCTTGGCTCCTGTCACCGAATTCTCCGACGGCCAGCCTGTAGCTCCCACCGTCGTTCCATCCTCCCAAGTTGGCCAACAGAGTGATGCGCAACCCACCGTTGCTGCAACCTCTGCTCCCGCCGCTTCCCCAGCACCCGCTCCCGCCACCTCTGCTGCTGCTCCAGTTTCCTCCGCCGCTGCCCCAGCTTCTTCTGCCGCCAGCTCCGCCGCTGCTTCATCCGCTCCCAGCACTGGTGGTACTGGCAACGGTTACACAATGACCGAATGCAAGGCCGCCTTGTCCATCACCCTTGCAGGTGGTGTTCTCACCGATCAAGATGGCAAAACCGGCTATATTGCATCGAACTACCAGTTCCAGTTTGACAAGCCACCTCAAGCCGGTGCCATCTACACCGCCGGTTTCTCGGATTGTGCCAATGGCACCCTTGCTATCGGTGGCTCCGCAGTCTTCTACCAGTGCTTGTCAGGCAATTTCTACAACCTCTACGACCGAAGCTGGGCCGCCCAGTGCTCGCCCGTCTACGTCAACGTCTTGGAGCAGGTCGCCTGTTGAGAACTTGACCGAATCACTGCGACTTTTACATCCATAGCATGCAAATGGACTTTAACCATCATTGTTCTATCGGTAGGGGACGGGAGTAATGGGTGGTCGCGGGAGCACACCATAAAATGTCTTCGTTTGTTGGATAATAGTGGAGTGGATTGGCTATCTAGCGCAATACCAAATTCTTGCACATAATTACACGCCAGCTCTCACGACGGCTGTCTCCGCACCCGCGACACCCTGAGACCACATAGATCGGATCATTTACTGTTCATTTTCTTCTCAACGATGTGTTCCACGGATTGGACAGGGGAGAAGGAGATTGTCTTGGAATGTAGACAGGACAGTATTCCATCATTCCATCATTTGTCAACAAAAAGACAATGCTGTGCAGATCAAACAATCCAGCATGTGAGCTAGGAAGATAGAATATAATGAAACCCTCATGGTAATTAGCCTCCAGCAATACCAAATGGCCATCTGATTAGGAATCTAAAACCCATTAATCGTATCACTTCACATGATGAATAATGCGTGGTCTCCACGCAGAATCACACCTAGTGTAGAAGGGTAATAAGATGGTCATTCTATGCTCTAGAATCATTCATCATATCAGCACTAAGAAGCTCAGACTTCGGGCCAACGTCATCGACTCGTTTATTCTCCCCTCCTTCTCCCCCTCGACCTCCAGTAGGGTGGCCGCAGAGACTCTAAGAAGGATCCGGAAATGTCAGCAAGAAGCATGTTGCCAGCGGTACTTCCTCCATGCGGCGGAAGCTGGGGAGAAGACCCACCTGTTGAGGAATCATGGAGGATGATGCCTGTCCGGGCTGTAATCAATATGTCCCCGCAGAGAAACCCTCTTTGCTCTCGGCCTGGCTCCATGCCTGCTAGTCTTGACATGAAAGGTAATATATATTCGAGTCATCCCTTGGACATCGTTTACACTCCCATCTGCACGACTATTTGCACTGGTAATGGCGCTACAAAACGGACGCCCCAATGCCTCCATCATCGACATCCGTGGAGGGGGCCTCGAATACTCCATCCTCGATGACATGCGAAAGAAAATGGACCCCGGGGAAGGCTTGGAGAGAAGGATGCCGACTTTGCTGTTGTACGACGAACAAGGCCTGAGGCTCTTCGAGGACATCACGTACCTCGAAGAGTACTACCTCACCAACGCCGAGATCGAAGTCCTCCAGAAATACGCCGACGAGATAGCCGGACTCGTTCCAACAGGCTCTTTGGTGGTTGAATTGGGAAGTGGGTATGATGCACCCGCCTCGCTCTCGTTCAATTCACCACCGGATGCCCTTACTTCCGAGCTTCGCTGCGGTGCTCCTTAATGGAGTGCAAGACACTGATATAATATAGCAACCTTCGCAAGGTCAACATCCTGTTGCAGGCGTTTGAGAAAGAAGACAAGGACATCGACTATTATGCATTGGATCTCTCTCACCCGGAGCTCGAACGCACTCTATCATCCGTAGATGGTTCCTACAAGCATGTGCGCTGTCACGGGCTTCTTGGGACGTACGACGATGGGTTGTCTTGGCTGAAGAAAACCGAAAACATCAACAAACCAAAATGCATTCTCTGGATGGGCTCTTCAATCGGCAATCTCAATCGCGAGGAAGCAGCTGGATTTCTCAATAGCTTTTCCAACGTATTGCAGACTGGAGATAGTTTGCTGGTTGGTATTGATGCTTGCCAGGACAAGGACAGAGTTTTTCACGCGTATAATGATAAGGAAGGCAAGACGCATGAATTCGTCCTGAATGGCCTTAGCCATGCCAACAAGCTTGTTGGGAAGGAGGTCTTTAATAAAAGTGAATGGCAAGTCATTGGAGAATACGACACTGCAGCCGGCCGGCACCAAGCCTTCTACTCTCCTATGAAGGATGTTTACGTCGAAAACGTTCTCGTGAAGAAAGGAGAGAGGATCAGAGTCGAAGAGAGCTACAAATACTCTCCACTTCAGAGCAGTGAACTGTGGCAGAAGGCTGGCCTAGCACCTGTGGCAAGGTTTGGTAACCTTGCGGATGATTATCGTGAGTTTTGCAACACTGCTCAAGTTCATGTAACTTTGCCGTGCAATTTTCGAGAGAGTAGTTGTCAACATTGCTCCTCTCGGGCCGTACCCCGTTTGAGGACGGGCTCTCTTTGTACCACCCGATTTCACGTGTCACTAGATCATCCTCCTTTGCCTCACATGCTATTTGCTATTCGAAATCTTTGCGTCAAATGCTACTATCCAAGGCTATCTACTGAACACAGTGTCTATAGACATACATCTAGCCTCCCTGCCTACTTCAAAGTTCTCGTTCCCAGCGAAGGCCCAAGAGTATGCTGCTAAGCCTGTGCCGTCCCTGTGCGACTTCGAACAGCTTTGGGCATCTTGGGATCTTGTCACAAGGCACATTATCCCAGAGGATGAACTGTTGTCGAAACCTATCAAGCTTCGTAATTGCTGTCTATTCTACCTTGGGCACATTCCGGCCTTCCTCGATATCCACCTTACAAGAGCTACAGGCGAAGCGCCAACCAAGCCTGGTTTCTATCATCAGATGTTTGAGCGTGGCATCGATCCTGATGTAGAGAATCCCGAGGACTGCCATGCGCACTCTTCGACCCCCAACGAATGGCCTCCTATCGAGGAAATTTTCTCTTATCAGGGCCGACTCCGATGGCGAACTAGATCTCTGTACGAGGCTGAGGCGTCCGAAACAGACCGTAAGATTGGACGAGCCCTGTGGATTGGGTTTGAACACGAAGGTGAGGTGTTCAACTTTGGACAGAATTTGGTGACAGAACACTGATGTCGTGTCTCTAGCTATGCATTTGGAGACGCTTCTGTACATGCTCTTGCAAAGCGACAAGACAGTCCCGCCTCCTGGAGTCATTCCAGACTTTGAAGCGCTGGCAAACAAAGCTCGGTCAGCTGCAGTACCAAATCAATGGATTACAGTGCCAGCACAGAAGATCACTGTCGGCATGAACGATCCTGAAAATGATCTTGGCCCTGATCGTTACTTTGGCTGGGACAATGAGAAACCCGTACGTCAAATTGATGTGCCTGCTTTCGAATCCCAGGCTAGACCCCTCACCAATGAGGATTATGCTCGCTTTCTCGAACAGACACGCCAGCGAAAAGTACCAGCGTCTTGGATTACAACGAGCAATGATCCGACGGCTAGAAACAGAGATGGCATGAACGGGAGCTCAGCATACATGAATGGACTCAGCCCGCCGTTGAGCGTTGCGTTCATGAATGGCAAGGCGGTCCGGACTGTCTATGGACCTGTACCACTGAAATACGCGCTTGATTGGCCCGTATTTGCATCCTACGATGAACTCGCCGCTTGCGCCGAATGGATGGATGGACGCATTCCTACAGTCGAAGAAGCTCGAAGCATCTACAATTATGCTGACGTCCAGGAGTTCAAGGAAGCAGACGGTATCCTTACCAGAAAGATTTCTGCAGTCAATGGGTATCGAATCTCGTCCATCTTGTCTGCTCAAGACTACTACTGACAGAAGACAGGCATTTGTCCAACGAGGGCGTCGAGATATCACCACCATCCCAGCCTTCGCAGGATGGCGCCACGGGCGCCAAGAGTAGCCTGGACCCTCATCTGCTCTTTGCCAATCTTGAAGGCTGCAATGTAGGCTTCAATCACTTTCATCCGGTGCCAGTGACTCAGAAAGGCAACAACCTGTGTGGGCAGGGCGACATGGGAGGTGTCTGGGAATGGACTAGTTCACCGCTGGAAAGGCATGCCGGCTTTGAGCCCATGGAATTGTATCCGGCCTATACTGGTACGCCTCCTATATCGAGTTGTGGGTCAATAGTGCTTCGATGGCTTACTTGGGCTAGATGACTTCTTCGACGGCAAGCACAACGTCGTCCTTGGAGGCTCATGGGCAACTCATCCGAGAATCGCAGGACGCAAGTCCTTGTACGTTGTGAAAGTCCAACATATGGGAGACAGGCTTGCTAACTTTCACAGTGTGAATTGGTACCAACGTAACTACCCCTATGCCTGGTGTGGAGCACGTCTTGTTCGTGACATCAACCACGGCTGATACGCTCATGGCTCCACCAGCAAAGGAGAGCTTTCAACAAGCCCGCCTTGCGCAACAACACTGAAGAATTGAAGTGCATCAGCTTACTCCTGTCACTCTTTTATCTGCACTAGATGATATTAGCATCTCATCTTTGAGATACATCCTTCCTTCTCTCATAATATGATGACTTGTGACTTGAGACGTACCCTATCTCGTCCACATGCAGGATGATCCTCCGCGGCTCTTTTGAAGCCCAACCCATGTGATGTTGTTGACGAGCAATGGTAATATTCTCTTTCCCAGAAAGCCATCGAGGAAGATATTGTTAGCATTTGCATGATCATAGACCGCAACTTTGTGCGTGCCCCGCACGGAGGTACCATTCTGAGGTTGGTACATTCATGCTCCGACAACTATGTGCTGCCGCATGCCACCTGACCTGATTAGGAACCTTTGCGAGAATTGAAGGTTTGAGAAAGATGTTACGACAACAAGTGCAGATCATTCAGACTCTTTGAAATCGATAATTTACTATTTCGTTTTTGTACACAGCAGTGTAGGCTTCTTACCGCCATTTGCCCATACTCTTTTCATTCCGTCAGCTCTACATGTATACATGGGACTAATTCCAGGAACATGAACTTGACGGTCTCCCACTACGGAACTTTGCCTTCGTGAAGATCGACCGTCATCAACACTTCACGACCATCATGGTGTCAAAATACAATTTCTTTGCTTTGTTGACTACCCGAGACATGCTGCATCCTACCTTCGACATTTCCAACATCTCCATTCTCACAACCTTACTGCTCGTTCTTTGTTTTTTCCAGAACACTTGGCTGACACAGATCTTTGATACCCATGCTACATCTGATCATCGTACACTACAATATCTGACTGCACCTTGCAAGATCATCCTTGACATCAAAAGACATTTCCCACTCTCTGCAGCAGCTTTGCATGCCAGGAGATCTTTTCCCTCTGAATACACCAAAACGTCGACATCGCGACATCTATACAAACCATGCCTACCGGTGTTCTTTACAAGTGGGAGGTATGTTGAGCACTGTCAATTTTCCTAGTCGACGTTCTAGAGCTAACAAGATTGGTGATCGTAGGACAACAACCATGGTCTCGGTACGTGAAGCAAACAATGTTGAAGCCCGAGATTGCAACCGCCTCTTTCTGGCCCCGCTAACATGTTCCCACAGAACATAAATGCGGCACTTGCAAGACTGTGCTGTCCAGTCCACGGGCGAAGAAGACATGTTTTGGCATTCATGAGGAGGTTTGCAAGAGATACCACAAGACACTGTTCTTCCTCGGTAGGCTCTCAACCCCACCACCCTTGTGATTGACAAACATATGCTGACAAGCTATCCCCCCCAGGTCAATCCCATCACTGTGATGCGTAAGTAGTGGCTTGTCAAGTATTGAAAGACGAAGTCGCTGACTTCTTTTCAGATGCCACAAAACGATTGAGCAGCACGACAAGCGTCACAGAGAAATTGCTTGGTACGTCATTGAGATTCAACACATCGACAACAGTACAAACGAAGACAGTCCTTCGGTCAACAAGAAAAGGAAAGCCAAAAAGAGGAATGATTGGCATCATTGGCCAGAGCTTGCTCTCAAGATGGACACGGACAAGGGGGATGGTGAATGGAATGATTCAAGCACACTCAACGACGCCGACGATGAAGCGGAGGATCAAAGAACAGGTCCGGCAGTTGACACAGAGACACCAGACAGCAAGAAACTCACCAAGGCTGAGAAGAAGATGGCAAAAAACCAAGTGAAGTTTGATGTAATCAGCAAGGAACTCCTCAAGCATATCCAGGAATTGTTGCATCCAATGTCGATAGAGCTTCCTGCCAAGGTGGGAGATGACCAAGGCTTGGTGAACAACACCACCATCCAATCCAACATCGCTTTCAACGGCCATACGTTCAGACGGGGCACTCTTCGCCAACGTGTAAACGAAAAGAAGCTTGCCAAAGCAAATGCCATTGCTTTGAGAGAAACGATGAACAGTCCGCAGGAAGATGAGAAAGTTATGAAGACTATGTTGCAAGAGCTGGGCGTCAATGTTCGTCTCTCGCGTACATGCAAAGAACGCAGAAACCTCGAAGCCAAGCTCCGAACTGCTATCAAAGCAGACAACGTCGCCCATGAAAATGAACGGGCGGAGACTATGCAACGCATGGCGGGTTACTGGCGCTATGTAAACCGCCGAACGTACAATGCCATGGTCCGCACGAACATGCTTTGGGACTGGTCGACGGGAGCGAAGTTGCCAGAACTTGAAGTGAGCGAGATTGGTGATATCGAGGAAGTGGATAAGGCAAGTACAGCAGGATCAACGGATGCCGACTCTCAAGACACTACAGTTGGTCCTGAGACTTACGATGGAGATTTCGATATCCCGGAGGATCAGGACCGCTTCGATTTGGCTCTCAAGGCGCAAGTATCCGAGTCTGAAGAGCTTAATGACAAGACTCCAACACAATCGACCTTTAGTCGCCACGATGACCTTGGGCAAGAAGACGAGTCCGGCCTCACATACAGCCCAGGCCGCTCTCCTGGCCCAACCCTGACCTTCGCCGTCCCCTCTCCAGGAAGCGACGAGCTAGATTGCGACGACAGCACCGTCACCTTACCCAAAACCCCCACCAAATCCACATCCAATTACACCCAATCGAGAGATACTCGCCTCCTTCCTCTGACCATTCGCCCTGCCTCCCCCGTCACACCTACGGCTGCAAATCCCCCACCAGCCTACCACACCACGCGGTCACATCACGCCAGCCACAAATCCACCTCCAAATCTACCACAAACGCCACAAACGCAGCCAACACCTTCGGCATCCCAAACGCAGACACCCCCTGCCCAGCCGAAGACTTACAATCACCCCCCTCGACCCCCTTCACAACCCCAAACCCCCGCAATCCCACCCGGAAGGCCACCACCGACCCCAAACCAAACGACCCCTTCCCCGCCCTCCCCTATACCATTCCTCCCAAGACATCCGCCAAACCGGCCAAAGCCCTCAAAATCCTCAGCATCAACGCCAGCGGCATCCCAGACAAAGCGAACACCACCCGCATTGGCAGTTTGAGTGGTGGTGGAAGGATAGCCGCCCCCGCGTTGATGCTAGCGGGGAGACGGGTCGGTGGGAGGGCGGCTGCTGCTGCTCCGGTTAAGGCGGAAGTTGGGGGCGGAGAGTGGACGGCTGTTGTGAGGAAGGGGAGGGGTGGGGGGAGGAAGTGAGTGGTGAGTAGATTGGGGAAAGGGGTGGGGATGTTGAGGCGGGGAGGGGGGAGAGTTGGTTCTTGAATTGCTACTGTGCTTAAGTTTGCTGAGGGGGGGGTGTTGGGTGATGAATCTTCTTCTTCTATGCTGTTGATGTTACTTCGTTTCCGAGGCGAGAGGTTTGAGAGGTGGCTTGATGAGGTGCTGTAATACGCGGACAGGATTGCTTGATTCAGCGGGAGGACCAAGGTGGATTATCTCTATTCTATGGCTGGACTTCCTCTCTTTCCAGGCGCGATCGACGCTCCTTCTTCCAAGATGTGCAATCTTTCCTCTTTCTCCGAGTCTAAAATTCCTGATGGAGAGCTGCACGATGAAGCACTGTACCAACTGCAAACACGCATCCGGCACCAACATCCCCAACGAAGCAAAGGGCGCATCAACGACGCAGGGATTTCGAAAACGTGGGGGTTGCTTGTGGAGATCACAACGACGCGAAGAAATTGCACTGGAATTCTTGTACATACTCGAACGCTAGGATCGGCAACGTGAGCGTAGGGGTGAACGGTCGGAAAGTTGACTTCACAGCTCAAGAGGAGTTCCACTTGGGAAATTTCTCGAGTGGAGTAGAGGTGGATATCGGATCCACTACATGAACCACGGCATCCTGGGGGTATCTTCGCAAAACATGCACGCGGCCCTTCCAGGACAATCCCGCTTGAACACGCCAGATAACCCCCCCCAAATCCAATCTCAAAGACCAATCATAAATCATCTTATACAAGAAACATCGGAATAGCATCCACCCCCCTCCCACTCTCCCTCTCCCTCTCCGTCCTATCCCCCCTCTCGCTCTTCAACCTCGCCTTCTCCCGTTCCTCACGGCGGGCGGCTAATTTCCGGCGTATAGCCTCCTCGGGCGCAGACAGATCTTCTTTTATCGGCGGCTGCTGCTTCGGAGAGGTGTGCGCGTGTGTGGGGCGGGTTCGCGGTTGTTGTACATGATGCCTCGACGAAATTGTGGTCGTTGAGGAAGCGGTCTGGGCGGGGACGGGCGATAGGTCCAGGAAGGCGCGTTTCTGGGGTTTGGGTTTGGGTCCTGGTGCGCGGTCGGGTTTTGTGCCGGTGCTGGGTTCGTGTGATGGGGTGTTTGAGGGGGGTGCTGCGGTGGATTTATTCGCTGGTATCTGGGGCGCGCGAGAAGACGATCTCACTGGTACGTCTAGGTCGTCGTCGTCATCCTCCTCTTCGTCCTCCGCCTTGTCTTCTTCCAGGCTCTGTTTGCGCAATTCCCATGCCAGTACGGGTGAGATTGCTGTCCCCAACGGCGAGCTCCCCCTCCCCGGCTTCGGATACCCAGCCGCAGCTCTCGTGGAACTGGCCACACCCTGCAGCCCTGTTAGGCTGCTCAATGGCTTCCTCGGACTCTTGGTCATGAATCGCTGTAGCCGTGTACCCTGCCAGGACTCAGGACTTTCGTCTTCAAATGTCGAGTCGCTTTCGTCTGCTTTCTGCTCGCCGGGTTTTTTCAAGCCGGGGATTTGCGCAATACCCTCCTTCAATTTCTCTTGCCGCGCTGAGCTTTCGAGCTTCTTCTTGGTTTCGGGGCGCATGGCTGTTTTGCCGTCAACGGGTCTGGAGATGGCGCTTTGGTTTTGGGTCTTCGCGAGGGCTTTTAAGCGCTGGTATTCGGCGTGGTGGAGGTGTTTGGTAAATTGCTGGGCTGCGGCGAGGAATTCATCTTCGACCATTATGTAGATATCGTCTGCGTCGAGGCCGGGGCGCATCTCTTCTTCGCTTGGAGGTTGCGGGGGTGGAGACGTTGAGGGCGTGCGCGCCGGCTGTGTAGCTATTCTCGAAGTCGGCGCATTCTTGGTATCGCTTGGGGAACGAGAGGGAAGGTTGGAGTCGAGGTCAGAGGAGGGGGAAAGAAGTTTTTGGCGTTTTGAAGGGTTTGGCGTGGAGGACATGGCTGGTTTTGTGGCTGTGGTATTTGCAAGCCATGGGAGCTTTCGAGCCATAGTGCTTTCCTGAGCAAGTAGCAAAGCAAGATAACAGGAGGTGAGTGCTGAGGGAGATGTCGAAGCTGGGTATGGCGAAGAGTCAGGCCAAACATTATCGATAAGGGTCGAGCTAGTGGAATGAATATCGAATTGTTCGAGGATTGTTGATTGCCCTCGTTTTACCATTCAGATGCTCATAGAGCATTGACTTGCTGGGAAGAGGCGACTTGAATCCACAAGCAGATCTACTTCAGTCCAGGGAAAGACGACAAAGCCATCGATAGCAAGAACGAGGGCCATGGCGCCGGAAGCACTCATTGCCCGCTTCAAGCTGGAACGCGTATTGAACCAAGGTATGCACTTGAATCGGGTAGGAATATGGTCTATTTCTAATATGAGTGATAGACCAAAGTGGCCGACGCGTGACCTTACTTGGTAAAATCGACGATGATCCAGCACTTCTCACCGCAGAGCGTGCCGCTTTTCCAAGTGATCAAACGATACTCAAGGCCTTTCACGAAACTATCACCGGAGTCAAGAACCTAGGGGACAACGACATCTATCGCTGGTATCTTGCATCATCAGGTGTGACGGAAGGAGCTCCACCAGATCTAAAGTTGAATCTGATCTACCCATGCACGGAGAAGCACATCAAGAAATATTCGCCCCAGGAAGTCCGGATGGTCACCGAGACCCATGAGATCTACAGAGAGCACGTGCGGCCTTACATGCAAAAGATGCGGGACGAAGGTCGTCTCAATTGGGTATTCAATATTCTCGAAGGCCGCGCTGAGCAGGAGGATGTCTTCCTGCGAGACCCTGGTAAAGCCGGTGCCGAAGAAGGATTTCTTGTGACACCAGACTTGAACTGGGATCGTAAGACTCTGACTAGCTTGCACGTGCTAGCCATAGTAGACAGGCGTGACATCTGGAGCCTGAGAGACTTGAAGAAAGAGCATGTGACATGGCTCAAACACATGAGGGAGAAGATCCTCGATGCTACTATCAAGCTCTACACAGGACTCGAAAAAGATCAGATCAAGCTATACGTCCATTGTAAGTCTTCCCCCCGGTTGGCAAATTGCTAAGACCTAAGTCTACCAGACCAACCGACGTATTACCACTTCCATGTACACATCGTGAATGTAATGTGCGAGGCCACCAGCACGCAAGCAGTCGGCAAAGCCTTTAGCCTTGAGAACATCATCTCGCAACTCGAGAACATGGCCGGAGGTCCGGAAGCCAGCATGGCCAATGTGGACCTCTCGTACTATCTTGGCACAGCCAGTGATCTCTGGAACGATGTCTTTCTTCCTCTGAAAGAGGGCAGGAAAGGCTGAGTGTGCCCGCCCACGAGGGGGAGTATCCCGAAGATATTTGGAATGTTTCTGTGGAATCAAAAATTACTAGACACTTCTGGCTGCTCTTGTAGAGCAAGACTCGAGACTGATGTCTTGAGCCTAGGAGTCCAATACTCATTTGCCATATAGGCAAAAGCCTGAGATACAGGCAGATTCTCGAGAAGCTTCGTGTCTTGATGACACATGGAAGCCGGCTTGACAGGAGGGCTTCGTTTCCTTCCCGTACGAAGGTGACCGGGCCATTCAGCTTGCAAGGCCTTCCTACCAGCATCTCAACATGCTAGCAGATCTTCAACATCAAAGGCATCTCAACATGGCATCCAAGCTAGGCCACATGGCCGGCAAGCATTCAACCTGCACTCGGAATTGTTTTGTACCCTTTCAACAAGGACCCCGACATTCACTTAACCTGGAGGATTTGGAGCAAGAAGGGTCTCAGCCAGAATTATTTCTCACGAGGGCTTCCCTACTCGGGCATCTGTTTAGTATTCCAAATGAAATTTGGGCCTTCAGTCACCACTCTACGGCCAAAATAAATCCATGCCTCCCCATGATACCTACAGCGCTACCAAATCCCCACCCCCCAATCCCAAACCCAACCACACAGTCCCATCCCCCCCACAGTCATCAACCCCGCCATGACAAAATTAACCCCATTATTATCCAACATCCCC
>JAABUQ010000634.1_pt1 | contig 82303 bp, 60 predicted proteins | sample 5560001 | NCBI WGS metagenome assembly JAABUQ01 (sample SAMN10711888, study PRJNA513371) | rock metagenome | isolation source: Antarctica rocks | place: Antarctica: Victoria Land, Finger Mt nord | collected 2015-12-18 | reverse complement strand
AGTAACACAAATATTATGTAGCCAAAGTAACGTTCGCTGTAAATATTGAAAGGTGAGATGCTATGTTACCATTAACGTACGATTCCTTAGTTACTGTACAAGAACATGATGTACTTGCACGATTGGGCGAGAATGCATTGTTAGGCAACTGGTTTGTGTTCCTCAAAGCAAACGCACAGACGACCACAGATTCCTCTCAAGGAGAAAGAACAACTTCTCAAATTCTCTTTCGGGGCAAAGAAAAACTTACCTTACCAGGCGTAGAGATTCAACCCACTCCCCTACCACGTTGTACGCTTGTCTCACTGACAAGTGATAAAACTCTGTATCGCGCCAATCGCGATGTTGTTCGTCTCTTAATTGCCTCCCCTACCGAAGCACATAAGGAAGTTATCTTAAGTGTCTCGCTAAACAACACCATATACGCTGAATATCCTGTTACGCTTGACGAGTTTGGCCTTTGTCTCTATCTCCTACGCGATCTACCAGAGGGCCCGTATGAGGCAACACTCGTTTCCAGTCCTGCCGATGCCTGTCGTTTTGAAGTTGCAGAATATCGCCTGGCTGCTCTTCATGCTGAACTTGTGGAACAGGAACTGAATGGTGAGACGTTGCGCTATACGCTTTCGATCACAAGCTTCAATCAACCCTACAATGGCTCTATTGAGGTTGAGTTACAGGAGTTTGGGCAACGTGTTGGTAAACGTGTGAAGCTTCAATGTGATAGTGAGGGGAACTGTTCTGGCACGCTAACGCTGGCTGGTGCTGGACCATATACGCTGAATATTATTGCGGGAGAACGTACTGCAACTGTTGCGCTTAAAGGTTCCGAGCAGGAACGGCGCGAGACCCTGACGGTGAGCGAGTTAGGTGAGGTACGTGTCTTGAGCCTTCTACCAATACCTCAATCGAGTGAATGTAGAGGAATGTACATTGCGCGAAGTGGCGCAAATACTGAGCCTTTTTTGGTGCGACACCTGATTGGAAACGCAGTAGAGATTACATCGCGTGCTAATGTTGAGGCTCTGCGTGTAGTGATCATTAATCCAGTGCGTGGAACGAGTGACGAGAAATATTATGAGCAACTCCAGGAGGGGCAGAGTATTCAAGTTCCTGTGCCTCCACCGTATGGTATCGTCTTGCTTGGAGCTTTTGTAGATGGGCAAGCGTGGGAGGGCTGGTGTGCAGTGATGCGTCCCTCCAAATTACAAGTACAATGCGAGGCTCCTAAAGAAGCTAAGCCCGGTAGTCGCGTAATGGTGACGCTAAAAACAGGAATTGCAGATCATGTAGTGCCTGTCCAGTTGATTGTCAAAGATGCACGACTAATTGCGCAAAGTGATACGCAGGTAGAATTTGCTGCGCGCATCAAGGCGAATGTGAGTGAGTGGCAACAGCAATCAGCAACGGGCGTCGTCGAGCGACAGTTGGCACAGGTGAATATGATGCCTCGCGTGTTTAGACGCGCTATGATGGGTCCTGCCGCAACGAGTGTCATGCCAATGATGGCTATGTCTAGTCCTACTGGTGGGCCATACCTGCTCGACCACCTCGCCTCAGCTATAAGCGCACCAGCGGGTGCGCCTGAAATGGCTGCACAGCTTACTAACGTGCGCTTGTCTTTTCCAGAGGTTGTACACAATAGCATTGTGAAAGTGCAAGGCGAGACACATGTTGAGGTGAAATTAGGCGACAGCATGACGCGCTATAGTATCGAGGCGTTTGCACTCTCGCCTGAGACGCTCGATTGGCAACGTGTGGAGACGACGCTTGAGGCAACACAGCAGGTGTATGGTGAGTTGACCGTTTCGCCCTTTGTCTTCCCAGGAGATTCTGTGATGGGGCGACTGGATGTAGGCACTGCGTCAGGGAGCGCTTTTGTTGAGGTACAACACGATGGCGAGAAGTTACCCCTGTTCTCGAATACAGGCCGTGCAATTGCTGCTGACGAACTCATTCCTTCTGGTTCAGTCGTACGCTTCTCTGTCCGTCCTGGTACGATCACCTCTATTGTTCGTGATGCGCGTAATGGTGAGAGTGATGTAAACGAACGGTATATTACTGAACCAGGAAAACTACGGCATATCGTGCGTACATTGCGTCTCCTCACTCCTGGAAAAGTCGTGACGTTGCAGGACATGGAAGCACTGGAATTACGTCCAATGCCGGGACTAGAGCGGCCCTTTCAGGTGTTTGTTGAAGCTGCCTCATTGTACCCTTATGGATGTGTTGAGCAAACATCAACAAAACTGTTTGCAATGTATGTTGGCTATATTACCAACCGTCATGATGAGAAGCGTACAAGCGAGTACGAAGCAGCGATAGTAGCATGGCACAAACGACTTGTAAGCATGTACTTGCCACAACATGGCTTTTGCCTCTATCCACCAGAAGCAGGTATTAAGGGCAAACCAGACACGCACTATGCGCCACTCGCTGTGAAACATCTGCTTGACCTGCCTACAGCCGAACAGGCAGAGGTAAGATCATCGACTCTGCTTACTGTGTTGAGCAAGATACGCACAATGGCAAATGATGCCGCCAACTACTATCACATTGAGAATCCACCACGTACACTGAATAGTTGCCACGATGCTTATCGCGTCCTTACGTCAGCAGCAACCTCTCAGGAGAAGAAAGATAAAGCGGTAGCGTTTGTACGTTCGCGTTTGCAAGAGCATAGTGGTACCGTCTCTGTTGTTCCAGGTGAGCAAAGTGCAGTACAGGTCTTGTTTGGACAGAGCGTTGCAGCAAGGCAAGAGACTGCATATGCCGCCGCCGTTTTGCTAAAAACAGGAGAGACTGCTGACCTGTCACTTGCTCTTACCGCCACAAATACTATTACAAGCCAAATCGATGCCGAGGGACGTTTGTATAGTACAGTGGACACGGCAGCATGCCTTGCGCTTATGACTGCATTACGCGATGCTGGTGTTGTGGCGGATGACGGGAACGGGCGTGTTGCGGTGAACAATCAAGAAATGTCTCTGGCGGATGCGCTAAGCTACCGTGACAAGGTTACATCTATTCAGTGTGTCAAGGGTGTGGTTGCAGCTCAGATTACATCTGAAGTAATCGAGGACTGGTATGCATTCAAACGACAATTAGCGGTTGAGGTGCGTTTAGAAAGAAAAGGGCATATTCAGGAGCAGTTTGCAGTCGCCGATGAACTCAATCTGATTATAAAAGTACGTCAGTATGAGCCAGGATTGCTAGCACATGTCTGTCTACCTGACGCTCTGGCACGTATCGTTGGTGGTGGGCAAGTCAAGCAGTTTAGCCTCGACTTTTGTGGGAAAAACGAGTTGCGCGTTCCGCTTGCTGCTATTGGTTCGACACAGGATACGACAAATAAAAAGAAAGTGGCACAGCATTGGGCCGTAATAGTGCGCAACATGTTTAAAGAAGAGCAGGTGGGTAATCCAGGGTTACTAGAAGTTGTGATAACAAACGAATAATCAATCGCATGGAGGCATGACAGGGGTAAGCCCAAGTGACTCCAACTCACTTCTACGAGAGCCTGGAAAGCGGGGTGGGGCATGACAGGGACAAGCCCTGTCCCTCCTCTCCACGAGAGGCCACGGCGTGGCAAGCCACGCGTCCGTCTCGAGGAGGGACAGGGCTTGTCCCTGTCATGTCGCCCCCAGAGTCATTCCATGAGTGAGTTGGTTTCAATGGGCTTGTTCCTGTCATGTAGAGCACAACTGTATGATATGGTCGCAATCTCCTGATAGGCTTATAGTCCTACATAGAGCCCCATATACTTGACCTATTCGGTCATGAGAAGTAAAGTCATAACAGATGTTACATTGAGGTGGTTGTGTTATAGTGTCTTAGAATTAAGATTGAAGGAAATACGTATGTCGTCTATGGATAAGCGTAAGGGTAGTGCACTCAAAGAGCCGTCGAATAGCAGTACGCCACCACAGGTATCAAGGCCAGAAAGCGAGTTACCTTCTGTTGAACAGTTATCTTTTCCAAAAGTCTCAAATATACCAAATATAATTTCACAAGCTTCTCCAGTTAGTGAGTCTACACCTTTAGTATCTGATATTTCTGAGGCGTCCCCGCTTACAACACGCCAACTTCCTTACAACACTACACCGCTTCATTCACCATCTGCAACACGTGTATTGCCAGAGGTTACTAGGCTATTGCCCGAAGTCCAGACAGGGGATTTGCCTTCACTGCGAACTCCAACTTCATCATTACGGCAACCAACAGTTATTCGTGCTACGGGTAAAAAGAGTTCAGGTACGATGCGCCCACCACAGGGACGCCGTATGGTAGTGCATCTAGCGGTAACGGTGCTACTGGCCTTTATTGTGCTCGGCAGTCTCATAGCAGTTGTGCCAACAGGTACCGAAGGCAAAGGCTATAATTTATTTTCACCAATCGTAAAATATTTTGCCAATAAAAGTAATAATACTGTCTTGCTACCACAACAAGCTGCGACTGCAACAGCGGTCACGCAGGATGGTTATGATCCAGGTGCTGGCAAAATATTTGCAGGCGTGCCAACGGCTCCGGCAGGTTATGGTGGAGGCGGTGACACTGGTGGCAGTGGTACTGGAACAGGTGGTAACACTGGTGGTACTGGAAGTGGTGGTGTTGGAAATCATTTCTTCTGGGGTCAATGCACATTCTGGGCAGCGTTCCGCTATCATCAGTTGACAGGACTTTGGGTTCCCTGGTTAGGCAATGCAGGTGAATGGGCATATAATGCTCCAGCATATAACTGGCATGTCTCGTACACGCCACGCGTGGGAAGTATTATTGTTCTTGCTCCTGGTGTACAGGGAGCAGGTTGGTACGGTCACGTTGCTATTGTTGAAAGCATTAACGCTGATGGCAGCTTGACTACTTCAAACTTTAACTGGGCAGGTAGCTTCGGCATAATGACATATGTGACGTTTTACCCTGGCGCGGGTGTCTCATTCGTGTGGGCATGATGAATATAAAAAGAAAGAGTACGTCACACTTCGGCCTTGCCGAAGTGTGACGTACTCTTTCTTTTTATTAAAGTGTTATCCATTTCTCTAATAAGAAGCTATAGTGTTCTATCATTGCTCGATGCCGCTCGCGTTCCTCACGCGTCCCTTGATCTACATGCTCATGATGGTATGTTAGTAGTGCTTGTGCACCCATGACTGCCTTTGCTGAGACGCGCATTTTGCGTACATATTCATGTGCGACAGGTCGCCATTCTGGGTTGTCACGCCAATTGATGTAGGGACAATTGCGGCATTGATTGGCACAGCAATAGCCACGACGCGTGAGAAAGCCTCGTGTCGCCATATAGAGACCATCGGCGGTTATCTCCCAATCCCCCTCCTCCTGGACTGAAGTATTCTTCATAAGACGCTCCAAAGGTGTGTTCTGCTCTATTATACCATTGGGATATGCTCTGTCGTAGACAAAGAAATCCCCCTTCACCCACTTCTCGCCTTTATGTACCCCTCTCTACGAGGGAGAAGGACTTTTGACACCATATTTGACATCATACACCCTAAAATTGTTACGAATACGCCTTGTTGAGGTATTTCCGAGATACCTATAAAAATAGGTAACCACTCAGGTAGGCATCGAGATCATGCAGACGAGGTAAAGCGTTCCATTCCGGTTCTCCTTGCAAGGACTGAAAAACACCATCAGAATTTTCTGGTAATGTATAATAGAGCACGTGAACTCTTGACAACGTACGAGTGGATCACGTGTCAAATGGAGTGGCATTCCCACAGTATGCTCTGAGAGCTGCTCAAGGGAAATCACGGGAGAGGTGGCAGGCTTCAATGCCATTGTAATAGACACGTGACCCACGAGCTGATAGAAGAGGCCGATATGAAAGCGATTGTCTACGATGCCCCATACCAATGTAGCCCTCGAGAGGTACCAATGCCGGAGATAGCTCCTGATGAAGTGCTCATTCGTGTGCGCTCCTGTGGTATTTGTGGAACCGATCTGCACATCCACGAGGGGGAGTTCCTCGCCAAATTCCCGCTTATTCCGGGTCACGAATTTGCTGGAGAGGTGGTCAGCGTCGGTGCGGCTGTCGAGAGCGTGAAGATGGGCGAGCGAGTGGTCTGCGATAATACTGAACTATGCGGCCACTGCTTCTACTGTCGGCGTGATGAGCCATTGTTCTGTGAGAACTTTCTCTCGCATGGCGTCAATATCGCTGGTGGGCAGGCCGAATATATTGCGATCAAGGCCGAAAAGGTCTTTCCGCTTCAGAACCTGACCTGGCAAGAGGCAGCCCTGGTTGAGCCAACGGCATGTGCTCTCCATGGGATGGACCTGATTGCTCTCAAACCGGGGAGTTCTGTCCTGCTCTTTGGCGCTGGGCCTACGGGGATCATTCTGGCCCAGTTGCTGAAGTTGAATGGTGCTGTCCATCTTACAGTTGCCGCGCCTGCTGGTCCAAAGCTCGATCTCGTCTCACATCTCGCGGCGGATGAAGGGGTGCCAATTGATCGCAACGATGCGCAGTATCATCGTGAACGTCTCTTGAAAGAGCACCGGCATGGCTTCGATTATGTGATTGAAGCGACCGGTTCGTCACAGCTTTGCAATGAGGCCTTGCAGTATGCACGCCCAGGTGGGCATATCGTGGTCTATGGCGTCTATCCTGCAAACGCTCGCCTCAATTGGAGTCCCTATGAGATCTTCCAGAAGCAACTGACCATCGTCGGATCATTTGCACAAACGCATTGTTTCGACCGCGCTCTGGCCTATCTTGAGAGCCACCGGGTGAAGGTCAATGAGATGGTCACGCATGCGTTTGCTCTCGAGGAGTATAGCCGTGCTCTAGAGACGCTGCGTTCCCGCGAGGGCATTAAGGTCATCGTACAGCAATTCTAGCCGCGCCTGAAATGCTCTCGTATATGTTCCCAAAGGAGATGAAGAAGCTGATGTCCTCATTCTCGTTGATAGCGTTAGCGCGTGCCGTAGCTAAGGTGGTTTAGGTGGCGTTGCCTATGTGCGCGGCGTCCTTCAGCAGAATACGGGCTACCTCTGCCGCTGCTCCTACTTGAGGGGTGTGTCCAACACCAGGTAAAAGAATGAGTTCAGAATGAGCTATTCCAGCGTGAAGATCGTAGGCGCACGCGAGTGGGAGGAGACGATCTCGCGTTCCCCAGATAATCGTTGTCGGAACCTGCACCTGTGGCAACACCGCATCTAATTCCACTTCCTGATCATACGTCTGGATGAAACCCGTGTAGGCGGGTCGTTGTGAATTCTGTACCATCGCATCCAGTACAAAGCCAGGAACAGGGAGCGAATAGTTCCACATACGCCGCATCGAGAGAAGTGCGGCTTCGCGGGTAGGTGCGTAGGGCGTGTGTGCGCCTTCACGCTTCAAGCCCGCACTGTTGAGCAGATACAAATGCTCCACACGTTCGGGATGCTTGACCGCTAGGCGGGTCGCAATCCAACCACCCAGTGAATTCCCAACAAGCGTCACACGTGGGTAGCCAAGAGTGTTGATAAAGCGCTCCACATACAGGACATGCGTGTGAAGGTCCATTCCTTCTGGTGCCAAGGGCGTTTTGCCAAAACCTGGCAGATCAAGCGCATACACCGTGTATTTCTGGCTCAAGAGTGGAAGGAGTGCTACCCAGCCCTCAGCGGATCCACCAAGACCATGAATAAGAATGATCGGAGTTCCACGGTGTCCTGCGCGGTAGTAATGGATGGGGAATCCATCGACATCACATGTTTCTTCATGGGCACCAGTGAGCAGCATTCCTGCACGAATCACGCTAATCATCGTCTCCCACGGGCGGCGATACACGTGCACGGCAAGCCTTGCTATGCCACCAGCAGCAGTAAGCATTCCAAAAGTGGAAAGGAACGGAAAAGATTTCTTTGAGGAAGACATACCTACCCTTTCTTCGGAGGGCTTCTCGCCCCTGTTCGCTTTCATCCTTCTTCCGCCTGACAACGGACGAGCGTTCTCCCTCCGTTCGGTCAGTCGGAGAGGACTATTCCTGTATCAGCAGGCCTCTCAGGACCTTCCCAACGGCGTTTTTCGGCAATTCGGTGCGAAACTCGATCTGTTGTGGCAGCTTGTAGGCATCCAATCGCTCACGAGCATAGGCAAGCATCTCCTCGGCAGTGGCACGTTGGCCGCGTTTGAGCACGACGAAGGCTTTGATGAACGGAGATGCCGGAGTACTGGTGCTGCTGCTGCTCTCGTCCCTCTCTGCTGGCGCGACTATACTGATGACGACGACTTCCAAGACTTTGGGGTGCTCGTACAAGACTTCTTCCACATCACGCGGATAGATATGGAGGGGTCCAGAGAGAACCAGGTCTTTTTTGTGATCGATGATGCTAAAGAATCCGTCTTCGTCCATCCGTGCCACATCGCCAGTGTGCAGCCAACCATCCCGCAGCGCCTGAGCGGTCTCTTCAGGCAGATGCCAGTAACCCTGCATCACTTGTGGCCCACGAATGAGCAGTTCCCCCGCTTCTCCAGCTGGCAGCGGCTCACCCGTCTCCAGGTGGACAATCCTTGCCTGGGTGCTGGGCAAGGGGAGACCGATACTGCCAACACGCCGTTCGCCCTTGTAGGGTTTCGCGTGCGTCGACGGGGAGGCTTCCGTCAAAGCATACGCCTCCACCAGGCGCCCTCGTGTGAGCTTCTCAAATGCCTCCTGCGCCTCAACGGATAATGGAGTTGAGCCGCTGATACAAATGCGAATGGCTGCAACCCCGTACTTACGCACATTGGGGTAGTTTGCAATCGAAAGGAAGAGGGCTGGATACGCGATGAACATACTTGGCCGATACCGCTGAACCATTTCGAGTACCTGGTCAGTGCGCGATGTCGGCACGAGCAGAAGTGTGCCAGCCAGAGCAATCGCCGCGTTCATCCCAGTTGTAATACCATAGATATGCGAGAGAGGGAACAGAGAGAGGATCACCTCCCGCCCCCGCGCTGCATCGGTCATCCAATGCCACCTCTGCAGCACATTGACCACCAGATTGCTATGGGAGAGCATCACTCCCTTAGGAGGACCGGTCATTCCTGCTGTATACTGGATCAGAGCAAGGTCACTCGATGTTGTCCCACTCTCTAGCTGTGTCGTTGACTGGCGGCGCAGCAGCTGCTGAAACGAGAACGTGCGAAATGACCCATGCCCGGAAGGAGGCGTTGGTTCGGCACCCACAAGGACGTCTCCTGTGAAAGAGGCAGCATCGGCAGGGGGGTTGGAAGCCTCTCTGATGTCCTTCTCTGTTGGTAAAGAGGTAGGAGGCAAGAGCGGATGGAGTGCATTCTGCGATGCCAGGGAACCCTCCTCGATGAGACGTACCCACGACGCACGCCGACGCAGAGGGAGGTACTCACGAACATCAGTATACACGACCTGCGTAATACTCGTGCCTGCACACACGCGCTCGACCATGCTACGGTGGGACTTCAGGGTAAGGAGTAGCTGAGCCCCAGAGTCACGGAACTGGCGACCAAGCTCCTGTTCATCTAAGAGTGGGTTCCCAAAAACAACGATGGCTCCGGCCTTGAGCGCTCCATAAAAGGCGATCACACATTGTGGAATATTGGGCAAGACAATCGCGACTCGATCCCTCGCCTTGATGCCCAGGCCCCGCAACGCATGCGCAAAGCGCGTACTCAAGCGGTCAAGTTCACGGTACCGAATCTTTTTCCCAAAGAAGATGATGGCGGGATGATCGGGAAAGGCATGAGCGCTGGTGCTGAGCATCTCGTGGAGAAGCTGCTTGGGCTGCGGAATCTGTGCTGGTACACCGCTATCGTAGTGGTTGAGCCAGGGCATTTCGCTCCGCTGGGCGGCGAACAGAGTGCTTCGGACTCCATACTGCAGCGTGCTTTGCTGTTGTTTCACACTCTCTGTGCCACCTCCGACCGTCTCGGCATTCGGCTGTTGTTTCTCGATAAAGCGACTGATGGCTCGATTGACGGCATCGGGACGCTCAAGCTGCACGAGGTGGGCAGAGACAGGGATGTCGACCAACTGTGCGCCCGCAATGTAGTGCAGCACATCTTCATACTGCTCGCGCAGGAAGACCCGATCGCGCTGGCCGAGCATGACGAGCGTTGGAACGGCGAGCTGCTTCATGCTCCAGGTGGAGAGTATCCCATCAAGCATCCCCTTGAGCGTGCGCTGTGGAGCAAACAGTGTAACTCCCAGTTTTTTTGCCGCAAAGCTAAAAAGTGGATCGGGAACATTGATCAGTCTCCCCAGAAGTGGAGTCATGGAGAAGCGTGTCGTCACGCCAATCAACACCAGGCTGCGTACCCTTTCAGGATAACGAATGGCGTATTCAGTGGCAAAGGCACCGCCAAAAGAGTGCGCGATGAGATGTACCGGCCCCTGGACATCCAAACCTTCCAGGACCAACTCCAAGTCCTGGACCAAGCCTGCCATCGTGTACGCAAGTCCAACAGGATCATCGCTCAAACCATGCCCACGCAGATCGGGGGCAATCACTCGCATGCTCTGCCCAAAGAAGCGCAACTGGTAGAGCCACTGCGTCACGCTGCCCCCATAGCCATGCACAAAGAGAAGGGTACGTGTGGCACCCTCCGGATGGATGTCAATCACGCTCATGCGTCGAGGCCCTTGTTTCCTTCGTGCGGAGGGCGCATAGATTATGCGACGGTACAGTTCGATATCGAGTGCCATATGTTCCCCCTATTCAATCCTTGACGCGATAAAAGGGTGAGAGATGGAACGACCCCTATAACCCGCAGGGAACCTCTCTTGGAGACAGGTATCCACACCCTATAAGACGACAATCAAACACATTTTTTTCATCAGTCGTCGTCCGCGGCAAAACTGCGCAAGGACTCTACCGATGGAACAAAGTAATACGCTCCGCTGACGGCTGTCGTATACCTGGTGAGGGCATCACGTATGCCATCCTCTGCCCCAGCCATACGAGCGAGCATACGGGCCAGGCGATGCTGGTCGCAACTGAAGCCGATAAACATCGTCCCATGTTCAGTGGCTGTGCCAAAGGGAGTATTACGGCGGAAAATAGGTAATTCCACTCCGTTCTCTTCGAGCACTGTTCGCGAGACATGCGACTGGGGGCCGCGTACCTCCTCGTCAAGCTCTACACTCGTGTCTTTGGTTCGCCCCATGATCTTCTCTTGCATCTCGATGGGAAGCACATCGAAAGCGGCGGCATCATGCGTCCACTTCTGTACCAGGACAATGCTTCCACCCGCCCCCGGAGTTTGCGGGGGAATCAATGCAACCTCAGGTGCCACGGAAAGACGAGGATTCTCGGTTCCATCAATGAAGCCAGTCAAATCCCGGTTCTCTTTGTAGGTCCAGCCAGCCACTTCACTCGCCAGGGTGGCAACCGGGGCGAGAGCTTTCATCGCCTCTCGTGTCACATCAAAAACCTTCTCGTAGGCGTGGCCCGCTACCCAGAGCCACAGGTCATGCTGGGTGGCAGGCATGGTATACCCATCGACACCGCGCACCGGCTGATCGAAGTCCACCACGCCTCTTGGCGCATCTTCGGGAGCAACAAGCGCCCAGAGTGACGGACTGAATCCAGCCACCAGATTGACTCCGCCAGTCGTCGTGCTCGGTTCCCGCAGGTTAGCAATCGCCTGAACCAGGGCAAGTGGCTCGGTACGCTCAAGGAGATCGAATTCCAGATAGGAGTGCGATCCAGTACCCAGAGCAAAGATACCGCTTTGTGCTACACGCATATGTATTCCTTCTATCTTTGTCCGCAGTGAGAGGAAGGAAGGGCAGACACGTCTGTCTCTCCTTCCTATTTTTGTGCTCCTGTTTAGGCCAAAGGCTCGTCCATCGTGCGCATCTGAATCTCAATGATGCGCGAACGAGACGACTGCGTACACGCCAGCAAGACCGTTCCAGCCACATCCTCTGGATCAAGCATTCCAGACTCTGCAACACTCTCTTCTGTTCGTCCCTTTCCCAATGCAAATTCTGTCTTCACCCCACCTGGACAAATCACGCCCACCTTGATCCCATGTGGACGCAGTTCTTTGTCCAGGGCTTGTGCAAACCCGACTTGCGCGAATTTGGTCGCACAGTAGACCGCTTCACCTGCGAACCCATAAATTCCCGCCATTGACGAGATCGTAAGAATGGTCCCTGACTTCTGCTCCACCATCAAGGGAACCGCATGCCGGGTAAACAGGAAGGTGGAGCGAACATTGCTATCCATCATCTCGTCGTACTCGTGAGCACTTGTGTCGGTCAGTGGCTTGTAGTTTCCAACTCCGACATTATTAATCAAGATATTTACTGTTCCAAATTGCTCTTTGGCAACGCTGATGGCCCGTATCGCTGTCTCCTCCTCACGAGCATCACCAATGACTGCCACGGCTCGACCACCAGTGGCGTGAATCGTCTGCAACAGATCATCGAGGCGATGCTCCCGCCTTGCCGTGAGGACAAGATAGGCTCCTTCACTGGCGAGTGCAAGAGCACATGCTTTGCCAATACCAGCACTGGCTCCGGTAATCAAACACACAGACCCGGCTAACTTTTGACTCATAAACTACTTCCTACTCCATATTCGAATAAGAGAAACACTCAAAGACTCTTCCCCCAAATATCACAGACGGCATCTTAACTCTTCTTGAAGAAGCGTACACTCACAGTAAGGCACCACAGCATCTTGTCGATCATTTTGACGCCATCGATGTTTCTCCATCCTTGCTCAGTGAATATGTTGATACTCATTGGAAAGAGAAAAAACGCGTTTGCAATTAAAAAGCTGGCGAGAACAATTTCTTATGCTTTATACTATCACCTTTTTGATCGACGGGTGCGATGCCATTGAAAATGTACCTATGAATAACTCGTGTCCATCTGGAAGATCCGCTGGCTTATTTTAAGCATGGATAATTAACGGCTAAGTAATGCCTTTCAAAGCATAGGTAATATGCACAGCCCATTGCCATTTTCCATCGTAATCCTATTGCACTATCCACAACAATACGTTACACTAACCTAACTATTACACTACGTGATGAACGGCTATTCATAGAAAAGTTTTGAAGAAATATCACGAAAATAAGAGATGGATTGGGCATATGTTGTATGTCTGCGCTCCTCTCCCTTATCATTCCTTGATCGGATTGGAAATGAGGTTGGTTGCGGATGGCTCTTTTGGAAGAATTCACCCCTGGTGTCCTGGTCAAGGGACTCCTTCCTCATAGCGTGGTCACAGTGATTGCGGTCACGCAGCATGACTCTATAGGTGCCGAGGTAATTTATAAGGACGCACGTGGGCAGCTTGGGAGTGAACTCCTCTATCAGGACAATGCCGCAAAATTGGAGATCGTAACGGCGGGCTTACCGTGGAGCTTCGAGGCCGATGGTGCAACGTTCCGCCTGACCTCGGAGGCATATCGTATTCACTTAGCCTATCTCTTCGACCCGCTCATCGCTGTGCATACTTCTCTCGTTGAGCCACTCCCGCACCAGATCACGGCGGTATACGAAACGATGCTGGGCAAGCAACCTCTGCGCTACCTGCTTGCCGATGATCCTGGGGCCGGCAAAACCATTATAACGGGTCTGCTCATCAAAGAATTGTTCATTCGCGGCGACCTGCGGCGGTGCTTGATTGTTGCTCCGGGCAATCTTGTGGAGCAGTGGCAAGATGAACTCAAACAACGCTTCCAACTCGTCTTCGATATTCTCACCAATGATCGCTTAGAAGCCTCGGCTGGCAACAATGCCTTTGTGGACATGCCACTATGTATCGCACGGCTCGATACGCTCTCACGCAACGAGACGGTACGCGAACGGCTGGCACAGACAGAATGGGACCTGATCGTGGTCGATGAGGCACATAAGATGTCGGCGACCTTCTTTGGCGGTGAGGTGAAGTACACCAAACGTTATCAACTTGGCGAGTTGCTCGGCAAACTCACACGCCATTTCTTGTTGCTCACCGCCACGCCGCATAATGGCAAAGAAGAGGATTTTCAATTGTTCTTGCGCTTGCTCGATGAGGACCGTTTCGAGGGCAAGTTCCGCGATGGCGTGCATAAGGTCGATGTGTCGGACCTGATGCGCCACTTCGTCAAAGAGCAACTCTACCGCTTCGATGGCACTCCGCTTTTTCCCGAACGTCTGGCCTATACCGTCAACTATTCGCTCTCCGGCTTAGAGCAGAGGTTGTACAACGACGTGACCGACTATGTGCGGCAGGAATTTAACCGCGCTGATACCCTCATGAGCAATGGACGCAGGGGGACGATTGGCTTTGCGCTGACGACCCTGCAACGCCGCCTTGCCTCGTCACCCGAGGCCATTTATCAATCACTCAGGCGCAGACGTGAGCGGCTTATGCACCGTATCCAGGAGGCACATTCCGCGCACGAGGACGAAGATATCACGCGGGGCCTCTTCCAGGATTTGCCGACGTTTTCCGATGAAGACCTGGATGACCTGGACGATGCCCCGGTTGCCGAGCTAGAAGAGACCGAACAACGCGTGGTCGATCAAGCCTCTGCCGCCCGTACTAGCAAAGAACTTGAGGCCGAAATTGCGATTCTCTTGCGTTTAGAGGAACTGGCGTTACAGGTTCGGCGCAGTGGCAAAGATCGTAAATGGGAAGGGCTGGCGAGTCTATTGCAAAACAATAGCGAGATGTTCGATGCCACGATGCATCGTCGCAAACTCGTCCTCTTCACCGAGCACCGCGATACCCTCAACTATCTCGTCGAGCGCATCCGTACCATGCTTGGACGTGAAGAGGCAGTTGTGACTATTCATGGCGGGATGAGCCGCGAGGAACGTGCCAGAGCACAGGAAGCGTTCACACAGGATAAACACACCGAAATTCTCATCGCGACAGATGCTGCAGGGGAAGGTATCAACCTGCAACGCGCTCATTTAATGGTCAATTATGACCTGCCCTGGAATCCAAACCGCCTGGAACAACGCTTTGGACGTATTCATCGTATCGGACAGACAGAGGTGTGCCACCTGTGGAACCTCGTGGCAGAAGAGACGCGCGAAGGCGCGGTCTTCCAGACATTGCTCAAAAAGCTGGAAGAGGAACGCGAGGCACTTGGTGGGCAGGTCTTCGATGTACTGGGCAAAGTGCTTTTTGATAATCGGCCCTTACGTGACCTGATGGTCGAGGCGATTCGCTATGGGGATCGTCCCGATATCCGCGCGAAACTGACGCTGGTTGTCGATACGGCCTTGAACCGTGAACATCTGCAAGCCTTGTTGGAGGAACGCGCTCTGGCCCACAAGGTGATGGACGTGGTACGGGTGCGCCAGATACGTGAAAGTATGGAACGCGCCGCCGCACGTCGCTTGCAGCCACATTTTATCGCATCCTTTTTCCTCGAAGCCCTCAAGCAGTTAGGCGGCAAATACTATGAGCGTGAACCACATCGTTACGAGATCACGCATGTTCCCGCGTCGTTGCGCAACCACATCACTCCCTATCGCAACAGCAGAACAAGCATCCTGCAACGGTATGAGCGGATTGTCTTCGAGAAAGAGCGCATGCAGATAGCAGGGAAACCGCAGGCGACCTTGCTTTGTCCCGGTCATCCCTTGTTAGATGCCACACTTGACCTCGTGCTTGAGCAGCAGCGCGACCTCTTGAAGCAGGGGGCCGTGCTTGTTGACGAAACGGATATGGGCGAGGACCTGCGCGTCCTCTTCTACCTGGAACATACGATCCAGGATGCCAGCACCGATACCACAGGCAAGCGGCGTGAGGTCTCGAAGCAACTGCAATTTATCGAACAGGATGCACATGGGGTGAGCCGCATGGCAGGCTATGCTCCCTTCCTGGATTATCGCCCACTGCGTGACGATGAACTCGACGTGTTGCCACAGGTGCAGGCAACCCCCTGGCTCAAACGAGATATGGAAGAACAGGCACGAATCTATGCGATCACGCAGCTTGTGCCGCGTCACCTTGCGGAGGTGCGAACCAGGCGTGAAGAGCAGATCAGCAAAACCGAGGCGGCGGTCAATGACCGCTTGACCAAAGAGATTAGCCACTGGGATAATCGCTCGCAACATCTTAAAGCACAGGAGAAGGCTGGCAAGATGAATGCACGGCTCAACTCGCAGAAAGCGGAACAACGGGCTAAAGACCTGCTGGCACGACTTGAACGACGCTTGCACGAACTGGAGCAAGAGCGCAAACTCTCCGCATTGCCGCCTGTCATCGTTGGTGGCGTGCTTGTCGTGCCACAAGGCTTGCTCAACACACTCACAGGACAGAGCGACAAGCCATTCGCGCATGAGACCACGCGTGTCGAACAGCTTGCAATGGAGGCGGTCATGCAAGCCGAACGTGAGTTAGACTATGTGCCACGCGATGTGAGCCACGACAAGTGCGGCTATGATATCGAGTCGAGCATCCCTGGCACGGGCAAATTGCGCTTTCTCGAAGTCAAAGGGCGTGTCAAGGGAGCTAAGACGGTTATCCTCACCAAAAACGAGATATTGACCGCGCTGAACAAGCCCGACGACTTCATTCTTGCCATCGTCGAAGTTGACGGAGAGCAAACCACCACGCACTACATCACGCATCCATTCCAGCGCGAACCCGATTTCGACGCCACCAGCGTCATGTACGACCTTGCGAAACTACTGCACAAAGGAGTGACCCCAGTATGACCGACTCTGTAAACGACCATGCATCAGAGACGCCCTATCGAAAGAAGCTTATCGAAGTAGCCCTGCCGCTCGATGCCATTAATAAAGCCTCCGCGCGTGAGAAATCTATTCGCCACGGCCACCCCTCGACGTTGCACTTATGGTGGGCGCGTCGGCCTCTTGCAACCTGTCGTGCCGTGCTGTTTGCCTCACTGATTGATGATCCCTCGGAACATCCCGAACTATTTCCAACCGAGCAAGAACAGGTACAGGAACGCAAGCGACTCTTTGATCTTATCGAAATGATGGTGAATTGGGAAAACTCCAATAATCCAGAGCGCATGGCACCAGTACGTGCAGAAATCCTCAAAGCAACGGGTGGCAATCCACCTCCTGTCTATGATCCCTTTGCTGGTGGTGGCTCCATCCCCTTAGAAGCACAACGGCTTGGCTTAGAGGCACATGCCAGCGACCTCAATCCTGTCGCGGTACTGATAAATAAAGCGATGATAGAGATACCGCCCAAATTCGCGGGACGCCCACCTGTAAACCCCGACGCCCAAAAGTCGTTGATGGCGCGCGATTGGCATGGAGCGCAAGGGCTAGCCGACGACATCCACTATTACGGAAAATGGATGCGCGACGAAGCCGAAAAGCGTATTGGACATCTCTATCCTAAAGTAACGCTTCCTAAAGAGTATGGAGGAGGTGAGGCAACTGTTATTGCATGGCTTTGGACACGAACAGTCACCTGTCCTAATCCCGTATGTGGTATGCGTATGCCGCTTGTGCGCTCGTTCTACCTTTCAAAAAAGAAGGGCAAAGAGACATGGGTAGAGCCACAGATAAATCGCAGTACGCAACCCCCAACGCTCACCTTTGAGGTCAAAACTGGCAAAGGGACACCTCAAGATGGTACTGTGAACAGGCAAGGTGCTCGCTGCATCAACTGTAGTGAGGCTGTTCCATTCGATTATGTCCGAAGTGAGGGTAAAGCAGGACGCATGGGTCAGCAACTTATGGCAATTGTTGCCGAAGGGCAAAATGGACGGACTTATCTTGCACCCACAAAAGAACAAGTAAGTACGGCAGAACAAATATATCCCGAATGGAAACCAGAGGCTTCCCTTCCAGATAATACCCGTGATATTCGTCCACAGCTTTACGGCTTACTACGTTATGGTGATCTCTTCACGCCTCGTCAACTTACAGCATTAACTACGTTTAGCGATCTTGTACAGGAGGCTAGAGAGCATGTGCTAGCAGATGTACAATATACTAAGATGACTATAGATAATGTCTCGCTGAATGATGGTGGTACGGGAGCGAATGCGTATGCTGATGCAGTGGCAACATATTTAGCGATTGCGTTAGATAAAGGTGCTGATTATTGGTCCTCTATTTGTTCTTGGCATTCTGGTAGAGATACTATTCGTAATACATTTGCACGTCAGGCTATCCCAATGGTTTGGGATTTTGCAGAGGCTAATCCAATGAGTGCGTCTACAGGCAACTTTCTAGGTACGCTTGATTGGGTTACTGAAGCTGTTGCATTATCGCCTTATAAAGCTAAGGGCGCAGTGCAACAGCGTGATGCAACAACGACAATCAACAGCGTGGTCAATCCACTTATTTCTACTGATCCTCCCTACTACGACAACATTGGTTACGCTGATTTATCAGATTTCTTCTATATTTGGTTACGTCGCTCATTAAGTTTGAGTTATCCTGATTTGTTCAAAACAATGCTCGTTCCCAAAGCACAAGAGTTAGTAGCCGCTCCATATAGATTTGGTGGTAGTAAAAGTAAAGCACAAACGTTCTTTGAAACAGGGCTAGCACAAGCGTTTGAACGGATGTGTACAGTTCAACACCCTGATTACCCGCTCACCGTCTATTATGCCTTCAAACAAGCTGAGTCAGAGTCAGATGATCGCGACGATGGAGAGACAGGCAGTAACAGTAACGGTATGCAAGTTACAGCATCAACGGGCTGGGAGACAATGCTAGAGGGCCTTATTCGTTCTGGTTTTACAATTACAGGAACATGGCCTGTACGTACAGAAATGGTTAATCGTAGTGTTGGGCAAGGTACCAACGCTCTTGCATCATCCATCGTACTCGTCTGTCGTCCACGTTCGGTAGATGCGCCTGTATCGTCACGTCGTCAGTTCCTCAATGAGCTTCGGGCAGAACTTCCCAAAGCACTGATAAATTTACAGCGTGGCAGTATTGCTCCGGTGGACCTTGCTCAAGCGAGTATTGGTCCTGGTATGGCGGTCTATTCGCGCTATAGCAAGGTGATTGAGTCGGATGGCACCCCGCTACGGGTACGGACCGCGTTGCAATTGATTAATCGCGCCCTTGATGAAGTGTTGGCAGAGCAAGAGGGCGAGTATGACGCTGAGACACGCTGGGCTATCGCATGGTTCGAGGAATATGCCTATGAAGCTGGCGAATATGGACGTGCCGAAACGCTCTCGAAGGCTAAGAACACGGGTTTACAGGGCCTTGTCAACTCTGGCTTTCTCTCATCACGTGGCGGCAAGGTGCGCCTGCTCAAACGCGACGAGCTAGCGGAAGGCTGGACGCCAAAGCATGCGACCCGCTTGACGGTCTGGGAAGTGATGCAACACATGATTCATGCGCTCGATAAACATGGTGATAGTGGGGCAGGTGATATTCTCCGCACCGTCGGCGAAAAGAGCGAGATTGCCAGGGATTTAGCCTATAGACTATACACCGTCTGTGAGCGTAAAGGCTGGGCATCTGAGGCATTGGCATACAATAGCCTCGTGATATCCTGGTCGGAGATTAGCAGGTTGGCTCGACGCGAGGCCAGTGATACCAATTTGTGGGAAGCGACATTTTTAGGGCAGGAATGAGAAATAGGAATACTGTTTTTAGTAAAGGGAAATCATTCATGACAACAACAGAAAATATCTTTGATAATTTCAAATTTACCATGTCTGGTTTAGAAAAAGGGTTACAGGTTATCCATATAACCACTCCTGCTGCTCAACTCCTTTGCTGTCAGCATGATGAAAATATTGAAGCTGTGCTTACACGCCCTGATTTAAACCCATTCGATCAGATACCAGTAAAAGAAAACGAAACTATTATTGGCCTTCTAAAGAGACGCGAACGTCGCGAATGTTCTGATGGGGCAAAAGGATTAGCCAGAGATTGTATGCAACCCCTTGGAGAAAAGATTCTGGTAAGTGTAGATACACCTCTACTAGATTTTATTCAAAACGACTCTCTTGACCGCATCGTGATAGGTGGCACAAATATCTATGGGCTTGTGACGAGAAGTGACCTTCTAAAGTTGCCAGTTTTCTTGCTGGGATTTGCGCTCGTTACTCACGTAGAAACATTAATGCTCAATCTAATTCGTGCGACTGGTGTCAGCGAAGATAAATGGCTAACATGGGTAAATGAAAAGAGAATTAAAAGAGATTTTAATCGACTTTTCAGCCAACGTGCAGATACAGATATGTTAGGGGTAACTCAGTTTTTTGATAAGAAAGAAATTTTGGAACACTTAGCTGTATTGAAGGAATATACATCTCAGTTACCTGACAAAGACTTTGTGGAACAACTCGAAGAAATCAGGAAATTACGTAACACCGTTGCACATACGGGTAACACGGACGATAGCGACGACATTTTACAAACATTTATTGATCGCTTACGAATTACTTATGAGTGGATTAAGAACATTGAGCGACGGCAATAAGTATAGAACAATATCCCTCTTAAAAAAGTGTTTTACTGTATTTTACGGGGCAAGGAAACGTATTCGTTAGTTGATGATAGAAGGGACACAAGCATTTATGGCACAGACCAATCACGAGCGTGTAGGACGAGCGTTAGAACTATTGAACAAGGGCCTTCAACCCTTTATTGAGCGTGAGATGCAGTCTGTCTATGGTGAGCGGTGGCAGCAAGAGGCCGCTGCGAACCTGCGTGACTATCACCTGACCTCGGCACACAACGGGGAACTCTCTGGCGATACACAGGTGCTACTGATGGTGATGTGGGATCAATGGCAGGGCGTCTTCCGCAACGTGCTAGGATACGCCGAACGTTCACTGGTGAGCGAACTACGCGAGACGCGCAACAAGTGGGCGCACCAGTCAGCATTCAGCACCGATGATGCCTATCGCGCCCTTGATAGCATCCAACGCCTTTTGACTGCTGTTTCTGCCGCACCAGAGGCCAGCGAGGTCGAACGCCAGAAGCAAGAACTGCTCCGTTTACGCTTCGAGGAACAGGCACGGCACGAAACGCGCAAAATCGCGACAGCACCACTTGAAGGCAAACCGACAAATGGCTTGCGTCCGTGGCGCGATATTGTCGCGCCTCAACCCGATGTCGCCTCTGGACGCTTCCAACTTGCCGAGTTCGCGGCTGACCTGGCGCAGGTGTATCGTGGTGCTGGTTCCGATGAATACCGTGTGCCGCGTGACTTCTTTCAACGCACGTATTTGACCAACGGGCTACGTCGACTCCTTGTTGACGCCTTACAACGGCTGAGTGGGCGTGGTGGCAACCCTGTGGTCGATCTGCAAACCAACTTTGGTGGTGGCAAGACACACTCGCTGCTTGCGCTGTATCATCTCTTCGCGGATGTCCCACTTTCTGACCTGATTGGGATCGAGCCGGTGTTACAGGAAGCGGGTGTGTCGCGTCCCCCGCAAGCACAACGTGCGGTCCTGGTTGGGTATGAACTCTCACCAGGGCAGCCGCGTGTCAAGCCTGATGGCTGTGTCATCAATACCCTGTGGGGCGAACTGGCATGGCAATTGCTCGGCAAGGATGGCTATGCCCTCGTTGCGGACTCTGACCGACAAGGCGTCAGTCCAGGCTCAGAGGTACTGCGCGAACTCTTCACGGCGGCGGCCCCTTGTCTCATTCTGATCGACGAATGGGTCGTCTTCGTGCGCCAATTGTATACCGTCCCTGGCCTTCCTGCTGGCTCCTTTGACGCCAACATGAGCTTTGCCCAGGCCCTGACAGAGTCGGCGAAAGCATCCCCACAAACACTCGTTGTCGCAACCATTCCCGCTTCTGACACCGAAACGGGTGGTGAGGGTGGTCGCGAGGCTGCGACACGTCTCAAAAATATCTTTGGACGTGTCGAGTCTCCGTGGCGTCCGGCAGATACGGAAGAGGGTTTTGAGATTGTGCGGCGGCGACTCTTCCAACCTATTACGCAGCAGTCGCTGTTCGTGGCGCGCGATGCCGTTGCGAAATCCTTTGTTGATCTCTATCGCACACAGCCCCAAGAATTTCCTGCCGAGTGTCGGGAGAGTGATTATGAACGGCGCATCCAGTCGGCCTATCCCATTCACCCCGAACTCTTCAATCGTCTCTACAACGACTGGTCCAGTATCGAGAAGTTTCAGCGTACTCGTGGCGTGTTGCGTCTCATGGCAACCGTCATTCATCTGCTCTGGGTACGCCAGGATACAGGTCTGCTGATTTTACCCGCCAGTATTCCCATCGAGGAGACCATCCTGAGCGAACTCATGCATTACGTAGATGATAGCTGGAAACCTGTCATCGAAAAGGATGTGGACGGATCCTACTCGCTGCCACTCCGCCTCGATAGCGAGAACACCACCCTCGGTCGCTACTCTGCCAGTCGCCGCGTGGCACGAACCATCTATCTTGGTTCGGCCCCCAATCAACTTACGGCGAATAAGGGTCTGCCTGATAACCAGATTCGGTTGGGTTGTGTGCAACCAGGGGAAAGTATTGCGACCTTTGGCGATGCCCTGCGTCGTCTCTCGGACCAATCGACGCACATGTACCAGGATGGACAACGCTACTGGTACTCGACGCAGCCCAGCGTGACACGCTTAGCACAAGACCGTGCCGCCCAATGGGATGAAGACCGTGTGTTTGAAGAGATCGAAAAACGCTTGCGTCCAGAACAGAGTACGCGTGGTGACTTTGCAAGAGTGCATGTGTGCCCGCCATCCAGCGCAGATATCGCCGATGACGAAGCAGCGACACGTCTCATCATCCTCAAGCCACAGGTGACGCATGCGCTCCGCGATCAGCAAAGTGCGGCACGGGTAGAGGCGAGGCAACTGCTCGACTACCGTGGCAACACGCGACGAAGTTACCGTAATACGCTGCTCTTTCTCGCTGCAGATCGCAATCGCTTGGAAGAGTTGAAGCAAGGCGTGCGCCAATATCTCGCCTGGGACTCTATTCACATCGAGAGCGAAACACTAAATCTGGATGCCTTCCAACGCAATCAAGCAAAGACCAAACGCGACGAGGCGAACCAGAGCGTTACTGCACGTATTCCCGAAACCTATACATGGCTCCTTGTCCCCGATCAGCCCAATCCACAACTGCCTGATGCGTTGCAAGAGTTCAAGCTCCAACCGCAACCACAGAGTACGCTCACACTCAATGCTAGTCGTCGCTTGAAAAGTGAAGAGATGCTGATTACGCAGTATGCGGGCGTGCTATTACGTCGTGAGATGGATCGTATTCCGCTCTGGCGTGGCAATCATGTCAGCATCAAAGACCTCGTCGACTACTTCGCAAAGTACGTCTACCTACCACGTCTGAAGAATACTGAGGTGTTGTTGTCGGCTATCCGTGATGGGGTGCAATCGCTGACATGGGAACGCGAAACGTTTGCCTATGCCGAAAGCTTCGATGCTGAACACAACCGCTACTTAGGACTAAAGGCCGGAGAACTCCTGGCATCATTGACGGTGACGACACAAAATATGCTTGTGAAGTCAGATGTAGCTCAAACTCAAATTGACGCCGATGCCGCCGCCAGAGTTGCGATGATTACGCCTACTGAGACACAGCCAAGAACAAACCCTGTCATCGCCGAACGAGGTGGTACCAGTGCTGTAGAGGACACTTACACGCCACAAAGCGCATCTGTTCACTCGCAACCATCTCTGCCTATGGTATCAAAGAGTGAGGAGCCACAATTCCACCGTTTTTACGGCTCCGTCAAGCTCAATCCACGTATGATGGCGGGTGACGCGGGCAAGATCATGGAGGAAGTGGTCGCGCATCTTATCAGTTTAAGCAAGGCAGGTGTTGAAGTCACGCTCGAAATTCAGGGAACACTCCCAAATGGCGTTGCGCCTGATACGATACGTACCGTTACCGAAAACTGTCGCACGCTCCGCTTTGATAGCTACGGATTTGAAGAGGAGTAAAGGAAAAGTGGAACAAGCAGAACTTTAAGAAAATCAAGGAAGGATATCTATGCGTTATCAGTCAGAGACAATCGCGATAGTACTCAAAAGGCTCAATCAAAACTACTTTCTACCATAACTTCGCCTTTTTACGTAAGCACTGAAAAACGTTGATATTTCGCTTAAAATCATGGCGGATCGTCTAAAATGGGCGATGAGACGTGTCAAACTGGCGAAGATATAGGACTCTTAACACATCCTCAATAATGGAGAATGTGTTACAATAAAGAGCTAAATACTCTTCCTGTCTTTTGAATATCCACGTCAAAAACAGACTTTTGGAAAGGGAAACACATGCAGAGAAAGGTACAACTTCTCATCGATCATGTACAAACAGGTGGTGACTATTCAACACTGGAACTGGCAGGCTGCCAAGTGACAACACCCACGAGCTATTATCAGACGATGTATAATACTGAGGATGAACGCTTCAATTGGTACCGGCTTCTCCCAGGAAGTACCAAACTGGAGCCACTCAATACCTGGAATGATGGGAGCTTTGATGGGGCTGATGCCGAACAGGAACGTTGGGAAGCATGGCCTAATGCACTCGATACCTCCTATACACTCCTGCTCAATGAGGTCGCCAGGAGATGTGGTAAGGCGTATACGAGTTGTTCTTTCTGTGCGAGCTTAGCCTATGACTTTTGCTCTGAATGTAGCCATGCCGTTTGTGTGATGCACTACAGGCAATACAATGGGAATGACAGACCCTTGTGTCCTGACCACTTCGATGCTTCTCTCAACGAGGGGAAGAAACGTCAGAGACATCAGAGACATGCACAGGGACATTCTCTCCCTCTTTCCTGAAAGCTCCTGATGAGCGAACATTTTTGAGCCTCTCATTTTTGAGGCAGCAGGCTTGCGTAAGAATCGAGAAATGCTTCTTACATTCGCTTATGGTTGCTCACCGTGCTGTTAAACAACACGTTTAGCGGGCAATCAGACCGAGCTTTAACAGATACACGTAGAGTTCTTATTGAGCAAGCCCAACTAGAAGAAGAATTTCCGTTTGACGCAATAAAGGATAACCTAAAAAAGGATAAAGTTATGCTTTTACTGTCAAATCTGCTGGCAGACCAAAAAGCTCGCTAAGCAACAAAGAACCTCAAGCCGCTTCTAATCCGGCTTGAGGCAGTCTATTATCTGCTCTTGTAATATGAAAAGTGCCAAGGGACAGATTAGAACAGTTGAGCATTGGTAAGTAGCATTAGTGAACTCGGTGTTGCTTCGTCTCAAAGCAATTCAACCTCAAAGGGATGTGTATCCTTCTCAACTTCGTCAAGCTCTGCTCTACCTTACCTTATCTTAACTCACTAGAAGAGGCGTTAAGTAAAGAACTCACCATGTTACATATTGACTTTGGATTGTGGGCGAACGCGTTCAGTCTCCTCCTCCTATTCCTGCTCAGAATGCCGTCTTACCGCACGCCGAACCGAAGAAAGTTGACATCACATTTGACAGCAAAAGCATTGCGTCACGATAGTTCTAAGTAGGGCTGTTGCAAAGTCGTATGCAAAGTCGTAGAGGAGTGACAGGGCTTGTCCCTGTCATGCCGCCCGCAGAGCTCTTGTACGAGTGAGTTGGATTCAATGGGCTTGTCCCTGTCATGCCACCACTGTCGGCTTCAACCAACTTTGCAACAGCCCTGTAGTTCTAAGTAGGGACCATTGAGCAGAAATGGGACATTTCAAGCACACGCCAAGCAGCAAAACCAGCCAATGCACGCCGCACAGACCCCATCAATTATACCATTGGGATATGCTCGATATGTGCATTTTCGTCGCGTGGCAAATGGCGTGTCTGAATGCGGCGCATGGCCTCGCCGATACGACGAATGCCCTCTTCGATATGCGCTATCTCAGGAGATGCATAGCTCAGACGGATGTGGTGATGTCCACCACCATCAACATGAAATGGTTCACCAATGACGAATGCGACATGCTCAGATGCCGCCTCACGTAGCAGTGTGCGTGCTCGCATATCTGCTGGCAGACGACACCAGAGATGAAAGCCTCCACCAGGATGATTGACACGTATGCCAGCAGGCCAATGAGTCGCGATTGCCTGTAACATACAATCCCTTTTTTGCTGATACTGCTGCCGCAGCGTCTGAACGTGTTCGTTCATCAGGCCACGCTGTAAGAACTCGGACACAGCCCATTGTCCAAGCGCATTTGTATTGAGGTCAAAGACCTGTTTATGCAAGGAGAGACGCTCAATCATGGTTGGCGGTGCCACAAGCCATGCAACACGTAAGCCAGGAGCGAGTATTTTAGAATAGGTACTAAGATAGAGGACTTGTTCGTACTTGTCCATCGCCTTAAGCGGCTGTTGCTCTTTACCATCAAAAAAGATTTCGCCGTATGCGTCGTCCTCAAGAATGGGTATTTGATACCTTTTGGCTAATTGCAGTAGCCGCTTTCTACGTTCATAGGACATGACGACACCCGTAGGATTGTGGAAGGTAGGGGAGGTGTAGATAAAGCGTGGCTGGCGACGTGCAAGGATTGATTCGAGTAGATCAATCCGCATACCTTCGTTATCCATTGGGACACCAATGATGCGAGCCCCTAACGCACGAAATGTATTGATTGCGCCGAGGTACGTTGGCACTTCAACCACGACCTCGTCACCAGGATTAAGCAGAAAGCGACTGATGAGACCAATACCTTGCGTTGAACCTGACAAAATCAAGACATGTTGCACGTCAATCGCAACACCACGCGTACGCATACGTGCCGCGATAGCACGCCGTAGACTTTGTAGCCCTTCGACAGGACAATAGCCAAGCGCACTTTGACGCGCGGAGAGCAAGCTATGAGAAAAGAGAGTGGCGAGTTGTTCTGCTGGTAACAAATCAGGCGCGGGAGTTCCTGCGGCAAGCGAAATAATTTCTTTGCGCTCACCCATTGATGCAATTTCACTCAATACACGCGCATCTGGTCCAAGTATAGCATCCTCGCCTTCCGCAAGACCAAAGAGCCAGGAGGGGACATTGCTTTCAAGTGGTTCTCCTGGGTCGGGAACATAGCTCCTTCGTACAAGAGTACCACGTCCCACATGGCCTTCGATCAATCCTTCACTGGCAAGCTCGTTATATGCATTCATAACAGTGGTGCGATTGACACCCAACTCTTGAGCAAAGGCACGTTCTGTCGGAAGGCGAGTTCCCTCTGCTAATTCGCCCGAAAGAATAGCGTCACGTAATGCCTGGCATATTTGTTGATAAAGTGGGACGCCGTTCGCACGCTCCAGCTTGACCAATGCATGAATAGGTGTCGTAAATAATGGAAGTGATGATTTGAAATTGGCTGTATTGCGTGACATATTTTCCTCCTGATTGGCTCATACCAATCAGTGTATCTGACAGAAGAGAGAGAAGGCAAGCGCCAATATCATGCCTGCGGATGGGCCAATAGTATTTCTTGAATAAAGAAGGTAGTGTATGTCAGACATTGAACAACGTATCGAACAGGTGCGTAATGACCACGAACACGGTTCACGCTGGCTGGTACGTGAAACAATTCTCATTCTTCAGAATCTTGCACAGGCTACAAACAGTTCTTCACAGGAGCAGATGCGACACTTGAATGAGGTTGGACGTAGCCTCGCGCAGGCGCGGCCTTCAATGGCGGCTCTAGCTAGTGCTGTTGGACGTGTGCTTACGGCGCAAGGTGGACCTGATGCCATAGCGCAAGAGGCTGAACGTCTTTTGCATGAGTACGATACAGCGACGGCACGCATTGCTGAGCATGCACATTCCTTGCTCCATGGTACTCTCATGACATGCAGCATCTCCGGTACTGTTTTAGAGGTACTTACAGCCAATCGTCAGGCTATCCAGCAAGTGATTACCCTGGAAGGTCGCCCGCGCTACGAAGGACGTCAGATGGCAAGCGCATTGAGCCAGAATGGACTAGCTGTAACGCTCATTACCGACGCACAAGCTGATATCTTTATGCCTCAATGCAATTGCGTCGTTATTGGTGCAGATAGTGTTCTGGCGAATGGAGATGTACTTAATAAAGCAGGCACTGCTCTACTGGGGTGGTCAGCGCAAGGTCATCATGTGCCCCTCTATGTCCTCTGCGAAACACTGAAAATTTCCTCGCAACGCTGGCAGCATGGGGCTGAGCATTGGCAAGCTAACCTTGCACTCTTGGAGGAAAAAGAGGGCAAGGAAGTGCTTGAACATCCGCTAGCAGGAGTTACAGTACGCAACTTTTACTTTGATCGGACGCCATCTGCTCTTGTATCGAAGGTGGTTACAGAGCAAGGCGTTCTGGATGCACAGGGAATCGCAAAGATTGCAGCACAGGTGGAGCATGAAAGGCAAATGCTAGCTCTAAAATAAGATATAGGTTCAGGAAGCGCGAACGGGCGACCTGAACCTATCCCTTATTTATGGATTGTCGTGCAAGAATTTCTCAATCTCTGCGAGTTCGCTCTTGCTGAGACGGAATTCTGCTGCTGGAATGATACTATCAACCTGAGTTTGGCTACGTCCACCAACGATGGCACCCGTCACGGCTGGATTGTGGAGTGTCCACGCAATAGCAACAACACCTGCACTGACATTGTGGGGGAAAGCGATGTCGTTCAACACTTCAGCGAGCTTGAGATTACGTGAGAGGCGTGGCTCCTGAAAGTCTGGACTTTTTTTGCGCCAATCGTTCTCCGGCATATCCTCAACACGTTTCTTTGTCATTGTACCAGCCAGCAGGCCAGACATCATTGGTGAATAGACAATTACACCAATGTTTTCCTGCTCACAGAATGGTAATATCTCGTTTTGCACATCAGGATGCACAAGCGAGTATGGTGGCTGTAATGAATCAATAGAAGCGATTTTCTGAGCGCGTTTCATCTGCTCTACGTTGAAGTTTGAGACACCAATGGCACGAACTTTGCCTTGTTTCTTCAAGTCTGCTAGCTTGGCCCATCCCTCTTCAATATCTGGGTCGGGATTGGGCCAGTGAATCTGATACAGGTCGATATAATCAACACCAAGGCGTTTCAGGCTTGCTTCACACTCGCGCTGTAGCGAGTCGGCTTTCAAGCTATTACCAGTCTTACGGTTCTCATCCCATACAAGAGAGCACTTGGTAAAGATATAGGGGCGTTCGCGTCCCTTGATCGCCTCACCAACCACCTCCTCAGAGTGACCTAGACCGTAAATAGCAGCGGTATCAATCCAGTTAACACCGAGGTTGAGCGCATGTTTGATTGCGGCAATCGAATCCTGGTCTTCCTGTGCGCCCCAACCACCCTCCCAATCCCCTCCACCAATGGCCCAAGCACCGAAGCCGATAGGCGTGATATGTATATCTGTCTTTCCAAGTTGACGTGTTTGCATGTTGAATATATCCTTTCCTACGTACTACCGTAGTTCCTTCTATGTAACACGAATAACGCTATGCCTGAGTAGACAAGCAGGGAACATATAAATGATACAATATATTTTACAGCTAGATACATTTGACAATCTGTGCTTTTCTCTCTTAGCAAGGATACATACATATGCAACAACAACACATTACGCGATCTCCACTGAATGTAGACGAGGTTCGGAGTCATTTTCCTGCTCTGGCTTCGGACGATATTTATTTCGATAATCCTGGTGGCACACAGGTGGCACGCGAGTCGATTGAGCGCATGCAGCAGTATTTTGAGCATAACAATGCCAATCATGGCGGAGCCTTTCGCACGAGTCGTGACTCTGATGCAGTTGTCGCGGCGGCACGTCAAGCGGTTGCCGCTTTCTTGCATGCGGCACGACCAGAAGAGATAGTGTTTGGACAAAACATGACGAGTCTAACGCTGCACATAAGCCGCAGTATCGCACGCATGCTCAACCCTGGCGATGAAATTGTTGTGACACGCTTAGATCACGACGCCAATATTGCTCCCTGGCTCCTGATCGCCGAGGATAGAGGCTGTACCGTACGTTGGGTGGATATTCATCCAGAGAACTGTACTCTGGATATGGAGGATATGCAGCGTCAAATTACGCCACATACAAAACTTGTCGCCGTCGGCTATGCCTCAAATGCAGTTGGCACCATTAACGATGTAAAACAAGTCGTTGAGCTAGCACATAGCGTTGGTGCATTATGTTTCATCGACGCGGTACAGTATGCTCCCCACAAACTGATTGATGTGCAAGCACTCGCTTGTGATTTCCTGGCGTGTTCGGCCTATAAGTTTTTCGGACCACATACAGGTATTCTGTACGGGAAATATGACCTGCTCGACAAGCTCACTGCATACAAGGTGCGTCCTTCGGGCAATCTGCCACCAGATAAGTTTGAGACCGGCACACAAAGCTTTGAGTCTATCGCGGCTACGCTTGGCTCGATGGAATACTTCGCATGGATTGGTAAGCAATTTGGTGGCGAGACGGGACCATTAAGCAGGGCTCTTAGAAAGGGCATTGAGGTTATCGATGCCTATGAACTACAACTTAATTCTGCTTTATTAGCAGGGCTAAGTTCTGTACCAGGATTACGTATCTACGGCATTACCGATCCACAGAAGATGAGTCAACGTGTTCCTACATTCTCATTTACCCTGGAAGGCTGGGACCCGCTGGCCGTTGCTGAGCAGCTTGCGCAGGAGCATATCAACGTGTGGAATGGTAACTATTATGCGCTTGCCGCCATGGAAAGGCTAGGCTTAGAGGAGTATGGTGGTATGGTGCGCGTTGGGCTTACGCACTATAACACGTTTGGCGAAATCGAGAAGTTGGTACATATATTGCATACATTGAGTACATAAGTTTGCTGAAAATTGGCATAATACAATGTATTGTGCCAATTTTCAGCAAACTTATGTACTCAGTGTTATTCCACTAACGCTTCTAAGAGTACGCTGCCTTCTTCAGGCGTGATACGGCCTTGCTCGACCATTTTTAGAATGGCTTCGCGCCTCTGAGCTACATTTGGTGGTTGCTTTCCTGCTATAACAGTACCAGGATATGCCGCTTCTGTAGCCCAGGACAGTTTGACACTACCACCGACTGTGAGGTTGAGCGACGCTGAACCACTGCCATAGGTCAGTGTTGCCATGTTGCCACATTTCTGGTTGACCGCTTCACCACTGATAGAGCCGCCTGCCATAATACGCATTCTCATATTTGCGTCACGTGGTATCTGCAGCGTAGCACTGCCACCTACCACAAAGTTTGTGCTACTATCTGGTGGAACAGTAGCAAGCGCGACCAAACTCCCGCCCACATTGCACGAAGATAGACGTGCGACAGCATCAAGGGCAAGACTTCCACCGACATTACTGAGCGAGACTTCTGCGTGAGCACTATTGCGTATCTCACAACTTCCTCCAACAGAGCCACAATGAAACACTGCTCCGATCTGTTCCGCACACACCGCACTTCCCACTGACCCCACATTGACCATTTCAGCACGTGTCACGCTGAGTGCTGCCCCTACCGCACCAATCTCTATATATGAGACATGCTCCATCATCGCATCGCCACCAATGCCTTTACTGCTGGATAATCGGGGTGCATTTGTTGCGCGAAGATTACCTTCAACGTGTGAAAGCGTAATGTCACTCCTGATGTTCGTTACCTCGACATTGCCAACACGCTCCATTACCACTCCGCCATCCAGATCGTTTATGTTAATATCTGTTGTGAGGTTTGAGGAACCGAAAAAGTTTTTCTCGTATGGAACATAGAGCTCGATAGAGCCTGTGCAATCCGTAATGAAGACCGCATCACCTTCTTTGTAAGGTTGTACTATCGAACCACCTTCATTCTCATCTATGATGCGAACGCTAATACTACGCTCATTCCAGGGACGTATAGTCACATCCCCTTTGACACGGCTCACTACCACGCGTGGTTTGTTGCTGACGGAAAACGTATAATGTTTCATGCTCTCTTCTCTCTGTTGATGAATCCCAACGGGCGATCCCGAAGCCGCATTCGGGGAATGATGAAGGCAGGAGTCGCCCGTCCTTTTTAACACACCACCTCTTCTACATTAATTACCTAATGCTTCTAACAACAGGTCGCCCTCGTCAGGAGTGATGCGGCCTTCCGCGATCATGCGCAGGATTGCCACACGCTCTTGAGTGGGATCGCTACTTGGCGTTGTACGTAGAGGCGGGGTTGTTTCGGTCTCCATGAGTTGCGTTTGCTCTTGTGACTGCGTTGATGCTACAGGTTGCTCCCGCTCACTCTCCTCGTTGCTTGCTTCTGTAGAGTTCATAGACTCCATTGGCTGCATCGGTTCCATGGGTTGCATAGGCTGCATGGGTTCCATGGGTTCCATCGGCGGAATTGGCTCTAATGGCGGAATCGAGGTCATTGGAGTCGTGCGCGTGACAGCTTGTGTCGGTGCTACAGGCGGCATTGGTGGTACTGGTGGCTTCGGTGCTGTTTGTGGAGGTGGCATGCGCAGATTGCTCAGTGCCTGCTCGACAGCTTCGAGCGCACCCTGAACGCCTTCGGACGCAGCTTGTTTCGCCTGCTCTACGATACGGTCAAGACGCTCTGGGTCGAGTCGCCATTCGCGTTCATTGATACGCACGTTGAGCTTAGACACTGACTCTGAAATGTCGCGACCCATGTTCTCCATTTCACGCCCAAGATCGGACATGTTCGGTGCAAAGCCATGCAAATCGTCAAAGTCGAATGGGTCGTGCGTGGAACTGCTGCTGCTACTGCTACGCGGACTCTCATTGCCACGCAGCACGAGATCGCCCCCAACATGCAATTCGAGGTATGCAGCGCCATTACCATAGGTCAGATTGACCCTCTTGTTAGTGCGTGACCCTTGAGAAGTCGAGGCTATAGAATGCCCTGTGACACTACCGTTGACGGTGGCAACGATTGTCAGGTTCGCGTTGTTTGGAATCGTCACCAGTGCATCACCACTTACATTGATACGAGCGCGACTTGACATCAAGTCTGCTAGCAGTTGCAGGTCTCCACCAATATCGCTCGCGTTGAGAGTGCCACGTACTCCCGCGAATTGCACATCGTCACCAACGTCGGAAACCTGAATTGTTCCTAGCACATTCGTAAGTGAAAGGTCATTACCAATAGCGTGTAACGTCACATTGCCCCGAATTTCTTTCAAAGTCAGGTCAGTACCAATATCGTTAACCTGTACATTCCCACTGATGTTCTCTACATACAGGTCGTTACCAATATCTTGTGCTGTCACACTACCATTGACACCAATTAAGGACGCGTCTTCACCAATAGTAGTCAGTGTTACCTGACCACCGATACCCCGTAGTGTTGCATTGCTACCAATATCTTTCACCGCTACAGGGCCATTAATTTCGCTCAAGGTTGCAGTTGCATTGATATCAACAAGCGTAACTCCCCCTTGTACATTGCTTACTGTAGCTTCTGCGTTCACATCCTGTAGCTGAACAGAGCCGCTCACGTTACCCAACGTAGCTGAATTGCCAATATCTCCCACCGTGGCATTGCCATTGATGTTCTCAATATATGTGTCTGCACCAATATTTCTGACACTTACAGAGCCGTTCACTCCGTTTAGTCTAGCCTCTGCACCAACATCGCTTACCGTGACATTGCCTTGAGCACCTGTAATTGTTATCGCACCTTCAACGTCTTTAGCGCTAACAGAGCCTTGTATCTCGTTCAATGTCACGTCGCCATTGATATCAACAAGCATCACATCGCTGCGTACAATGCGAATTGTGGCAGCGCCATCAACATCTTTCAGGTCAACACGCAGCACGTTCTCAATAGTCGCGTCTCCACTAATAGCTTTTGCAACAATGATCGTTTCATGAGGCACAGAAATTTGGACTGAACCCTCCGTATCACTTACCAGTAGCAAGTCCCCTTGTAAGCGTAGGCGCTCAATATCTTCGTCTGATTCTACTTGAATAGTCGGCTGCTCCCAACCCTGAATGGTGAGGTCGCCTTCGATATCTGCTATGACGATTTTTTGCACTGCGGGAAATGTGGTCATGTCATTGTCCTTCCTAACATGTGGGCGCAACGAATTGCTGCCCCTATCGTTCCTCGGCGAAGATTTCGAGTCGCTCGCCTTTTTCCATATCTTGTAGGTCCAGGAGACGCCCGGTGGCGCCGCCTTCTATGCTGGATATCAGGTCTTCTAAGGCCGCACGATTTATCTGTGGCAGAAAGCTTATTCCTAGCCGCATACCAACCCTCATGAGACGCACAGGAAGAGTAGCTGTGACGTACACCTTTTGCGCCCTGACGTTGAGCGTAGTGACACGGATACGCAGAAGTCGGTCACGTCCTCGCTCCGTTGCACGCTCGTTCGCGTAGTCAGACTCAAAGGTGTCCAGAATTTGCGCGGCCTCGGTTGCTGTGACTTGCCCCAACTCGACCATGTGCAGAATGCGGTTCCGTTCTTCTTTCGCTGTTGACATATGTGGGTACCTAGCTTTTCAGGAGGCGCATAGCTTCCTCTACGCTAATCTCTTTCGCGGCGAGACGGTCAAGCACGACGCGTCGGTCCTGGCGTCCATCGTTTTCGGGCGCACCACCTAGCGCGGTGACGATTTCGTCCAGCCGACTCCGCGCCGTGTTGTACGCAACATTCATCTCAACCGCGAGTTTTTGTATGTTGCCGCGATACTTTACCAGCAGTTCGACGAATTCAAGTTGCTCACGTGTCAGGCGACCAATCCAACCAAGGCTGAATTGTCCCTCAATAACAATACCACTATCAGGGCATTCTAGCCGCGTGACAATCATCTCACCACCACTTACAGGGTCTCGTGTAATCAATTGATGCATGTATGTAGGTCTCCTCTAAAAAATGACATATGTATCTCCTCCAATACCTTTTCTATTAGGTAGATGTTGTTGCACATCCTGATTGTTTCCTTTCGTTTCATCACTATTCTTGAACTTAATTTGGTGATATTTACTATATTTTTGGTGATATTTTATTTCATGAACGAAGAATACCATAGATATATAAAATATGTCAATAGTTTTGGCAATTAAAATTAATATGATGGCGATAATTATAGTGAATAACAATAATTATTGCCAGAAGGGATTATGCGAAACGTCACCGCGCTTTCTAACGTGTTAGTAGTGTCAACTTCTGTAGTAAAGAAAGAGAAAATATATATGGCATCAGCACTATCTGCAATAAAAAGCTATCAGAATAGTTATCAGCAGGGCGATCAGAATATTGCTACGCGTAACGTTGGACAGACGGAACGCTGGCTCTCCGGTGTAAGTGGGGGTGTGTTAGCAGCATACGGCATCTTTCGGCGTGACTGGCTGGGCGCTGGTCTCGCAGTTGTCGGCAGTGCGCTGTTTTATCGCGGAACAAGTGGTCATTCCTTCATCTATCAAGCAATGAATATCAGTACAGCCGAACAGCAGCCGAACTTTGCACCCGGCATTCCAAAGACGGTTTCGAGCATTCCTGGCAAGCGCGGCGTTCGCGTGCAGCGTTCGATGACAGTCAACCGTTCTGCGGAAGATTTGTTCAACTACTGGTACGATATTGAGAAAGCTCCGCGCTACATGGATTATATCCAGTCAGTCATGAAGACAGGCGAGCGCTCATCTCACTGGGTTGCGCAGGGTCCCATGAATAAAACAGTTGAGTGGAACTCTGAACTACTGCAAGTCGTGCCTAATAAGTCGATTTCATGGCATGTACATGGCAAGTCAACAACTGCAAATGCAGGTAAAGTGAGTTTTGATCCCGCACCTGATGGACGCGGCACGATAGTAACACTTGAACTTGACTTCCTTCAATTCAAAGGCGTATTTGGCACAGGAATTGGCAACTTGCTTGGGCACATCCCAGAAAAGCAGGCATTAGAGACATTGCGCCACTTCAAGGAAATCATGGAAGCGGGCGAGGTTCCTTCCATCAAGGGTCAGCCCACTGGCGAAGGCCGAAAGTAGCATGTGATAGATCGTGCCTTTGATATGTAGAAGAAAGTAGAGAGACATGAAAGCATTATGTTGGTATGGTACGCACAAAGTGCGTGTAGATAATGTGCCTGACCCAGAGATTCTTAATCCACGTGACGCAATCGTCAGGATTACATCGACAGCCATTTGCGGCTCTGACCTGCACCTCTATGATGGCTATATACCTGCAATGGAGCAGGGCGATATTCTCGGGCATGAGTTCATGGGCGAGGTAGTCGAGGTCGGCAAAGGCGTTGAGAATTTGAAGCAGGGTGACCGCGTGGTTGTGCCTTTCACGATTTCTTGTGGACGCTGCTACAACTGTCAGAGGCAGAAGTGGGCACTCTGTGATAACTCTAATCCCAATGCATGGCTTGCGGAGTCGATGTACGGTCAGACTCCGGCTGCTATATATGGCTATTCACACGTCTATGGTGGCTATGCGGGTGGACAGGCAGAGTATGCACGTGTTCCATTTGCTGATATCGGACCAATTAAAATTCTTGACGGTCTGGCGGACGAGCAGGTATTGTTCCTCTCGGACATTTTTCCGACAGGCTATATGGCGGCTGAGAACTGCGATATTCAGCGCGGCGATACAGTTGCGGTATGGGGCTGTGGTCCTGTTGGACAATTCGCGATTCAAAGTGCGTACATGCTAGGGGCAGAGCGCGTTATAGCTATTGATCGTTTTCCCGAACGTCTGCGCATGGCAGCGGAGCAGAGTAAAGCAGAGGTCTTCAACTACGAGGGCGTCGACGTGGTTGAGGTTCTTAAGCAGATGACAGGGGGACGCGGACCTGATGCCTGTATCGACACTGTAGGCTTGGAGTCACATGGTAGCAGCCTTGATGCCATTAACGATACAGCCAAGCAGAAGACGCGTTTGGGAACTGACCGCCCACATGTGTTGCGCCAGGCAATTCAGGCGTGTGGCAAAGGTGGTACTGTTTCGCTTCCAGGTGTGTATGGTGGCTTCCTTGACAAGATACCCTTTGGAGCAGCATTTGCCAAGGGATTGACCTTCAAGATGGGCCAGACGCACGTACAAAGATATCTGCAACCTCTCTTGGAGCGTATCCAGAAGGGTGAGATCGACCCATCATTCGTGATTACACACACAATGAAACTGGACGATGCGCCGCACGCCTACGACATCTTTAAACGTAAAGAAGACAACTGTATTAAGGTTATGTTGAAACCCTAAGATTGACATAGCAGAGCACACAAAAGGCGTAGTTGAGGATGCATCCTCAACTACGCCTTTTGTGTGCTCTTCTGTGAAATATATTCTTCTATTGTCGTATATTATGTGCCGTACCACTCTATGAGGAGTGTGCAACCGCTTATCATCTCACTTACGGATAGACGTGCCTATGCAGAGAAATTACGCACAGATCCACTGTATCTTGATTTAATAGGAATTATACAATTGAAAGAGGAGTCTACATGTCAGAACCCCTTGTTGTCTGTGATAACCTTGTCAAAATTTATAAAGTTGCCGACCTCGAAGTTGTGGCTCTGCAAGGGCTGAACCTGGAGGTGATGCCGGGAGAGATGATCTCAATTGTTGGAGCCTCTGGCTCTGGCAAAAGCACGCTCCTCAATATCTTGAGCGGATTAGACGTGCCAAGCACGGGTAGTTGTATTGTGGATGGCTACGACCTGACACGTTTAGGGCAGGGGCAACGTATTCATTATCGCCGCTTCATTGTAGGACAGGTATGGCAACAGAGTGGACGCAATCTCTTGCCGGAACTCAGTGCTGCCGCCAACGTTGAACTGCCCCAAATGTTGAGTGGCATGAATGCGGCAAAACGCGCTAGGCGTGCGCAAGAACTTCTCGAACTGGTGGGGTTGGGTACGATGGGCAAGAAACGCACCTTTCAACTCTCTGGTGGAGAGCAACAACGCGCCGCCATCGCCGTTGCCCTCGCTAACGAACCAAAGGTGCTACTCGCCGACGAGCCAACTGGCGAACTCGACTCCATAACAGCCTCTGAAGTGCTACATCTCATGCGAGACTTGAACCATCGACTAGGCTTGACCATCATCACGGTGACTCACGACCCCGCTATTGCTGCCGCGGTTGACCGCACTATCGCTATCCGCGACGGACGCACCAGCACAGAGACAATAAGACGCGAGAATACGCTGGAGTCGGTCAATCCAAACATGCTTGCTGCTAGTGCCGTGATTGGCCTGTCAAGCGAAACACATCGCGAGTCTATTTTGATTGACCGTGCCGGACGCCTGCAATTACCAAAAGAGGCCATTGAGAACATCCCTTTTCATGGACGTGCTGAAGTGCGTATTACTGGCGATCATGTGGAATTGTGGCCCATTCTTGACGAGACGAATGGCAATGATACACTTGAAGAGCACATTGGACAGAAGAAAGAGAGACGAGTATGAGACCTGGTACAGAGATAGAGGTTTCGACGATTGCGGAGATGCAGAAGGTGACGCGCGAGTTTCGCTCTGGCGCTGGTGTGGTACAGGCATTGCGTGGTATTAATCTGCATATGCTACCGGGTGAATTTGTCGTGCTACGAGGTCGCTCTGGTTCTGGCAAAACAACACTGCTCAACATTCTGGTCGGGTTGGATACTCCAACGCAAGGCACCGTGAAAGTGCTTGAGCGCGATTTGGTCAAGATGAACGAGAGCGAACGCGCCCGTTTACGTCGTGAGAGCATTGGCATCATGTTCCAGAATGCACACCTGTTCCCTTCGTTAACCGCACAGGAGAATGTTGAGATTCCTTTACGCCTCGCACGAATGCCATCTGCGCAGCGTACTAAGCAGGCACGCGAAGCATTAGAGCTCGTGGGACTCGACAAACGCGCCCATCATCGTGGCTTGGAACTTTCGGGCGGTGAGCAACAGCGTGTGGCTTTGGCGCGTGCACTTGTACATCAACCACGCTTCATCGTCGCCGATGAGCCAACGGGCAATCTGGACTCACTTACAGGCCGTGACATCACCAAGCTGCTCCGCGACATCACGCATAACTCCAAGATAGGTATGCTCGTCGCCACGCACGATCCTGTATTTGTCGCTTCCGCCGACCGCGTGCTACAAATACAAGACGGAATAATCGTTGAATAAGCCAAAAAGATGGTGCGCATCCACACTACCTTTTTCTCTTACTCATAAGATGAATGTCATCAAGTCGCAACCTACAATAATTGTTCCCTCATACTTATTTGCTACGGCTTGTTCTTGCAACTGCTTCGCATCCAGTTCGCGGTAGAGATGCGAACAGACAAGAGTTTTTGCTTGTGACGCAACGGCCAGCGCGATAATTTCGTCCTCCTCAATATGACCAGAGTCAATCACAGCGAGGTCCACTCCACCCAGAAAATCAATCTCTTGTTGATGAAAATACGAATCACCCGTGAGTGCGTAGGTCTTGCTATTATAGGTAAAACGCAGGCCATGATTGCCTGCTGGCGGCAGGCTTACGGACTCAAAGGCATATGCATCAATAGCAAATTGTTCTTCGATGATTTCGTGTATGACAAGTGTATACGTAGGTTGTTCAAAGGCATTACGCCCAAAAATACTTATGTAGCCATCAATCAGCTTATATATCCCCTTTGGCCCATAAATATGCAGGTCGGTATGGCGCTGATTTTTGTGCGACCACGCTCCCGCCTGTAAAAGTGGTATGAGGTCCGAGACATGATCGGGATGAAAGTGTGAGAGCACAATATGTTGCAACGTGTTCGGATGCACGCCCACTTTCAAAAGCCGCTGCACAATACCATGCCCACAATCGAAAAGAATATGTGTCCCGTCGAGTTCGAGCAGGACGCTTGATGCACGGCGTTCGTGTTCAATCTGACACGTTCCTGTTCCCAAAAGGGTTAACGTACTCATACTTATCTAAATGACCAGTCTCCATATTCACCAGTATGTTGCCCATTAGATGCGGTTATTATATAAAATTGACCTGCCATATCGCCACCAGTTTTAATATGACCTTCAAAAAGCATGTTTGTCCCTCGCCCAGCCATCTTAACGGTAAACGTAATACTACCATCAACACCAACAGTACCATTAAACGGAGCCGCGAGACCAAGGCAGTTACAAAAACCTTGTATTGTCCCTTTACTTTGCTGCACACGTACAAGAGAGGAATTTATACTTCTGTTGTTCATGTAATCATGCATGCTCCCTTCATAGCCTGTTGCCAGCGTTGGATAGGGTGCCTGATCAAGAATGGTAGGTGTAGCTGTAGGCAATGTTCGCACCACTAAAGGAGTGACGTTACGAGGGACTGGATGAGAGACTGGATGAGGGATATGGGAAATAAATGTAGTAATCCCTGTTCCCGCAAGCACCAAAGCGAGAAGTATTCCTACAAAGATAACTGCTGTTGCCCTTCGCTTTTGCGTGTGCGCTATCTGCCGGTGTTCTCCTAAGGTCATCAACGTGATGTCTTTTTTGATACGCACTATGCGCTGCTTAGAAAGTTCGATATCCTCTGTTGTCTCGTTTGTCTTCTGCGTACTTACACTGTTCTCTTTTGACTGCGCGTTCAGTTCTGCCCAGAACTCGTTAATTGTAGCAAACCGACTGTCACGACCTATATTGAGGGCACGGCTAATCACGTTGCTTACACCAAGCGGCAATTCTGGTACCAATTCGTATGCAGGTTTGAGTGGGTCAACACCGTGACCACCCGTAACACGCGTTACTGCGTCAACGGGAACAACACCAGTTAGCAGAGTATACAACGTAGCACCCAGACCATACACGTCGGTACGAATATTCGTTCCGCCTCCATACTGCTCAATGGCTGCATAGCCAGGTGAGCCGTGACGGATAACAGTGGTGGTACCATCGTCGGTATATTCTTTAGCGATACCAAAATCAACCAATATGGCTTCGTCACCTTTTGCAGGCACAACGATATTGGCAGGTTTGATATCTCGATGCACAATGGGTGGCTCGCATTGATGTAAATAGTTGATAGCTCCCACAATTGGCGTAAGCAATGCAAGCACAAGGTGGAGCGGAAAGCGGTTATCTGGCTGCTCTTTCCGCAGAACTTCCAGGTCTTTTCCCTCTATATAATCCATAAGGATATAGACACGTTTTAGTTTTTCGTTCTCGAAGACACGATAGACGTGGGGCAACGCTTCGTGGTCGAGGCGCATGAGCACCTCAGCTTCGAACGCAAACTGTTCACGACTCAGCTTATCAGGGTCGATTAACTCTTTCAGCGCAAAAAGGTTCTGCTTGTTTCGTCTATCCCGCACAAGATAGACAGCACCCGAACCACCCTTACCCAACAACTCTTCTACCGTATAACGGTCTCCATTCACGTTCCGCACAACAGAGCCAATAGGAAGTATCATTTGCTCTTGATGTAATTTTTGTGCCTGCTGTGCCTGCTGTACCTGTTGCATTTCTTGTCCAATACATACTACTTGTGTAACTCACGCTATAGTATACCTAATTATAAGGAAAGACGGGTTTCTTGTAAAGCTAACCAGTACAAATTTCTATAGATTTTTTGTCATTTTTAATATTATGAATAAAAAGTAACACTTTTGGCCTATTTTCGTCTCCCAATTCGGTTTCTACTTCGTTATAAGAAATAGCACCTTTTTTATATATACGTATGTAACGTTGAGTCTCTCGTATTATCTACACAACTTGGAGGGTGTACTATGAAAATTCTCTCTGGTACAAAGATCGTTATGCTTGGTATGGCAGTATTTGCTGCTCTCTCTGTTCTCTTCCTCTTTCTCAGTGTCCCGCTCCGTCACGCGGCGGCAGACAGTCCTTCGTATGTTCGTGTTATTCATGCTTCGCCTGATATCGGTACAGCAACCGTTTTTGTCGATGGCAATATGCTCTTGAACAATTTCCAGTTTGGCACAGTTACACCTTACGCCTCTATACCAGCTGGACCACACAAAGTGCAGGTTGGTCTAATTGGAACAGGGCCGGGTGCTGCAACCATTACGCAAACTATTCAAGTGCAACCTGGTGTTCCATACACGGTTGCGGCGTTAGGCACAGCTAGCTTAGGCTTCTCGTTACAGGTTTTTGTTGATAATAATCTGGTAACAAGTGGAGGTGCGAAGGTGCGTGTGTATCATCTCTCACCTGGTACTGGTACTGTCAACGTGTCTGAGGAAGGCAATACCGTTGTGAATGCCCTTGCGTATCAACAAGCCAGCAACTACCTCTCAGAGCGTTCAGGAGCATGGAGTGCTAACGTCAATGCATCTGCTAACAACACCACCTTACCAGTTTCAGCAACGCTCGGCACGAACACTGTCACTAGCGTATTCGCCATTGGTCTGCTCAATGGCACACCAAAAATACAGTTTATTTCTGCACAAGTGAACGGCCTTCCTGGTATTCCAGGCACCGGTTCGGACCCAACATATCATGCCGCACGCGATTTTGTGCAACCCGCAATATCATGGTTGCCTGAAATAGTCTTGCTTCTGCTAATGGGTAGTTTCCTCTTCTACCGCCTACGACGTATACGCCGTTCGTAATAATATAGCCCATATCGGTGTGATGAGATCACACCGATATGGGCTATATTATGCTAGATAAAGCTACACAGCTTTTCCTCGATAAACAGTTGCTGGTATGTGCACTTGATGTGGGTCCTTACCATCGAATAACGCAACTGGCCCAGGAGTAAGATAGGGTAGCGTAAAGCAGAAGGTACTTCCCTCTCCTGCCACTCCAGAGCTTTCCACCCAAATATTCCCACCCATGACCTCTACAAGTTGTTTACTTATGTAGAGTCCAAGACCTGTACCGCGTGTTGCACCGTACAAATCTCGCTCAAGGCGCACGAACTTCTCAAACAATTGGCTCTTCTCCCGTGGAGGAATGCCGGGACCAGCATCCTTCACTCGAACACACACGTAGCTTCCTCCATTCGCGGCTTCGTGCAGATCGGCACTAAGAGCAATAGCTGTATGAGGAGGTGCATATTTGAAAGCGTTCGACAACAAGTTACGAACAATGCGTCGGACATATTGTGCATCGGCTCGTGCCTGTAAGTGTGCAGAAATGTTTGTGTATATAGAAAAATTTTGCAGTTTGCGTGGGTCAAATTGTTGCAAAACCTCTTGTACGACTTGCGCCATCACGATTTTGTCTAAACGCGGCGTAATATTGCCAGCGTGCATAGCATCCATAACATTGTTTATAAGTATCTCTAATTCCTCACAACCACTTATCGCATTCGAGAGAAAGTTTTCACGCGTCCCAGTATCCAATTGTCCATTATAGGTTTGCAACAAATCCAGATAGCCATGCATCTCTGTTAATGGAGTACGCATCTCATGACTGATGTTGAGTAGTAGCTGATCTTTGAAGCGACTTATGCGCTGTTGTTGCTCATGTGCCTCTGCTATCTGCCATTCGACCTCTTGCGCTTTGCGCCGTGCTTCTTCTGTTACATCCAGCATCTCACGGAGATAGCTGATGAAGAGCGCAACTACAATAAATACCAGAGAACCACTTAAGAAGGAAACGACGAGGTTGCGTGACCATATCACACTTGACGTATACAGTGTATTGAAAATAGCAACAGTGAGAATAACTAGGGCAACAAAAATACTTGTCTCGCGTCGCTTAAACATCCATGCAGCTAATGCAATAGGCAACACAAAAATACTTGCATCGTGCGAATAGAAAAAAATCACAGTAAATATGAGGACGCAAGCCAGGTAACAAAAACCGAATGTAGCAAGCTGCATCCTATATGATAGAATACGCAGATTGCGCAATGGTGTACTAAAGAAATGCATCGTACATCTCTCCTTGTACTTCTTTTTGGGTATCAAAAACTTATGTCTTATATGTTAATAGAAGTTTATAGAAAATGTCAAAGTGAACAGTACATTGAGTAAGCTGTATTTGAAATACTGTCGGCTAGTTAGCCAGGGCTGTTGCAAAGTTCGTTAAAGCCGACAGTGGTGGCATGACAGGGACAAGCCCTCTCACTCCTCTACGATGGACGCAACAGCCCTGACAAGTTAGCATAACCGCTTGCATCAACGTCGTAATTTTGGTATGCTAGTCATAAGATTTATTATGCTATCATTAGCTGTCCACGCACATTGTCTAGCATTCTTGGAGGAGACTTAAAGTTTATGGACACTTCTCTTCAACGCGCCAATCTTACTGCGGAAGAGGTCAATACATCTCTCGCGGCCCATAACGAGGAGCCGACGGAAGAAGAGCATCATATACATCTTCCCAATCCAAGTTTGTGGCCTCTTCTGTTAAGTGGCGCAATCTTGATTACGGTGATAGGTTTGATATTTTTCCCGGAAAACCCCTGGTTAACTGTTGTTGGTGCGCCCCTTGTCCTGATCGGTATCCTAGGTTGGGCGTTGGAAGACCCGATGAGTGGCTCTGGCGAAACACAGGCAGAACATTCCGAACGATATGCTGCATTGAAACCTGAGGCCATCTTAGACATGGCACGCAACATCGTCGAAAGCATAGTCACAGTCAGTAGTACTGCATATAGTACACATCCTGTGCGCGTCGAGATTGATGACATCAAGGGTGAAGGTATTGTCCTGGCGCTCTATGGTAAAGTCGAACTAGAGGCACAACGTGACGCAGTAGAAGCTGCAATGTGGGAACTACCAAAGGTCATCAATGTTCTCAACTTCATTGTCGCTGAAGACTCCATCCTGAGAGCTGCGAATGTTCGTCTCGATGAACTACGTGCCAAGGGCAAACTCAATGGTTCCAACGACATCTCGGTCTTGATCGAAAACTACATCCTCCACCTCTATGGTGAAGTGCCAAACAATGACATGAAGGTCATGCTTGAGCGCGAATTGATTGGTATCACAGGTGTAAGAGTCGTCGTCAACCATATTGGCCTCAACGAAGACATTCCTGGCAATCTCGGCAGAACCCGCAACAAGATTTAGTAGAGAACACAGCAACACGCATGGCTGGACGACTGTAATAGTTGTCCAGCCATGCGTGTTGCTGTGTTCTCTACTTACCGTTTGCGTAGGAACGCAGGAATGTCAATTACATCCCCGGATGGAGCATTGCGTCCACCACGTGGCACGTCGGCACCACGATCAAGACGGCGGATTGGCCGTTGCTGCGTTGTCGGTGGACGCTGTGAAGGTTGAGCCTCAGGCTCTGGCACAGGAAGCCTATCATGAGGACTCATGGCATCCCCTGTTGGCTCAGCATCTAACGACGCATCGCCCAACTCAAAGTCATTATCGTCGATATTCTGTAAGTCGTCAGAAGCCAGTGGCATTGCGTCACGCATCGGCGGTGGTGGCATCATAGCTCGCTGGCGTCCTGAATTTCCTGTATCACCTTGCATCATAGGTGATGGGGGCGTAACCGCGCGTTGTCGCCCTGAGTCTGGTGACACCTGCGACTGAGGCCGTACCCCTTGCTGGCGTCCTGTATCCGCAGGCAGTTGTGCGGGATACTGCACAGGCTGTTCCCGTTGAGCCTGGCGGTCAGACCGCAATGGACCCGTTGGATGATTCGAGACATTCATCGGCGGTGGTGTAATGGGTAACGCACCATAATTTTGCGCTTGTTGTGAACGTTGTGATACGTTCCCGTTATTGCCGTTGTTCCCATTGCCATTATTATGCGCCGACACCTGTGATGCTTGATAAATCTTGCTACGGTCATATTCAGGACGCGCCTGTGTATATTGTGGCGTCACAATGGCTGGACGTGGATTACTAGGCACATTGTCAAAGCCCGTCGCAATCACCGTAATTTTGACTTTCCCGTCAAAGTTCGGGTCTTGCACTGCACCAAAGATGATATTCGCCTCTGGATGCGCAGCGTGATAGATCACATCGGCGGCTTCGTTTACCTCAAACAGTGTTAAATCAGTCCCACCAGTGATATTGAACAGCACACCGCGCGCCCCACTGATGTCGATATCCAGCAATGGGCTAGCAATAGCAATTTGTGCAGCGTCAGAAGCCCGCGTCTCCCCATTGGCCTCACCGATTGCCATCAGTGCGGAACCAGCAGCAGACATGATTGTCTTCACGTCCGCAAAGTCCAGGTTAATCAGACCAGGAACAGTAATCAGGTCACTAATACCTTGAATACCTTGACGCAGTACATCATCAGCCAGTCGGAATGCCTCAGATAGGGGAGTACGCTTGTCAGCGACCTGCAAGAGACGATCATTTGGTACAGTAATCAGTGTATCGACGTGCTGTTTCAGGTTCGCGATACCTTCTTCTGCCGAGAGAAGCCTTTTTCGCCCCTCAAAGGCAAAAGGCTTTGTGACAACTCCAACGGTGAGCGCACCTAATTCACGCGCGATCTGTGCGACGATAGGACTTGCACCAGTGCCTGTGCCACCACCCATGCCTGCCGTGATGAACACCATATCAGAACCTTTGAGTGCCTCGTAGATTTCTTCGGCGTTCTCCTCAGCCGCCTTGCCACCAACTCCAGGATTGCCACCTGCTCCGAGGCCACGCGTGAGTTTCTCGCCAATATGAATTTGACGTGGTGCCTCGTTCAGCAGTAAGGCTTGAGCATCGGTATTGATGGCAATGAACTCAATACCCGTCATGTTGGCCTGAATCATGCGGTTCACCGCATTACTGCCGCCACCTCCAACGCCAATCACGCGGATTTGGGCGAAGCCTTCCATTTGATGATTTCCCAGTGGTAACATATTTTTGGCCCCTTTCAGGCGCATCTTGCGCACCTAATATAGTGAGACATGTCTTTCTTTAAGGAATAAACGCTCGCAACCAACGGCTCAAGCGAGCCATAACATCGCTTGTTGACCCTTCCTCCTCTGGCTCCTCCTCGTCAATAAGAAGCGAGGTGTGGCGCAGACCCCACAGGAGCAGGCCAACGGCAGTGGCATAGGCAGGCCGACTAATCGAGTCCGCCAGCCCATGTAGCCCTAATGGAGAGCCAATACGTGCAGGTAGGTCAAGCGTTTGGCCTGCTACTTCGAGAATACCAGGCAGTTCCGCGCTTCCACCCGTAATCACCAAACCAGCAGGAAGCAACCCGTCATAGCCGGACTTCTTCAACTCCTCATGCACCATATTGAAGAGTTCCTCAACTCGCGCCTGGATGATGTCAGCCAGTAGCTTACGTGGCACCAGGTCGTTACAATCTGGCATAAATTGCGCTAAATCAATCATGTCATCATCTGAAATAGTCGCTGGGTCGCAATGCCCGTACGTAATCTTCAATTCTTCTGCAACAGCAAAAGGTAGGCGCAGCCCGATAGCAATGTCGCTCGTAATCAGGTTGCCTCCGATAGGCAGGACAACGGTATGCCAAATAGCACCATCGGAGAAGACCGCTATATCGGTAGTACCCCCACCGATATCAACAAGGGCAACACCTAGATCAGTTTCGCCCTCTGCTAGCACAGCTTCACTAGAGGCTAACGGCTCCAACACAAGGTCCTCTATCTCTACCTGTGCCTTATGCACACACTTAATTAAGTTATGAATAGAAGATACCGATCCTGTGATGATGTGCGTTTCTACCTCAAGGCGGAAACCGGACATGCCAATAGGGTTTTTGATGCCCTCTTGCCCATCCACGACGTAGCCGCGTGGAATGACATGAATGACCTCGCGGTTCGCATTCAGCGGAATAGCACGTGCTACTTCAATAGCACGACTGATATCATTTTGAATAATATCACGATGACTTGGCGAGATTGCTACAAACCCTTTGCTATTCTCAGACTCGATGTGGCTCCCCGCTATCCCAACATAGGCGCTAGCAATCTTTTTCCCTGATAGCCGTTCAGCACGGTCTAACGCTGCAGCGATGGAAGTGACAGTCTCTTCAATGTTCACCACCACGCCTCGGCGTAACCCCTGTGAAGGGCAGGTGCCAACGCCAACAATGTTCAGCTTCCCGTCGCGATCCAACTCGCCAACCAGGACACAGATTTTTGTTGTTCCAACGTCGATTCCGACGATCACCCGCTCTTGCACCTTAACGCTCCTTTGGGCGGTTCAGTTGTGAGACGCACTACAATGATCTTGCGAGACCTACTCTCGCAGTGTTACTGTGACATCTGAGCCAGTGCCACAAGGCAGGAACAAGTCCCGCCGTTATGCATTTTTCAGTGTATATACTGGATGTAAGCCGTAACGCAGGTCAACCGTGGCAAGAGTTAGTTGCTGCTGTTGTGCCAACGAGACGATTTGCTGTAGTTCGGTTAATTTGTTGTCTAATGGATTGCTGTCCTGTGCGCTTCCCAGATATGCCAGCCAGCCATCAGGACTCGCCACGACATACGAACTTCCTGATGGAGTAACATCATAACGCAATTTGAACGTCGTGATGCCCGCAACACGTGGCAAGCGATTGAATACCTCAACAGCGAACGCGACCGCATCCTGATTTAAGTGCGTACCAGGGCTCAATACCTGTCTCCCATTGCGTGTATCCACCACCGTCATCAGATGATCGGCTCCAACTGTCTCGCTTCCCGGTGCAATAACCACGCCTTGCTTGTCTACGCTATAGGTGCCGTGCTGTGACTGCCAGAGCATGATAGGCACACGCTCTGTCACCGTGACCGTCAGTCGATTGGGCCAGTCCTTACCGATAACAGTCGAAGACACAAGCGGGTAGGCATTGACCTTCGCGGTTAAGCCCTCAAGGTTGACCAGAAAAATATTCTGCCCTTGTATACCCATACGCTGAATATTTTTAATCAACGTAGCATTGTGCGTCCCTACCACATTGACCTGCTCAATGCGGTAGGCATTGCTACCGAAGGCAAAGTTTACGGCCAGAACAACGACAACGACGATAGCGAAGAAGCTCAGGATACGCCAGATAAGCCCTTTGCGCAGTTCTCTTCGTCCACTCCGCGTTGGAATAGGCGATACCTCTGCCTGCTGCGTACGCTGGAGCGCCCTGATACGTCCACTAGATGCACGCACTCCTGTCTGTGCATAGGTACGAGCCGCAATAGGTCTGGCCTCGCTCACGTAGCTCTGTGGACGTGAGCGAGCACGGCGCAACCGCTCTTGACGTTGTGCAAAGCTATTCCACGCTATTGAAGGGTCTCCCTCTGGAATGGTAACGACACGCTGGAGCTTGACATGCTCTAGCACAGGTTCCTGCCGAAGTGTTCTCTGTGCATTTCGCGCATTCTCACCATGTTGACTTCGTGCATTGGGTAGTTGCACATAGGAATGATTTGCCCTCTGCTCTCGTAACGGTTTCTTCTCTGTCATGTCGTCACCTTCTTCCATTCGCCACGCAATTCAACCTCTAATTCCATATCCACACCAAACTGTTCGCGCACGCGAGTATGAGCCATTCTGATCAGTGCCGCGATATCCGCAGCACTCGCACCTCCTACGTTGACAATGAAGTTGGCGTGACGCTCCGAAATTTGCGCCCCACCGTAAGTTACCCCCCGCATACCTGCCGCCTCAATGAGACGACCAGCATGATCTCCTTCAGGATTTTTGAAGACCGAGCCTGCGCTTTGCTGCGGCGGTTGCGTCCTTTTTCGATGTTGTTTATGCTCATCAATAACCGCGCGCAGCGTGTGCGGCTCCTTCCGATGTAGACAAATTCCAAGTTGCACGATAATCTCGGCTGGTTCAATCAACCCTCTTGGCGCTGCTACCGGATATCCCTGCTCGTCAAACTGCACGCGACGCTGTGCGCGAAAACGGCTGTGGCGATAGCTCAGATCAAGCTCATCATGCTGGTAGCACACGAGTTCTGGTACAGTGACTTCTTGTTCGACTCCACTGGCATTGAGCACCTCAACCCACTTAAGCACCTCACCCAGGTCTCCACCATGCGCACCTGCGTTACTAATCACGCCTCCACCGAGTGTACCAGGAATGCCAGGGCCGAATTCCAGACCACCCCAGCCAAGTGGTGCAAGCTCGTTCAATAAACGCGGCCAGCTTACTCCCGCACCTGCCACTAGTAAAGCTGCATCATTGCCTTGGTCTTCAATGCGATAGCTATTCAGAGCTATACGTGCGACCACACCACGTACACCGGCATCAGCATACAAAACGTTTGTTCCATTGCCAGTAGTTAGCAAGGGCCAATGACGTTCGACACAAAGCGTTACCACGCCTAGCAGGTCCTCGCGTGTTGTGAGCGAGACCCATATGTCCGCAGGTCCACCCACGCCAAAGGTACAGTGGCGTGCAAGGAACTCATTGCGACGAACTCGCTCTCCCAGAAGGGCCCGTAGCTCGGTGTATGCTGTCTCAATCTCAAAGGTCATGAATGTTTCCTCTAGGCTCTTGCGCTAGTATTTTGTATCAACAACTGCTCGGTTACGGTGTAAATGTCCCCTGCTCCCATTATCAACGCGATGTCGCCTGAACGTAGTGTCATTTGCACTACTTGCGCCGTTTCCTGCACACTGCCACTGCGTATCACTACTGCACCATCTTTGAAATGTTTTCTCTGGGCCAGCGCGTTTACTACATCTTGTGAGTGAACAATTCCCGTGTCGCGCTCGCGCGCTGGAAAGATATCGGCGATTATCGCCACATCTGCCTCGTCAAACGCTTCCAAGAATTGTGCGAAAAAGGTCTTTGTTCTGCTGTACATATGCGGCTGATACACGGCGACAATACGTCTGTTTGGATACCGTCGGCGCGTCGCCTCTAATGTTGCCGCAATCGCAGTTGGATGATGCGCATAGTCGTCGATAATCATTACATCAAGCATCTGCCCGTTGACTCGCAACGGTCCCTGATGTCGTATCTCAAAACGCCGTCGAATCCCTCCAAAGCTCTCAGTTGTGTTGACCAGGGTTGCCATATCAGCACCTACCGTTCTAGCCGCTATTAGTGCTGCCAGCGCGTTTTCAACATTGTGTTCCCCCGGCAATTGCAGATGTATCGCTTGGTCTGTCAGGTCAACACCATTGCTTCTAACTCTGAAACTCGTCTCACCATCAAGACGCACATCGTATGCCTCAAACATCGCGGGTCGCTGCTCTCCCGCTTGCTCCTCTGCATAGCCCGCAAAGGCCGCATCAGGAACAAGATTGCTCTCAAGCGCTACTGCGACTGGTCGCAAGTTCTCCACTGAATACGTGATAATTCGTCCAGTCCAATCGTGCAAGCGTGCTAGCAGGTCCAAACAACCAGGACTGTCGCTATTCACAATCAGTGTCGGTGGCAAAGGCCAGTTGCTTTGCATGTCCATGCCACGTACAAAGTGTTCAAACGCTGTAAGAAACGCTTCATAGTCTGCAAAGAACTCTGGATGCTCAAACTCTAGCGCCTTGACGACGACTAAACGTGGGTGATAGTGCCAGAAGTTATGGTTAAACTCGTCGGCTTCATTCACTGCATACTTGCTCTTGCCAAGTCTGTAGTTTGCTCCAAAGCGCGGTACCACCGCACCAATCTCGCACGTCGGGTCAAAACCCGCATCGGTTAACATCAGTGATAGTAATGCCGTTGTTGTGCCTTTTCCATGCACTCCGCAGACCGACAGCAGCAACTTTCCTTGAAAGAGTTCTCCCAGTAGCTCTTGCCAGGTGATCACCCGTAAGCCCCGCTCTTGCGCCGCGCGTAACTCTGGATTGTTAGCGTTCAACACAGTCACGGCCGGACTAATCACCAGCGTATCTCCGTTGTGCAAATGTTCCGCGCTATGACCAATGTGTACGGAAATTCCTGCCTTCTCTAAAGCTCGTGTTGTTGCCGATACGTTCTGGTCGCAACCCGTAACAACCTGGCCCGCCTGTAGCGCCATTTGTGCTACCGCCGAGATGCCTTGTCCGCCTATACCCATGAAATGTACACATGCTTGACTCAAATGTTTGTAACCTCATATCTGGTAGGCGTCTTCACTACAGTTCCCTTTGTCATGCTCACTACAGTTTCTACGATATCTTGTGTCGCGTTTGGCTTCGCAAGTTGCTTAGCAGCAGTAGACATTGCCTGCAAGCAAGCAGGCGTTGATAGTATATAAGTTACACGCTCTATCATTAATTCAGGTTTCAATAAATTGTTTAAGATGACCTCTGCCGCCTGTACCTGTTGAAACATTGCTGCATTCGCCTCCTGAGGCGAACTGCCGATAGCAGGTGGTAACGGAACGAGAATGCTTGGTTTTCCTAAGACAGCAAGTTCACTCAATACCGATGCCCCTGAACGACAGAGCACCAGATCAGCAGCTTGAAGAGCCAATGGCATTTCCGCTTCCATATACGCCTCTAAGCGATAGCGTTGTCGCATTGAGCTTTCAACACCAACTAGCATTTGTTCTGCGAGATCGCTTGTCTCGTTAAAAAGATTGCTACCACTAATGTGTAGGACCTGACAGTGTTTCAGCAGTTCTGGCATGGCGCGACACACAGTTTGATTGAGATGCCTCGCTCCTTGACTACCTCCTGTTACCAGTATCAAGGGCACGTCTGGTGCAAGTCTCAAATTCGTTCGCGCCTGCGCAGGTGAAACACTACGTACATCCAGAATAGCTTGACGTATTGGATTACCAAGCTGCGATGTCTTTTGCGACGGAAAGTAGCGCAATGAGTCGGCAAAGGCTACTGAGATACGTGTCGCGAGTGGTGCAAGTAGTTTATTCGATAGATTTGGCGGTACATCTTGCTGGTGCATCATGAGTGGCACACTATTGAGTCGCGCGGCTAAACCGGCAGGCACCGCTACATAGCCGCCACTGGTAAATGCCACATCCGGCCGGAAGGCACGTACAATACTGATTGCTTGCACCATGCCAACAGGCACACGTGCCACACCTGTCACGGTACGCCATGACATGAAGCGCTGGAGCTTGCCAGCTTGAATAGTCTTGAAACGCAGACCTGCCGCAGGAACGAGACGTGTCTCTAAGCCATCGTCGCTGCCGAGATAGAGAATGTCTGCATCATACTGTTGTTGTAATTGCAGTGCCACCGCGAGAGCAGGATAAACATGCCCTCCAGTACCACCACCTGAGATAAGAACGCGCATATATGTCCTATAGTGGCACGCATTATCGTGCCTGTTGTGTATGTTGTTTTTTTATTGTCATAGTAACCGTACGCTGTAACGCAGAAGTTTCAGGCTTCTGAGTATAGCGCGAGATATTGAGCAGAACTCCAACCGCCGCCATCGCGATGATAAACGAAGAACCACCATAGCTAATAAACGGCAAGGGAACACCTGTATAAGGAATAGAACCCGTTGTTGACCCAATATTGATCATTGCCTGTAGCACCAGCCATGTTGTAATGCCTGCTGCTAGCAGAGAACCATACATATCTTGCGTGCGCCGCGCTAATCGAAAGCCGCGAAACGCGAGAAACAGAAACAAAACGATGATGGCAGTACAGCCGATAAACCCCAACTCTTCGCCTAAGATCGCGAAGATCGAGTCGATCTGTGGCAGTGGCAGATAGCCAGTCTTTTGCCGACTCGCCCCCAACCCTACTCCAAGCCAACCACCAGAACCAAGTGCTAATAATGATTGATATAATTGCAGATTAATTCCTGACACGTCTTTAAAGGGATCCATAAATCCAGTCAGGCGTAACAAACGATAGCCTTTAAACGCTTGGGTGGCAAAGATAAGACCACCACAACCCATTGCCAGCAAGAACTGCACGATATTGGCACCCGCCGAAAAAAACATAACTGTAGTAAGACCAGCGATAATAATTGCTGTACCCATGTCGTTTTCGAGTAGAACCAGACCTAAAATGATACCGACTAGAATAACAAAGGGAGCAAGGCCATACAGGAATGTGCTCACCTTACTGCCTTTTCGCGCTAACCAATCCGCGATGTAGAGTGCAAGAACTAGCTTAATGAGTTCGCTCGGTTGAAACGAGAAAAATGTACTGAAACCAATCCAGCGCGATGCACCATAGGCGCTTGTGCCAAACCTTAGTACAAAGACCAACATTGGAAAGGTAATAACCAGGCCAATTAACGAAAAACGCCGCCAGAAACGGTAGTCAATTTGCATAGTTACAAAAAGCACGGTCACGCCAAGCAGTGCCCAGATGACTTGCTTCCCAAAGAAGTAGGAGGCATCGTTATAATACCGCGCTCCAATAAACGAACTCGCACTATACACCATCACCAGTCCCATACATACGAGTGACAGCACAATAATGAGCAACCAGGAGTCAATCTTTCCAGCCACACGCGGTAAGCGCATCTCTAACTCAGCGAGTTTCTTCTGCTCGTCTGTACTAATTGCTTTGACAGATTTGCTCGAAGCCTTTGCCTGCACCTCTGGACGATTGGCGACCTTTGGCATACGCGAGTGCCAGCTAGCAGTCATGCCAGTATGTTGTGGCGGCTCTTTGACTGCCCCTATACTTGAGAACTTGCGCGCTTGCTGTTTTGGCAATTTCTTTCCTGCTAGCGCGTTTGATCGTACTAGTGTATCCTCGGCTGCGAAGCTTCCGCGCTGCTCATTGTATGGACCTCGTGGCGTATTGCGTGCAGCACTCCTGGGACGTGACGCTTGCTCTGCCTGGCGTTTTTCGCGCACCTGCTCCGCCGAAGCTAGCGCTGGAGAGCGCAGGACAGGAGGAAGCTGATAGTTTTGTTTTGCTCCCCTGGTCTGCTTCTCATTCTCGCTCTTTTTTTGCTTATCACGTAGCATGAGTCGGTCCCTATTTCTACTTATTGATGTATCAAAACAAACTTATAGAATTTTCGTCCTCAAAGGACTTGACATAGAACATTTTTTCTAGTATAGTTCTTTATAGAGAACTTGCTTAGAGTTCAGGATGTTGGGCTGACTGCTCTTGCATACGGTGCAACATCTGCTCTACATCTTGATCGCTCATCGGCAAATGAACTTTTTGCAGATCAACGACCTTAACACCATTCGTAAGGAGGAGTGAACGCCAAGGATCACTCTTGAGTGCTGGTATAGTGCTGCTTGCTACACGTGTGTCTGTTTGCTTACCCAACAACTCCAGCCATACCTCACTCAATTCCACTTGAGTAAACATTGTGTCCCCGTCTTCTTGCATAAAAATCCTCTTACCTTCTCTCTATCGCGTTGAGGCCTAATATTAGGCCCCTACAGGCTGGTCTGATGGGACATTGTAGCGCCACATCAGTTGCTCCGCGATAGACTTCCATAACGGTGCTGCCGCCGTGCCACCAAAGATAGTCGTACCACCCGAAAGTTTTGCAGAAGGACGATCTATCTTGACCAGAATCACAAACTGCGGATTTGATGCTGGTAGGAAACCAGCCATTGATGCCTCAGTTTGGTCAGCATCTAACGTCTGTGTTGTTGATGTACCGGTTTTCACCGCAACACTATAGCCTGGAAATGTTGCCTGTTTATTAAAGTTCGCCGCACTTACCAACATTCCAGAGAGCATCTTTGCTGTTTCCGCGCTAATCACACGCCGCCGTACCTGTGGATGTATCGTTGTCACATGCCCATTGTCGTTTATCGATTGCACTAGATAAGGCTGCATCATTACTCCACCATTGGCAATCGCTTCATAGACCATTGCCATTTGAAAGGGTGATGTTGAAATGCTCTGTCCAAACGCTTGACGTGTTAGATCCGTTGGGTACCAGTCATTTGACGTATTTGTGCGATAGATACCCCCTTGCTCCGGCCCATCAATATTGTATTTTTCTCCAAAGCCAAAACGTTGCACATAAGGATAATAACGACCTGCCCCAAGTATATCGTGTGCTACATACGCAGTACCGACGTTAGCAGAATGCTCTAGCACCTGTGTCATTGTCTCTACACCGTATGGTGCGTGGTTCCAGTTCGCCACCGATTGTGCATCGGGAAAAGAAATTGTGCCATTGTCCGTAAATGACGTATCAGGCGTAATCAAGCCTTGATCGAGGCCAGCAGCCATCGTAACAGCCTTCATCGTCGAACCCGGCTCATAGGTGCAGTACAGCGTAGGATTAAAGTAGACTGAGGCGCTGTTCACACACCCTTTTTGTGTCGCATAATCACTGTAGTGATTCGGGTCAAAGCTTGGTGCACCCGCCATCGCTACAACCGCACCAGTACGAGCGTTGAGTACGACAACAGACCCACTCTGTGCCTGCACCTTTTTTATAGTGTCTAGCAGTGCAGTCTGTGCCACATACTGAATGGTGCTATCAATCGTCAATGTCAGATTTGCCCCTGGTACGGGAGTTTGTCCAGAACTTGCTCCTACCGTCAATGGATTACCGTTCAGATCTCTCTCCGCGGTAAGACTTCCATCCTTACCAGCGAGCCTTGCGTTATACAGTCCCTCGATTCCATATTCACCCGTAGCATTGGTATCGACATAGCCAAGCACTTGTGCTGCCAAATCACCTCCTGGATACGAGCGTATCGGACTTTGCTGCAAAAAGACATCTGGTAAACGCGCAGACATTGCTCGCAACTGATCACTCTGCTCTGGCTCAAGTGGCTGTTTATTAATGCGCAATGTCCATACATCCGAGTCATATGCATTAATCAATTTGTCTTCCGAAAGGTAGGGGAGCACTTGATGCAGCGTGTGAATCAGTGAAACCCATTTATCGTGCGCGTTATCATCATGCTCAAAGTCTATACGAAATTGTCGTGGCTCAATGTACACGTTGTCACGCATCACATTTGTTACGAGAAGATGCCCCTGTGCATCGAAGATGAAGCCCCGCGGGGCCAGCAGTGGCAGATTTTTTGTGTGCTCATCAGTTGCCAAGCGAGACAGACGTGGATTATTTAACACCTGCCAGTAGTACAAGCGCCCAAGCAAAAAGAGCATTCCACCACACACAAGCACAAAAACGAACATCTGGCGACGTCGTGCTCGTTGCAGTTCTATGTTCATGCTTGCCTCCTTGCTTAAAGGGCGAAATAAATGAGACCCCTACGTTGGCGCTCTAACGAATGGACCTCTACGGTTGTATAACCTGGTCGTCGTTCTGAATAGGTAACAGGTTTTTCACTGTGATGACCTGCACGTTTTTAGGGTCAGACAGTATCAAACCCATATGTTTTGCCCTGTCTGCAATATATGCAGGTGATTGCTCTTTCGAGATGGTATTTACAAGATCTTGATTCTGGCGTTGCAGTTTGTCTTGCTGCGCCTGTGTCGTTTGGAGCTGCTGATTGGATGCAACTGCTTGTCCCACCTGACTGAGATACAGGACTGCCATCAGCCCAATCAACAACACACTGGTAATGCATAACGCGACTGGCCCCATACGGAAGAAAAACGGGTACAGTTGGCGTCGGCGCTTTGCTGCTAGAATGGGTTGTGATACCGCACCAACTGGCGCACTTATTTTCTCTTTCAGGCTATACATAGGTTTACGTTCCTTCAAGGTGTAGAGACTTTGCCTGCTCTATCCATGCACGCTCTTCCGCGCTGGACTGACTTCCCCCTCTACATATCACGCATCTTATGCACTACGAGTGAACAACTGCTTCTGCGACGCGTAATTTGGCACTACGAGCGCGCGGGTTTCGTTCGGTTTCCTGTACCCCTGGCGTCAATGGCTTCGACGTAAGAATGCGCAGCCTCGCTTTATGTCCACAGACACAGACAGGAATGCGCGGTGGACAAATGCAATCCGTCGCCTCACGCCGCATAAACTCTTTTACAATTCGGTCTTCCAACGAGTGAAATGCGATGATCGCCATTCTACCAGCGCCACGAGGTCCCTCATCCTCTTGTGCTGCATTCTCATCGTGTGTATCTAACAAGTCTAGTACTTGCGGGAGGACCGTTTCCAGTCGCTCCAGTTCTTGATTGACAGCTATGCGTAATGCTTGAAAAACACGCGTCGCTGGATGTATTGTCCCTGGCTTAAAGGGAACTCCAGCGGCTGCAATTCTCGCTAGTTGCGCGGTACGCGTGATAGCTGCCTGCTTACGCTCATGTGTAATGCGCCGAGCAATCTGTCGAGAGCGTTTCTCCTCGCCATACTTCCAGAAAATGTCTGCAAGTTCTTGCTCACTTGCATTATTGACCAGATCAGCCGCTGATGTCCCAAGTGACTGATTGAGCCGCATATCCAAAGGTCCATCAGCCCCGAATGAGAATCCACGTTGCGGATTGTCCATCTGATCCGAAGAGAACCCAAGATCAAGAAGGATGCCCTGCACCGAGGTAAATCCGTTCTCACGAGCGATACGTCCCATATCCACAAAGTTTCCGTGTGCCAGCACCAATCTTCCACGGTCTACGAAATCTGAGCATTGCGCTTGTACACGTTGCAATGCTTGTTCGTCGGTGTCAATTCCTAGCACACGTCCATCAGGTGCCGATTGCTCTAAGATTGCTGCCGCATGTCCACCGCCTCCCAACGTACCATCAATGTAGAGGCCGCCGGACTGCGGTTGCAAAAACTGCAACACTTCGTCGAGCATCACAGGCACATGTTGTGAGTGTTCCATTATGTATCCTGTAGGGTGCGATAAATCAGACCCGTACACTATTAAAAGGGAACACCTGTTCCCTCAGCATCTAATCGTTCTTGATAGGCTTGCCAGATTGCACGATCCCAAATTTCAAAGTGATCACGTACTCCGACGACCGTTGCTTCACTTTCCAGCTTAGCATAGGTGCGCAGTTTGGCGGGTATGACTATACGACCTTGTCCGTCTAGTTCTATCTCGCTTGCGCTAGGATAGATGCGGCGTTCAAAGTCGCGCAGTTCCTCGCTCGATCTGCCAGACACTAATTCATTTGACTTCTCTTCCCAGCGATCAAGCAGGTAGATCGACAGACATGTTCCCATGCCTTTGCTCAAAACAGCCCCTCGGTTTGCTTGTATCTGTGTACGAAACTTCGAGGGTACCGCTATGCGTCCTTTAGTATCGATTGTATGCTCATATTCGCCAAGAAACATCGTCGTTATTTTCTACTCTCATCCATAATCGAGTGTGCTACGATGGTCCCTCTAAGAAGCTCTCCAGAACTCTCCCGTATCCTGACACCTCCCCTGCTTCCCCCACTCATCGTACACTCGTTGCATGTACCCCGTCCTCACCCACCACTCCTCCCCACTTCTCCCCACTTCATTGTACCATCACTTATGCTTTGAGGAAAGGGGGTTATCCACCAATTTTTCACAGCGTGGTGGATAACTTGTGGATAAGTTGTGGACAGGTGGAAAAATGCGGAAATTGCCATGGAGAGATTGGAGGTTGTGACTTTTTTTTCCGCTTACCGTCTAACTGCACTAAGTGTACCGACAATACGTAACAGAGCAAGTCGGCAAGTTAAGCAGGCGGTTACTTATATACAATTAGAGGAGAGTGGACAACACTAATGGTTACAATGGTATCGTACAAAAAGAAATATGCTATGTATAACCCGATCAGCATGATGAAGGGCGTAAATCCTGAAATCAGGGAAAAGTTTTATTTACTTGGTGTGAAATATACACAGCAGCTCTTAGAGCGAGGAAAAACAGAGTCACAACGCGCAGAACTAGCGCAGCAACTTGGCATCTCCCCAAAAGCACTGGGAGAACTGGTGGGGCGCGCTGATTTGATGCGCTTGCGTGGCATCGGTGGTGACCTATCGCTTCTCTTGAAAGAAGCAGGTGTACTTAGTTGTAAAGCACTCAGTGAGCAAAGTGCGGAGCGTCTTCACAAGCGGCTTGGCGAACTGCATATTGGTCAGAGAATAGCCTATCACGCTCCCTCTCGTGCACAGGTTCGCTCCTGGATCAACGAAGCGCAACAACTCGCCGAGTCTTCACCTGATCTCTAGTACGCAAGCCATAGCCCTTGTAAGGACGCGCAGTTGCCCACCGTCCTGCGGGGGCTATTTTGTTTGTAGACGGCTCTCCATTCATTCGGGGAAACAGGGAGACCGCAAGGTCTCCCCTACACATATGATTTTTGGAGGAATCAAGGAATGGCAGAAGAGTTTTACGATAAGTTCGCTAGAAAGTTTGGGACAAATGCTCCCGACATTGCCTTTACCTCAGAATATCCACAGGGTGACCCAGAAGTACTGTTTGGGCAGAAGCTTGTTGAGGTGGGCGGTGCTCATAAAACTGCTCTTGATGTTGGATGCGGAAGTGGAGGCTTTACATTGCGCATGTCACAACACTTCTTACAGGTCATAGGCATCGATCATTCCAAGGACCGAGTAAAACAAGCACGAGCAGAGCAGCACCTTCAGGGAAACAAAAATGTTGTCTTTGAAGTGCAAAATGCTAAACAGACCACTTTCACACCTGATACCTTTGATGTTGTCTACAGCAGAAGAGGTCCAACGGATTACGCCGAATATTTCCGCATACTCAAAACGGGAGGCTATGTTGTTGTGATCGGTATCGGTGAGCAGGACGCTTGGGAGCTAAAAAATACCTTTGGACGTGGTCAAGGCTTTCGAGAATGGAAGACTACTGCACTTGCATTAGCAATAGAGCATCTAAAAGGGGTGGGCTACTCAGTGCTATCCAGTCAAGATGTTCACTATGACGAATACTATGCCACCTATAACAATCTAGACCTATTCTTACAGAGCGTGCCAATCTTTGAAGATTTCGATTCAGAAAAGGATAGGCCATTATTGGAAGCATACGTAACAGCATTTCAAACAAGCAAAGGTATTCACCTGCCACGCCATCGATTTGTAGTAGTTGGAAGGAAACTTGGATAAACACTTGTTTCTAAGAAACTAGAATGCAAGTCAAAGAATCCAATGCATGCTTATTTGACACATCCTTACGTAAAACTATACAATTAACGTGTAATCACACAAATATCGAGGAGCGTGTCCACGCTCCTCGCACATTATGTAAAGGACCTCATCATGCAGTCATCAGAGCGACCAAAACGACCCGAAGAGCCACTACCAGAGACCCGTAAGGTAGCCCCTGGTATATGGAAAATTACTGTGCCTATCCCATTCCCCCTACGCGTAGTCAATATTCACACGCTGGTAGGGAAAGATGGAAGCTGGGCCATTGTCGATACAGGTATGGGTACGCCTGATGCACGCGCTGCTTTTGCTGCTGGTCTACAACGAGCTGATTTGGACATCAACAAATTACAGGCCATTGTGTTGACACATCATCATCCCGACCACATCGGACTTTCGGGCGAACTACACGAGCAGAGCGGCGCACCAGTCTACATGCATCCCATCGACGAAGAAAGTGTACAGCTTATTTGGTCGGGGACAATGCCAGTACGCTTTAGCCGTGTCTCCGACTTTTTTACAAAACATGGACTTTCTCAAACATCACTGTGGCTTAATCGAGTAGATCGTGAGGAGTCGCGGCGTATTCTCAGTGTGCCGCCTCACGAGGCGTTTACGCTTGTCGAAGATGGTGAATATCTCGACCTCGTGGGTGAACGCTATCGCGTTATTTGGACACCTGGACATGCTGATGGACAAATTTGTCTTTTCCGCGAACGAGATGGCGTCTTTTTAGCTGCAGACCATGTTTTACCACGCATCACGCCTAACATCGGCCTTTACTCCGAGCATGACCGCGCTAATCCTCTTGGCGACTATCTTGCTTCGTTAGAAAAAGTTTCTAAACTACCCGCAAGTATTGTACTTCCTGGTCATGGCGAACCGTTCATCGGTCTTGCAGAGCGCACACAGGAGATTGCGGAACATCATTATGAACGCGAGAATCAACTCCTAGCAATGATTGACGAACAGCCCCAGAACGCCTACCAGCTAACCGAAAAACTCTTCCACAATCGTCGTTTAAGCAACGACGAAACGAAGCGTATGGCTGTGGCAGAAGTGCTAGCACATCTCGAACATATGAGGTATAACAGGCGTGTAGAACAAACTACGACTCAGGATGGTATCATTTTATATAAAAAAGTATAGTTCATGTCGCTTACAGAGCCGAATCACTTGTATTTCTAAAAAGTACGTGCTATACTCACTAGCGGCAGTGAGGTTGTGACGCCGCTCCACAGGCGCAGCAGTACTCTATTGTGGCGGTGGGAGCGACGCGAGTTAGCGTTGTAAGGAGGATATTGAACCTATGGCTGAAGATAAAACCGAATCCGCAGCAAATACTATTGGTCGGCAGGAACTGGTCAAACGCATTGCCAAGCAAGCAAATCTCACTCAGAAGCAGGCAGCTGATGTACTGGAGGTAACCCTTGATTCCATCCGCGAGGCACTCCAGGAAGGCAGCGAGGTACGATTGGTAGGCTTTGGCTCCTTTAAGGTGCGTCAAAGCGCCGCTCGTAAAGGTGTCAACCCGCGCAACCGCGAAACGATTGAGGTGCCAGCAAAAGATCGCGTGCGCTTCACCCCCGGTAAAGAACTTTCGGACGCAATCACCAAAAAGTAGTTTCTATTGTTTCTCACTGCCAATAAACACAAAATATCTCTATAGTAGAGATAGAAGCAAGAAGGCATAGCAATCCATCGAAACTGGATTGCTATGCCTTCTTGCTTCTCCCCAAACACGTTACCTTTCTCCAATTTTTGCAGTTTGCAATATAACGTCTGCTACCACGAACAAAAGCAAAAGGCTCATTGAGTTCATCTCAACGAGCCTTTTGCTTTTGTTCGTGGTACCATTGTTAAAGAGTATCTTGTAATGACAAAAAAGCTAACAACACTCAAAGGATGCCTATAGATGTCTCCACGTCTTACCGATTGGAGTATTGCACTCGCCGCTTTTCTCGCATTCCTGCTTGGCCTAATCAGTCTGATAAGTGGTCTTCCGCAAGAATGGGTCATTTTTGCATTACATGGCATAGCTGGTCTCTGGCTTTTGCTGCTCCTATGGGGAAAACTACAGCGGGTTTGGCCTCGGCTTCTTCATCCTCGACGCTGGGATCACCGTACCCTCTTTGGAGTACTAGCACTGCTGTTTGTCGCGTTAGCATTAGGTTCAGGCATCTGGTGGGTTGGCGGTGGTGAGGTGTATATCGCGGGCTTCAATCTCTTGAATTGGCATATTGTGCTGGGTTTCGTACTCACAGCGGCTATCGCGTTTCACATGTTTGCTCGTTTCAAATGGCTACGCAAACGCGATATCGTTGGTAGGCGCCGCGTCCTACATTTCAGCACACTGCTTCTGGGCGGGAGTATCCTCTGGTCTACACAGCAACTTGCTGAACGCGCCCTTCGTCTATCAGGTGCAGAGCGTCGCTTCACTGGTTCACATGAAAGTGGTAGCTATGCCGGAAACGCCTTCCCCACCTCAAGTTGGGTTGCCGACTCCCCTCGTCCAATTGACGTACAGACATGGCAACTTGTCGTTACAGGTGCTGTCAGCGAGCCGCGTAACTTTTCCTATCATGAATTGACTTCAGCAGGTGATGTATTGGAAGCAACGCTTGATTGTACTGGTGGCTTCTACAGTACGCAGCGTTGGCGTGGAATATGTATTGGTGGCTTGCTTGACAAGGTTAGTCTTACTAAAGAAGCGCGCTACGTAAGTTTTATCTCCGTAACTGGCTACCGTTGGAGTCTTCCTTTAGAAGAAGCACGCAATGCCCTGTTAGCAACTTCCCCTGGTGGGGAGCCACTTTCCCATGAACATGGTTTTCCTCTGCGCTTAGTTGCTCCCGGTCGGCGCGGCTTCGAGTGGGTCAAGTGGATTGTGCGGGTAGAGGTGCTGACCGCGCCAGACCCAGAGCAAGTTGTAAGCATTTTCACGAGTAGCTTTACCGATGCAGGACGTGGAAGATGAAAGCCATCATAGCATTAGAAACAAATTTATAAATCTGGCTCAAAAATTGCCTCTACACTTTTGTGCTTTCTATTCGTACGTCTGTCCCTTAGCTTATTCCAAATAGCGTGAAGCATATTTACTTCTCGTATATCTAATCCTAATGCCTTTTTCAGCAGAACTTCGTCTGTAATGGCTAGTACAGCATTGACATCGTTTGCGCGAAGAAGCTTGTCTATATAATCTAGATCAAGATTTTCAGCGCCTTGAAGTGGTAAAGGTAAGTTCTCCGTCTCGCTCGGTTCGAATGTTAGCACACCACCACCGTAACTTCGACCTGTAACCTCTGCAAAAGCAAAAGTGAGAGTATTTATGAATGCAGCTGTAACTTTTCGACCGTCCACTCCTTGGAGAAACTTCACTCTGTGAATAGTGTCTGTGCAAGTAACATCCGCTTGATTAAGAATAATTTTTGGATATCCATGAATCTGACGAAGCATAAATGCTTGAGGAACCCAAGCTGAGGGCACAGCATACCAAGGGCTACGAATTTTACATTTATATCCCTCATTGAAACATCTCTGTTCACCACTCTTTATGTACTTTCGTAACGGCTCAGGCAATTCCTCGAATGGTACTTCTGGTGTATGAAGCAAAAAAGCAGGTACCTGGAGGACGGCATTATTTATCCAATCTGAATCACCAAAGATAGCTCCTTTGAGATGTGCTGAACGACTAACAACCCTTCGAGTGAATGGCTCAAGTGAAGCAGCCTTTACTTGCTGCTCATTGAGGATAAAAAATTTATTTTCGCCTGTCACGATACCAACATTTATATCAAGAACATTACCTGAAATGGTAAGCAAAGGATGAGATTTTAATGACCTGAGTAATAAAATTTCGTCACTACTAAGAAAATATTGGGTCCATTTTTCCGTCGAATGATCCATCGGTTTTAATTCGGCTTCGATAAACTCTCCATATCTATGCTCTGACAATGCTTTCGCGTTCTCAAATTCGAGAACTCTAATTCTGCTTCCTCTATGCCCATTACGTTTACCAAGCAGTAAAATAATTTCTTGTTCGATATCATCGAATACTAGTTTCTTGAAAGTTACAAGTGTAATTTCGCTATAAAAGTCGCTTAGGTATCTTCTAGTTTCAGCAGCATAATTCACCTGAAATAATTCTGCTGGGATAACCATTGCTAGCCGCCCCTGATCTTTTAACAATAAAGTAGACACTACAAGGAATGGCAACCAAGAGTTTGTTAATTTATTTGGATGAAGTCCAGCATGCTTCATTATATCAAAAGCAATATTTCTGTATTCTTCTGGAAAATTTTGATAGCGGATAAATGGAGGATTTCCAATGATAGCATCAAAAGCTCTTCCTTTAGAGAGAAGCATGTCAAAGAACCGTTCTTCGACGAGGTGTTCTCTAGCATAAGAGAAAAAATCACCTACATATATTTTCTCACGTGGTAAATGAATACCAAGTGAGTGGATACGCTCAACCGCTTTGGAAGCCTCTGTAGCATCAAGCTCGACACCTTGGATAAGATCAACAATAGTTGGACGATCAGCTCCACATAAAATAAGTGCGTTGACAGCTGCCTCAAGAATTGCTCCATCACCACAACTAGGCTCTAAAATCTCTGCTGTAGGTGATTGGATTGCCCATTGTGCTAGAAAATCTGCGATAGGCTTAGGCGTATAATATCCTCCTCGCAGTTTTTGATACGTAGGCGCAATTTTCACAGAATCGTGTTCTCCTTTATTTATTCTTCTGATAAAGTTGTTAAATTCAAACTCTTCACTAACTGAAGTTCACTACTATTAATCTCATAAAGCTCTTCAATAATTTGATTAATCTGTTTCTTTAATGCCTCACCTTGCCTGTTTAAGATAGCTCTACTCGTAGGTAAAGTAGCGGACGTTAGATTATCAGTAACAGCGATAAGTTGCCGTACCAACATAACTATCTTTTCGTAACGCATTTGGTCTTTTGAAAGACGCAAATCAATTTCTCGGATTGGGACCGTTTGAATGAACTGCTTACCATGAGAACTGTAGTCACCTCGGAACTTACTCGTCCGTACCTGTATCATCGCATCAAAGATAGGATGAGAAAGAATTGCTTGAAGATAGTAGAGATATTGTACATCTCGCCCCTTTTGCCGTAAAGCATAGTAAGGTCCATTTCCTCCACCAGTAAACAAAATATCCTTCTCATCATAAACATAGCGTGCTTCACGTCCTAGCGTTGACCAGATGAGTTTCGGCTCTCCGTTAAATTTTGTCAAGCTTTGTGATCGTCCGTACTGATACCATTTCTTATCGTCGTAATTATGTATGTTACGTTTCATAAGCTGATCTTTGTAAGCATTTAAGTAACTCCAGCAAGCAGGAAAACTCCTTACCATCTCTTCTTGAGAATACAGTCTGGCAACTTCTCCCTCTATCACATATGGGAAAATTATGTACGCATTTGGTCGAGGACTACTAAAAGCCGCCAGTGTCGCTTTGTAAAAACAGGGTTGTAAGATTGCTTTTTCGATAGTTTGCAGCACACCTTGAGCATCTGTAAATACAACAGTACTTTCTGTTTCTGAGTTGGGTCGTAGGATATAAATCTTATCGTTGCTTGTCTGCAAGCCAACAAAAATATCACTAACGGCACCAAGTGTTGTTGGATTTTGTGTCTCTAGCCGCTGAAAAAATGTTCTGATTTCTGGTGATATGAGCAACCAAGGCTTTTCGGTGAATTCACTGGCACTAAGTATCTCTACTTTTCCAGCATTACGATTACGCCACGCATCAAGATTAGTTACATGCTCAACTATAACCTGCTCTGATACTTGCTTACGGAGCAACAAAATACAGGTGTACGTTGTTGTTTGCGTCCCGAAAATCTGTTGAACACCAAAGTAGACAATCTCAGAAAGGTAGTTCTGCTCGGAAATGAGTTTTCTGAGAGTAGACCCCGATTTAATCGCAAAAAATTTGTGTGGAACGATATAAGCCAAAATTCCTTCTGACTTTAGCAGATGAAGACTTCTTTCGATGAAAAGGGCATACTTATCAAAATTATCGCTCTTCGCTGTGTTGTAAGGCGATATTGAGCTTTGATAATAGTTCACTTCATTAGGTGAATAATGTACCATATTCTGAGTACGAACATAGGGTGGATTACCAACAATTACATCAAAACCACCTTTAAACATAATTTCAGGAAAAGCTACGGTCCAATCAAAGGGATTTATTTCAGAGAAACGTTGCGAGTTAGTAACAATGGTTTCATCATAGTCGAAATAAGAATTGTCTACCAAACTGTTGCCCCACTGAATATTTCTTGTGAGCTTAGGCAATCCTCGTATTTTATGTTTAGCTAGAGCCTCAATCGAGGCAACACTTTCATTTTCCAGAACTTTAAGCATTAAACTGAACTGAGCGACTTCAACGGCTTGTGCATCCAAATCTACGCCATAAATATTGTTGAGTATAATTCTCTGTTTCTCACGTAATGTGAGGTACCAAGTTTCGCCAACGCTCTCATACACTTTATCTGAATGTTTCTCTACACCATCCTTTAGATACCATTCTAGGTGATAATTCAAAAGATATTGATAGGTGGAGAGTAAAAAGGTACCTGAGCCACAAGCAATATCGGCTATTCGTAGAGCCATTAACTCGTTAGGAGACTTGCCTAGACAAAGAGGTGCTAAAGCTTTTTGGACAATTGCATCAACGATATATCGTGGAGTAGCGACAACGCCGTTTGACTCAACTACCTCAGGTTTTACCACAATCTTGATGCTACCATCACTACCTAACTCTATTTCTTTCCCAAGAAACAATTCATATATTTCGCTAAGCACATCCGTTTCGACAACACTAAATGCGTAGGGACTCTCTGGGAAATATAACTCTTTGAAAATCTGTAGGAGTACATCACTGCCTATCTCAACATATAGCGAGAGATTGTCCTCAACAAAATCGAACAATCCAGAGTTGTACCGTTTATCAGCTTGCATAAAAAGCTTCTTTAGTTCCTGATACGTTTTAGTAGCTTTGAGTTCCTGATATTTTTCTAGCTCTCGGTCTTCACAAACTCTCAAAAAAATAATACGATTAATGAGACGCTGTACTAAAAAATTGATTTGTGCTTGCTTAAGCTCTATGTTGTTTTTTACAATATCCTCAGCTAATCCTCTACGCCATCGTTCGATCTGTCGCAAAAAATATTTATCAAAAGGTTCCGTTCCTGAGCGCAATTCATCTATAGCAAAAGTTTTGTCAAATGAGCCAGAATATACTGCTTCTCGTGAAAATTGATCATAGATGGCATCAAACTCAAACACATATTCGGCATAGTTGTAGACCTTTATTCTAGCAACACGTGCATCATCAGTAGGATTAGGTCGAGTGCTGCAATCATAAATAACTAGCTTATCAAAGTTCGTGAGTATGGAAACAGCCATTCGTGCATTCCATCCATAGCGGCGTGTTTGAAATGCAGGTCTGCTATCTATTGCAATAGCTACAGACGGTTTCTTTGCCTCTAAGAAGAACTTTCGCTCTACCCCTACTCGGAAGGCGTAGTCAGGTTTCTTGCTTACGAACCCACTCTCATCATCAGTTTCAACTGATACTCTATCTTCATGAATCACCTCTCTCAGATGCTGCGGCACATGTCTCTCATTCGAGACATCCCAACCTAATGCTTGCAAGAAAGGATTGAGGAAGTCAATGCGAAGTTGTGTTTCATTGTAAGAGGAACTAGTATTGTTGTATTCTCCATAGTTATCACGGAAACGCTCAACAAGAAGTTGTACCTGTTTACGACCATCTTCCCGAATACTCATCATCACAATCCTTCTAAAAAATGGAGTCATAGTTTGCAATAAGTTGTATTGTACAATCAAAATCAAACATTAGAAAAATAATGCTGTTAAGGCTAGTTCTCAAAGAGACTAAGAATCCCCTATAGCATAGTGCTTACGAATAGGGTAAAATATAGGGAGAATAAAAGAGACACAATGCCGTGTACAAGAAGGCTTCCTCACATACACTGCTGTATGTCAGGGAAGATAAGCTGTACGTACAATACATACTCTTACATGTATTACAAGATAAGGGGGACCTATGGCGATCAGTAACGCGACGCTTGCCGGGTTAACTCGCACACAACTCTTGGAGATGCACTATACTATGGCACTCTTACGCCGTTTTGAAGAGAAGAGTGCCGAGGAATATACTCGTGGCAAAATCGGTGGCTTCATGCACCTGTACATCGGGCAAGAGGCAATTGGCGTCGGCAGTATTACCACGCTCCGTCCCGACGACAAAATTCTGTGTAGCTACCGCGAACACGGACATGCCATTGTCAAAGGTATGAACCCACGTGTGGTAATGGCAGAACTGTTTGGCAAAATTACTGGCTGCAGTAAGGGCAAAGGTGGCTCGATGCACATGTGGAGCAACGACCTGAACATCTATGGTGGCAATGGTATTGTCGCAGCACAAATGCCAATCGCAGCAGGTGTTGCATTCGCAGCACAATATCAAGGTCAAGACACTGTAGCACTCTGTTTCTTTGGTGATGGGGCCGTTGACGAGGGAGCCTTTCATGAATCGCTGAACCTCGCGGCACTTTGGAAACTCCCTATTGTGTACATTTGTGAAAATAACCAGTACTCGATGGGCATGGCAGTCGAAAAAGCCTGGTCCATCAACACTCTGCTTCCCCGTGCAGCGGCCTATGGTATTCCTGGTGAGCAAGTTGACGGCATGAATGTGCTTGCTGTACACGAAGCCACAAAAACAGCAGTCGAACATGCCCGCAGTGGTCAAGGCCCAACCCTGCTTGAAATTAAAACCTATCGCTTCCGTGGACACTCGATGACCGATCCGGCCTACTATCGCACACGCGAAGAAGAGCACGACTGGCGCACTACACGCGACCCCATCGGCATCTTTGAGAAATTGCTGTTAGACAACGGCATCGCCACACAAGCCGAGTTCGACGCCAACGACGAACAAGCTACACAGGTAGCAGAGGACGCTGCCGAGTTCGCCGAGAATAGCGCTGACCCTTCATTGGAAGAGTTGTACACTGATGTTCTGGTCGATAACTCCTCTGCCATTGCTCATCGACACAAATAATAAACACACCTATCCAGGTGAGCATCCTGGATAGAAGAAAGAAATAGAGAATCATGCGTACAATAACGTATCGCGACGCGCTCCGTGAGGCTATTCGTGAGGAAATGCAACGCGACGAGCGTGTGTTTATCCTGGGAGAGGATATCGCTGGCTATGGTGGCACCTATGCTGTCACCAAAGGCTTATTTGAAGAATTTGGTGAGAAGCGAGTACGTGATACTCCACTTGCGGAAGAGGTCATCACAGGTGCTGCCATTGGTGCTGCACTTGGTGGTCTTCGTCCCATTCTTGAACTGATGACGATTAATTTTAGCTTGCTTGCCAGTGATATGCTCATCAACAACGCTGCCAAATTTCGCTATATGTTCGGTGGTCAACCTGCTCTGCCATTCGTTGTGCGTATGCCTGGCGGCGGCGGCGCACAGCGCGGAGCGCAGCACTCGCAGATGTTCGAGTCTCTCTATGCACACATCCCTGGCCTGAAAGTCGTTATGCCTGCTACGCCATATGACGCAAAAGGTATGCTCAAATCAGCGGTGCGCGACCCCGATCCAATTCTATTCATCGAACACGAATTGCTCTATAATGTCAAAGGCGAAGTGCCAGACGAAGGCGTCGAGTATACTGTACCTCTCAACGAGGCCGAGATTAAACGTGCTGGACGTGACGTTACCATCATCACCTTCTCGCGCATGCTTCACATCACGATGCAAGCGGCAGAAGACCTGGCAAAAGAAGGCATCGAGGCCGAAGTGCTCGACCTACGCAGCATTCGCCCCATCGACATCGACCTGATTATTGACTCGGTCAAAAAGACAAATCGCGTCGTTATTGCCGAAGAGGGTTGGAAATACTACGGCACCGGTCAGGGTCTAGCCGCGCTCATCTACGAACACGCCTTCGATTACATGGATGCACCTATTCAGCATGTCACTGGTGCCGACGTACCAATGCCCTACTCGAAGGTGTTAGAACGCGCCGCGCTCCCCAAAAAGGCCGACGTTATTCAAGCCGTAAAAGCAATCGTGCCAGCAGCAGTTGCACATCGCTAACACACATGGATGAAACGAGGGGACGGGCGACCACAAGGGTGCGCCCCTACTATAGAAAACACCTCACGTAACTCCGACTATATAGTAGGGGCGCACCCTTGTGGTCGCCCGTTGGCAATTCATCCTCCTCATAAAGCACAGGTAGGGAAAAATGAAAACAGTAGAAATGCCCAAGATGGGCGATACAATGGAAGAGGGAAAAATCTTGCGTTGGCTCAAGCAAGTAGGCGAGCCAGTCAAAAAAGGTGAACCCCTCGCGGAAATCGAAACCGATAAGGTCAATATTGAGGTTGAGGCATTCGCAAGCGGCGTGTTACGCAAAATTCTGGTTCCAGAGGGAGCATCGGCAGCAATTGGAGCGAGTATAGCACTTGTTGGTGCAGCCGATGAAGCTCTGCCTGATGAAGAGAAGAGCTCTACTCCCCCAGTAGGCAATGTGGGCGTCGAGAAAGCTGTTGATGCTCCAAAATCAGTACCAGTCGATGGGAACTATACGGTGAAAGCTTCGTCCTCCTCTGTCGTTGGGAATGGACAAACACAAGTGGCACACCAGGAGAGTGCGGTACAAACAGCAGAGCGTGGGCGCGTCTTTATCTCGCCCCTCGCTCGTCGTTTTGCGGAAGAACACAGTCTTGACTATAGGAAGCTTCAAGGTACTGGTCCTAATGGGCGCATCATCAGGATGGATGTAGAAGCTGCCATTGCTACACCTGCTACACCTGCTACACCTGCTACTATTGCACCCCTTGCTGCCCCAACACAACCAATCCCAGGTGCTCCAACATTGCCATTTGCCGAAACATATGTCGAGCCAAAGGCAGAGCCAGAAGTTGCTACAAGCACTGGCGATGTTATAGAAATTCCGTTCACGGCTATGCGGCGTACTATCGCTAAACGGCTCTCGCAGAGCATGCAGACCGCGCCACACTTCTACGTTACAAGTGTTATCGATACGGGCAAGCTGGCGGAGTTACGCAGGCAGATTAACGAGTTTGCGGCAAAAGACACGACCCCAATCAAGGTCAGCTTCAACGATCTCATCATCAAAGCGGTTGCACGGACGCTTGTGCGTATACCAGAGGTAAACGTCTCCTTTGCAGAAGACCGTTTGCTGCAGAAAAAACAGGTCAACGTAGGTGTCGCGGTAGCATTGGAACAGGGCTTGATTGTGCCAGTGGTACGCGGCGCAGATCAACGAAACATGCTCGATCTTGCACGCGAAACGCGTCGCTTAGCAGAGGCTGCACGCCAGGGGAAGCTGCGTCCAGAAGAATTTAGTGGTGGCACCTTTACCGTTAGCAATCTCGGCATGTTCGATGTGGATAGTTTTACCGCCGTCATCAATCCGCCTGAGTCGGCTATTCTTGCTGTTGGCTCCATCACTCCAACACCAGTTGTCGTTGATGGACAGGTAGGTGTGCGCGAGCGCATGAAAGTTACACTTTCCTCTGACCATCGCGCCATAGACGGAGCAATTGCGGCACGCTTCTTACAAGAGGTGAAACGCCTGTTGGAAGAGCCATTCGGATTACTGGTGTAGGCAATGGCAGAAGATTTTATGTCAACTCAAGTCATTCATAGTGTAACGCTTGTACTCCTGCGCGGCAACATTGTAGAGGTACAAGCGGACGCTATTGTTAATGCGGCAAACTCGGCACTTGCAGGTGGCAGTGGTGTTGATGGTGCAATTCATCAAGCTGGTGGACCGAGCATTATGGCTGAATGTAACAAGTTCAATGGCTGTCCCACTGGAAGTGCGGTAGCGACAACGGCAGGCCGTCTTAAAGCGCGGTACGTCTTTCATGCTGTAGGACCTGTCTATCGGGGACGCGACGAAGATGCACGCTTGTTAGCCAGTGCTTACCAAACCTGTCTCACATTAGCCGAGGAACGCAAGCTAAAGAGTATTGCCTTTCCCTCGATCAGCACAGGTGTGTACGGCTATCCAATCGACAAAGCTGCTCCTATCGCGTTAAAAACAGTGATTGAGCATATCAAGCAGCTAACCAACTTACAACAAGTCATGTTTGTTCTATTCGGAAGCGATGCCTATGCCGCATACAAACATGCGCTAGCACAGCTTGTTTCAGATGTAGAGGCCTGATTCATTACGCCCTGGGGTGGGGCGGAGGGCATATGTCGGCAACGATCCTTCTTCCCTGACGCGTTGCTCCCCACCACCCCATCTTTGGGTGTAATAAATTAGCTCCCTACAAATGATTCTACGACAATAAACGCAATGTATGGATACAGGTAACTTCAATATATCCTTTAACCCTGGATGTTTTGCTACAAGGACACATATATGATAAATGATATCAAATCAACAGAAGAAATCGCGCTTATGCGTAAGGCTGGACTGCTCGTCTGGCAGGCTCATCAGGCTGCGGCAGATCTGGTGAAACCAGGCGTATCTACCGCGGAAATTAATGCAGCAGTCGAAAAGCTGATCGCGGACAATCATGCAGAGGCACTTTTTAAGGGTGTTCCAGGCCCGAAGGCACCATTTCCTGCCGCCGCATGTATCTCTATGAATGAGCAGATCGTACATGGTATCCCTGGTACGCGTCGCTTGAAAGAAGGTGACATTATCAGTATCGATATCGGATGCAGACTGAATGGCTGGTGCGGTGATGCTGCTGTGACACGTCCTGTGGGAAAGATTGACGCAAAGAAACAGAAATTGCTCGACGTGACCGAGGCTTCGCTGCACCGTGCCATAGAACTCATTCCACAGCGTCGTAAGTGGAGTCAGATTGCCAGAGAGCTTGAGGCATATGTCAAACGCTCAGGCTTCTCTGTTGTTGAAGGGTTGGTAGGACACAGTATTGGACGTGAATTGTGGGGGCCTGTACAGGTACCAAACTATTACACACGACAATACGAGGTGTATGGTGATTTTGAGCTAGTGCCAGGTGTCGTCATAGCTGTCGAGCCAATGGTGAATATGGGCGTCAAAAATTATAAGATGCTCGATGATGGCTGGACGATTATTACTCAAGACAATCAGCCTAGCGCGCACTTTGAGCATACTATCGCCATTACCACCAATGGTCCTCAGTTGCTTACCGCGGGACCCGACGGAAAGGCATGGGCTGCATAACATGTCAGGGCTGTTGCCAAGTCGGAGAGGAGTGACAGGGACAAGCCCTGTCACTCCTCTCCGACTTGGCAACAGCCCTGCATAACATGTTCTTCCTCTTGAAATAACTTTTTGTTGGCTTTATTATAGAGAGTAAATTATGAGAAACTCTCTATAAGGCATACAGAAAGAAACACGCATGAAAACCGTACCACAAGATAGACAAAGGAAAAAATCACCGACGGCTGAAAGAAGAAAAGAGACTCGTCCTAATTCTACGAAGAAACAACGCCGTGTGATAAAAACTCGACGCGATCCGTGGTTTTGGGGGGGCATTGCTCTTATCCCTATAATGCTGATTGCGCTTGTGGTCGTCCTAATTGTTCGCGCACAAGTAAGCAATACGGATGGTAGTAATACAGGCGGTATTTCGGGAGTCGCCACTTATAGCAATTTAAGTCGCCAACATGTATCAACTGCAGTCAATTATCCCCAAGTACCTCCTGTTGGAGGAGCACACAATCCTGTATGGCAGAACTGCGGCATCTACAATCAGCCGGTTGCCAATGAAAATGCTGTTCATTCTATGGAGCATGGAGCTGTCTGGATCACCTATCAGCCCTCGCTACCTCAACAGCAGATAGATCAGTTGACATCATTGGCAAGCGGACATACCTACGTGTTGCTCTCTCCTTATCCCAATTTACCCTCGCCCGTTGTCATTTCAGCATGGGGTGTACAGTTGAAGGTTACAAGCGCGAGTGATGCTCGACTTGCTCAGTTTATAAAATACTACGAACAGGGACCGCAAACGCAGGAACCTGGTGCTGCATGTAGTGGTGGCAATGGAACTCCCAGCGGACAGTAAAGAAGCTTCAAAATTTTTGATTATTTATTCTTCTCGTAAAGCTTTCCTGAGTTCGCGCACAAAGCCGAATGCACCTTGCACCCAGGTCATCTTTGGTTCTTCAACCTTTTTACGCTTTGCTGCCTCTCGTTGACGCCGTATCGCATCAGCAATAATGGCTGCGCGTTGCTCTTCAGCACGCAAACTATCGTAAGCCGCGCGTCTTGGGGTGCTACTTAACACACCATAGGCTTCATTCAGTTGTTTGATATGTGTATCCTGGGCTTGCTTATTCAGGTCAGGATGATGCAACCGCACAAGACGCCGATATGATGCCTTGATCTGCTCAAGCGTTGCATTCGGCGACACCCCTAACCGTGCATAATAATCCGGTACAACCATGTCTTTTGTATCCTGACCTCTCTTAGCTTCCCGTACTCCCGAAACCTCCGCGTCCCTTGCCTACCGCATCCACCTCATCCCATACAACATGCATTACAGGAACAAACATGCCCTGCGCGATACGTTCTCCGCGTTGTATCATCACTGCTTCATCGCGAAAGTTATAGACCTGTATCATCAACTCATCACCCTCACCGCAATAGTCCTGGTCAATCACGCCTACACCATGTGGCACCAGTAACCCTTTGCGGCGTGGTGTACTGCTGCGCATCGTCAGCAGCAGCATGTACCCCGGCGGTGTCTGCACAATCACATTGCCCGGAATATAGCCGAGTTTGCGTGGAGCAATCTCTGTCTCCTCGCGGCATACCAGATCAAAAGCAACCGACCCCGCCGTGGCGTAGGTGGGCAAAGGTAAACTTGTGTCGATACGTTTAATTGTCACTTGTAACTCTTGCGCGTCCATACTCATGCCTGCTATTTTACCACAGTGCTGTATGAAATGCGTCGATAGTGCCACTTTCGTACCGCTTCAAACGTATAAAAAGGAAGAAGAAATATATTCTTTCTGAAAACTGGGATAAATGGGCCTCTAGGGGACTAGAATGATAGGCCAATATGCGTTATAATGAGGACATGGAATATTTTCCGGTCTCATGCTGTTTTATTATGTGTATTTAAAATACACGGTTTCAGCAGAATGCATGTCCTTGATTTCCTCCCAGTGACACTTAGTCAAAACAATTTGCCTATAGGTGACTTGTTTTTCCTGGGTATAGACCGGACTGACGAACGACGTATCTTGCTGCTTAGGATACTACTTTTCATGGAGGGCGCACAATGATTGACGTAGAGCGTGCCATGACGGGAACAACGCTTACCTTGAACAATACAGAAGCTAAGACGGGTCTTGAGAAGCCATTCGATATAGTCGAACAGCTTCTCACAAAAGACCTCGATTATACGCCAGGAGAGGTGGAAGAGGAGAAAGACGAATCAGAACTTGAAGAAGACCTGACCAGTTTAGAACCCGCCTCTTTAGAAATGGATGATTTGCCTGATATGCAGGAAGACCTTCCGCAGGAAACACCCGAACTGGAAACCGAACCTCTCCTCCCAGTTACTCCTGTCGCACTGGCACCAGAGACAGAACAACCTGTACGCCGCACAATGATACGTCGCCGTCGCTCGGAAGAGCAAGACGAGAACGCGGCTAATGCTACTGATGCAGGCGAATCCGATGCCGTGATGACCTACCTACGCGAAATTGGTCGTGTCCCTATGATTACGCATGATCGCGAGATTGATCTTGCGAAACGTATCGAGAATGGTGATCGCGACGCACGAAAGCAGTTTGTTCTCGCAAACCTACGCCTTGTAGTGAGTATTGCCAAGCGCTATGTCGGACGTGGCCTCTCGCTTCTGGACCTCATTCAAGAAGGGAATATTGGGCTTATCCGCGCTGTACAACGCTATGATTGGCGCCGAGGCCATCGCTTCTCCACTCATGCAACATGGTGGATTCGCCAGGCTATCAGCCGCGCAGTCGCAGATAAGGGTAGAACTATTCGTCTTCCCGTGTACGTCAATACCGCGCTAAACCGTATTCGTCGTGAACGGCAACGCCTCCTACAAGAACTTGGGCGCGAACCAAGCGAACTTGAGTTGGCTGAAGCTACCGGACTAGACCCCATTCGTATGGTCGAGTTACAGGCTGCCCCCGGTGCTCCCGTCTCGCTAGAACTTCCCGTCGGCGAGGACGAAGAGCAGGAGTTGGGCGATGTCTTAGCCGACACCGAATCAGCTTCACCAGAGGATATAGCTACCACTCAAACGCTCAAAGACGAAGTACAGCGTGTCCTTGAATCGGTCCTCACTCCCCGCGAACAACTTGTCTTACAATTGCGCTTCGGCCTCGGCAATGGTCAAGCACATCCACTTGAACAGGTTGGACGCGAACTGGGTATTACCCGCGAACGTGTGCGCCAAATCGAAGCCGGTGCTTTGGCAAAATTGCGTCAACCACCTGTACTAGATCGCTTACGCGGCTAGGAAAAGCTGGCATAAATAAGCGTCAAAAAGCACTCTGTCAATCGGATAAACCGATTGACAGAGTGCTTTTTGACGCTTATTTATGTATTTTGTTCAAATTGTATCTTCTTTGAGCTTTTCTTTTCCTGAATACAGCACAAAGAAAGCCAAAGCTGCAAACAAGAAAACCCATGTTGTGATCATCCCAGTTTGGTTAGGTAAGAAAAAAGAGGGAAAGAGATCAGTAAGGTGATGCCCGAAGAGTTGCAGATAGATCAGGGTATGGTTACGCCCTGTCTCTCCGTTAAAACCATTCTGCACGGGCAGTATTGAAAGCACATTGTACACAAAACCGTATACAAACGAGAAAATCAACAGACCGCGAGAAATCTTGTTATCTATTTTCTCTAAAGCATAAGCAATATAAAAAGAATAGAGCGGTAGCAGGGTCATGAGAAAACGTGCGGGTGGACACCATCCACCTGACCAGTGGCGTAACGTAGAGAACGCCAATATGTAGGGCAAAGAGATGATGAGTATGGATGCAGTATAGAATGCAAATCGCTTTTTAGCCGCTAACATCACGCCAACAATGAGGAAAAGAAACATAGGAAAGTTGAGCAGTATCCCATACTCCTGATCGAAGAAAATACCTAGTATGCCAGGAAAAGGATTCCTTACAAGAGGAATACTATTGTTATTGATCTGGTCAATACCAGGGTTGAGCGTTCCCCACACCTTGTAATTGTACAGTTCTAACACAAGAAACAACACAGTAACTGGAACCAGATAGAAAAGGTACGGCGTGATGTATTTTAGTTTATTGTCTTTATATACCCTGTACAGCAACAAAAAAAATATAGGTATCTCTATAACGGCAAAGCGTATATGCGCCCACGGCAATATACCAAGTAGTGTCGAGCTAATTACTAAATCAGAAATATGTATCTCTTTCTGAAACACCTTCCTCAGCACATAGATACTTACTAACGCACCAATAGGTTCTACAAAAGCGAGATGAGCATAAAGATAAATGGGAGGGGCTATGCCGTATGCAAGACTTGTAATAAACGCATAACGTTCGCTAACTCCCATTACAAGTAGAACTTATAGATATTTACCACAATCAGAACTGAGATAACCGAGATAAAGAAAACAGTTCCTAGTCTTCCCAAAAGCAAATAAGGGATTAGCCACAAGATAGGAGCGCCAATATCATGCATAGCCAGCATCTCGCCTCTTGTGTTGTGTGTGACTTGAGGATTAAGAAGAACAGGATAGAAACTGCGGTAGTCGCCGTTGTTGTAGTCCCGCATCACATCAAGTGAATGATATTTTAGTATTGTCTGACTTATTACAAGATAGTGTGGCTCATCCCCAGAGGGAAGAAAACCGAGCAGTACATATACAAGCGCGGTGATGAAAAAGAGAATACCACAAATCGCAACAAGCATTCTAATGGAGTCGTTACGAATGTGGCGATACAGCGACTTCAAAGACATCAAGTACTTTCTATTTAACACTTATGAACGCTTGCCCAGATCGCGTTCCACGTGGTTTACGCCCTTGATTTTTTCCAGGCGCGTAAAGAGCCGCTGCATCTGCTCCATATCACTGACCTCTAGCGTTGCATGCACAATCACCGTCTCACGGCTCACACTTACATGTGTGCTTACAGCGGTCATATTCACACCAACATCGGATACAACCGTAGCGACATCACGAATGAGACCAGAGCGGTCACGTGCTTGAATCACAACAGGAGCGAGATAGCGCGTCTGACTCATACCAGACCAACTTACGTTAATCAGGCGCTCACGTTCACGCTCACGATAGCGATTAAGGTTGCGGCAATCGGCACGGTGCACAATCACACCCTTGCCGCGACTGATAAACCCAATGATCTCATCGCCAGGTAACGGACAGCAGCAATTCGCCAGCTTCGTCAGTAAGCCACTGACACCCTCAACCTGTAAACTTGCCGATTCACCCTGCTTAGGCGTAGTCGTCAGCAGCCCCAGGGTTGCCTCATGCTCTTTGCTCTCTTTTGTCTCTTTACCTTCGCGCAACTGCCAGCGTTCAGTCACCTTCACCGCCGCTGGATGCGGGCGTATGTCATCAGCTCCGATAGCTGCCAGCAGATCATCAAATTCAGCCATGTGGTATTCTTCGCACAGCCATTTTCCGGCATCCTCGGTTATACTCTCGATACCACGTACACCCAACACCTTTAGTTCGCGGTCTAGCCGTTCACGCCCAATCTGCATGTTGATAGGTCGCTCATGGATTTTGAGGTAGCGGCGTATCTTGCTTTTAGCGGCTGCCGTACGTGCGAAATTCAGCCAGTCACGCGTCGGATGTGCCGCCCGACTAGTCACGATATCGACCACTTCACCGCTCTTGAGTTCATAGTCGAGCGGCACCATGCGCGTCACGAGCCGATCACCAATCCCATTCTCAGAATTGGTAATGATACGTGCTCCCGCACAACTATCGCCTATTTTCGAGTGGACACGATACGCAAAATCGAGCGGTGTCGAGCCAACGGGTAAGTCTTTAACCTCACCACGTGGTGTAAAGATAAAAATTTGTTCCTGGAAAATATCGTCCTTAACTGCCTCGACAAATTCTGTGTCACTCGTGTTCGATGAGTGCAAGTCACGTTGCCACTCCGTTAGCTGGCGCAGCCATAACAGCAATTCTTTTGCGGAAGACGATGCACTATCACCCACATCTTTATAATGCCAGTGCATCGCCACGCCATATTCTGCCATCTCATGCATCTCGTGCGTGCGTATTTGCACCTCGACAAGATGATCGTCCTTACAAAAAATGGTCGTGTGCAATGCCCGATAGCCATTCGGCTTCGGATTCGCGATGAAGTCCTTGATACGGCCTTCTTTGGGCTTCCATAAACTATGAACATGTCCAAGTGCAACATAACAGTCCTGCGTGCTATCAACCAGGATACGAAACGCTATGAGGTCATGAATCTGGTTAATATCAACAGATTTTTTAATTTCTTCCAGGCTTTCGACATCACCTGCACTGCGGTGGAGCTTTTTGTAAAAACTGTAGAGATGTTTGACACGTCCCGACACCTCTGCCTTGACGCCAATGGCCTTCATTTCGGCGCGTAGAATTGTGCAGACATCCTCGACATAGGAACGCCACTGCTTGCTCTCTTCCTCCACCTCATCACACACCCATGCGTATTTATCAGGCTCTAACACCTGAAATGCCAGGTCTTCTAACTCACTCTCAACGCGTGACATACCCAGGCGACCTGCTAAGGGTGCGTAAATCTCACGTGTCTCCAATGCCATTGTGAGTGTGTCTTGACGATCTCCCTCATAAAAAGGTCGGATCACGAGGCGCATTGCATGCAGACGATACGCGAGTTTCATCAGCACGACCCTGGGATCATCCGCCATGGCAATAAACATTTTGCGAACAGTCTCGGCCTGTTGGCGGCGCATCGTCTCACGGACACGGCGTTTTTTATTCTCTACTGGTGCGTTTTGCCCTGCCTCGTCACGCTCGTCTCCAGCCTTTGGTGCACTAGCACCCGCAACACTTTGCTTTTTACGTTCGAGAATATTTAAACGGGACATACTTCCGACGATACGTGCGGTGGGAGTTCCAAGTTCACGCTCTACATCCTCAATGGAGAGTAGATCGGCGTCTACCGCCTCGAAGATGAGTCCCGCCTCCACACCAACAGCATCGGCATGCATCAGTTGAGCCAGGATGGTAGAAATTGCCAGCGCATGTTCCAGAGGTGGAATAGGACGTACACCCACAATACCTCTGCACTTTTCTTGTGCCAGGTGCAGGGCCTCGACCACGCGACTCACCTCAATGGGATTCATATAACGTCGTACTAGAGTAAGAAGTCGCTCAATTGCTTCTAAGGAGTCAGGCGGTGCTGCATGTTGTTCTGCAAATCGTTCAACCATAATACTATCTATATTCTCGACTAAGCACTCATATTCTGCATTTGTATAGTTATCCACGGATATACCGCTATCCACGGGCGACCACAAGGGACGCCCCTACTATATACGATGTTGCGACGCACGAGTTGGGTATAGTAGGGGCGTCCCTTGTGGTCGCCCGTGGACAAATTATCATTGTCCACCAACAAAGTGTCGTCGTCCATTCCTCAATATACGCAGGGACCTTGAACTATCTACACCCTATTTCGCGTTCACCGCTCGCTCTACGCTGACCACGTTTTTGACCTGGCGTAGACGACGGAAGATACGCTCAATCTGGTCAAGCACGCCATTCGACGCCGCTATTTCTAGTGTAGCGGTAATGACAGCTTTCTGCAATGCGGCATTTGTCATAGACGTGACCATTGTCATATTTACGCCTGCATCGGCAACCACTGCTGCTACATCTCGCAGTAGGCCAGAGCGGTCATGAGCAACAATTGTAACAGGCGTCAGATAGGAGTCTGGCTCGATCTGACGCCAGTTGACATCGACTAACCCATTTTTGCTACTTCGTCGCCGTTTCAATACACGACAGTCACTGCGATGGACCTGCATCCCCTTACCAGTAGTGAGTAAGCCAGTAATTGCATCGCCAGGGATAGGACAACAGCAGTGAGCAAGACTGACCGAATGCCTGTGCGGTTTCTCGTCGTTGCCTTTGGCATGACTAGTACTCTCGTCGCGTGCCTTAGCACCATCGAAGAGTGACAGATCATATTGCTGCAAAAACGGCATCAAATGGCCCATGATCTGCTCTATCAACAGGTCCTCACGTCCCAGCGCCACATAGATATCTTCAAGCGTCGCATACTGTTTTAGTGTATCATTTGCTGCAACGTCATCGGTACGGATACGTTGCAGAAGCGCCTCCGTCTGCTCATTCAGGCCAGGTGTGCGTGCTGCCTTGAGTGCCATATCCAGGCGTTCGTGTCCAAGTTGCAGATTAATCTCGCGCTCATAGGTTTTCAGATAGCGACGAATCTTTGTGCGTGCCGCCGCTGTACGCGCGAACGAGAGCCAGTCACGCGTAGGATGAACGGTCCGGTTGACCATGATGTCCACAATCTCGCCCCCTTTTAACTCATAGTCAAGAGGGACAAGACGCGTCACGAGGCGACCTGAATCATCCATATTTGTAATAATGCGTGCGCCTGCACAATGATCTCCCAAATCTGTATGAATGCGGTATGCCATATCGAGTGGTGTCGAACCGCGTGGTAGGTCTTTGACTTCGCCCTTCGGCGTAAACACAAAAATCTGCTCTTGAAAGATATCACCTTTGACCGCTTCAACAAACTCGTCGGCAC
>JAABUQ010000633.1_pt1 | contig 82449 bp, 86 predicted proteins | sample 5560001 | NCBI WGS metagenome assembly JAABUQ01 (sample SAMN10711888, study PRJNA513371) | rock metagenome | isolation source: Antarctica rocks | place: Antarctica: Victoria Land, Finger Mt nord | collected 2015-12-18 | reverse complement strand
GTTCTTTCTCCTTCAGTGCTTAATTCTGTTAAATCAGGTGCGCAGGCGGCGCACTCGTCTGGCGGACGATTAGAATGGGCGCGAGCAATGTCATTTCCGGCGCAACCGTCTCGCCGACAAGCTGCCGGATGAGCAGGCGGGCTGCCGTTTCGCCTACTTCCTGCAATGGCTGACGCACGCTGGAAAGTGCGGGCCGCGCCATCCTGCCTTCGGGCGTGTCGTCGTAGCCGACAACAGACAGGCCGCCCGGCATGGAAATGCCCATCTCCCGCGCTGCGTCCATGACCCCAAGCGCGCTGTCATCGTTGGCCGCGAAGATAGCCGTAGGCGGGCTAGGCGAGGCCAGCAGCCGGCGGGTCTGCTGGTAGGAGACGGCTGTGCTGAAGTCGCCCGGCACGACACACGCCGTCAGCCCGGCCCTCGCCATGATCCCGCAGAACGCCTCGCGCCGGGTTCTGCCGCTGAGCATGTTGTCGGGGCCGCTGAGATGAGCAATCCGGGTATGTCCCAGCGCCCGCAAGTGATTGATCACCAGCTGTGTCCCCTGCGCATCGTCCACATCCACAGACGGAACACCAAAGGAACTGCCTGGAAACGAAATGGCCGCCAGCGGGATGCTCAGTGGGGCCAGACCGGAAATGATGTCCGAGTCCATTGGCGGAGCGACAACAATCAGGCCATCCGCACGCCGGTCCCGATAACCGGCGGCAGACTGCCGGGCCGTCCGCCAGGGGTCGGTGAAAAAGGTCACGTTCTGTCCCCCTGCCGCCGCCGCCGTCAGGACGCCCTGGAGAATATTGGCCGCATAGGGGTGGTTGACAACTACCACGGCATCAACAACGCCGAACAAAATGCCGATGGTGTTCATGCGTTTGCGCGACAGGCCCTGGGCCACGGCGCTGGGATGGTAGTCAAGCTCACGCACCACGCGCATGACTTTCTCGCGCGTCTCCGGCAGCAGCACGCGCTTGCCGTTGAGCACATACGAGACTGTCGCCGAGGATACGCCGCACATTCTTGCCACGTCTTTGATCGTCACCATGTCCGTTTTCCATCCTGCCCGGCGCACGCCGCGATTGTGTTCCGTTTCCAGGACAAGCCTGCCGGACGTTTAACCGGTTAAACTAATGCTATTATAGCAAAGCATCCCACGTTTGTCAACAGGGGATTTGGCGCGGCAGCAAAAAAGCAAAAGCAGGGATCGGTGACAATGGCAGGATACATTTTTGCTTTTCTGTTCGCCCTTCCCAGCAGCCTGGCAGCGTCGGCAGGTGCGCTGTCTTGGGCGGCGCGCTGCTGCAATGCCCGGCGGTTGTTTGTGCGGTGCTCTCTCAAGATCAAAGCACCGCTGATGGATTTTCCTGCTGCGCTCAGCGAGACACTCCCCAACGCCTTGTTTGTTGACAATCGGCCCCCGACGCGGCTATAATCCTCGTGCGCCTTGTCCCGCTCTCCCTCTTTGTCTTTCTCGGCTTTCAGCGGCTTCTGCACGCGGACGCGCACCAAACCAATGGACAGTCACAGTCCCCGCCCTGTTTGTTTTTGTTATGAGCCAGCCCGTGCCACGCGACCCTTCCGCGAGCGGGACAGGCGCACGGCCCTCGCTGCCGGGTGCTCTGTTCCCGCCGGACACGCCGCCTGCGCCCGCTCCGTCCATGCTGCCTTCCGGCGGCCCCCGGCGGCGCTCGCGCTGGCTCCTTTTGCTGTCTGTGCTGGGGCCGGGCGTCATCGCCGCTGCGGCGGGCAATGATGCGGGCGGCATCGCCACCTATTCGCAGGTCGGGGCCGGGTATGGCCTTTCTCTTCTTTGGAGCATTGTCGTTGTCGCGGTCGGCCTGATCGTGGTGCAGGAAATGTGCGCGCGCATGGGGGCCGTGACCGGCAAGGGCCTGGCCGCCCTGATCCGCGAGAACTTCGGCGTCAAAGTCACCCTGTTCGCCATGCTCGTGCTGCTGCTGGCGAACTTTGCGACCACGGTTTCCGAGTTTGCAGGCATCACGGCTGTCGGCGAGCTGTATCTTGGCCCCCAGGCCCGCTATGTCATTGTCCCCCTCGTGGTCGTTCTGGTCTGGCTGCTTGTCTCGCGTGGGTCATACCAGAAGGTTGAGCGCGTTCTGCTGGCGTCCTCGCTGGTGTTTCTCATTTACATCATCACCGCGCTGAAGATCGGCGTGCCCTGGGCCGCCGTCGCCCAAGCCTCGCTTGGTTTTCACCTCCGCCAAACCCACTGGAACCCGCCTCTTGTCTTGATGCTCGTCCAATTGATCGGCACGACTATCGCCCCCTACATGCAGTTCTACCAGCAGTCCGCCGTGCGCGACAAGGGCGTGAAGATGCGCGACTACTTTCTCACGCGCTGGGACACGATTATCGGCTGCGTCCTGTCCAACATCGTGGCGGCCTTTATTGTCATCTTGTGCGCCCAGACACTGCACGCCCACAATATCCGCACCATCCAGGATGCCGGGCAGGCCGCGCAGGCCCTGGCCCCATTGGCCGGGCAGTACGCCAAACTGCTGTTCGCATTCGGCCTGCTCAATGCCTCGCTGATGGCCGCCGTGATTGTCCCGCTGTCCACCGCCTACGCCGTCACAGAGGCCCTGGGGTGGGAGTCCGGCCTGGGGCGGCGCATTCGCGAACTGCCCCTGTTTTACGGCACCTACGGCGTGCTGATTTTGGCCGCGGGCGTGCTGATTATGCTGCTGCCCCTGCGCTCCAACCTTATTCAGGTCATTCTGAATGCCCAGATTGTCAACTGCGCCCTGCTTCCCATAGAACTGGTCCTGGTGCTTCTGTTGATCAACCGCCGCCGCGTCATGGGCCAGTACCGCAACAGCCTGGGCTACAACATCGTCGCCTGGATCACCACTGTTGTCGCGGCGGGCCTGTCATTGTGGTACTTCGTCATCAAGATTCTCCACCCGCACGGGTAGGGGTGCAGAGGCGCAGTCTCGGCATTCCCACGACGCTGCCCCGATGCTGCAACGGCGTACCAACGACGGAACAAAACCGTCCGTCGTCGGTACGCCCTTAGTCAGCCATAGAAATGCCCTCAGGCAGCCGTGGGAGCGCTCAGGAACTGCCGGGGCAGATGCCGCGCGCCCCGTTATCCAATGAAACAATCTTTCGCGCCATTTGCTGAAAACTGCGCTCAATCGGGTATAATAAAAGCATAGTTTCAATCTTCCGCTTGCTCTCGCGCCCTTGCGCGCTCGCCCCGTGACCTTACCCTCTCTGCGAAGCGCGTCCTCCGAGACCGATGTTGCACCTTCTTTCGCTGAAGCACGCTCCCCAGGACGTGCCCGGCAGCCTCGTGTGAGTGGAAACTTGGAATGCGCCGCCTGCTGCGTCCCTTCGGGGGCTAATTTTAGAGCAGACGGGCGGCATCCCTCCACACGCTTTAGGAGGAAGAAAGGCAACACACTTTGCAGACTTTTGCAGAGCTGGAGCTGAAACCCAGCATCCAGCACAACCTCGCCGTCGCGGAACATATCACGCCGACGGAAATCCAATCTCTCGCCATGCCTGCCGCGCTGGCCGGACAGGACTTGATCGCCTGCGCGCAGACCGGCGGCGGCAAGACCGCTGTCTACGCCATCCCTATTCTCAACAAGCTGAACGGGTCCGACACCCATCACCCCCGCGCTTTAATTCTGGTGCCGACGCGGGAATTGGCCGTTCAAGTGGAAGCCAACTTTGCCCTGTACGGCAAGGGAACCGGCCTGCGCGGAGCCGCTATCTACGGCGGCGCGGGCATGGGCCAGCAGGTCATGCGCCTGCGCCGGGGCGTCGATTTGATTGTCGCCACGCCGGGCCGCCTGTTTGACCATTTGGAGCAGGGCACGGTAGACCTGTCCCACGTCACCACATTGGTGCTGGATGAAGCCGACCGGCTGCTGGACATGGGCTTTCTGCCCCAGGTGCAGCGCATCGTGCGGCATATCCCCGATGAGGGTCGTCAGACTATGCTGTTCTCGGCCACCATGGACGACGCCGTGGAGAAGCTGGCGCAGGCGTATTTGACCAATCCGATTGTTGTCAATGCCCAGCCGCGCTCCACGGCAGTGGCGCAGATTGAGCAGATCGTGCACCGCATTATGCCCAGCGAAAAGGGCGATTTGCTGCTGACGCTGCTTGCCGAAGCGCGCGAAGGCAACGGTTCGGCGCTGGTCTTTACCCGCACCCGGCATGGCGCGGATCGCCTGGAAGCCTCCCTGTCCCGTGACGGCATCCGGTCGGGGTGCATTCACGGCGACATTTCGCAGAACCAGCGTGAGCGCGTCCTGTCCCAGTTCCGCAGCGGCAAGCTGGACGTTCTGGTCGCCACCGATGTCGCCGCGCGCGGCATTGACGTTCCGAGCATCACCCATGTGATCAACTACGACATGCCGGTGTGCGCGGAAGATTACATTCACCGCATCGGGCGCACAGGCCGGGCCGGGCGAGCGGGCAAAGCCCTGACGTTTGTGACGCATGGCGATACGGCGCAACTCAGGGCCATTGAGAAATTGGTCGGCCAGCGTCTGGACCCCAACCCGCCGTCTATGGACGAGCGTCAGGGGCAGGGCGCGCGCCAGGCCGCCCGGCGTTCGCAGGGTTCAGGCCGCACCTACGGCGGCGGCTGGGACGGCGGCGCACAGTCTCAGGGTCGTCGCCCGATGGGTTCGCGCCGGGGCCGCTAGGCTCTTGGTTTGGCGGTAAGACAGCAAAAGAGGGACACGCGTGCGCGTGTCCCTCTTTTTTGCGTGGGGGTGAGAAGATGGCCCCCTAGCCCCCAATTCTGGGGGGACAAGAAAAGGAATGGTGAAACATTATCTGCTCCTACTCCCCCAGTCCTCCGGGCGCGCCAGCCTTCCAGGTCTGCCAGTGCAGTGCGCGATTGGGGGCCGGGGGGCCATCCTATCTTCATCGGCGCGCGAGCAATTGCTTGGCGAGGGACGCGATATGCGCGGCGTTGGGGTGGGGCAGGGACAGCCGCGCGGCCTCCTGCACAGCGGGCCGGGTGGCGGGGTATAGCAGAGCCAGGTCGTGGAGGGCGGCAATGCACACGCGCGCGGCTTCAATATCGGGCCGCAGGAAGCGCGCCATCAGCAAGAGAATATCAACAATGTCCTGGGCGGTGGCGTCTTTCCAGATACGAACATTGGCCTCGTCCATTGCCAGGCACACCTGCGACAGATACAAGCACGGCGTGTAGAACGGCAGGTCATACGCCGTCAGCGCGAACGTGTGGTCAAACGAGAGCGTTCCCTGTGCAGCATCAACAAGTGTGAGATGGTCAGTGATGAGCGCTCCCCATTGACGAAACGCAATCGTCAGCAGCGCGATGCCGGGAACGTTTAAGTCCTTGACGGCGGCCTCAAACGACAGATTGAGCCTGCGGTCAAATAGCACGTCGGCGGCGGCATCAAACTCGTCAATCAAGGGACGCAAAGCATCCTGCACGGGGGCGGGCAGGGCATCCCAATTGTCCGCATAGTCCGAGGTCACGGGCGCACCATGTTTTTGAGGATAAAGCCGACATTGGCGGGACGCTCGGCCAGCCGCCGCATGAAGTACGGATACCAGGTGTGTCCAAACGGCACATACGCGCGCATGCCGTAGCCTTCTTCGGCCAGCGCCTCCTGCAAATCGCGCCGGATGCCCAGCAGCATCTGAAACTCAAAGCCGCTGTTGGGGATGCGCTGCTCGCGCACAAACCGCTTGGCATCATGCAAGATGGCTTCGTCATGGGTCGCGATGACCGCCTGCGTCCCGCTTCCAAGCAGTACGCGCATTTGACGGAGATACGCCCTATCCACATCGGCCTTGGCGGGGTAGGCGACATCCGACCCTTCGGCATACGCGCCCTTCACCAGCCGAATGGGGATGCCGGCCTCAATCATGGCCTGAAGGTCGGCATCCGTGCGGCGCAGGGACGATTGCAGGACGGTGCCGAGGGGGGAATAATCACGATGCGCGGCCTGGACAATCTCCAGCGTGCGCTGCGTGTAGGCGCTGCCTTCCATGTCCACCCGCACGAACGCATTGTTTTGGGCGCGGGCGGCCTCGGCAATGCGCCGCAGGTTGGACAGGGCCAGAGCGTCGCTTTGATCCAGCCCCAGGGCCGTGAGCTTGACGCTGACATAGCCATCACAGAGGTTGGCATCGCCCAGCGCATCCAGTACGGCGACATAGGCATCCGTCGCTTCGGAGGCTTCGCGCTCGCTACCGACATTCTCCCCCAGCAAGTCCAGGGCCGTGCGGATGCGTTTGGCTTGCAGCGCGCGGGCCGCTGCCAATGCTTCCGGCAGGGTTTCGCCTGCGACAAAGCGCCGCACCATGCCTTGGGACATGCCGCTGCGGGTCAGGAGCGTCTTGACTTGGGTGTTCTCGCTCAGCTTCAGGAGAAGGGCACGGGCGGAGAGGGACATCGCGTGGGACTTTCTGACGACGCTTCTGCTTGACATTGGGGCCGCGCGCGGCCTATAATAACCCCAATGTCTGTTTCCATCATTATACCCGCGTACAACGAAGAGCAACGCTTGCCCGAAACCCTGCGCGCGACAGCGGCCTACTTCGCCACTCGCAGGGAAGAGTTTGATCTGTTGGTGGTGGATGACGGCTCTCAGGACGGCACAGTTTCGGTCGTTTCGCGCTTTGCGGCTGCGAACCCTGATGTGAAAGTGGAATGCCTGAGCTATGGCGGCAACCGGGGCAAAGGCTATGCGGTGCGCTACGGTATGCTGCGGGCGCAGGGGCAGATACGCCTGTTTTGCGATGCCGACCTTGCGACGCCTCCTGACCAGTACGAAGTTGTGCTGGGGGGCATGCGTCTTAAAGGCGCGGCGATCGGGATTGGGTCACGTCCCCTGCGGGCGTCCAATCTGCTGGTGCATCAGCCGTGGCACCGCGAAATGCTGGGGCGCGGGTTCAACCAGGCCGTGCGAATGCTGGCGGTGCCCGGCATCGCCGACACGCAGTGCGGGTTTAAGATATTCACATCCGATGCCGCCCAGGAAGTCTTCTCGCGCTGCCGATTGGACAGTTTCGCCTCTGACAGCGAGTCATTGTATGTGGCGACCAGGTTAGGCTACACCATCGCCGAAGTGCCGATCCGCTGGTCCCACAAAGACGGCTCCAAAGTGAACATGGTGCGCGACGGCCTGCGCACGCTGCTTGACCTGATGACTGTGCGTCGTTTGCACCGCAATCTGCGCGCTCTCCATGCCGCGCCGACCCAGCCCCATCTGACCCCGCCCCTGTGATGCGTCTTGGCGCATTCACCCATCCTCTATGAAACATGAAGAATACGAGCGGATGTACCGCTTTGAAGATACGTATTGGTGGTTTGTCGCGCGCCGCCATCTGATTACAAGCCTCCTGGACGGCTTTTATGTGCGGGCGGGGCAGCTCGCCATCTTAGACATCGGGTGCGGGACAGGGGCCATGCTGGACGAATTGGCGCCGTTTGGCAGCGTCACCGGGGCCGACTTTGCGCCCGAATCGCTCGCTTTCTGCCGGGAGCGGGGGCAGGGCAATGGCCGCCACTACGACCTGGCGCGCGCGGATGTGCGCCGCCTGCCTTTTGCCGATAGCTCTTTTGATGTCGTCACCGCCATGGATATTGTTGAGCATATTGACGACGACAAGGCCGCCGCGAGTGAAATCCGGCGCGTGCTCAAGCCCGGCGGCAGGCTGTTTGTGACCGTGCCCGCCTTTCAGTCGCTGTGGAGCGAGCATGACGAGGCCCTGCACCACTACCGCCGCTACACCGCACCGCACCTCAAAGATGTATTTCAGCGGGTCGGGCTGGTCGTGCCCAAGCTTTCGTACACGGTCACCAGCTTGTTTCCCCCCATCTGGGCCTATCGCCAGATCGCCAAGCGCCTGCCGAAGAAGCACAGTGAAGGCGAGAAAAAGGCGGACCTGGTGGAGTTCTCCCCCCGTGTCAACAGTTTTCTGCGTGTGCTTTCCCAATGGGAAACAAACATAGTCAAGCATGCCAACCTGCCGTTCGGCGTTTCGGTCGTGTGTGTCGCCCAGAAGCCGGCAGGGGTGCAATGAGCCACGTCCGCGCGTGGGGCGCAGCCGTGGGGGTGGGCGCGCTGGCTGCCCTAGGCTACGCGCTGGGCGTGGAGCCGTATGCCGTCCAGATCGTGCGGCTGACCCTGCGTCTGCCCCGCCTGCCCGCAGCCTTTGATGGCTGCACCATTCTCCAAATCTCCGACCTGCACATGTCGCAGATGGGGCGGCGCGAAAAGATCGTGCGCTCGCTGATCCAAGAAGTCGGGCCGGTGGACATGGTGGCGGTCACAGGCGACCTGGTGCACACGCAGCGCGGCATCGCGCCGTTTTTGGAACTGGCGCAGTCGTTTCAGGCCCGCGACGGCGCCTATGCCATCTTCGGCAACAGCGAGCACAAAAACGGCGTGCGCCCGTATGCCTTTGCCCAAACATTGGCGGGCAACAGCATCCGCCCCCTCCTGAACTCCCACGTATTGCTGACGCGCGGCGATGCGCAAATCGCCGTGGCAGGCGTGGACGACCCCGTCAACGATCTGGATAGATTGCGCGATGCCCTGCGCGGCATACCGGAGGGTATGTGCACCCTGCTGCTTATGCACAGCCCGGACGGTGTGGCCGAAGCGGTCGTCTACGGCGTGGATTTGGTGCTGTCCGGGCACACGCACGGCGGGCAGGTGCGTTTTCCCCTGGTCGGCGCGCCGTATACCCATTCCTATTTCGGGCGGCGCATGTCCAGCGGGCTGTATGCCGGGCGGGGGCTGCGGCGCGTGGTGGGCATTCGTCCGGGGCGGACGCAATTGTACGTGTCGCGGGGCATCGGCATCAGCGGCCTGGCCCTGCGCTTTCTCACCCGGCCCGAAGTCACGGTGATTACTCTGCGGCGCGGGCACATGCCCCCGAACACTGCCAAGCGCAAACGCTAGGGATCGCGGGGCGGGGCCAGCCGCGCGGACAGGGCGCACACGGCGACGCACAGCGCGATACTCAGCGTCACAAATAATTGCACCGCGCGCGTGTCCCCGGTCAGCACGGCGTCGTAGACAGCCAGCGGCATGGTTTGTGTCTGGCCCGGCGTGTCCCCCGCCACCATCAAGGTCGCCCCAAAGTCTCCCAATGCCCGCGCGAACGCCAAAGATGCCCCTGCCGCAAGCCCCGGCAAGGCGAGGGGCAGCAAAATAAACCGCGCCAACGCCGCCCGTCCCGCGCCGTCCATGCGCGCGGCGTCCCGCACGTCCCCGCTCACGCCTGCCAGGGCAACCCGCGCATAGCCCACAAACAGCGGCAGACTCGCCACGCATGCCGCCACGACTGCCCCCTGCCATGTGAAGACTAAGGGGTGTCCCCAGACACGCTCCCACTCTCGGCCCACGGGGCTGCGCCTGCCCAATCCCACCAGCAAAGCATAGCCCAGCACCGTGGGCGGCAGGACAAGCGGAAGGTTCGCCAAACCAATCAGCACATCGCGCCCCCAGAACCGGCGCTGGGCCAGGGGATAAGCAATGGCAAGCCCCAGCACAACACTGAAGACGGTCGCCCAGCCCGCGACCTTTAGTGACAGGAAGAGCGGGACAAGGCTGACGGGAGGGGACGCTGGGGGCATAGGGAAACGCTGCGCGGTCTACGGCAAACTGTAGCCGTACCGTTTCCAGATGGGGGCAGCGTCTTTGCTTGTCAAAAACGCCACAAACTTCGCTCCCAAAGCGGCCTGCGGCGAGCGGGCGACCAGGCCCGCGCTTTGGGCAATCGGCGCGTGCAGTCTGTCCGGGACAATCACATACGGGTCGGTTTTGTCTTCTACGACCAGCGACAGGGCGGTCAGGGCGACATCGGCATTGCCGCTTTGCGCATACTGCAGGGCCTGCCCGATATTCTCCGCCTGCACAAGCCGCGCCGAAACGCGCGCCGTCAGCCCCGCCGCCGCCAGCGACTGCTGTGCCGCCCGGCCATACGGGGCGAGGGCCGGGTTTGCCAGCGCAATCTTGGCATAAACAGGGCTGGCTAAATCCCCGATTACACGCGGGTGGTGTTTAGCATCGCGCCGCGTCCACAGCACCAGTTTTCCGATAGCGTACACGCGCGCGGTTCCGGGTACAACTATTCCCGCCGCCGTGAGCTTGGCAACCGTCTCGGTGTCCGCCGCCACAAACACGTCAATGGGCGCGCCGTTCTGCAATTGCGTGGCGAGCAGCTTGGTTGATCCGAACGTCGGCACGACCGTCGCCCCCGTCTGTTTCTGGAACGCGGGGATGACGGCTTCTGTCATCACCTTTTGCAGATTGGCCGCAGATGCCACCCGCAGCGTCTGTGCGTGCGCGATGCGTGCCGGGCCGCACAGCCCCAAAACACTCAGCACGACCCCTACGAGTGCGCCCACTGTTTTCTTTGGCTGCCCCGCTCTGTCACCGTGCAAGCAGCACCTCCGTGGACTTAATCAATGCGGTCGCTTCTGCACCCGGCTTGAGTCCCAGCCGCTCCGCCGATGAGCGCGTAATAATGGACACAATTTCCTGCCCGTTGCCCAAATCAAGCACCACCTCGCACAGGACGCCGTCGCCGGTCATTTCCCGCACAATGCCCTTGAGGGCGTTGCGCGCGCTGATCTGCATCGGCGCGCCCGGCGGCGCGGCTTCGGACGGCGCGTGCGTGCGTCCCATCGCCGCGCCGACAGCGGCAACAGCGGCTTCATCGTACAAGCGCCACCCGCGCCAGTCCCGCTCCGGGGCCGGGATGCGCCCGGACTTCTCCCAGCTTGTCAATGTTTTGGGCGTGACTTGCATCATCTGCGCCACCTGTCCGCGTGTGAGTTTCACGTTCTTCCCTACCGTGCGCCCTCGCAAGTCTGTATAAGCTAGGTAAGTATACCCAATGCGTTGCGAAGATGCAAACGCGTTGCTCTCCCGTTTCTGCGGCATTTCCCCTTCGTGTCCAGCGCGAACCGACGACGGAACAAATTGGGCCGTCGTTGGTGCGCCGTGGGAATGCCCATAGTATCCCTTTGCAATCGCGTCACGGCGCCTGGAATCAGGCGGCGCGCTTGGCAAAAAAAAGCGCAGGCCCGTGAGTCCGCGCGTGATGCTTTGCTGAGTCCGTGCGGGTACAATACGTCTTGCTTATGACTGCCCCCTTGCCGCTTAACCAGATTCTCCTCGGCGACTGCATTGATCTGATGAATGCCCTGCCGGAAAAATGCGTGGACCTTGTCTTTGCCGACCCGCCGTACAACATGCAGCTTGGGGGCGATTTGTGGCGTCCCAATATGACCAAAGTGGATGCCGTGGACGATGCGTGGGACAAGTTCGGCTCATTCGCCGAGTATGATGCGTTCACGCGGGCATGGCTCACGGCGGCACGGCGGGTGCTGAAAGATACGGGCACGCTGTGGGTGATCGGGTCGTATCACAATATCTATCGGGTGGGGTCGATTCTGCAAGACTTAGGCTACTGGATACTCAATGACGTGGCGTGGGTGAAAGCCAACCCTTTGCCGCACCTCAAGGGCGTGCGCTTCTGCAATGCCCATGAGACACTGCTGTGGGCCAAAAAGTCGCAGAAGCAGACCAAATACACGTTCCACTACCGGGAACTCAAGGCGGGCAACGACGACAAACAGATGCGCTCGGACTGGTACCTGCCGATCTGCACGGGAAGCGAGCGGGAAAAGCTGGGGGGCCAGAAGGCCCACGCCACTCAGAAGCCCGAAAGCCTGCTGCACCGCATTGTTTCAAGCACCACTAACCCCGGCGACGTTGTGCTGGATCCTTTCTGCGGGACCGGCACCAGTGCCGCCGTAGCGAAGCGTCTGGGGCGGGACTTTATCACCATTGACCGGGTGGAAACCTATGTCGGGGTGGCGGAAAAGCGCCTTGCCAACACATCGCCCGCGCTGGTGCAGGAGGAAGGCGTGTTTGTGGATGCGCCCAAGCCGCGCGTGCCGTTCGTCAGCCTAGTGGAGGCGGGGCGACTGCCCGCCGGGACGACCCTGCGACTGAAGGGCACGCAAACGCAGGGTACGGTGCACCCGAACGGCACCATCACGGCGGGGGGGCACCGGGGGTCAATCCACAAAGTTGCCGCCCTGTGTTTGGGGGTGCCGACGTGCAACGGCTGGACAGTCTGGCGATATGCCGACCCCGTCACCGGCGAAGACCTGTTTCTGGATGCCCTGCGCGCCGTGCCTTTGTGAAGAAAGGCAGCCGGCGGGCTAGTCTTTCGCACGGTACTGTTCCAGGGCCTCCATGAGGCGGGGCAGGGGAGCGGTGGCGAGGGCGACGCTGCTGTCCGCCGCGCCATAGTACAGGTGCACAATATCATCACGCACTATCGCGCCGGTCGGGAAGATAATGCCGGGCTTATTCGGGATCATCTCGTAGGGAGCGCGCGGCTCAAAGACCCAAGACGGGCAGCGGGCAATCACTTTGCCGGGGTTGTCTAGGTCAAGCAAAGCCAGCCCCATGCGGTACAGCCATCCGTTTTCTTGCTGCTGCACGCCGTGAAACAAGAGCAGCCAGCCCTGCGGCGTTTCAATAGGCGGCGGGCCTGCCCCCACTTTGCCGCTGTCCCAGCCCGGCTGATCGTCTTCTTCCAGCACGCATTGCGGGCTGTCCCACGCGCGCAGATTGTCACTTTGCGCCATCCATATATTCTCCAATGGCCCCGCTGTCGGCCTGTGCAGCAGATAATACCGACTGTTGATCCGGCGCGGAAACAGGGCGGCATCCTTGTTGTATGGGTGGATAACCAGCCCTAGACGCTCGGCAGTTCGGAAGTCGCGCGTGGTCGCGATGCACACCCCCGCCCCGAAGCGTGAATTGCCGACATAGGTAATGACGTATTCACCCCGCTCCGGCAGAAACACGATACGCGGGTCTTCGGCCCCCAGCGCCTCGTACCAGGCAGGGTCGGTCATCGGCCCAAGCAGGGGCTGCGGATCAAAGCGCCAATCGCTCACGCCGTCACGCGAGCGAGCGACCAGCAGATTGGACTGGTTGTCGGGGCCGACGACGCGGAGAAGCAGCAGGGTTTCACCGCCGACAATGCATGCGGCGGGGTTGCAGACAGCCTGGCAGGGGAGAGGGATGTCTTTTGCCTGAAGGATGGGGCCGCTGGGGTGACGGTCAAATAGCTCGGTGCTGTCCATAAATAAAATCAGTTTCCAGCAGAGTGTTTACTCTGCAAAGGCACGGCTGCTCAGTAGCCGCGCGTGATGTCCACAACGTTTGCCAGCGGTTCGGCCTGCCTGAAGCGGCGCAGATTGTCCAGAAACAGCTGTTTCTGGCGCGCCTGAAGCCCGTCTGTCCACCCTGACGAGCTGTGGGGGCACACATAAACGTTGGGCATGTCCCAAAGCGGGCTGTCCGAAGGCAGCGGCTCGCAGGCAAAGACATCCAAACACGCCCCGGCAATCGCCCCGTTTTGCAAAGCGGCAATCAATGCGGGTTCATCAATCATGGCCCCGCGCGCAATATTTACTATCCATGCGCCGGGCTTCATGCGGGCCAGTTCTCCCGCGCCGATCAGCGAATGCGTGCTGTCGGTGAGAGCGGCGGCCAGCACCAGATAATCACTTTCGGCCAGGATGCGCGCCAGGCCATCCGGCCCGGTCAGCACTTGGTCTACGCCGTCCACGGGTTCGGGTCGGCGGCGCAGGCCCAATGTGCGCATGCCGAATGCTTTGCTGCGTATTGCCACGCCCCGCCCGATTGGCCCCAGCCCGATCACGCCTACGGTCGCTCCGTGCAGCTCCTGCTGCGGCACCCATTCCCAGACATGCGCCTGCTGGCGGGCCAGCAGCAGCGGGAGACGCCGCGCGACCATCAGCATCCAGGCCAGCACGAACTCAGAGATCGCAATCTCAAAGGCGCTGCCGGAATCGGTGACTGTGAGGTTTGCCTTGGCGCGGACTTCGGGTGTCAGCACATGGTCGACGCCCGCGCTGGCCGTGTGCAGCCAGCGCACGCGTTCGCCCTGCGCGGTCAGCGGGGCGTAACGCTTGCCGGCGATCCAGCGCAGGACGCCCTCGGCTTGGTCTAGGGTGTCGGGGACAGGGCCGTCTTCGGCGTAGCCTTGCAGCGTAATGTCGGCGGAAATCTCGCGGGCGCGTGGGGCCAGTTCTGCGCACACGCTGTCGGGGACAAGGATAATCATAGCGCCATTATACACCGTGCAGGAAGTTTGGCGCTGTGGGTGCGCCCTAGTCCAGCGGGCTGATGCCGGTGCGGAGCGCAGTGTGTGCTGCCGCGCTCTTCTCGTTTATGTAGCGGTAATTGAAGCGTCCATCGGGGGCGCTGTCGCCGTTGTACCACCAGTCGGCGATGTCGCCCGTTCCGACCGGGCAGTTGTCAACCCAGTGGAAGTCAAATGCCGTCTTCTTGACATTGGCGAGGCCCAGCAGGGCACGCGGGATTGTCACCATCAAGTCCTGCCCCGATGCGCGGTATTTGACGGGCCAGGCCTTGCCGTCAGACAGGCGCTTGAGGGTGGTGGTTCCGGCATCAATCACGCGGCTGTTGACGACGAACTCGTAGCCATGCCAGCCGGTGCGGGGGTTTTGGTCGGCGTCAATCAATAGCTGCATCCAGTGCGGGCCGGTGTATTTGGTCAATGGCGCGTTGGCGTGGACAAAGAACGAAATGGCGTTTGCGTCGCAGGCGGCTTTGGCGGATGTAATATCGTTGCGGCCTGTCGCGTTTGTGTACCGCGCATTCGCCCAGCCGGGCCAGTCGCGGCGCTGGGTGTCGCCGACCGCATCCAGATACTGCGGCTGCACATCCGCCCACTGCGAAAATGGCGCATTCAAGCGAATGGTCTTGAAGCCCTGCGCGCGGGGGACAGGCCGCACGCCTTTGAACCGGCGTATGCCCTCCACCAACTGCATGTAATAATTGTCCTGATGCCCGCCTTTCATCGGCATGGCATCGCGCGAAAACTCCTGGTTGTAGTTGTCCACAAACAGCGGGTCGCCCGCCTGCGCGGTATGCCCTGCGAAGGGGGTCGGCCCGCCGAACGCACCGCGCCCCGCATACCACTCATTCCAGCCGGTCACAAAGACCATCTGCGGGTCTATTTCCAGCGCGCGCTTCCATTGCCGGGCGAAATAAACGCCTTTGTCCACATTGGGCGCAAGAAACGTTTGGGGGTCAACAGGAGGCTCTGCCGTGCCCGTATCGCTGCGCCCGATCTGGGTTGTCGGATGGCCCGCAACCGCGACCGGCGCTTCTTCCGGCGTTTTGGGGTCCTTGACCCAGCCGAAGCCCTGCGGGTAGTTGTCCAGCCAGGGCCATGTCCCCTGTCCCGGATTCCACGCCCAGGAATAGCGCCATGTGAAGAAGTCCTGCACTTCGGGGCGCATCGGCGAACTGTTGTCAAGTTTGGCGTCGCGCTTGCCCAGCATCAGCGGCTTGCCGTCCCATTGGAACCACAAGTCTTTGTAGTAGCCTTTGCTGTAGAAGTCATTGTAAAGCTCGGTGACGGTATAGCCCCCGCGCGCGTTGGTCAGAAACGCAATTTGTGGCGTTTGCAAGCCCTGCGCGCGCATCTGCTCGGCCACATGGCACACGGTCATATATGCAATCGGATAGGTGAACGCATTGGTGACATCAAAGAACAGCACGTCCACGCCCGCATCTTGCAGCATCTGCAAATTGTGGCGCGTCACCCAGGGGTCGTCCGACAGAAAGTAGCCGACCGCCGGTTCGCCCCACCAGTAATCGCCGCCGTTCTTGTAAAGCTCGGCCTTGCGCGACGGGTCCGCCGCGATCTGCGCGAGAATGCGCGTGTTGTCATACACGACGGCGGGGTTGTCATACAGGCCCGGATTGCTGTAAAACTTCTTGGTTCCATGCACGAGAAAGTAGAACATGCCGACGAACTTCCCCTGCCGCGCCGCCCGCGCCTGCCCTGCTGCTGAGAGCGTGCGCCCCAGCCCATCTGTGCCCACCCAGGTATCGCTTTGCAGGTCGCGCATGTGCGCCGGGGCGGGCGCAACAGAAGGCAGCAGATTTGCCGGAGCGGGCGCTTCCTGAGCGCGAACGGGCAGGGCGGCTGTCAGCCACAGCGCACACACGCTGCAAAGAAGAGCATAGCGTTTCATAGCAACCACCATTATACCATGCGGGGGTGAAATACGCCGTTGCGGAGAGGGTCTCCAAGGGCAAGCGTGCGTGGTTCCCCGGCATTGCGAGCGCATACCAACGACGGAACAAATCCTTCCGTCGTCGGTGCGCCCCCAGTCATCCATAGAAATGCCCTCAGTCAGCCGGGGGAACACCGTTGAAACACGGCGGGGAGCGGCATCCATCCGGGGGAAACAAGCGCCTCATGCCGGCATCCGACGTGAGGAAAGGCCGAGCAAAATTGAACACTCTTCGCAGGGCATGTTGATTGACAACCGGGCGGGGAGCGGCTATAATAGCCCAAGCATCATGGCTGTTGTCACCCTCTATACCAAGCCGGGCTGTTTGTTGTGCGACGAAGCGCGCGATGCTCTGCTGCGCGTGCAAAAAGGGCAGTCGTTTGACTTGGAAGAAATCAACATCCAGACTGATGCCGGGCTGCTGGCCGAGTATGGCGAGCAGATTCCGGTTGTCCTCTTGAACGGCGCATTTTTAACTGAGTACACCGTCAACGAAGAGCGTTTGCGCCAATTGCTGCGCGAAATACACTAGGAAATTTATCAAAGGAGGAACTCCCACATGCGTATCCGAGCCAAAGAAATACGCCGCACTCGCAAGCGGACCGAAGAGCGTCATAAAGCGCGTCACAAAGCCGACCCCAAGACCGCCACGCGCAAAAAGTAAGCGCGCGTAGGCTGAGGCAAGGAGCCGCGGCATGGATACAATGGCGGAGATGGGCCGGGCGAAAAGTCCAGGCCGTCCTGAAGAGCGGATCGCGCTGAGCGAGATTGAGCTGATCAAGTATCGCGACAACCGCACCGCTCTGCTTGTCAAGCTGATCACTGGGGAAATCCTGGAAGGGGCAATCCGCTGGTATGATGACCGCGCCCTGCGCCTTGTGCAGGCGGATCGCACCGAGATCACGGTGTTTCTGCAAGCCATCGCTTATTACAAGCCGCGCGTTTAGAAAGCCACCGACAACAAAAACACCGGCACAAAAAACAAAGCCTCTGTCAGTCTTGACAGAGGCTTTGCTGCGGTCACGCCAAACGAGATGTTAAAATTGGAGGCGCCGACCAGAATCGAACTGGTGCATAAAGGTTTTGCAGACCTCTCCCTTACCACTTGGGCACGGCGCCATTCACTAAACAAGAAGCTGGCAAAGAAAACTGGAGCGGGAGACGAGATTCGAACTCGCGACATCTTCCTTGGGAAGGAAGCGCTCTACCACTGAACTACTCCCGCAAACTTAATCTCGTAATCTTTGGCCCATCTGATGTTCTTGCTTTGATTATTGCCGGGTGGATTAACCCTCAAGATGCCTACAGCAACGCCAACTTCACTGCGAGGCACAAGATACGTTTTTTCTATCTCAGGGCAGTATACTCCATACATATCAATCTTGTCACCATAGTGACGGCGCACATGTCTGCCTGTCCCCGCCTCCTGCGCCATTGTGTAGAGATTAAACTGAACAGAGCCTTGACGTAGTCTGCCGGTTTTGCATTGTATGCGGTAAAAGCAGCCTCCATCTTCCATAACAAGATCATAGTCTTGTTGATTGCCGAACGGAAGTAGAACTGTCTTGCCGGATTTGAGAATGGCAGCAAGAACCATTCCTTCGGTGGTCGTGCCTACTTGGGTAGTATTAGCCATGCCTTCAATATAGCATAGCAAATGCACAATTAGCAAGCAGTCTCATGCACAACTACTCCCGCATCGTGCCTTGCTTGCAGTGTGATTATAGCCGCCCAATAGTTGTTTGTCAAGCGAGGAAACAAAACGCGCAGGAAAAGCGTCCCTCAACAAGCCGGTGCATAAAACACATGGCATTGTGGGGATAAGTTAATCAAGCAGCATCGAATGCTGCCCCGTGTTCCGTGAAAGGAAGCCACTATGAACGCAAAAGCACGCATATTACCGCTGGCCCTGCTGGCCTTGACAAGCACGTCCAGCGCACTGCCCCAGGCGGCCCTCGCGCAGACCAAAGCCGACAACGCCCAAAAGAATAAAAACAACTGGCGCAACATCGGCGGGGCGGCGGCGGCAGTCGCCGGCTACGGCCTGCTGAAAGGCAATACGACGGCCACATTGCTGGGCGCGGCGGGCGCGGCCTACTCGGCCAAGCGCTACGAGGACGAGCGCAAAACGCAGGATCATCTCAAGCGCGACCGACAACACAGAAATTATTACCGCACCCCAAACAGTGATGGCAGCCGCCAGTATTATCGGTATCAAGGGCAGCTTTATTACAAGGACTTGAATAGCGGCGAGCGCCACCCGGCGAACTGACAGCCAAACAGAAGAGGCAATAACGAGTCGGAAGGGCTTGTCCACTGAGACAAGCCCCTTTGTTTTGCCTGCTAAGGGCTGGGGTGCCGCCCGCCGGACACCAGCAGGGCCAGGCGGATGCCCAGCCACACGGCAGCATAGCCCAGGATGACGCTGCCCAGCAGGTTGCCCAGCGCCTGCCACGACGATTGCAGGCGGGTGGTTTCATACTCAAACGTGCTGAACGTGGTGTACGCGCCGACAAAGCCGATAGCAACCAAAGGACGCCAATGCGGGCTGACCAGAAAGCGCTCCGTCAGCAGGGTGGCGACAAAGCCAAGCACCAGCGACCCGGTGGTGTTGATGACAAACGTCCCCCACGGGAACGATGACAGGGGCAGGCGTCCCTGCACCCAGGTTCCTACGGCGTAGCGGGCCAGCGCGCCCAAAGCCCCTCCCACTGCGACCAGTGCGTAGAATAATCCGTTCATGTGGGCCTCTTAGGGAGACTTGGAAGCGGTGTGCAGCCAGCGCAAAGGCTCCGGCGGCAGGGCATAGGCCCAGGCTGCCGGAGCCGTTGGCGTTTCTCAGCGTGCAGGCGTTTACGCGGCGGCGTAGGCATCTTCGCGGCGTGGCAGCGGCTCGTCGTCAAAGGTGTCGTGCAGGGACAGAGCTTGCTCAAACTGCGCTTTGTAGAGGTTGTAATAGACGCCACGCTGGGCCAGCAGCTCGGTATGGGTTCCCATTTCGGCGATGTGCCCGTCCTGCATGGCGACGATTTTATCGGCGTGCATGATGGTGGACAGCCGATGCGCGATGATAAGCGTGGTGCGTCCGACCATGAGTTTGTTCAAGGCGGATTGGATCAGCTTCTCGCTTTCGCTGTCTAGGGCCGATGTTGCTTCATCCAAAATCAGGATGCGCGGGTCACGCAGAAAGGCGCGGGTGATTGCCAGGCGCTGCTTTTGGCCGCCGGACAGCTTGGTGCCGCGCTCGCCAATCTCAGTTTCATAACCGCCCGGCAGGGTGAGGATAAAATCGTGGGCGTTGGCGGCAACCGCGGCTTGAGTGATCTCGTGGTCGGAAGCATCGGGGCGGCCATAAAGAATGTTGTCGCGGATGGTGCCGGTGAACAATATGTTGTCCTGAAGCACCATGCCGATGTTGTTGCGCAGAGATTTCACTTTGACATCGGCGATGTTGTGCCCGTCCACGCAAATGGCCCCCGAAGTGACATCATAAAAGCGCGGGACAAGGTTGACTAGGGTGCTTTTGCCCGCGCCCGACGGCCCGACAAAGGCCACCACTTCGCCAGGCTTGATGTCTAAGTTCAGGCCCTTGAGGATAGGCTGTTCCGGGTCATAGCCGAACCACACGTCTTTGAGCTGAATGCGGCCTTCAATGCGGGCAGGGAGCGAGATGGCGTCCTCCGCCTCCTGCACATCGGGCGAAAGGTCAAAGATGTCAAAGATGCGCTCGATGGCGGCCCCGGCATTGGCGATCACGGCGGCCATGTCGGTCAGGCGCTGCAAAGGGAAGTAAAACATGCCCAGTGTTGTCCAAAACGTGATCATCATGCCGGTCGTCATGCGTCCGGCCAGCACTTCGTGCGCGCCGAACAATATCACTGTGATGGGGGCGACCGATGTCAGCACGTTGGACGCCGCCATGTTGAGAGACTGGTAGCGAACCGTCGTCACCTGCCGGTCAAAAAGGGAGCGGTGCGTACGGTGGAACAAGCGCGTTTCCCGCTTTTCGCGCGCAAACGCCTGCACCACTGTGACCCCGGCGACCTTCTCCTGCACCTGCCCGGACAGCTCGGACAGCCCTTCCTGCACTTCCAAAGATGCGGCGCGGATTCGCTGGCCGAAAAAGCGCACGCTGATTACCCACAGGGGCAGGACAACCAGAGACACCAAAGCCATGCGCGGCGACAGCAGAAACATCCACACGGCGACACCGACCACCGCCAGGCTGTCCATCCACAGCAGGGTGCAGGCATTGCCGATGAAGTTTTGGGCAAGGGCGACGTCGGACGTGAGACGGGAAACGATGCTGCCCGACCGGTTGGTTTGAAAGAAAGACAGCGAAAGGCTTTGGATATGCTCATAAAGGTCGTTGCGCCACTTGAAGATGACGCGCTGACCTCCCAGACCCACAAGCCAGCCGCGCAGAAACACCAATGCGCCGGTGCAAAGCAGCAGAACAATCACAAGGCCAAGAAGAGCGTTGACAAGGCCCGGCGCGGATGCGTGCGGGGCCAGCCGACGCAGAATGTGATCCAGCACAGGGTACAGCGGATTGGAATGCCCCGACCGCCCTTGCGCGCCCGCGTGAGGAAGAATACGGTCTATGACATAGCCCGTGACGCTGGGAATAAGCGCGCCCAGAGCATAGTTAGCCACTCCGCACAGGGTCGCAAAGATAAACAGCGGCAGGTGAGGCTTGAGATAAGCGAGAAAGCGCAGCATAGACTGGCGCTCTCTGCGCGGGTCGCGCGGGTGTTCCAATTCGCGGCGCGCCAGTGCGGCGGCCAGGGGATCGCGGCGGGTTTGCCGTTTGGGCGCGGGTCGGCGCAGGGTCAAAAACATCGGTCGCTCCATTTCGTGTCGTGTGATGCATCAAAAGCAGATGCACCGGGTTCGGACCGTAGCCCGGAGCTGTGCGTTGGGAGAGCGTATGCGGTGGGCAGACTCCCGTCAGCGTTCCTATTGTTCCCTATTTTGGCACAAAACACAATGTTTTATATAAAGTTGTTGCAAATGATTATGAAATTCGGATGCGCCCTGTTTCGCCCGGCTCGGAATTGCTTGTTTTCCCGTGTTTGATGCCGCTTCCCTGGTATTGTTTAGGCGTTTCCACGGCTTTCCTACGGGTGATCCACGGCGTACCGACGACGGAAGAAAACGTTCCGTCGTCGGTACGCCGTAGGAACGCCTAAGAAGTTCCGTGGCAGCGTTGGGGGAAAGAGCATGCAGCGCGGCGGCGGCACGGGAATAAACCGCACCGCAGCAGAGACTTTGGAAGTGCGAATGGCGTTGAGTTTAGTCGTCTGGGGGTATGATAGCGGCAAGGCATGCGGTTTGGCAGAAGCGGCACAGAAAGCGAAAACACGATGAATGTTGTGGTGACCGGGGCTTCCGGGTTTGTGGGCAGTCACATGGTGCAGGCGCTGATGGGGGCGGGGCATCGGGTGCGCGGGCTGGCGCGCACGTCTCCGACCGGGGCGCGGCGCAAGGCGGGGGCGGAGTACGTGGACGGCGTGGATGTGACGACTTCCACAACGTTGACCGCCAAAATGTTTGAGGACACCGAGGCGATTGTGCACTTGGTCGGCATTATTCAGGAGGGTGCGGGCGCGCAGACGTTTCGTCGCCTGCATGTGGACGGGACGGGCAACGTGATTGATGCGGCCCGCACGGCGGGCTTTGAGGGGCGGATTGTTTACATGAGCGCCCTGGGTTCGGCCCCGGATGCGCTGTCGGAATACTCGCGCACGAAGTTTGAGGCGGAGCAGGTGGTGCAAAAGTCCGGCCTGCCGTATACCATTTTCCGGCCTTCGCTGGTGATCGGTGCGGATGGGGAGTTTGTCGCGCAGATGGGCGACTTGGTGAAGCATGGCGGGCTGCCGGTGCATGTGCCGTTTCCGTTCATACCCGTGCCGGGCGACGGACTGAACAAGTTTCAGCCGATCTGGATTGAAGATTTGTGCGGGTGCGTCACCCAGTCTTTGGCGAACCCTGCGACCGATTATCAGAACTACGAAGTGGGCGGCGCGACGCAGGTGACGTTTAACGACTTGCTGGCGGGCTTTGCGCAGAGCCTGCATGTCAGCAAGCCTCTGCTGCACGCGCCGGTGCCGGTCCTGAATGTCGTGGCGACCGTGCTGGAAGCGTTGATGCCCAAGCCCCCTATCACGCGGGACCAACTGCTGAACCTGGGTCGGGACAATATCACAGACAGCCGGGCGATTGAGCAGGTCTTTGGGATACGGCCTTTGGGCTTTAACCAGATGCTTGCCAAGATGTATAGCGCCTAGCCAAGATTTATGGCGCCTGACGAGCCGGTTTCAGGCGGGGCCGACACCAGAGGCGTGTCGGCCCCGTTTTGCTGTTTCGTCCCGCACGACAAGTTAGGGTAAACTAAACGCATGACGACACTGGAACAAGACCGCGCCGCGCAGACACTGGAAGCGGCCTTCGAGTTTTCCGAGTTCCGGCCCTTGCAGAAAGAAGCCGTGCAGGGGGCGCTAGCGGGACGCGACGTTTTGGTGGTCATGCCGACCGGGGCGGGCAAGTCGCTGTGTTTCCAGCTGCCCGCGCTGCTTGCACCGGGCCTGACTTTGGTGGTCTCGCCGCTGATTGCGTTGATGCGCGACCAGGTGGATGCGCTGAACCGTCGTTCGGTGTTTGAGCAGGCCGGATGCGCGAGCTTGTCGTCTTTGCAGGAGGCGTCGGAGCAGCGGGCGGTGATGGACAAGCTGCGTGCGGGACGGCTGAAGCTGCTGTATGTCGCGCCGGAGCGGTTTCGCTCGCCGTCTTTCTTGGAGGCGCTGAGGCGGGCGAATGTGAGTAGATTTGTCGTGGATGAAGCGCATTGTATCAGCGAATGGGGACATGACTTCAGGCCGGATTATCTGTCGCTCAAAGGGATCGTAGAAAGCCTGGGGCGGCCTCCCATCACCGCAGTGACGGCGACGGCAACGGTGCGCGTGCAGTCGTCCATTGTGGACAATCTGGGGATGGATGACCCGCTGCGGCTGGTGGGCGGGTTTAATCGGCCTAATTTATATTGGAGCGTTGTCCGGGTCAAAGGTGACAACGAGCGTTTGGAGAAACTCGCCAAAGCCTTGCCGAAGCTGGCGCAGGGCGGCGGCAGCGGATTGATTTATGTGCCGACGCGCAAGATGTGCGATGAGGTGGCGGAAGTAGCCGACGATGCCCTGCGGACGATTGGGCGCAAAGCGGGCGTCTACCATGCCGGCCTAGACCCCGAAATGCGCACGCGGATGCAGCGGGACTGGCTGTCGGGCGAGCGTCAGGTGCTGGTGGCGACCAATGCGTTCGGCATGGGGATTGACAAAGCCGATGTGCGGTTTGTGATTCACTGCGGCTACCCCGATAGTCTGGAAAGCTACTATCAAGAGGCAGGCCGGGCGGGGCGTGACGGAAGCAAAAGCCGGTGCGTGGTGCTGACGTGCTTTACCGACCGGCGCACGCGGGAATGGTTTTTAGATAATGACGTGCTGACTGTGGCCGATGTGCAGGCGGGGCATCGGCGTCTGGTGGGCGTGCGCACGCCGGGCAGCGACCTGGTGACAATTGCGCGTTCGGCATGGACAGCCGCCCATGAGAACAGCGACCTGAAAGCCCGCCGCGTGATGGGCGAGCTTGAAAAGGCGGGCCTGGTGGAGCGGCTGAATGAGACGCCGGACGAGATCGTGCTGCGCCTGGTGCAGCCCAAGTTTTCCAGCGTCCTGTTTGGGCGCATCGCGCAGGACTTGAACGCACAGCGACGGGAACGGCTGCGGCGGTTGGACGAGATGACCGCCTACACCAAGACCTATGACTGCCGCCGCCGCACGGTCTTGGAGTACTTCGGCGACCATGAAGAACCGGCAGGCATGGGCTTTTGCTGCGACAACTGCGACCGTCCCGCGGGGGAGAATGGGCAGCGGCCGACGGCGCGTCCTGACCTGTCCCGCATTCCCATGCCCCATAGTATTGATGGCGGTGATATTCACTCCGTCCTGGAAGGGCTGGATGCGCTGCGTCCGTCGGTGGGCAAAGCCAAGCTCAATGCGCTGCTGCGCGGGGCAAGCTCCAAAGACGTGGAGCGCTATGCCCATGAGCATCACCCGCTGTATGGGGCGCTGTCGCGCGGCTCGCGCGACCAAGTAAATACGTTTCTGGATGCGCTGGTCGCGCAGGGCTTATTGCACCAGGCCGGTGAAGACGACTACTTTGTCTGCACCATCACGCAGGCGGGGCGAGAGGCGTGGCAGGGGCGTTTGGAACTGAACATGGCGCTGCCCGGCGCGCGTCGCAAACCGGAGCGCAGTGCGTTCAATGGGAAAGCCGCTCGTGACAGCGATGGGGCGGGAGATGAGGAAGATGAGGCGCTGTTTGAGCGCCTGCGTTCGTGGCGTCGCCTGGAAGCGAGTGCGCAGAGCGTGCCGCCCTACTGCGTATTTGGGGACAAGACCCTGCGCGAGATCGCCCGCAATTCGCCGCAGTCGGAAAGCGACCTGCGCGAGATTAATGGGGTGGGGGATGCCAAGATGGAAAAGTATGGGGCGGGCGTGCTGTCTGTGGTGCGTGGGCACGGTGCGGAGTGAGAGAAATACCCGCCTTTGTTGGGGGAAATACCCCCCTCCTTGTGCTGCGCACAGGTTCCCCCCTAAAGGGGGGATGTGGAGTACTGAAGGAACAAGACACGTCACGGTGACCGCTCTTAATCTCCCCTTTAGGGGAGGCCCTGCGAAGCAAGGGGAGAGGTTATCCGAGGCAAGGGACGCAAACAGCCCCCTCCGCTGCCGTGATGGCAGGCGGAGGGGGCTGTTTGCTGTGCCGGGCTTAGTGGCCCATCACGCCGGGCGTGGGGGTGTGGTAGCCGCGTGCATCGGGGGTCATGGGGGCGTGCGTGGTCTTGGTAGGTGTTCCGGCGGCGTGGTAGCCGGCGGCTTCGGCCTGGGCGATGGTTCGGAAGTAGACGCGGTTCTTGGGGGCGGGCAGGTTGTGGTCTCCGGCCATGTGATAGACAAGAGTATTCTTGTTGCCGATAATTCTGCCGGACAGGGCCGACATGCCGCCCATCATGGGATGGCGCATGGTGGTGGCGCCGGTTGCGGCGGCGGTGGGATTGCCGGGCGTGCCGGTCTGGTTGCGGTGCAGGATGCGGGACAGCAGGCCGGGCTTTTGGACGGGGGCGGATGTGGCAGGAGCGGTGGTCTGCGCGAATGCGGCTCCGGTGACAAGGACGCTGGCGGCGAGGGCCGCGGCGAGGGTGCGTGTGTTCATAAGAGGGTCTCCTTGAGAAAGTGCTGGGGTAGAAAGCGTCAAAGGCGGATGGAAAGTTCCGGGGGCTACAGGGACGGCTCGCCGGGGGCGGGGATGTGCTGGAAGAACTCCAGGGTTTCACCGTCGGGGCCGAGAAAGAAGGCGATGCGGATGGTCTTGCCGTTGATGTCTACAGTGGTAGGCTGGACAGTGATGGGAGCGCCCAAAGCGCGGACAGTTTCAGTGTCCCGGTCAACATCCGTGGAGCGCAGGGCGAGGTGCAGGAGGGGCCACGCCGGCGGAATGTCCGCGCCGGGCGGGGGCACCTGGTCGGGGCGAGACGCGAACAGTTCCAGATAGCAGCCGTCGCCGATGTCTAGCAGGGCGGCGCGTCCTTCGGCTTCGCCCCACCGGTGAGCGGGCGTGAAGCCCAAGCCGTCGGTGTAGAACGCAAGGGACTTGTCAAAGTCGCGGGCGCGCACGGCGATGTGGTGAACGAGGGCGCCGCTGAGGGTGCGGTTGGTGGACTGCGATGGCATGAGGGTCTCCTTGTGGGCGGCAATTGCCCTGCGGGGAGTCTACCCATAAACGCAGTGCGGCACAAAGAGGCAAAAAAGCCCCTGGTAAAGAGTGCGGCGGCGCGTTCAATTTCGCTCAATTTGGCAGTGCCGACATCGCTGGATTTTGGCGTCGCTGGATTGAGGCCATTTTCCAAAGCTCCCAAAGACGCTGCGGCGGCGTTTCCCCTGCCTCTCAACGGCATACCGACGACGGAAGAAATCGTTCCGTCGTCGGTATGCCGCTGCCACGGCGTGGAAATGCGTAAACAACGCCGCTGGAAAAGAAAGGGAAAACCAAGCCGAAATGGACATTTCCCATGTGGCATACAGGTTTCGTTGCTATGCCGTACAAGCGGGGCGTAAGGCGTAGGGTGGACTATTCCCTGTTATGGGCGTCTTTGCAGGGTGGCGGGAGGGGCCGCGCATTGCTGGGCCGCTGCTTGCCAGCGTGTTTGCTATCCCTATGGGCATGACGAATTGGCTCCATCCGTATGTCTGCGTCGTCCCGCCGGGCGACCTTGCCCTGGTTGTTCACCCGGTAAACGCTGATGGTGGTATTGTTAACGACGGCGAAGCGGTTCCCGGAGAGCGACACAACAGTGTCAGGCGTCGCCGTAGAAAACGACGCGGCGAAGACTTTCTGCGACACGACATCCGCCAGCCAGTTATTGCTTAAGGCTATCGCGCAGGCAAGGGCAAGGCGGGCGAGGAACAAGTTCCATGCGCGGGGCGGTCAATGGCAAAGCGCGGGGGTCCCGTGACAGGGCACCGTTGCAGGTACACTGACTTTATGGAAACGGCAAAAGCGACGGCGGGGCAGCGGAGGGCGCTTCGTGCCGGAGCGGGCTATGTGTGGGCGATTGCGGGGGTGGGGGCAGCGACGGGCTGCTTTTGGCTTGCGCGCGCTTATTTGGATAAAGGGCAGGCATCGCTGCTGTATCTGCCGGTGGTGATTGCCTGCGCCATTCGCTTTGGCTTTGGGCCTGCGGTGCTCGGCGCGGCGCTGAGCTTTTTGTGCTGGAACTTCTTTTTTCTGCCGCCGTTTTACACGTTTGTGGTCGCCGACCCCAAAGACTGGATTTCCCTGTTCGTGTTTCTGCTGGCCGCGGTGACGACAGCCCAGCTTGCCGCGCGGGCGCGCATTCAAACGCAGCAGTCCGAGGCGCGCGAGGCGGAGATCGCCACCTTGTTTCAGGCCAGCGAAGCTATCAGCCGCGAAGTGCGTGCCGACGGCTTGCTGGCCGCATTAGCCCGTCAGCTTCAGACTTTAAGCGGGGCATCGCGCTGCCTGGTTTTCCGCAATATCCCTTTGGATGGCCTTCGGCTTGTGGACGCGCAGACGCTGGGGGCAGCCCTTGCGCCGGGCGAAGAGGAAACGATCCGGCGGATGGCGGAAGCGGCCTGCGAGCATCGTCAGACCATTGGGTTCGGGCAGAGCCGCAACCTTTGGGCGAAAGCCCTGGGCATGGACAGGCTCACGGCGATGAACAGCGAATCTGCTGGCCTGGGCGTTTATGTGCCGCTTCAAGCGGAAAAGAACGTGGTGGGTGTCCTGCATGTCGGGCCGCGCGACGACGGGCTGACGTTCTCAGGGATGGATCAGCGGCTGATCCTGACACTTGCCAACCATGCCGCGGTCGTGATCGCTCGCGAAGCGCTTGCGGGCCAGGCCGCCCAGGCCGAAGCATTGCGCGAGGCCGACCTGCTGAAAGACTCCCTGCTGTCTTTGGTATCCCACGAGCTTCGCACGCCGCTGGCAGCGATCAAAGCCTCGGTCACAGGGCTGCTGGACCCGCGCGCGGTCTGGAACGACGCATCACGCACAGAGAACCTGCGCGCGATCAACAGCGAAACCGACCGGCTGAGTCTGGTCGTCAGCAACCTTCTTGACCTGTCTCGCCTGGATGCGGGAGCTTGGCGGCCCCAGAAAGATTGGTGCGATGTGGCTGAGATCGTCGGCACGGTGCTGGATCGCCTGCCCGGCACGCAGGCGGCTCGCGTCCGGGTCTGCCTTGATGCCGACCTGCCGCTGGTGCGCGCGGATTATACACAGGTTGCCCTTGTTCTCACCAATCTGCTGGAGAACGCCATCAAGTACACGCCACCGGGTACGCCGATCCATCTTTCAGCCGTCGCCGCCTCGCATCGCCCGGATGCCGCACCGCAAAGCGTGACTTTGAGCGTGCGCGACTTCGGGCCGGGCCTGATGCGCGGCGAAGAAGAGCATTTATTTGAGCGATTTTATCGCGGCCTGGCCCATCGCAGCAGCGCGGTTCACGGCATAGGGCTGGGACTGGCTTTGTGCCGGGCGGTTGTCCAGGCGCATGGGGGTCGCCTGTGGGCCAGCAGCGCGCCGGTGGGAGAGCCGCAGGGCGCGGTCTTTCAAGTCTCTCTGCCGGTGGAGTAAGACGGAGCGCAACGGCTATGATGATGCACCCCAAACCGACAATCCTTGTGATTGACGATGAACCGGAAATCCTGCGCGCCCTGCGTTCCGGGCTTGCGGCGCAAGGCTATGAAATTGCTACGGCTTCTGACGGTGCCGAGGCGCTCCGAAAGGCCACGACAGACGTGCCCGATTTGGTGGTTCTCGACCTGATGCTGCCGGGCGGCATGGATGGTTTGGAAGTCTGCCGACGCCTGCGCGAGTGGAGCAGCCTGCCGATCTTAGTTTTGTCCGCCATCGGCCAGGAACGGCAGAAAGTCGCCGCCCTGGACATGGGGGCCGATGACTACCTCACCAAGCCGTTCGGCATGGACGAGCTGACCGCGCGGGTGCGCGCCGCCCTGCGCCGGGCGCGCGTGACGACCTCAGCGCACGACCCGCCGACCTTCACCACGGACAGCCTTTCTGTGGATTATGGGCGGCGCGTTGTCCTCAAGGCTGGCGAGGAAGTCAAGCTGACGCCCTTGGAGTACAGCATCCTGCGCTTCCTCACCCAGAATGCGGATCGCGTCGTCACTCACCGCCAGCTTCTTGCCAATGTTTGGGGCGCGGAGTATACCGAAGACACCCAGCTTCTGCGCGTCCACATCGGGCACCTGCGCAAAAAGGTGGAGGATAATTCCTCCCGCCCTCGCTTGATTATCAATGAGCCTGGTGTTGGCTACCGCCTTCGTACTTCGGACACCTAACTGTTCCATTCCCATTCTTTACACAATCTTCACACCGTCCTTCTTCCCCTTTACGCGTGCATTACGCTGAATGAGATAAAATTGCGGCATGGTAAAACTTGCGCGCGGTTTCTTCCCACACTGCCTCGCGGCGGTGAAGGTCAGCTTGCCCCTGACCGCGTCAGGAACGCGCATTCCCACGTGTTCGGCACAGCCGCCGCACGAGGCCCAGGGAGGCTCCCATGTACATCTCTGAGGACTGCGTATCGGCCACAGGGGAGATGAATCTGTCCCTGAACATGGCGGAGCGCTGGCTTGGCGTCGCCAAAGCCGATTACCGTCTGTGCCGTGTGTTTGCCCAGCGGTTCTGCGCCCGTCTGCCCCGATCCCTGCGCAGCCAGCGGGTTGGCTGGGAGGCCTACGGCCATTTCCGCTTCGCCTTGCTCCTGCCGGATGCATCCAGCTTTGACTGCCTGGCCCAGAGCGACTGGTATCTTTACTACACAACCGGCGAAAGCTTGTTCCGGCGAACCCGTGCCCAGCGCGAACAGCTGGAAATGCTTGTGCTGGCCGAAAGCGCAGAAGATTGGGCAGAACTGCTCCGCCAGGCGCTTCAAGACCGGGTCTTTGATGTTCGTTACGAGATCGTCCCGAACTATTTGGATGCTTCCGGCGAAATAGGCCACACGGCTTCGGGCTTTGTGTTTGTCCTGGAAGCGTATGCTCCGCAAGCGACCGGCACGACGCCCCTGCGCATTGCGGGGGCAGGCGCGACACCCGAACAGGCCGCCCGTGAAGCTTGTCTGCGGTGGCTCCAGGCGCAGGGTGCCGAGACGCCGACAGGTGCGGCGGGAGGGTCTTGTGTCGCTCGCTGACCACCTCTTAGGCAGGCCGCTGGCCTCCCACGAAGAAGAAGGACAAAAGGTCGGGCCGCTCGCAGGCGTCCCTATGCTTGGGCTGGATGCCCTTTCGTCGGCGGCCTACGGCCCCGAAGCGACCTTGACCTTGCTGCTGCCGCTGGGCGTGCTCGGCCTGGCCTACGTCGGCCCGATCACGCTGCTGATCCTGGCGCTGCTGACCATCCTCTACTTTTCCTACCGACAGACGATTGTGGCGTACCCCACTGGCGGCGGCTCGTACACGGTCGCCAAAGAAAACCTGGGGACACGCGCCGGCCTGTTGGCGGCCGCCTCGTTGCTGCTCGACTACGTGCTCAATGTCGCCGTAGGCATCGCCGCCGGCGTGGGCGCGTTGGTTTCGGCCCTGCCCGCTCTGCACGGCCATGTTCTGGCCCTGTGCCTGGTAATCCTGGGCATTGTCGCGCTTTTAAACCTGCGGGGTGTTCGCGAAGCGGGCGTCGCATTTATCCTGCCCACCTATGCGTTTGTCGGGTGCCTGAGCCTCACCCTGGTGATTGGCCTGGTGCGCGTGATCCTGAGCCACGGCCACCCCCATGCGGTCGAGACGCCTCCTGTCCTGCCTGCCGTGACGGCGGGCGCGACGCTGTGGCTGCTGCTGCGCTCGTTTTCCAGCGGCTGCACGGCCATGACGGGCGTTGAGGCGATCTCCAACGGCATCAGCGCCTTCGCCAGGCCCGCTGTCCGCAATGCCCAGCGGACATTGACACTGATCGTTCTCATCCTGGGCGTGTTGCTGGCGGGCATCGTCTTTCTGTGCCGCGCCTATGGCATCGAGGCGACAGACCCAAGCGGCGCGCACTACCAAAGCATCCTGTCCCTGCTGGTCGCCGCCGTGGCGGGCCGGGGCGTGTTTTATTACGTGACATTGGCGAGCGTCCTGGCCGTGCTGTGCTTGTCGGCAAACACTTCATTCGCGGGCTTTCCGCGCTTGTGCCGCCTGATTGCCCAGGACGACTTTCTTCCCCATGCCTTTGAGAACCGCAACCGGCGTCTGGTTTACTCACTAGGCATCGGCATCCTGACCGTGCTCGCCGCCCTGCTGCTGATTGCTTTTGGGGGCATCACAGATCGTCTCATTCCCTTGTTCGCCATCGGCGCGTTCGGCGCGTTCACTTTGTCCCAGGCGGGCATGGTCATGCACTGGCGCACCCACCCCGGCGAAACGCCTGAAGAAAAGGCGCGGGCGCGCACCTCCATGCTGATCAACGGCTTGGGAATGGTCGCCACCGCTGTTGCACTCGCCGTCGTGCTGGCAACCAAGTTTGCCGAGGGAGCCTGGATCACTCTTCTGATGATCCCCTGCCTGCTCGTGCTGTTTGAGCGGGTGCACCGGCACTATGCCCATGTCACCGAAGAAACCCGCGCTTCCGGCGCGCTTGACACACGCCGCCGCGCCCCGCCGGTCATCACTGTTCCCATCAAGGACTGGAACACCATTACGGAGCGCGCTCTGCGCTTCGCGCTGGACCTGTCGCCCGATGTGATCGCGCTCCACATCAGCACGGACGAGCAGGAAGCGGCAGCCCTGCGCGCCCAATGGAAGGATTGTGTGACGCGGCCCCTTCGTGCGGCAGGCTTGCCGGAGCCGCACCTGATTATCCTGGCATCCCCCTTTCGGCGATTGTTCACGCCGTTTCTGGACTACGTCCACGAGCTTAAGAACTCGTTCCCGGAGCGCATGGTCGCCGTGATCATCCCCGAACTGATTGAGGCGCGCTGGTACCAGTACCTGCTCCACAACCAGCGGGCGACGGGCCTGAAAGCCGCCCTGCTTCTGCGCGGCGACAGCCGGGTCGTCGTCATCAATGTCCCGTGGTATCTGAGCGATGGCGGCGGGGCGCGGCCCTGACCGGCGCGAAAGAATCTGTGATGCTGTTCAACAAGATGGCGCTGGCGCTCTGCCTGTTTCTGCTGTTCGGCGCGCTGCTGGCTGCCTTCACGGCGGCCCGGCGTGGGGATAAACGGCGGGTGCGCGTGCTCCACTTCTTCCGGCTCGGCTTGGGCCTTTCGGCCTTTTCTTATCTCTTTCGGCTCATGGGAGGGCCGCCGTCGGGTTCCCTCGGCATCCTGAGCTTTTTGTGCTGCTTCGGGGGCACGATGCTGATCTGGGTCGGCTGGCTGGAACACAGTCAACTCCTGCGGGAGCGCGCCCGCCCCTCCCCGCCGCACGAGGAACAAGACAATGGGCCTGCCCTCGCCTCCTTGTTCCCCGGCGACCCGGCGCTGCCGGACTTGAATATGCAGGCGCGGAGGACGCTGCTGCACGCCTGGGAAGAAACTCAGCGTCGGCGTCAGCGCTGCGTGGATACCGACCACCTGCTTTTGGGGCTGCTGCGCGAGCCGGGCAGCGCGGGCGCGCATATCATGCGCCGGCTGAACGTCAAACCCCAAAACATCCGCCTGGCCCTGGGGCAGCCGCCTGAAACAAATCAATGTCCGTCTCCGGTACGCCCGCTTGCGGCTTCTCCCGTCATGGATGAGCCGCTGCCGCTGACGGATCGCGCCCGCCAGGCGCTTTTGCTGGCAGCCCAGGAGGCGCACCGGTTCGACCGTGCTTCCGTCGGCACCGACCACCTGCTGCTCGGCCTTGTGCTGATGGGAACCGGGGCGGCCGCCGCTGCTTTGTTCCGGGAAGGGCTGACTGTGGAAGAAGTCCGGGGGGAAGTCTTGAAGAGCCGCAAGCATGGATAAAGCATCGCAGGGCCTTCTGCCAGGGCTGCGCCGCCTGCCTCTGTACTTTGTCCAGTTCCGCTACAACCTGCGGGGCGGTTTTCTGGTGCGCCCCCTGCTGATCGCGCTCACGCTCGGCGCGGCGGGGGCGCTGCTGTCGGCGGCGGAAGAAGCCGTGCCCGCGCTCAGCGCATGGGTGCCTGCTGCCCTCTTTCCCTCGCACCACGATCCGCAGATCGCGCAGGTTATCCTGGGCTGCGTCGCCGCCTCCATGATGACCGTGGTTTCCATTGTTTTTGCCATCCTGCTGATGACGCTGACACTGGCCTCAATGCAGTTCTCGCCGCGCATCATCGTCAGCTTCTCGCAGGACAGGGTGACGCAGCAAACGCTGGGCATCTTCCTGGGCACCTTCACCTACTGCCTTGCCGCCCTGCCCGCCGCCCGCTCCGTGCCGCATCCCGTCGAGCCGGTCCTGACCGTGCTGGGGGCGATGCTGCTGGCTTTGGCGTGCGTTGGGTGGCTGCTCTTCTTTATCCACCACATCACGCAAGCCATCAGCGTCAACCACATCGTAGATCGGATCGCGCAAGAAACCGAGGCCGTGATCGACCAGACAATGCCCCAGCCCCTGCGGGAAAACCGGCTGCCCACCCCGCCCCTGCCTGCTGCGAGCGGACGGGAAGCGCCTGTCCTTAGCCCCGCCTCAGGGTACGTCCGATTTATCGACAGCCGGCAGCTTGTTGCGCTGGCGAAATCTTACGGCGTCACGATCCACGTGGTGCGCCGTGTCGGTCACTTTGTCCCCGAGGGGGTGCCGCTCCTGACAGTCACGCGGGGCGACAAACTGACGCCCGCTCGGATTTACGACCTGCATGCCGCATTTGACCTCGGCCCGACACGCACTTTGCAGCAGGACGTTGAGTTCGGCATCCTTCAGATCGTAGACATCGCGCTCAAAGCGATCTCGCCCGCCGTCAACGACCCCAGCACGGGCATCACCTGCGTGGACCAGCTCAGCCGCATCCTGATCCGCTTCGCGTCGCGCGAGCCGCCCGAAGACCTGCTTTATGACCCGCCGGGCATTGTGCGCGTTTCCATTCCGTGGCTCGGCTTTGAGCGCCTGGTAGACTCGGCCTTTGAGCAAATCCGTTTGTATGCAAAGTCCGATGTTGCCGTCAGCCTGCGCATGCTTCGCGCGCTGGGCGACATCGCGGCCACTGTTTCCGACCCTGAGTTCCACCGGGTTTTGGTGGAGCGGGGCCAGCGAATTATCGCAGGCTGTTCGGAGATGCTGGGCAGCGATGAACTCAGCGAGATGCGCGTCCGCGTGGCCGCCCTTGAACGGCATGTCGCCATTCCAGAAGAATAAATCCCACTCCTGAAGGCTGGATGACCCAGCCTGTTTTCTGCCGCCCCCTGCTGCTTTTCCGCTATCTTAGGGACGACCTGCGGGTTTGCCTAACGGCTTTGAAAGGAAGCCTCTCCATCCTGGGGGACGTCCCCCTATGCGTTGCCTTGCAGCGGGCGGCGGTAGCGCTTTCCAGCCCAGGTGCTGGGCAATCGATCCTCATAAGCGGCGCGCGTTTCGCGCATCTCCGCCGTTGTCGCCTCCCCATGAGACAGCCGGTCCAGAAAGCCGACCACTTCCGCCAGGCTGCCTTCAAGCACATTGGCGGCGGCAGGACGGCTTGGGGTGGGGGTCTTCGCCCCCGCCGAAAGGTTGTAATGGAACGAGTGGATCAGCCGGTCAATGGCAAAAAGTTTCTCGCGGGCCGTGTGCGCCTGATCAAACCGCGCCAGAAACGTCCGAAACGCCTCCAGCCCGCCTGCCCCGTAAAGCTGCTGGCCTTGATAAGTCTGCCGGTATCGCCCCCACGTGGCGTGCCAGCCGCAGCCGATGCAGCACAGCCGCTCGGCCAGGCTGGGTGCGCTGTTGCCTTTTTCCACGCGTGAAATACTTTCACTGCACCGCGGGCAGGCCACACGCCCCTGGGCCGCCTCGGTCACCGCAAGGATGCTGCGGCAGCGCAAATAGAGGGCGCAACCCACGTCATCAATCAATTCCTCATCCATGATGCCGCGCGCGTCCGTTTCGTACAAACGCCGCACCTTGTCCTGGCGCACCGGGCGCGCCCAGCGCACCCATGCAATCCCGTCTTTGCCGTCGTTGTCGTCCAATGCCCAAGCGCTCATAGTCTCCCCTTCCGCAAGTGACCCCATTGATACCTGCTATCCCCCAAGAAAGCAACGCGCGTTTGGCGCAAATGCGCGGCCTGAACGCAATCTTTATGCTTTTGTTATTGCCGCAGCCTTGTTCTCTATATTTCCTTTAGCTTGTACACTTGCTGCTCCCGGACGCCTTCTTTTCGCCCCCGGCTTTCCACGGCATTGCTTACACGTTCCCACGGCTGATTCAGGGCGTACCAACGACGGAACAGTTTCTTCCGTCGTCGGTATGCCGGGGAAACAAGAGGGGAAAGCCTCTGCGAGTCCGGGGCAATACCGGGGCAGCGAAGCCTGTCGCACCCCGCCTCCGTGAATCTTTATACAATCTACACACAGGCAAGTGGTGCCCTTTACGGCGTCTTTACGCTGGGTCGGATATAACTACAGTACAAGAAAAACGCGGCGTGGGTGAAGGATCAAAATGGTGACGCGTGACTGTCATGTGAGTGATGCCGAGGCGATAGCGCCGCTGAGCCGCTGCCTGCGCCGTGCCTTGGGCCTGACCTTTGGGGACAGCCAAACCGCTCTGCATGGGGGTGTTCTGTCGGTGCGGCTGACGCATGCGCTGACACCGATGGCCCGATTGATTGCCCACAAGGAAGCGGGAGCGGAGATCGTGGAGGGCGCTTACGAGGCGCTGCTTGCGGACTGCTGCGCGCAGATCAGCCGCCTGGCGTCGCAGGTCGCGGGGCTTCCTGTTCGGCGCATTCGGATTGCCGTGGATGCGCCTGCCGAGGCGGTTATCATTGAGTTTGTTCTGCACTGTGATTGAGTTTGTTCTGCACTGTGAAGGAGGCGCACATGCCTGATCTCTGGTTTCTGCTGGCGATTGTCGGCTTTTTCGTCATCGCCATCGGCTACACGTATGGCTGCGATAAATTGTAAGGGGGTTCCGATGCTTTTTGAGTACTTGCTGGCGGGACTCTCCACGGTCGGCCTGACCATCTATCTGCTTTATGCCTTGATCCGGCCTGAGCGCTTTTAAGGAGCACCTTTCCATGACTTCCATTGGCTGGTTTCAAATCGCGCTCTTCTTTGTGCTGATCCTGGCTCTCACCAAGCCGTTCGGCACGTTTATGTTCCATGTCTTCAGCGGCAAACGGACCTGGCTGACGCCGATTGTCGGCCCCGTGGAGCGCTTGATCTACAAGGTCGGCGGGGTGCGCGCGGACGAGGAAATGCCGTGGACGACGTACACAGCGGCGATGCTGCTGTTTAGTGTCGTGACATTGCTGGTCACGTATGCCATCCTGCGGTGGCAGGCATTTCTGCCGCTCAACCCCATGCATTTCGGCGATGCCAAAAACGCGCCGTCGTATGGCACGGCCATGACGCCGGATTTGGCGTTCAGCACGGCGGCGTCGTTTACGACCAACACCAACTGGCAGGCGTATTCGGGCGAGAACACGATGTCGTACTTCTCGCAGATGGTCGCCCTGGCTTCGCACAACTTCTTCAGCGCCGCCACGGGCATCGCCATCGCTATCGCCCTGGTGCGCGGGCTGGCCCGGCGGACAGGCGAAAGCATCGGCAACTTCTGGGTGGACCTGACCCGTGCGACCCTGTATATTTTGATGCCGCTGTGCATTGTTTATGCGCTGTTTCTGTGCCAGCAGGGGGTCGTGCAGAACTTCCATGCGTACCAGACCGTGACCACGGTTGAAGGCGGCACGCAGACCATTCCCGGCGGCCCGTATGCTTCGCAGGAAGCGATCAAGATGCTGGGCACGAACGGCGGCGGGCCGCTCAATGCGAACTCCGCCCACCCGTTTGAGAACCCATCGGCGCTGAGCGACCTGGTGCAGGTGCTGTCCATCTTTTTGATTGGGGCGGCGATTGTGTACACGTTCGGCTTGTACGTGGAAAACACAAAGCAGGGCTGGGCGATCTGGGGGGCGATGGCCGCCCTGTTCCTGGTCGGAGCCAGTGTCGCCTATATTCAGGAAGCCAAAGGCAACCCGCTGATCGCCGCGCAGGGGGTGGAAACGCGCGCGTCCGTGCTGGGCGACAGCGGCGGCAACATGGAGGGCAAAGAAACGCGGTTCGGCATCGCCCGCTCGGCCCTGTTCGCGACGGTGACTACGGATGCGTCGTGCGGCGCGGTCAACTCCATGCACGATTCGTACACGCCGCTGGGCGGATTGGTGCCGATGGCGAATATTATGACCGGCGAGGTCATCTTCGGAGGCGTCGGCGCAGGTTTGTACGGGATGCTGATGTACGCTATCCTCGCGGTCTTTATCGCGGGCCTGATGGTCGGGCGCACCCCGGAGTATCTGGGCAAGAAAGTGGAGGCGTATGAGGTCAAGATGGCGATGCTCGCCACCCTGGTGCTGGCCGCCGACGTGCTCGGCTTTACGGCCCTTGCCAGTGTCACCCATGTGCCGCATCCCGCTGTTTACTGGAACAAGGTCGGCAGCAGTGTCAACGCATTAGCGTCTGCCAATACCAACAACAGCGGGCCGCATGGGTTCTCGGAGATACTTTATGCCTACGATTCGACGACGGGCAACAACGGCAGCGCGTTTGCGGGCATTTCGGTCAACACGCCCTACTGGAACCTGACCCAGGGCATTTCCATGCTGGTCGGACGCTTTTTGATGATTATCCCGCTGCTCGCCATCGCGGGCAGCATGGTCAAGAAGAAACGCGTTCCTGTTGGGCCGGGCACGTTCCCCACCGACACGCCCCTCTTTGCGGGCCTGCTGGTCGGGGTGATTATCATTGTCGGCGCGCTGACCTACTTCCCCGGCGTCGCCCTGGGGCCGGTCGTCGAGCACTTCCTGATGCACTCAGGAAAGACGTTCTAAGAGAGATTACTTAACAATGGCAACCACACTCAACAACCAAACCGCAGGGGCTGCGCCTGACGCCAGCACAACCGGGTCACCCACGCCGGGCGGCAGGCGGGCGCGGCCCCTCTTTGACCCGCCCATCGTGCGGCGTGCGCTGCGCGATGCGTTTGTGAAGCTTGACCCCCGCGCCGAAGCCAAAAACCCGGTCATGTTCGTGGTCTGGGTCGGCAGCCTGCTGACGACATTGATCTTTCTGCGCGACCTGTCGGCCCATGTCGGCGGCTGGGAGCGGGCATTTGTCGGACAGGTCGCCCTGTGGCTCTGGTTCACCGTCCTGTTCGCTAACTTCGCCGAAGCCATCGCCGAAGGACGCGGCAAGGCGCAGGCCGACGAGCTGCGCAAAACCCGCTCCACGACCATGGCGAAGCGCATAGGCAAGAACGGCCAAACGGAAGAAGTGGCGGGGTCAAGCCTGCGCAAAGGCGACATAGTGCTGTGCGAGATCAACGACGTCATCCCCAGCGACGGCACCATCATTGAAGGCATCGCCAGCGTGGACGAATCGGCCATCACAGGCGAGTCGGCCCCGGTGATCCGCGAAGCAGGCGGCGACCGCTCCGCCGTCACCGGTGGCACCAAAGTCATCAGCGATCAGATCAAGATCGAGATTACCGCCAACCCCGGCGAGACCTTTATTGACCGCATGATCGGGCTGGTGGAAGGGGCCTCGCGCCAGAAGACACCCAACGAGATTGCGCTGAACATCCTCATCGCCGGGCTGACGCTGATCTTTCTCTTTGCGACTGTGACCTTGCTGCCGTTCGCGCAGTACAATGTCGGGCAGGCCCTGTCGGCGGGCAGCCAGGGCGTTGCGCCCAGCATCACTGTTTTGATCGCCCTGCTGGTGTGCCTGATCCCGACCACTATCGGCGGCCTGCTGTCTGCTATCGGCATCGCGGGCATGGACCGCGTGATGCAGTACAACGTTCTCGCCATGTCGGGCAAGGCCGTAGAAGCGGCAGGCGACGTAGACGTGCTGCTGCTGGACAAGACCGGCACCATCACATTAGGCAACCGGCAGGCCGCGGAGTTTATCCCGCTGCCGGGCGTGGATGTAAACGAGCTAGCCGATGCCGCCCAATTGTCTTCGCTGGCCGACGAGACCCCCGAAGGCCGCTCCATTGTCGTGCTCGCCAAAGAAAAGTACGGCCTGAGAGGGCGTGAGCTGTCCGAGAAGGACGCCGAGTTCATTCCGTTCACCGCCCAAACACGGATGTCGGGCGTCAACATGAACGGTCAGCGTGTCCGCAAAGGCGCTGTCCAGGCGGTCATTGATTATGTCAAGGGCAGCGGCGGCACGGTTCCCGCCCAGCTTCAGGAGATCGCCGATACCGTTTCCAACCAGGGCGGCACCCCGCTGGCCGTGGTTCTCAACGACAGGCCATTGGGGATTATCTACCTCAAAGACATTGTCAAGGGCGGCATGCGCGAGCGCTTCGACCACCTGCGGGCGATGGGCATCAAGACCGTGATGATTACGGGTGACAACCCGCTGACCGCCGCCGCCATCGCGCAGGAAGCGGGCGTGGACGACTTTCTTGCCCAGGCCAAGCCCGAAGACAAGATGGCGCTCATCAAGAAAGAACAGGCGGAAGGACGGCTGGTCGCAATGACCGGCGACGGCACCAACGACGCGCCCGCTCTCGCGCAGGCCGATGTCGGCGTGGCGATGAACTCCGGCACCCAGGCCGCCAAAGAAGCAGGGAACATGGTGGACCTAGACAGCAACCCCACCAAGCTGATTGAGGTCGTGGAGATCGGCAAACAACTGCTGATGACGCGCGGCGCGCTGACCACATTCTCCATCGCCAACGACGTGGCGAAGTATTTCGCCATCATCCCGGCCATGTTCTCGACGCTGTATGTGCTGACCGGCCAGGCGCATGGGCCGCTGTGGGCCTTAAACATTATGAAGCTGCACTCGCCGTACTCGGCGGTGCTGTCGGCAGTAATTTTCAATGCGCTGATCATTATTGCGCTGATTCCCGTCGCCCTGCGGGGTGTCCCGTATCGCCCAATGGGGGCTGCCCAGCTCTTGCGCCGCAACCTGGCGTTTTGGGGGCTGGGTGGCATTGTCCTGCCCTTCCCATTCATCTGGCTGCTGGATCAGCTTGTCGTGCTGCTGCACTGCGCTCCGGCACATTAGGAGTTCAACATACTATGGCAAAACAACTGCTCATCTCTCTCCGCATCACTGTTGTCCTATTGCTGCTTGTCAGCGGCATCTACCCACTCGTCGTGTGGGGATTGTCCCAGGTCGCGTTTAAGCATCAGGCGAACGGCAGCCTGATTGCCGACGCGAGCGGCAAAGTCGTCGGTTCGGCGCTGCTGGCGCAGGGGTTCACCCGGCCCGAGTATTTCCACCCGCGCCCTTCCGCCGCCGGCAGCGGCTACGACCCCACGGCCAGTTCGGGCACCAACCTGGGGCCGACCAGCGACAAGCTCATCAACGGCATCCACAAGAAACTGCCCGGCGGCAAAGACGATCCGGGCAACTTTGATGGGGTCAAAGACCTGGCAGCGGCCTATCGGGCGGAGAACGGCCTGCCCGCTGGGACACTGGTGCCCGTAGATGCCGTGACCCGCTCGGCATCGGGTCTGGATCCGCAGATCAGCCCGGCCAACGCCGCCTTGCAGACCCCGCGTATCGCCAAAGCGCGCGGCATGTCCGAAGCCGATGTGAACCACCTGGTCGCCCAAAACACGCAGGGCCGCTCGCTGGGCTTCCTGGGGGAACCAGGCGTCAATGTACTCACGCTGAATCTGGCGCTTGATAAAGCGTCGCCCGTCAAAGCCACGCCAGCGAAACCATAGTCACGCATCCCAAGGCATCGTATATTAAGAGAGATCACGAATCAAAGAGGATATGCTCATGTTGAAGTTCTGGCAGACGACTGGCCTGGCGCTGGCCGGCCTCGCTTTGACGACCCTGGCAGCGGCGGCGCAGGACGCCGCTGCTCCGACGCCCCCGGCCACGACAGGCGCGGGGCCAGGCCCGGCCACTCAGCCGCCGCCCGCTCCCGGCACCGCCCAGCCCGCCCCCACTCAGGCACCCGCCCCGCCAGCCCCTGCCGCCCCGCCGACCAACTACAAAATTCAGTACAACGGCCTGATTGACGGCTACGTCCAGTATTCGCTCCAGAATCCACACGGCACCCAGCTCGACAACAGTGCAGCCAGCGGCGCGTACAATGCTCGTATCAAGACACCGACCCTGCAGCTGGCTGAGATCAACATCTTCAACACGCCCCGGCCCGGCGGGTTCGCTTTCAAGACCACCTTGATCGCAGGCGACACGGCAGACCAGAACCACGCAAACTATAATTTCGTCACGGGCGGCACGGTCGGTAGTACAAGCGAGGCGCAGTTCAAGAACATCCAGCAGCTTTACGGCACCTACGCATTCGCGGGGGCCGGAGGCGGCATCGATGTGGGCAAGTTCTACACGCCCTTCGGCTACGAGGTGACGGAAGCGAACGCCGACTACAACTACACACGCTCGCTGCCCTACAACTTGACTCCGTTCTACCACGCCGGTATCCGTGCCTATACGCCCAGCTTCAAGGGGCTGGTTGTCACGGGCTACGTCGTCAACAACATCTTCAATACGGCCACTGAGGGTCTTCATCATCAGGGCAACTATGGCGGGATCGGTCAGCTCAACTTCACCGATCCAAAGGGCAGGTTCACCGCCATTGGCACCCTGGGCTTCGGCAAAGACCTCTTGGGCGGGGCAAAAACCAAGATTACCATCAACGACGACGACGTTACATACAACCTCAACCCCAGCCAGCTGATTGGCCTGGACTACACATACGTCCAGCAGAAACCCGACGGCGGCCTGCCCAAGACAACGCAGAACGGCTACGCGTTCTACTACCGCCAGCAGCTGACGCCTAAAACAGCATTTGCAGGCCGCTTTTCCGGCTTCAACTCCAAAACGGACGGCATCCCTGCCCTGGGTGAGACTGCTTCTACACCGCCCTCGTCCCTAAAGCCCAATGAGTTTACGCTCACGTATGAGTACAAGCCGCAGGCTTCGCTCACCACGCGCCTGGAGTACCGGCACGACAGCAGCAACCAGCAGTCGTATTTGGGCAAGAACGACAGTGCATTGGGCGGCCCGTCCAAAAAGAACGAAGACTTGCTGATCCTCGCTGGCTTGTTCACATTCTAAGTCACCGCACCAGTCAGACAATCTGAGAAACTACCGCCCTGCTGATGGCAACTACAGGGCAGCCCGGCGGATGACCATTGCCGATGACGCCTGACCTGGCAATGAACACAGCGCTCAGCTTCACCACCACGACCACCTGGCAGGCTTATGGCGGCGAGTCGACCATGTCGTACTTTACGCAGATCGTCGGGCTGGCTGGGCAAAACTTCCTGGCTGGCGCGGCGGGACTGGCTGTCGGGATCGCCTTCATCAGAGGGCTGGCATGCGTCCGCCAAACCGGACTTGGTAATTTCTGGGTGGACGTCACGCGGGCGACGCTGTGGGTGCTCCTGCCTTGCTGGCGCTAGGGCCGGTGGTCGAGCACCTGATGCTTCCCCATTAATAAAGAACCCTGTGCCAATAATAAAGAACCCGGTGCCAAACGCGCTTGGTGCCGAGAAAGGACTTCTTCCGTACAGTCTCTAAATACCCGCCATGCCACCTGAAAACCCGCCCCCGAAACGACCGACGCCCGAAGAACTGCTCGCCCGTGTCCAAAAACAGCAGCGGCAAGAGGGCCGAGGCCGCCTCAAGCTGTTTCTAGGATTTGCGGCGGGTGTCGGCAAGACCTACGAGATGCTCCAAGAAGCGAACCGGCGATGTGCTGAGCGCGGGCAGGACGTTGTGGTTGGCTATGTGGAGACCCACAAGCGCCGAGACACGGAAGCGCAGGTCGGAGACCTAGAAATCGTTCCCCGCCTCTCCGTGGAGTATAAAGGGGCGACTTTTACCGAAATGGACACAGAGGCCGTCATCGCGCGCCGGCCAAAGTGGGTTGTGGTGGACGAGCTGGCCCACACCAACATCCCCGGCAGCGCTCACGAGAAGCGTTACGAGGACGTTCTGCAAATCCTCGCGGCGGGGATCAACGTGCTGTCGGCCATGAACGTGCAGCACCTGGAAAGCCTCAACGACACCGTCATGCAGATCACCGGTGTCAAAGTGCGCGAGACTGTCCCCGATTGGATACTCGGCCAGGCGGATGAGATCGTCAGCATTGATATTTCGCCCCGTGCCCTTATCAACCGCTTGGAGCGCGGCGACGTTTATCCCCAGGAAAAGGTGCCCCAGGCGCTGGCGAACTTCTTCACTGAGGGCAACTTGTCCGCCCTGCGCGAAATTGCCCTGCGCGAAGTCGCCGGAGAAGTAGACCGCTCCGTTCAGGTCTACCGCGAAGAGCACGATGTGACGGAGCCGTGGCAGACACGGGAGCGGGTGATGGTCTGTATCTCGCCCGATAAACCCTCCGACCGCCTGCTCCGGCGTGGGTGGCGTATTTCCCGTCGCCTGCGTGCGGACTTGGTGGCTGTTTATGTGCCAAGTGTTAAGACGACGCTGGAACAGCAGCAAATTCTGGAGGCCGATTTCGCCCTTGCCCAGCGATTGGACATCAAAATCGAGCGGACGCAAGGCCAGGACATCGCCCATGCCTTAGCCGACTATGCCCGAAAACACCAGGTGACCCAGATCGTCGTTGGGCACTCCGCCCGCACACCCTGGCAGGAGCTTTTTCAGGGGTCAATCATCAACCAGCTTATTCGGCTGGCGCGCGGAATAGATGTGCTGGTAATTGCCAACCGTGAGTGACTGAAACAGGAAGTGTCCATTTCGGCTCGGTTTTGCCTCGCTGTCGGCTTTGCCTGCCTGTTCCAGCGGCATTGCCCCGGCATATCCACAGCGTTGCGACGACGGAACGTTTTCTTCCGTCGTCGGTACGCCGTAGGAATGGGGGGGAAGCGCCGCTGCAATGCCGGGGAAACGCTTATGCAGCACTTTTGGAAGCGGCCTCAATCCAGCGGACACCGGCAATGCCAAGCCGAGTGAAATTGGACGCTCCCGATTTTGATGCCCTGATCCTTCACCTACGCTTGGAGCGTATCCACGCAGCCGTAAACGCGTCCTCAGTTGTAACAATGCAGTCCGGGGCGGCTTCCAAAAGGGCTGCTTTGCATCTCTATCCCTGCCCCAAATCACCCTGTCCCTGCCCCGCAAACCACACATCCACGTTCTCAGGGCGCAGCAACACTTCACGGGGCTTGATGCCGTCCTGCGCGCCCACAATCCCTTGCGCTTCCATAAACTCCACCAGGCGCGCCGACCGGGTGTACCCAATCTTGAACTTACGCTGGATGCTGGACGTGGAACACTGCCCCTGCATCACCAGCCAGCGCACGGCAGGCTCAAACAGCTCGTCGCTGCTGCCGTCGTCGTCGCCGCCCGCGTTGCCCATCGTGCCATCGCCTGCTTCCGAGGGGATCATGGTGTAGTGGACTTCTTCCTGCTCCTTGAGATAGGTGACCAGGCCCTCGGTTTCGCGCTCCCCGATATAACAGCCCTGCACGCGGATCGGCTTGGCCGCGTCAATCGGCATAAACAGCATGTCGCCGCGCCCGATCAATCTGTCCGCGCCGGGCATGTCGATAATCGTCCGGCTGTCCACCTGCGTGGCGACAGCGAACGCAATGCGGCTGGAAATGTTGGCTTTGATGGTGCCGGTGATCACGTCTACACTGGGCCGCTGCGTGGCAATCACCAGGTGAATGCCTGTCGCGCGGGCAAGCTGCGCCAGGCGGCAGATGCTGGTTTCCACCTCCGGCCCCTGCTGCATCATCAGGTCGGCCAGCTCGTCCACGACCAGCACGATAAACGGCAAGCGGTCGTCGGGCGCGACCCTTGAGTTATAACCCTCAATGTTGCGCGTACCCAGCCGGGCGAACGCGTCATAGCGGTCTTCCATCTCCTTGAGGCACGAGCGGAAGATGCCCGCCGCCTGCTTGACATTCTTAACCACCGGGGCCAATAGGTGCGGGATGCCGTCGTACAGCGACAATTCCACGCGCTTGGGATCAATCATCACAAACTTGACTTCGCGCGGCGTGGCCCGGTACAGAATGCTGCTGATAATGGTGTTCAGGCACACGCTCTTGCCCGAATTGGTGCTGCCGCCCACCAACAGGTGCGGCATGCGCGTTAAATCCGCATACTTGTACTCCCCCGATACGTCCTTGCCCAGCGCAAATGTCAGCTTGGACGGCGCGTTCATAAACTCATTGGTTTCCAGGCACTCGCGCAGGGAGACCATTTGCGTCACGTCGTTGGGCACTTCAATCCCAATAGCCGCCTTGCCCGGAATGGGGGCCTCCACGCGCACGTCAATTGCGGCCAGCGACATCGCTAGGTTGTCGGCCAGCGCGACAATCTTCTTGACTAAGATGCCCGGCTCCAATTGCACTTCGTAGCGCGTGACTGTCGGCCCCATCGCCACCTGAGCGACATTGGCCCCAATCTTGAAGTCGTTCAATGTCTGCATCAGCACGGCCTGCTTTTCCCGCGCCGCGCTTTCGTGATGGACAGGCGGCGGCGGGCTTTCCTTGAGCAGTTCAAACGGCGGCAGCACATACTCATGCTTGGTGCCGTCATCGCCCAAGAGCGCGGGTATAACTAATGGCCCGCTGGGCTTGGGGGGCATCGGCGCAGGCTGGATGATGAGCGGCAGGGCCTGCGGCACCGTCGGCATGTCTTGATTGGGCACGGAAGGGGGAGCGCTGCTTGCGGGCTGCGCCGGACCTTGTGCGTCACCCTCGGAGGCCCTCACCCGGCGCTGCGCGCCACCCTCTCCCGCAAGCGGGTGAGGGTAAGAACCAACTCTTTCTGACTCCCCCTCGCCCGCCTGCGGGAGAGGGGGCTGGGGGGTGAGGGCTTCCTTTCCCTGCACAGCACCTTCCCCGCCCCACGGGGGCGTCAAGCGCGGCGCAGTACGATTGGCAGCCCGTGCCTCCGCCCGTTCCCTAACAGCGGCGGCGTTCTGCCGGGCCGTCTCGCTTGCGGCCCGCGCCCCCTGCGAGACCGCTCTGGCCCCCTGCGTCACCGGCGCGGCAACCCGCTTTCCTCCCGCCACTGCGTGACCAACCAAGTGCAGCAAACGCATGTCGGTCGCCCAAAGCACCGCCCCCACAAACAGCGCCAGTAGGACAATCTGCCCCCCGACATCGCCCACGCCCGCGCGCAGCAGCGACGACACTACCCCGCCGACCCAGCCGCCACCCCGCGCATGCTCAAAAAACGGGTCTGCGCGGGGCGAATGCGCAAGCTGCGCCCAGGCAATAGTCGTCAAAAACAGCCCTGCGGCCCCGCCCGCAAAGTTCGCGCGCGTGTGCTGCTCCCGGCCCACGATCAGCATCACGCCCATCGCCCCCACCAGAAACGGCACCGCCCATGCCCCAATGCCGACAAATGCCCGCAGGCTGTGCGCAAGCGGGGTTCCCAGCAGCCCGGCATGACGCTCCAAAGCGAGGCTTGCCAGCAGCAGGCCCGCCAGTGCCAGCAGGGCGACTCCTCCCAGGTCGTGCGCGAAGCGCTCATTGCCGCGGGGCGGCCTCGCGGGACGAGACGCGCGTGCCCCCTGCGAAGGACGCGGCTGACGCGCGCTGGACTTCGCTGCCGGGGACTTGCTGTTGGACGTTTTCGGGGTCGGCTTGACCGCCATACACATGTTCTCCTTGCGTGTATTATAACAGAAAAGCGGGTGTTCCGATACAGGGCGAGACATAGTCCTGCGGCACGGTGAAAGCGAGAACCGTGCCGCGCAAAGCGCCAAACGCCAAAACGCCCCGCCTCCCACAAAGGAGGCGAGGCGCAAAGTCTGTTCCGGTGACCGGTTTGCCCGCTACTTGGGGCCGGTTGGGGTGGGCGGGCCGCCGGGCGAACCGGGAGCGCCCGGCGCACCGGAAGGGCCAGGGGTTCCTGAAGCGCCGGGGGTGCCTGACGCGCCGGGACCGCCGGAGGGACCAGGCGCACCGGAGGGGCCAGGCGCACCCGCCGGGCCAGGCGCACCGGGCGTGCTGCTGGGGGCGGCGGGAGTGACAACCGTGGTGTTCTGCGGCGGCGGATTGTTGTCCGCGCAGCCGGCAGCGGCGACCATGCCGGTGCCGAGCGCGAGGGACAGTGCGGCAAAGCGCGCGCGGGCCATCTTCTTGTTCAACAAAATGCTCATGGAATGTTCCTCCTACAAAGCGGCATCCGGCGATGCGCACTTTCAACGTTGCATTGCCGATGTATCCCCGCTTTGCCGCTCTGCTAAACCCCAAGCGGCACTATTTTCACCAAAACACGGCAAGTGCAAGTTAGCCTGAGAAACAAGGGCTTGAAGAAGCCGCGCCCAGCCGATAAACCCCGCTCCCATTCCTGTTTGGATCACTCTGATCGTTTGTCCCGCGTGTGCACCCCAGGGCCTGCTTCCGCGCTGCCCCGGCGTATCAACGGCTGATCCATGGCTGATTAACGGCTGATCAAGCGTGTACCGACGACGGAATAAATCTTTCCGTCGTCGGTACACCGTGGGAACGAGGGAGAAACGCCTTGACACCCCCTCAACAGCGCCGGTGGCTTGCGGTTCCAAAAAGAACATCGCCCGGAAGCCTTGACGCGGCGCAGGCGGGTAGAATAACGACAACATGTCCAACTTGCTGATTGCGCTCGCGGCGATGCTGTGGGGCGGAGATTTGCTGCTGAGGCCGCCTGCCCTGGCGATGGGGTGGTCGCCGGCCGGTTTGGTGCTGGCGGAGCATTTGCTGCTTGCGGCCATCTTTGCGTGGCCGCTGTGGGCGGGGCGGGCGGCCCTGCGAAGGCTGACGCGCGGGGAGTGGGGGCTGCTGCTGTTTGTGTCGTGGGGCGGCTCGGCGGCGGCAACGTGGCTGTATACGGTGTCGTTCACGCTGGGGCCTCCCTTGACCAGCTTGCTGCTGCAAAAGACCCAGCCGGTCTTTGCTCTGATATTGGCGGGGTGGGCGCTCAAAGAGCGCCGCGCGCCCGGCTTTTGGGTGTGGTGCGTGCTGGCATTGGCGGGGGCTTATGCGCTGGTCGGCGTCTCAGCGCTGCCTTCCCTGTCGGATGTGCGGTGGCTTCAGGCGGGGTGCGCATTGGGCGCGGCGCTGCTGTGGGGCGGGGCGACCGTGGCGGGGCGGGCGCTGACGCGGTCGCTGTCGGCCTGGACGCTGGCGGGCGCACGGTTTGCGCTGGCGGTTCCCGTTCTGGCGCTGCTGGCCTTTGCCGCAGCCAGGGGCGGAACGCACGAGGCATTGGGCGCGGGCGTGCCGGGCCATTGGGGCCTGCTCCTGGCGATTGTGCTGCTGCCCGACCTTTTAGGCATGGCCTTGTATTACCGGGGACTGCGGGACACCCCGGCATCGGTCGCGACACTGGCCGAATTGTGCTACCCGCTGACCGCCCTGATGATCGGGGTGACCGTGCAGCATGCGCATTTGAAGACAGAACAATGGCTGGGTCTGGCCCTGCTGGTGGGCAGCGTGCTGCGGCTTGCCTACCGGCCGGATGTGGCGGCGAGGCTGCCGAACGTGGACGCGCTGCCCGTGGCCGCGGCAGGGTAGGTTGGAGAAACAGCGTGCGCCGGGTGCAGGTGTCGGTATAATAGCGAAAACAAGCGCCGCGGCACCGCAGGAGGACAACAGACATGGCAGCGACCGAGTATAGTTTTGATATTGTTTCCAAAGCCGACCCGCAGGAGGTCAAAAACGCCATCGGGCAGGCCCAGCGCGAAATTGAAACCCGCTTTGATTTCCGGGGCAGCATGAGCGAGATCGAGCACGACGGCAAAAACACGCTGACACTGCGCTCGGACCACGAAGCGCGCATGGATGCTCTCAAAGACGTGCTCCAGTCCAAACTCATCAAGCGGGGCATTGATGTCAAGTTTCTGGACTACGGCAAACTGGAAGAAGCCACCAAAGGCACTGTCCGCCAAACAGTGACCATCAAATCCGGCCTGCCCACCGAAACCGCCAAGAAGGTAGTGAAACTCATCAAGGACAAGGGCCTGAAAGCCAATGCCCAAATCCAGGACGAGCAGGTGCGCGTGTCCGGCAAAAGCAAAGACGACCTTCAGGCCGTGCAGACGCTGCTGAAAGACGGCGACTTTGACGTGCCCCTGCAGTATGTCAACTACCGCTAGCGCTTGCCCGGCCCTGTTGTCGGCGCGGGAAGGGCGGAAAACAGCACAGTGAACCCCATCAAAGTGATCGGCGGCGTCTTGGTCTTGCTCGGCTTTGTGTTTCGGGCCATCAGCATCGCCTACTTCAACAGCAAGGGCAAAAGCCTGCCGGACAGCCCCGCCGCCCGGCGGCAGTTTGAGCGGAAAAAGCGCAACGCCCTGTGGATTGACGCCGCCTTTGTTGCTGCCGGGTTCTATGTTCTGCTGGGCCGCGGCTAAGGAAACCAAGTGACTACAGCAACGGAAGTTGAAATTGCGGTCGGTATTGCCGTGGCGGTCGCGGGCGGCGTGGCGGCCTGGCTGCGCCGCCCGCGTGACCGGTCGGTGGCGGCATGGGCCGGTCTCGCGCCCTTGGTCGGCGGGACGACGCGCGCCAATGTCCTGAGCGGCACATATGACGGATTGCCCATGCGGGCGCGCATTGTCGGCGACGGCAGCGAAGGCAACCCCTATGCTTATGAAGTGTCGTTCGCGCCCGGCCCGCAGGGACAAAATTGGTCGCTGGCGTTTACGGGCCAGAAGTTCTTGGGCACGGGAGACAAAACCTGGCGCATCAAGGGCAAAGACGAGCTTTTGGCACAGCGATTGACCGAGGCCGGGGCGGCTGCCGCGATGCAAAACTGGCCGAGCACCCCGGAAATCACGTACAATGCCAAGTCCGGCAATTTGGAATACCGCGACCGCACCGAAAGCGAATTCGCCGTGCCCGCTCCCGACCGCTTTGAGGCGCAGCTGACGCTGCTGGCGCGTTTGGCGCAGCTGCAGCGCGAGATCAACCGGTAGGGACGCGCGCCATGTTTAGGGCATCCCGTTCCCCAGGCATAATGGCCCTGGAAAGAAGGAAATTGCCCTATGTCCGCACAAACCGCCCACACGTTTATTGATGCCCTGCGCGCTCTGGAAGACGGCAAAGATGCCGAGCCGCTGGCCGCGCTGTATGCCCCCGACAGCGCCCTCGGCAACGTGCATGCCCCCGACGGCTTTCATGGCCCGGACGGCGCGCGCCGGTTTTGGACCGAGTACCGGGGCACGTTTCAGACCCTGCACTCGGAGTTTCGCAATGTGATTGCCACCGACACGCGTGCCGCTTTGGAGTGGACGACGGCGGGGACGTCGTTTGACGGCAAGCCGTTTCAATACAGCGGCGTCACGATCCTGGAGACCGAAGGCGGGCAGGTCACGCGCTCCTGCGCCTATTTTGACCCGGCGGGATTGGGCCGGCAAATGGAGCCGACCGCGTAGCGGAGAAGTGCTGCCGCGAAACAAGCCCCGCATTCGCGGGGCTTGTTTCGCTTTGCACACTTTGTTACTTAACGTTAACCTGGAAGTGTTTGCCTGGCCTAGCAGACGGGAATAAGGTTGGTACGCTCAGGCAGTGTTCCTTAGAGGCACACGTGCTGGCAGCCTAGAGGAGTTTTCTTATGACACACCCCAACGACCCACTGCGTCCCGTCACGCGCCGGGATTTGCTCATGCACGCCGCTGTCGCCGGCCTGGGCATCGCCGCCGTCGGGCTGGCCGCGCCGTGCGCCGAAGCCAGCGGCAAGCCGCTGCTGAACCTGATCAACATTCCCGATAACAACCGCTTTCCAGGCATCCCCGGCCACAACGCCAACGAGCGGGTGCTGAATTATGCCCTGACATTGGAAACATTGGAAGCGGACTTGTATCGGCAAGCCCTTAATGTCGCGGCAGGCAAATCGCTGGACACGCCTCTGCCTGCCAACACTTCAGGCTACACCATGACCGTGGATGCGGGCGGCCTCTCCGCCGATGACGCTGTGGTGGGTTTCCGCTACCTGGCCGACTTTGCGCTCGTGGAAGCCGCCCACCGCGACTTTCTGCGGGCTGCCATCACCCGAATGGGCGGCCATCCCGTCGGCCCGAACCCTGGCGGCTACCATGCCGACTTCGGCCCCAACATGAAAACCATTTTGACGGTGATCCGCACCGTGGAAGAAACCGGCGTCCGTGCTTATTTGGGCGCGGCCAAGTTTATTGACGACTTGAAGATTACGCAGACGGCAGCCGCCATTTATTCCACGGAAGCGCGCCACTCGGCGGCGATCAACTACGTTCTGGGCATGGACATTGGGCCAAGCCGCATGCGCACCGACAGCGAAGCCGTGTACTATGAGGGCGGCAACAACAATTTTGAGCACTGGATGACCCCGGAGCAAGTGCTGACGGCAGTGAAGCCGTTTCTCGCCTAGGGCGGTAGAAAAGAGAAAGTTATGATGGAAACCAACAATCAGCAAAACGCCGCGCGCCGCGACTTTCTGCGCGGGGCATTGACGGCCACCGGCGGCGCAGCCTTGGTCGGCGCAGTTGCGGCGGCAGGCTTGGGGCCAATAGCGCCCGCCAGTGCCGCCGTATCGCCGCCCTTGTCCTACAAAAACATCCCAACCTTGAAACTGCTTAACCTGCCGGGACTGATGGCAGGCGAAGATGTCAAAGTGCTTAATTACGCCCTGACGCTGGAAGACCTGGAAGCCGACCTCTATCAGCAGTGCATCATGCGCCTGACAACGGGCGGTGTCAACGGTGTCGGCAAGTCTATTCCAGGTCTGGGCATCAGTGCCTTGCAGCCCGACGTGGCCTACGTGCTGGAGTTTGCGCCTGTGGAGACCAAGCATCGCGACTTTCTGCGCCAGTCACTGAACAGTCTTTTTTCGGGCCTCGCCACACGCTCGTTCCGCTACGACTTCGGCATTGAAACCAAAAGCCGCCCCGAAGTTCTGGATTTGCTGCTGACTGTGGAGCGGACGGGTTTGCAGGCTTACCTGGGCGCGGTGCCCAAACTCAAAACTAAGCTGTTTGTCACTGCCGCTGCTGCTATTCAAGGCACCGAAGCGCGGCACACAACTGCCCTGACCATTGTGCAAAACAGATTATTTAATGGGGCTTCGCCAAAGCCGGTCGCGCCCCTCGCGTCCGACAACAATGGCATTGATACGCCGCTGGACCCGGATGTGGTGCTTGCGCAAGTTTCTCCATTTATCGTCAAGTGACGGCCAAAAAGCCCGCAATGCCCTCAGTCGTTGCGGGCTTTTCGCTTTCCCTCTTTGTGTCTGCAACTGTAACCCTGTATTAATCTCAATGTGCTTGCAAATACAGAATTTTTTTGGTACACTGAAGAGCGTAATCTTCAGCGCCGATTGTGGCGCTCCCATTTCTCTCGTTAGGAGTAGAACTCATGACTGATGTTGACAAAATCCTGCAAAACCCCGTGACCCGGCGGGCGTTTTTGACGCGCATGGGTGCCGCCGGTCTGGGCGCCGCCGCCACAGGCCTTCTGCTGGCAGGCTGCGGGGGCAGCAGCACCAACAAAAATCCAGGCCCCGTGGGAAGCAGTTCCAACGTTCAATTTGCCGATCAAGCGCACTTCCCCGGCATTCCCGGCGCGACCGAGAACACGGTTGTTCTAAACTTTGCCCTGACCCTGGAAACGCTGGAAGCAGACTTGTATCGCCAGGCCATCAATGTCGCCGCCGGCAAGCCGCAGAACACTCCGGCGCCTGCCAATGACGACTATAGCGGCTACACACAGGCTGTCTCAAACGGTGCCCTAGATCCTAAGCTTGCTCCTGTGGGCTTCCTGTACCTGCAACAGTATGCAGGCGTCGAAGCCGCACATCGTGACTTCCTGCGCGGCGTACTTGGCTCTGCTGCCGTGCCTGCTAATGCAAATGGCTACAAGGCCAATTTCGGCACCGATCTTAAGAGTATTCTCACATTAATCAGCGTTGTGGAAGAGCAAGGTGTCCGTGCCTACCTGGGTGCTGCCGGGTTCCTGACAGATCTGCCGACCGTACAGGTCGCAAGCACCATCTATACCACGGAAGGGCGCCATTCGTCGGGCGTCAATTACGTTCTGCAAACCAATGCAGGTCTGCCGGGAACCGTCAACGACGGTACGCAGACTGGTCCGACGCCCGGCGCTGCCGGACATGCCGATCAGGACATAGCGGGTAAGGTGACCCCAAACTATCCGTCGCCCAATACATTTGAGTACTTCAACACTCCGGCGCAGGTCTTGCAGAACATTCAAGGCTTCTTCGCCTGACCTTCGCGTCTCTCGTTACCGAGAAAGGTTCCTTTCCATGACAGAAAATCACAGCAACGCCGCTCTTGCCGAGCGTGAAGCCGGGCAGGGCGGCGTGGGTAAAGCTCTTGCCGTCGCCGGAGCCGGCCTCGCCGCCGCTGCTCTGCTTTCGAGCCGCGCTGAAGCCCAAGCCGCCGCGCCCCAGCACCTTACTCTTTACTTCACGACCTCGCCCGGCACAGGGGCCATTCAAATCCCGGACACCGCCAAAAACGGCAGCGGTGCAAACATCAAAGTGCTGAACTTTGCGCTTGCCCTGGAAACATTGGAAGCGGAAACCTACCGCCAGGCCTATATTCGCCTGACCGGCAAAAGCTTTGATGGCTCCCCCACGCAGGATCAGTTCGGCAACACCATCAATGGCCTCGGCGTCTCACCCAATGATCCCGATGCGCAGTACCTGGCGACCTTCGGCAAAGTGGAACGGGAGCACCGCGACTTCCTCACTAGCGCCCTCGGCAACAACTGGGTCTTAGACGCGGGTGTCAAGATCGACGTCGGTATTAACAGCCTGGATCGTACTGGTGTGGATGAACTGATCTATGCAGAAGAACTGACTGGTGTTTCGGCTTACCTCGGCGCTATTCCCAGCTTCGGCGACAAGACTTACCTTTCTGTCGCTGCCGCCATCCTAGGCACGGAAGCGCGCCACACCGCCGCCGTCGCCGTTGTGCTCAACGGCATGATGGGACGTCAAGTGGTCGAAACGGCACCTATCACTCGCTTTAAAAGCATTGACGAGAACGGCGGCAAAGATACGCCACTGACCCCGGACCAGATCCTCAACCAGGGCGGCACTGTTCCCGCCGGGATCACAGTCGGCGGCACCGGACGCATCAACCCTGTCTCCGGGCCGAAAGGCTTTATCGTCAAGTAGCTTCTGTCTATTTTCCTCGTGCGCTGCTGTCCTTTGCGGAACGGCAGCGCATTTTTTGTGTCCTGCCAGCCTATGACCGGCCTTGATGAGCTTTCTTTATTGCGCGCCACGCTTCGCGCCTCCGATTATGGAGTGCTGCTGTCTGATGCCGCACGTCGGGATTTATTGTGCAACTTGCGGTTCTGTGAACTGTTCGCTATTCCCCAGGCTTCAAACACCGATGATGCGCTGCAAGATGTGCGTGCGCAGGTGCTGCCACGCGTCAAGTTTCCCGAAGAGTTCCTGCATGTCCTGGAGATGGTCTACGCCGACCCGCACCTCACGCGCGAGGATGAAGTGGAGCTGATTGCCCCGACTCCTCGGCTGCTCCGCCGCTACACCGCGCCTGTGCTGGATGCGGAAGGGGAGTTGATCGGACGGTTATGGACGTTTCTGGACATCACGCAAACCCGACATCTGGAAGACAAAGTGCGTGCGCAGTCTGCGCAGTTGCGCGTGCAGGCCCATCAGCTTGCCGCCGCGCTGAAGTCCGCCAATGGACGCCTGCACCAGGTGGAAAACACGCTGACACTGACCCAGCAGCAGCTGTTTGAGTCCGAGAAACTGTCTGCAGTCGGCCTGCTGGCCGCGTCGGTCGCGCACGACATACGCAATATCCTGACCCCCTTAACTATTGAAATGCAGCTGGCCGATCAGGATGACCGTGCCGAGCGCGCCGAGTCGCTGAACGCGATGCGGACACAGGTGGATCGTTTGTCCCTGATGACCCATCGCCTGCTCAGCCTGGCCCGCCCGCAGACTGCCGTCCCGGAACAAGTGGACATGGCGGCTCTGGCCCGGCATGTGGTCGAGCTGCTGTTGCCCCAAGCGAGGCTGGACGATGTGCATGTCCATTTGCGCACTGCCCGGCACCTGCCGTCGATCATGGGCGACGGAGCACAGCTGGAGCAAGTCCTGGTTAACCTTGTCTTGAACGGCGTGCAGGCGATGCAGTCACAGGGCGGAAACCTCAGCCTCAGCTTGTCTTTCTGCCCCACGACTGCCCAGGCGCCCGGTGTCTGTCTTCGTGTACGCGATACGGGGCCGGGCATTCCCATTGCCACGCGGCGGCGTATCTTTGATCCGTTCTTCACCACCAAGCCCGACGGCACCGGCCTGGGTTTGTTTTCCTGCCGGCGCATCGTGCAGGCGCATGGGGGAAGCCTGCGAATCCGCAGCGGCAAGGCCGGAACGCAGGCCATCGTCTGGCTGCCGTGTTTGCCCACTCCTGAGGGAGGAAAGGCCCAGGACAATGGCCGGTAAGATTTTGATTGTGGAAGATGACCGCGCGATTGCACAGTCTTTAACACGCCTGCTGGCGCGTGAAGGCTATTATATCGCCCACGAGCGCACGGCGGAAGAAGCCATCGCGCATCTGGAGCAAGACCCCGCGTATGACCTGGCCCTGCTGGATGTGATGCTGCCGGGCATGGACGGCTTCGCCTGCTGCCGCGCCCTGCGCGCGCAGGGGTGGCGCGTGCCCATCATTATGCTGACCGGGCGCAGTGCCGCCGCCTACCGCGTTTCCGGCCTGGATGCCGGGGCCGATGATTATGTCGCCAAGCCGTTTGACCCCGCCGAATTGCTCGCGCGCATCCGGGCGCAGCTGCGACGCTCTCTGGACTATAATGCCCCGCAGAGTTCTCATCAGGGCATCGCCCTGGGCCACGACCTGGTTCTGGATACCGCGAGCCGGGATGTGCTGCGCGCCGGAACCCCCATTCACCTGACCGAGCGTGAGTTTGAGCTGCTCGCCCTGCTGGCCCGGCAGCCCGGCGTCGCGCAGGAAAAAACATGGCTGTTCCAGCAAATCTGGGGCGGGGCCTCCGAGCTTGGCATGAAAGTATTGGCAGTCTATATGCGCCGCCTGCGCCGCAAAATCGAGCCGGACATGGACAACCCGCAGATTTTGCTGACCGTGCGCGGCTTTGGCTACAAACTGGCCGCTTTGGAATAAGCGGTATCGCCATTTTTCTCCTGTTCGGCATCCCTCGCCCCTTGACAACTCCCCGCCCGCGATTGTAAGATAAATCATGCCCGCCCCCGCCGTGTTGTCCCCATCGCTGCCCGCCCTATCCCTGCCTGTCTTTGAAGGCCCTTTGGACGTGCTGCTGCACTATGTCCGCGAGCACAAGATTGCCATTGAAGACATTCCTATTGTCCAGGTGACCGACTATTACCTTGCCTATCTGCGCGCCTTGGAAGCCATGAACCTTGCCGTTGCCGGTGAGTTTCTGGTGATGGCGGCGACCCTGCTGGAACTCAAAAGCCGCACCTTGCTGCCCAAGCCCCCGCGCGAGGACATCCCCGACGAAGACCAGGGCGAAGACCCGCGTGCGCAATTGGTGCAGCGCCTCTTGGACTACCAGCGCTACAAGACCTTTGTGGACACCCTCGCGGGGTGGGAAGACAGCCGACGCCAATTGTTCTTTCGCGGGGCGGCGGCTTACGGCGACTTGTACGAATTGCCGACCGCCTTTGGCGCGCTGAACTCGCAGTCGCTTCTCCACGCTCTCCATCGCCTGCTGGCCGAAGCGGGCGCGGGGGATGCCGATGTCACCAGCGTGCGCCGCCAGAAAGTCACCCTGCGGCTGGCGATGGCTTCTTTGTGGCGCACCGTGCAGGCGGCAGGCACGCAGGGGCTGACACTGGAAGACTGCTTTGAGCGCCCTCTGGTTCGCTTTGAGATCGTGATGACTTTTCTGGCCCTGCTGGAACTGCTCCGGCAGGGGCGCATCCAGGCCACCCAAGACCGAACGCTTTCCGAGATTTGGGTGTCCGCCCTCGCCCCGCCAACCCCTCTTGCTCCCGCGCCCGAACACCCGTTGTCCTCCCAAACGCATGCCTGACATTGCCCCCAAAACTTATACCGAGCTGGACTTGCCGCCGCTGCTGGAAGCCTATTTGTTTGTCGCCGTGGAGCCGATCACGCCCGGCGAAGTGGCCCGCAGCCTGCAATTAGACCCTGCCGCCGTGGAAGAAGCCCTGGAAGACATTGTCAATGCCTATGCCCGCCGCATCAATTCGGGCCTGCACGTCATTCGGATCGCGGGCGGCTACCAGATGGCGACCCGCCCCGCCCTGTCCGAAGGCATCGCGCGCCTCTTGTCCGCGCCCAACGCCCGTGCGCGCCTGTCCAAGCCCGCCCTAGAGACCCTGGCGATTATCGCCTATCAGCAGCCCGTCACGCAGGCCGAAATTGAAGCCGTGCGCGGGGTCAGCGCCGACGGCGTCCTGCGCACCCTGTCCGAGCGCAAGCTGATCTGCGAAACAGGCCGCAAAGAAGTCGCCGGGCGTCCTATTTTGTATGCGACCACGCCCGACTTCCTGCACACCTTCGGCCTGGACACTTTAGAGGATTTGCCGCCCTTAGAGGACATCCTCCCCGCCCAGGCCGCCGGGGAACAAGCCGCCGTCCATGACGCCCTGGAAGCCGTCGGCCTGGACAGTTAAGGTTCCTGCAAAGGCGTGTTCATGCTGTGGCGAAGGCGTTGCAGCGGCGTACCCAGCCATGAGCAACGACGGACGGTTTTGTTCCGTCGTTGGTACACGCTGGAAACGCCGGGGAAACGGCTAAAATAGCGGCTCAGTACACGCTTTCGCGGCAGTGCCGAGGGAGACAACAGTGCGTAATCCCTGCGGCTTTGGTTCCAGAAGTCTGCAACATGAGTTCAGCGGTCACGCATCCGACTTTGGCATCGACGGCCACTGGAACAATGCCAACGCGGATCGGCTCAAACAAGCAATTCAAGAGCATATCGCAAATGCGCCGCTGCAAATATCGGGTACATTTCGTGGAACAGTGTCCGTAACGCATTGCTACAACCCAAGCACCAATCTTTGGGTGGCTGTTGATCGTTCCAATACTTTTGTCGCTGGCTGGAAACTGTACCCCAGCCAAGTCGTGGATTTACTCACGAGAGGAGATGTGAAATGACGAGTGTCAGTCAAAAAGAACAGTTTCTCTCTCTGATCCAAAGGTTCTTAAGCGGCAAACTCGCGGCAGCCAGGTTTTGCGCTCAGTTTACGGCTGCATGGATACAAGAGCGGGACGAGACTTATGCAAAAAGGGCTGCATGGCCGCAGCCCTACGATGAACTGCTGATGACAGCGTGGCAGCGCGGCGAGATGCGCGAAAGCGAGTTTCAAGAAAAGTGGGCCAAACTTTGGGGCTATCTGGAAGACAGAGAGTTTCGCAGTTTGGTAGACGAAATCCACTCAGCGTGCAGTGTCTGCAGCCCATCCCCTGGATTGCCATGGGAACTTGATGAAGAACAATTGCGGCATGCCGTGACAGTGTCTTTAGCCAATTATAAGCGCTTGAGTGAACCCGCTGTGCAAGCGGTCTGATGACAGAATAGATGCTATACGCTTGCTTTTCGCATCGCATTGCTGCGCTGATATTAATTGCTGCCCTCTGAGAATATGATTAAACCAAGTTATTTACTGATGTTACGCAGTGGAAGTATGCTTCCCTGGAAAGAGCGGCAAGCCGGGGACATCAAGCCGTTGGCAGCGACTGATGCCGGGGGTATAAAACCCCCGGCAGGGACGCGGCCAAGCCCTCACGGGCATAAGACATCGGTAACATCGCTCTTTCTTACGTCCGAAGGACGTGCCTTGACTCTCTGCCGGGGGTTTTACACCCCCGGCACTTGCCACTGCCAATGGTTTTATACCCCCGGCACTCTGCGTAACATCAGTTATTTATTCGTGCTTTGGATGCTTCTGCTGCCCGGCGCGTGCTGGGCGCAGGCCGACCCGGAAGCCTCGCAGGTGGGCGCGGCGGCTGCGCCTGTCCTCGCGAACCCGCCGCCGGCTGTTGGGCCGACCACGCCCAAAGTGCGCAGCAAGTATGCGGTGCTGGTGGATGTGGCGACAGGAAAGGTTTTGTGGGGACGCAATGCGGACACGCCGCGCGAGGTCGCGTCCACCACCAAGATTATGACGGCGATTTTGCTGCTGGAGCGGGGGCATTTGGATGACAAGGTGGTCGGGCCGCCGGGCATCCAGAGCCTGCCGGAAAGCAGCCTGCATATCCGCACGGGCGAGCGTATTCCGTTGCGCGACTTGCTGTATGCGATGCTGCTGCGGTCGGCCAACGACACAGCGGTCGCCGGGGCCAACTATTTGTGCGGGTCGGTGCCGGCATTTGCGGCGCAGATGAACCTCAAGGCGAAAGAGATCGGGGCGAACCACACGCATTTTGTCACGCCGAACGGCTTGTATGCCCCGAACCACTATTCCACGGCGGCTGACCTTGCCAAGATGGCATCGTATGCCGTGACCACTTTGCCGCTGTTCAACACCATTGTCAAAACGCAGAAATACAAGATCACGCGCTCGGTTGACACCAAAGATGTGTGGGTGCGCAATACGGCATCAACCTATCTGAAGTTTTTTCCCGGTGCGGATGGCATCAAGACCGGGTATATTCATCAGGCGGGGCATTGCTTTGTCGGATCGGCCACCCGGACCGACGCGCAGGGCAGGCCGTGGCGCATGATCGCCGTCGCCCTGGACAGCCCCACGTGCCGCGAAGATGTGATGTCGCTGCTCAACTATGGGTTCGCGAACTACCAAACAACACTCGCGGTCGCCAAAGACGCGCCGGTGGGAACAGTCGCGGTGGCGGGGGCGGCCAGTCCCGTTCCCGTGGTCGCCGAAAATGACCTGCGGGCGGTCGTGTCCCGCTGGCAGCCCGCGCCGCAGTTCCAAATACGGGTCGCGCCGCTGCCGCGCGTGTCTGCCGCGCCGCTCAGCGCGGGCACGAAGCTGGGCGTGGTGACGGTGTTTGCGATGGGCAAGCCGCAGGCGATAGGCGCTGCTGTTGCCGCCCGCGATGTGCCTCTGGCCCCCGCCGTGGCCTTCGCCAAAACAGGCAAAAAAATAGGGCGCGTCGCCCTGCAAGTTTTGGGCGGGTTGCTGGCCGCCGCCCTGCTGACCGTCATGGGAGTGATTATCTATGCCCGCGCCGCCGTCCGACAAAAGCAACGACGAAAACGCGCCGCCGCGTCCCGCGCAGGGCAGAGCAAGAAGCCCCAGAGCGCCCTCCGACCCGCCCGTGCGTCTGCAAAAGTGGCTCGCTCAAGCCGGAGTCGGGTCACGCCGGACGTGTGAGGTGTGGATTGAGGATGGGCGCGTCCGGGTCAACGGCGAAGTGGTGACCGAACTGGGCACGAAAATCCAGCCCGGCGTGGACAAGGTCTTGTTTGACGGTCGTCCCATCGCCCCGCCGTCCAAGCACTACTATGTCGCCTTGAACAAGCCGCGCGGCGTGGTCTCGTCCCGCAGCGATGCGCATGCAACCACGCTCGTTACGGATTTGGTGGAACTGCCCTCCCGCCCCATGCTCCGCCCGGTCGGGCGACTGGATCAGGAAAGCGAAGGCTTGATCTTCCTGACGGACGACGGCGACTTTCTGTACAAGATGACGCACCCCAAGTACCATGTCCCCAAGACGTACCGGGCGGAAGTGCGCGGCGTTCCGTCGGACGATGCCCTCCGGCGTCTGCGCGCGGGCCTCATGCTGGAAGACGGCTTCGCGCGGGGCGCGGAGGACATCACAGTGTGGCCGATGCGCCCCAGTGTTGCTGCCGCCCCCGCGCGGCCAAATGCGGGCGGAGACGAGCCTGCCCACGACAACAGCCGGTCGCAAATAGAACTCACCATCTTTGAAGGACGCAACCGGCAGGTGCGGCGCATGCTGGCCGCGGTCGGGCATCCCGTTTCCAAATTGACCCGCGTGCGCATTGGGGCCGTCCGGCTGACCGGACTCGCGCCGGGCGCGTGGCGTCACCTGACGCCGGGCGAAGTCGCCGCTCTTGGCGCAAACCAAGTTTCCAACAATCCAGACACACAGGAGAACAAGTCATGGCAGACCGACACGCAACGTTCGAGACCACCCAGGGCACAATCGTCGCCCGCCTCGCCGAGGCCGACGCGCCCGGCACGACCGCGAACTTCATCGCCCTCGCCCAGAAGGGGTTCTACGACGGGCTGACATTCCACCGCTACGCGCCCGGCTTCGTGATTCAGGGCGGCGACCCCAGCGGCGATGGAACCGGCGGGTCGGGCACGCACATCAAATTGGAAGTAACGCCCAGCCTCAAGCATGACGCTGCGGGCGTGCTCGCGATGGCCCGTTCGCAGGCGCCGGACAGCGCATCGTCGCAGTTCTACTTCACGCTCGCCGCTGCGCCCCATCTGGACATGAACTATGCCGTATTCGGGCGCGTGACCGAGGGCGTGGAAAATGTGATGAAGCTGCGTCAGGGTGACAAGATGACCCGCGTGACTATCAGCGAATAATAGAGGGAACTTTTTGGCCCGCCCAGACGCTTTTGTAAGTTAAGAGCGTCCGGGCGGGCCACTGTCACAAGACAATGAAGCTGTTTCCGCACCTAGGCCCGAATGCAGACAACGACCCGCCGCCGTCTTCCGAGTTTCTCACCGAAGACGAGGTGGACTTGTTCGCGCGCCTGCTGGTACAGCATCAGGACAAGCTCTACCGGGTCGCGTACCGCATGGCCGGTCACCAGGAAGATGCGCAGGATTTGCTGCAGGACGCCCTGCTGGAAGCGTTTCGTTCATTCAAACGATTTCAGCGGGGCACGTATTTTGACAAGTGGCTGTATCGGATCATGACCAACACGTTCATTGATCGGCAGCGGCGGGTCAAGCGGGCAGGGCATAGCGAGTCGCTGGATACGCCTCAGCTTGTGAGGGAGGACGACAGCGCGCCTGTCCGCGAAGTGGCCGACTGGAGCAGCGACCCCGCGCGTGTTGCCCTGCGGGAAACCTATGATGAACCGGTACAGCGCGCGCTGGACAGCCTGCCGCCGGAATTCCGCATGGTATTAATCTTATCGGATGTGGAAGAGTTTAGCTACGAAGAGATTTCGGAAATGATGGGCACGCCGGTCGGCACGGTGCGCTCGCGCCTGCACCGGGCGCGCGCCGCCATGAAGCTTTCGCTGACCCGCGCTCCCAAGTAGCACTGGAAGCGGGCCTCGCACGCAACGCCAAACAACAGGCGGACCCGCAGAACGGCAAGCAAGATGAATACGCACCCATCGCAAGAAACATTGTCCGCTTACTTAGACGATATGCTGGATGTCGCGCAGATGCACCAGACGGCTCTGCACGTGCGCGCCTGCCAAGCCTGCCGCGCTTCCTGCGCTGCGCTGCGTGAGACACGTGACCTGCTGCGTCATCTGCCCGCCCCGCCTGCCCCGCCGCGCGAGTTTTGGACAAATGCTTATCGGCAAGTGCGTGTGAATGGTGCCTCGCGCCAACACCCCACTTCATTGCTGGGACAAGTGCGTCAAAGCCTGCTGGGCACGCAGCGGCGCTGGGCGGCGGGCGCGGCGGCGGCGGCGCTGCTGGGAGTGGCTTTGGCCGCCCCGCTCATCAGCAGCGAACACCATACCGCAGTGCCGCCGGCTCTCGTGACGGCTGGAACGACTGCTGATGTCGTTGATCTTCCCACGCTCGTGCGGGATCATGCGCAGTCAGCGGCGGCGCAGCCACTGGCGGACAGCGACCGGCAGACAATGCTTTCGGCAGATGCAGATGATGGGGCGGCTTCCAGCGATGGGGGAGCAGAGGCGGCAGGCAATGGCAGTTTCAGCGGCGATGCCGCGCCCTAGCCGCCGGGCGACGGGCATGCGGGGCCTGACGGCCCTGGCGCTGCTGTTCGCTGTTGTTCCAGGCCATGCAGAGCAAACGGCGCATCATGGGCGACGCTATGCCCATGTGCGTCTTGCGCATCCGCTCAGCATGATCGTGCCTGCCGCCAAGCCCCTGCGGCCTTTACCCTCCATACCCTCACCCCTGCCGACAGCGGCGGCGCTGTATCAGCGTTCGCTGCAGGCAGATGATTTGTTTTCCTATCGCGGGCGGCAAGTGACGACCTACTGGCGTACAGGACATACCGTTGCTGTGATGGTGTCGCATCGTGCGCCCGGCCTGCGACGTATTGATTATCTGGCCCCGGATGCGCAGCGTGGGCGCAGCCTGGTCACGGACGAGCGCCAGGAATGGCAGTTTGATCCGCGCAGCCGCCGCTTGCTGCATCGCCTGCGGGCGGCCAATGCCGATGCCGTGGAAGACGCGGCGCAATCCTACGACCTGCTGCGCACGAACTATATCCTGCAGGTGCTGCCCCAGACAAAGACAATCGCGGAGCGAAAAGCGTATGTCGTGACGATGACCCGCAAAGCCAACCGCACCCAGGCACGGAAACTATGGATTGATGCTGCAACCGGGCTGGTGCTCAAGCGGGAGAATTACCGCGAAGACGGCAAGCTGGTGCTGACAGTCGCCGACACCGACCTCAACTTCCGCGCCCCCCTGCCGCGCTCGCTGTTTGATTTGTCGCCACTCGCCCGCCGTGCCGGGGTGCATTTGGTGGAAGAAAAAGCCTCTGGGGAAAGAGCGCTGTCGCTGACCTCCGTGCGCGGTCAATGGGGCGGTACGGCTGTTGTGCCGCCTTCGCTCGCCGGGTACCGGCTTGTCAGCGCGGGGTTATCCACAGACGGCGCGAAGCCGATGCTGCATTTGCGCTATTCCGATGGCCTGAACCTGGTTTCTTTGTTTGAGCTGCCGCGCACGCAGACCAAAAAACCGACCCGTGTCCCCGCCTCCATGCGGCCTGTGCAGATTGGACGGAGCGCAGGCCATGTTTCGCACCGGGCGTCCCTGACCGCGTTTAATTGGGACAAGGGCGCTTTGAACTTGACCTTGATGGGGGAAGTCGCGGAGCCGGCCTTGCAGATGCTCGCGGCTGCCGCCGAAGAAGCCAAGCCCTGAGCTAAAAAGCAAGCCATGCACAGCGCTACGCTTTGGGCGTGTTGAGGTCGCTGATTTGACGGCGCAAAGCGATGCACAAACGCGCCATCAGTCCACGGGAGAAGCCGTCGTCATCGGTCACCTTTGCGGCCTGCGCCAGGCCAATCTGCGCATAAGGCAGGGCGGCGGCGGGCTTGTGGTCTTTCCACGCGTAGAGCATTGCAAGCTCGCGGTACATCTCCCAATCATTTGGGTTGTTGCGAATGCCTTCGGCAAGAACGGCTTTGCCTTCGGCCTCGCGGCCCGTGCGCGGCAGGATCGTGCCGCCCATCAGCTCATACGCTTCGGTGAAATGCGGGTCAAGCATGACGATGGTGTGCAGCAAAGGCAGCAGGCTGACGTTGCGCGACCAGTCGCCGCCCTCGGCCAGGTACTGATGGTGGTAGTGATCCACCACTTTGGCCCACAGCAGGTTGGCGGCCACGACCCGAAACTCCCCTGCCGCCTGTGCCATTGCGCTGTTGTGGCTGCTGCCCGCCGACAGGTATCCCTGCGCCACGCCCGCAGGCTGCGAAGCCGTCTCGCACAGCCCCGCCCCACACAGCAAAACTCCGCACCCTAGCAACGCCCGCCATTGCCCGCGCGCTCCCACTCGCTTACCCATGCCGCTTTTGTCCCTTCAATTACCCACGCCGCTTTTGTCCCTTCAATTGCCCTCGGCGGCGCGCGCTGAATGCCCCGGCACAAACCAAGATGCCGGCCAGCGCTTCACATTGCACCCGCTCTTCCCGCGCAATGCCCGGCACGGCCCAATGCTCCGCCCGGTCGTCATCCAGGTCGCTTTCGCTGCTGGACGGGGCAGGGGAGGCGGCGGGCTGCGCGTGGCTTTGCGCGGCGGCGGGGCTGCCTGCGCGGGCCGTCGGGCAGCAGAAGAGGCTGATACCGGACAGCGTCAGCAGTGCGCTCCCTGTCACGAGAATTATCTCTTTGCCCACGCGCATCAGAGTTCCCTCCGCGCAAACGACCACGACGCCAGTGTCAGCATCGCCGCCGTGTAAAGCAGCCCATACACCGCCGTCTGCCACAGATACGCACTCGGCACCATCAGGTGATGCACCATCGCATCTTTGAAGTTGAATGACTCTAGATTAGGCAGCAGGTGATATAACAGCCCAATGGCTGCTCTGTTGAACGGGTTCTGAGGATGCGCCGAAAGGGAGGCGTACAGGGGGAACTTGACGTTCCCCAACAGGCACGCAATGACCGACAAAAACCAGGCCAGCGGCCAGGAACAGAACGTGGACAGCCAGAGGGAGATTGCCCCAATAATGGCTGTTTCCAGAAACAGAAAGGGGATCACATAAAACCCGGACGAGTCGAGTTTGCCCATATACATCACCTGGAGAAAGGCGAACGTCCCCGACATAATCGCCAGGCCGATGGCGACCGTTCCCATCGCCCCGGCGTACTTGCCGACGATAAACTCCCATCGCCGCACAGGCTTCGCCATGATTGGGTACACGGTCTTTTGTTCCACTTCGCCGGGCACGCCTGTCACCGAGACAGTAATGGCGATAATCGCGCTGACCACAAACATGGAAAACAAGCACAAATCCGTCAGCATCTTCATCTGCACGTGCCGGTCAAACTTCGCCAGCGATGCCGACCCGAAGATCAAAAACACCGCCACCAAAATCAGCACGTGAAAGACCTGCTTGCACGCGCCTTCCACCAGTGTCAGGCGACCGATAATGCTGATATTGCGTAAGCTTTGCATAGTCATTTTTTCCGTGCTGCCCCGGCTTTCCCTTCGCTTTTCTTAGGCGTTGCCACAGCATTCCATAGGCATACCGACGACGGAAGAAACTGTTCCGTCGTCGGTACGCGCATAATCAGCCTTGGCACAGCCCAAAACATGCCGAAAGGCGTGGCTGGAAACCGGCAGGATCGCCCCCCGGCCCCCAATTCTGGGGGGGTAGGAGCAGAGAGGCCACAAGCACAGCCTTTCCTATCTTACTCATGTCCCCCCAGAATTGGGGGCTAGGGGGCGATCCAGGCACGCTCTCAGCAGGCGCGCACGACAAGCGCCCAGCGGCTTTCTGAAACCGGGTTATCCCACAAGCCGCAAGAAAGCATCTTCCAATGTTTCGCGCTGCGGCGACACGGCGACCAGCTTGACCCGCCGCTGCTCCAGCATCCCCAGTGTTCGGTACACAAGAGGGGCCGGGACAAACACGCTGGCGTGTCCCGCTTCGCCCGCAACGAGGCTGCCGCCGAGAGCGGCAATGTCGCGTGCCAGAACATCGTCCTGCTCCGCGAGGTTGATCTGCACGGCGACCTGGTCACGCGTTTGGGTGATCTCTTCAGGCGTCCCTGTCGCAACCAGTTTGCCGCGCGAAAGCACGGCCACGCGGTCGCACACGTGCTCCATTTCGCTGAGCAGATGCGACGACAAAAAGATGGTCTTGCCTTCGCCCTTGAGGCGGGACAGCAGTTCGCGCAGCTCCTTGCGCCCCACCGGGTCCAGCCCCGATGAGGGTTCATCCATAATCAGCAAGTCCGGGTCGCCGACCAGGGCTGAGGCCAGGCCAACCCGCTGCTGCATGCCTTTGGAGCATTTCGCCAGGGTCATGTGCTTGCTGTCCGCCATGTTCACTGTCGCCAGGCACGCATCGGCTCGTTCGCGCGCCTTCGCGCCGCTAAGCCCCGCCAGGCCCGCATGGGCGCGGACGACTTCCTGCGCAGACAAAAACTTGGGAAAATACGGCTGTTCGGGCAGGTAGCCGACGCGCGCGCGTGCGTGGTCATCCGCGACCGGCTTGTCAAATATCCAGGCCCCGCCGCGCGTGGGCGGCAGAAAGCCGAGCAGCATCTTGATGGTGGTCGTTTTGCCTGCGCCGTTGGGACCGAGAAACCCGAACAGACCGCCGCGGGGGACGCTCAGATGAAGATCGCTGACGGCAATGCGCTTGGCCTTCTGACGCGGAACAGGATATTCTTTGGTAAAGTGCTCAATATAAATGGCATCTTGGGTCATCACAAGTCATGCTTTCTTGGGAACAGGCGCTGCCTATGATGATTATCGGGCATGATGCGCGGAGACTTTAGGGTACAATCCCGGCAGAATAACGAGGGCCAGGATATGACTGAACTATGACTGAAGCCGCAGTGCGGGGAACAACAGGAGCCGAGGTGCAGGCCGGATGGGAAGCAGGCAATGCCGCGCGCCGGGTGGATGTGCGCGAGCGCGACGAGTGGGTGCGCTCTCACATACCCGGTGTGCTGCTCCTGCCCATGAGCGAGTTTGCCGCCCGCTGCCGCTCCGAACTTGACCCTCACGACACAATCATTTGCATCTGCGAGCACGGGGTTCGCAGCGCCCGCGCGGCCGAGTATCTCGTGTCGCTTGGCTACCAAGACGTCGCAACAATGGTCGGCGGCATGGACTGCTACCCCGGCCCCACGGAAGGCGGGACAGCATGACCAGTCCTGCTTTGACGGACCGCCCTCTGGTGAAAACAACCGGCGACATGGAAGCGCTGTGCGCCGACCTGCGCAGCGCCGGACGCTTTGCGCTGGACACGGAGTTTTTGGGCGAACGCACCTATGTCCCGAAGCTTTGCTTAATTCAGGTTGCCACGAGCGAGTTCACCGCCCTGATAGATACTCTCGCTGTGCCGCGCCTTCAGCCGTTCTGGGAGTTGGTGGCGAACCCTGCCATAGAGAAATTGCTGCATGCCGCCCGCGAAGACCTGCGTTTGGCTTACTATGGCGGCGGTCGCCTCCTGCCGCGCAATGTGTTTGATACACAGGTAGCGGCAGGGTTTGTGGGACTGCCTCAGTATCCACTGTCGTATGCCCGGCTGACGGAAGCCTTGATAGGCGTGAAGCTGGGCAAAGGGGAGACGCGCAGCGAATGGGACCGCCGCCCGCTGACGCCTGAGCAGGTGCAGTACGCGCGCGACGATGTGCGTTACCTGCTGCCGCTGGCCGACAAACTGGGGCAGGCAGCATCTCATCTAGGCCGTGCAAAGTGGCTGCAAGAAGAACTGGGACGTTTTTCGCTGGCATCCGTGTATGAGCCTGACCCGGACATGGCCTATCTGCGCCTGCGCGGCGTCAAAAGCGGCCTTTCGCGCCGTCCCACGGCCCTGCTGCGCGCGCTGGCCGCGTGGCGCGAGCGCGAAGCCGCCGCCCGCGACGTGCCCGCCCGCACCGTGCTGCGCGACGATGCTCTGGTCGAGCTGGCCCTGCGCCCGCCGCGCCGATTGTCGGACTTTGTGCGCCTGCGCGGTTTCCCGCCCGGCGAGGAAGTGTCGCTTGGCCCCGGCATCCTGGAAGCGCTGGATGCGGGCCGCGCCGTGCCGGAAGATCAGCTTCCCGCCCCGCTCACAGGTGGCGATGACGAAACCCCGCGCGAGCGTGCCGTTGCAGACTTGCTGTATGCGGTCGGCACGGCCTTGTGCCTGACACGCAGCTTGTCCCCGGAGCTTGCGCTGACCAAAGCCGACACGCTGGACCTGGTGCGAGGCCGGAACGTGCAGACCAATGTCCTGCTCAACGGCTGGCGGCGGCAGGCGCTGGGCGAGGAACTGGCACGTTTGGCGGCAGGCGCTTCTTTCGCACAGATACAGATCACGCCGGACGGCCCTTCCGTCACGCTGGCCGAGGCTTAGCGTGCGTTTAAGTCTGTTACGGCCAACAGCCCCCACGCTTCTGAGCAATTAAAGGTGCGGGGGCTGTTGGTTTGATGCGCTGATTGGAGGGAGTTACTGGCCGCGTGTTTGGGGGGACAGCAGCGATGCCGCGTCTTCATCCAGCAGCCAGGTCAGTGTTCCGTTTGTCGGGTGAACCCCCGCAGAAGGGCGCTTGAACACCGGGGGCGCGCCCTCCAGCACGTCCTGGACAGCGGAGGCCTTTTTGGCTCCGCCGACCAGAAACATCACGGCACGGGCAGCATTGATGAGTGGGAACGTGAAGGTCACACGGTCGACCGGGGGAGGCAGCGTGCCGGGCGTACTGGAGGCCACCCACTTGCTTGTTTCCTCAAGTGTCGGCTTGCCTGGAAACAGCGAAGCGCAGTGGCCGTCGTCCCCCAAACCCAGCAGCACAAGGTCAAATGCGGGCGGCGCCGCCCCTTCTTCAGTGCCAAAGAACTCGGCGAGAGTATGGGCATAGCGCGCGGCGATTTGATCCGGCGTCCCGGCCTCCGTGGGAATGGGGAGCACATTGGCCGGAGGCAGCGGGACTTTGGCGACAAGATTGCGGCGCGCCTCGCCGAAGTTGGAGCGAGGGTCGTCAAACGGCACGCAGCGTTCGTCGCTCATAAAGACAAACGTACGCTGCCAGTCAATACTTGTCGTGCGCGGAGCCTGGGCGAGAAGCGCGTAAGTGTCTTCGGGAGTGCTGCCACCGGCGAGGGCAATGGTAAACCTGCCCCGTGCGTCAATCGCCGCCTGCGCCTGGCTTACGATGGCGTCGGCAGCCTGTGCGTTAAGTTCGGCGCTGTCTTTGCATACTATGATGTTCATGCAGAGGAGGTATCCTTATGCAAGCGCCGTTTCAATTGCGGCCAGTGTTTCCGGGGAGAGGGTTACGCCGGAAGCCCCGGCGTTGTCTTCCACCTGCGCCGCTTTGGATGCCCCGATAATCACGCTGCTGACATTTTTCTGGCGCAGACACCAGGCCAATGCCAATTGCGGCATGGATAATCCCAGGCCCTCAGCGATCGGCATCAACCCCTGCACTTTCGCCAGTGTGTCTTGGTCCAGCGTGCCGCCGCCCATAAACATGTTCTGGCCGGGGTCGGCGGCCCGGCTGCCTGCGGGCGGCTCCTGGCCGGGCTTGTACTTGCCTGTCAGCACGCCCTGTGCGAGCGGCGAAAAGACCACCTGCCCAATGCCTTCGCGCTCGCAGAGGGGAATGACTTCTTTCTCTATGCTGCGCCCCAGCATGTGGTACAGCGGCTGGTTGCTGATAATCGGGTGCAGACCGGCCCCGCGAACATAGTCAACAGCATGCGCGATCTGTCCTGCGCTCCACTCGGACACACCCGCGTACAAAATCTTGCCTTGCCGTGCCAGGTCGTCCAGGGCAACAAGGGTTTCTTCCAGTGGTGTTGTCGGGTCATAGCGATGGCACTGGTAGAGGTCGATATAATCCGTGCCCAGGCGCTTCAAAGACAGATGGCACTGCTCAAAAATGTGCTTGCGAGACAGGCCCCGGTCATTTGGCCCGTCGCCCATCGGGAAGAACACTTTGGTTGCCAGGAAATAAGAGTCGCGTCCGTACTGAGCCAGCGCCCTGCCGACCACTTCTTCGGACTTGCCGCGCGCATAAACATTGGCGGTATCAAAGAAGTTGATGCCCAGGTCATACGCCTTTTCAATACATTCTGTCGCTGTTGCATCTTCTGTTGCCCCGCCGTAAGTCAGCCATGAGCCGAGGGCAACCTCGCTGACTTTCACTCCATACTTGCCTAGATGCCGATACTGCATTGTTGATCCTCCGCCTTTGGTTGTCAAATCATGGTTATCATGCCCACTGTCCCGCGAAGTTAATCCCGCGCTGCCAGATCAGTCCAGTGAGGATCGCTTTCTGTTTTGACCGCAGGCAAAAGGGGGTAAAGCAAGGTAACTATCGCACCGGGTGAGTTTGTCTTCTTGCTCTGCACGCCTCGTTGCCGCAAGCTGCGCAGCGGAATGGGCAGGATGGTAAGGAAGGTTGGCAGCTTTGATACTGGAAATTGATGTGCAAGAAACCCCGGATCAAATCCCCATAGTAAACTTGAAAGGGGAGATTGATCTGCATACCTGCGGGGAGTTTCGCGATCAGCTGCGTGAGTTGGTTGAAAGCAAACACTATCACATTGTTGTGAACCTGGCTGAGGTTCCGTACCTGGACAGCGCTGCTTTGGGTGTTCTTGTCGATGCCGTGCGGCGCGTACGCGAGCATGACGGCAGCATCAGCCTGGTTTCCACGACGCCGTTTGTGCGGCGCGCGTTTGAGATCACGCGCCTTGTGAAAATTTTTCACCTGTATGACGACAACGAAACTGCTTTGGCCGAGATCCGCACTTCGCTTCAGCAGCCCGCGTGATCGCTTTGTTAAACCCGAAAAACTGCCCTGTCAATCCATTGACAGGGCAGTTTTTGCGTGTGTTCTGTGCTGCCAGGCGGTTCAGTGGGCTTCAGTCCGCTCCCTGCCGCTCTTCGTGACAGCGATAAACGGCTTCGCTGATACGCGCGATATGCGGGATCAAGTTGCCCGTGTCGTGGCTGAGAACGATGCGCAATGTCAGCGGCATAAACAGCGCTTCCAGCACATCCAGCGCGCGCTTTTGACCGGCATAGTCGGTAATCATTGGCAGCACTTCGCCCTGTTCTCGTTCACCGGCGAATTCCTCGTCCAGATAGGGGCGCACCCGCCCCGCAATGCGATAATACTGCGAAACAAACCAGCGGCGCATCTGCGCGTATTGGGCTTCTTTCTTTTCATCACAGCCATATTGAGCCGCCGAGCACAGCACGGCGGTGAACTCTTCATACTGCTCGACAAACTCCTGCCATAACTGCGTGGCATCCGCCGCCGCGCCCCCGCGCCGCGCCGCTGCCTGACGCGCATTCACCGGCTTGCCGGTCGCGCCGCCGTCACCGTGGTAGCTGGATGCCGACCCGACCCGGCGCGCCGCCGACCCGGCCTGCAAACGCAGGCGATATAAAAATGGGATGGGAAGATTGCTGCGTATCATAATGCTCCGCCCTTTTGTGGTTTCAATGTTCGCTTCAGCCTCTGTTTGGGCCGATTTGCTTTGTTTCACGCGCTGCTTGAAGCGCAGTCTGTGTGTTACAGCCCTGTTGACTGGCCCTGCTGGGAGACATAATTAAGGCGCAGGTCCTGCAGCAGGGTTCGCAGGTCGCGCTTGAGCGCGTCCGGCACAAACTCTGCGGGGGCGGCTTCCAGGCGCGCTCCCAAATCTCCCGCCGCGTCAATCGCCACCTTAGCCTGCGCCAGGTCCTGCCTGGCTTCGCCTGTGCTTTGGTCGGCAATCAAGCCCAGCATTTGCCATGCTTCCGAAGCGAGAATACTCAGGCAGTAGCCCAGCACGCTGTAGATGTCCGAAGGGCCATTGTCCGCGTCATCGCTCGCGGGGGAGGCAGACAGGTCGGGCGCGTTTGTGTCCAGTGGGGCATCGGGCATGGCTCTGTCAGCCGCCGGTGTTTCGGCTGCCGCGCGCCGCTTGTCCACAAACGTAAAACCCTGCTCTTCGTCCGCCATGATGCGCTCGCCTTTCCTGCTGACGGGGCTTATTCTAGCACATAAAATCTGCCGATGCAAGATGCCCCAAGAAGCGGCCCAAAAGATTTTCACCCCCTTTTTTTGCCCAGCCCTGTTGGCGTCCAACTCTTCTCTCGGCAGACTTGTACCGTGTTTTGTTTGCCGCGCACGCCCTCTCGCCAAAACAAACACGCCCTCTCGCCAAAACAAACACGCCCTCTCGCCAAAACAAACACGCCCTCTCGCCAAAACAAAAACGAGCGCGGGTTTCGTCAATCGTATCCTGCCCGACCGTGGATGCGACCGCAACCAGGTACACTGTGTGTGAGTTTATGAAGTCTTCTTTCTTTTGCCTCTTACGGCGCTTTTGTTTGCCGCTCTTTTGTTTGCCGCTCTTGGTGGCTGCTTGCGGAATACCCGGCGCCTGCGCGCAGACTGCTCCGGGTTCTCTCGCGCCGCGCGACCCGGCTTATTTCCGCTACGATGCCCGCGCCCCGTTTGCCGTCAGCGAAACGCCGCAGCCGTCCCCGGCAGGCATGCGCATTGTGCGCGTCACGTTTCCCACCCCTGTCCCTTCGCCTGTGCCGGTCAACAACACCGTCACCGGCTTTTTGTTTCTGCCGACCGGACCAGGCCCGCACCCGGCCATGCTGGTGCTGCACGAGTGGCTGCCGGTAAACCTTAACGATGAATATACGCTCTGCGAAGCGATTGCCCGCAATCACATCGCCGCGTTTCTCATGGTGGAGCCTTACAGCTTCATGCGCCGTCCCAGCCCCCGCGTGCCGTTCCGCGAGATTTTGTCGGGCAACGTCCCCCGGATGAAAGAGGCCCTGCGCCAGACCGTGCTGGACAGCCGCCGCTGCTTTGATTATCTTTCCCGCCGGCCCGATATTGACCCTCAGCGCCTGGGCGTCAGCGGCATCAGTTTGGGCGGCGTGCTCGCTCCCCTCATTGCGGGCGTGGACCGCCGCGCCAAAGTCCTGCTGACCTTTGTCGGCGGCGCGGATGTCGGCGGCGAAGTCTGGGAAAATATCATGTTTCAAGGCTTTCGCGCGGAGTTCCGGCGCGAAGGCTACACCGAAGACACCCTGCGCGTCGCCCTCGCCGATTTTGATGCCGCGCGCTGGCTCAGCGGCTTTGACCCCAAAAACGCCCTGCTGTTCAATGGCCGCTACGACATCTTTGTGACGCCCAGCAAAGCCAAGATTCTTTCGCGCGACCTGGGCGGAGCGGCCATTATCTGGTCCAACACAGGGCATTACGGCCTGCATCTGTCCCTCGCCCGCGCGGAAGAACTCGGCGGCGAGTTTTTGCGGTCGCGCTTTTTTGCGGATGCGCCCCCGTTCACGCCCCCCAACACCATTCCGGCTCCGACGCTCAAGCTGGGCTTTTTGCTCGGCGGCCACGAAGGGCTTAGCCCGGCCTTCGCCTACCAAGTGGTCAACTTTGACCGCCCCGGCGCGGTCTCCCTCGATGCCCAGCTCACCACCCACGGCTTGAGCGCCGCCCTGTCCGCCCGGCTGAGCTTGACTACTTCTATTGGCCTGGAGATGCCCTTGCTGCACCGCGACCGCAAGATCGCCCCTTTTTTCCTGCTGCACCTGGTTCCTTAACCCAAAGAGCCGAACAGCCCTTGCCCGGTTTGTTTCGGTCTTTGCCCTGTGTCTCAACAGTGTTCTCCCGCCTTTTCTACGAGTGATCCACGGCGTACCGACGACGGAAGGATTTGTTCCGTCGTCGGTGCGCCCTTGACATGCCATGGAAACGCCGAGGCAGCGCCGTTGGGACATGGAGGAAAGACGGAGCCAAAATGGGCCTGCCCCGCCCCTTGACAGTTCCCGCGGCGCCCGCTATAATAATGCAGTCCGACCTTTAATTCCGCCCTGCGAGGCGGGGAAGGCGGCGTCCCCCGGCCCCACGCGCGCTTGCCGTGTCAGGGCCGCACCACGCCTTCCCCCCTCGCTCGTTCAAGAGAGCAGCAGCCCGTATGGCCCCCGATGCCGAACAAGCCCGCAGCACCGCCACCGTGATGGATGCCGACGAAATGCGCCGCGCCTGGACACGCGTGGCCCATGAAGTGCTGGAAAAGAACAAAGGCGTCCAAAACCTCGCCATTGTCGGCATTCTGCGCAAAGGCGCGCCGCTGGGCCAGCGTCTGGCGCAAACGATTGAGCGTATTGAAGGCACGCCCGTGCCGGTCGGCGTGCTGGACATTTCGCTGTATCGGGACGATTTCCGCACGTATCAGCCGCACGTGGGCACGACCCAAATCCCGTTTGACATTGAAGGCAAGACACTGGTGCTGGTGGACGAAGTGGTTTACACAGGCCGCACTGTCCGCGCGGCTCTCGCCGCCCTGGTAGACCTGGGCAGGCCCCTGGCAACGCAGCTGGCGGTTTTGGTGGATCGGGGACACCGGGAGCTGCCGATTCGCCCGGACTATGTGGGCAAGAACCTGCCCACGAGCCGCCATGAGTTTGTGAAAGTGTTCCTCACAGAACTGGACGGCGAAGACAAAGTGGTCATTACCAAAGAAGGCGGCAGGCAATGACCCCGCGCAAAGACCTGCTGGATTTGCAAAGCCTCACCGCGGACGAGATTGTCTATCTGCTGGATACGGCGCAGTCGTTCAAGGAAATTGTCGCCCGGCCTGTCAAGAAGGTGCCGACCCTGCGCGGCAAAAGCGTGGCAACGGTGTTTTTTGAGCCAAGCACCCGCACGCGCACGTCGTTTGAGCATGCCGCCAAGATTATGTCTGCCGACACGTATGGATTGACCGCCACCACCAGCAGCGCGACCAAAGGCGAGTCGCTCAAAGACACCATGCTGACCCTGGATGCGATGGGCATTGATGCATTTGTCATACGCCACCCGATGAGCGGCGCGGCGGCATTGGCGGCCCAGTATGTGCCCCGCAAGACGGTCATCAATGCCGGAGACGGCACGCATGAGCACCCGACACAGGGCCTGCTGGACTTGCTGACGATCCGCGAGGCCAAAGGGCGCATTGCGGGCCTGACCGTCGCGATTGTGGGGGACATATTGCATAGCCGGGTCGCACGCTCCAATATCTGGGGGCTGCACGCGCTGGGGGCCAATGTGCGGCTGGTGGGGCCGTCTACTTTGATGCCTGCCCAAGCCGATCAACTGCCCGTCACGGTCTTCACCGACCTCAGGGCCGGGCTGGCGGGAGTGGACGTGGTCAACGTGCTGCGTATTCAACTGGAGCGGCAGGACTCAGCGTTCTTTCCGTCGGTGCGCGAGTATGCCCGCTTGTTTGGGGTGAGCAAAGGGGCGCTCCAAGTCGCCGCGCCAGATGTGACTGTGCTGCACCCCGGCCCTATGAACCGGGGCGTGGAGATCGCATCATCACTGGCCGACGACAGCGATGTGGCGCTCATCACCAACCAGGTAACCAATGGGGTGGCCGTGCGCATGGCGGCATTGTTCTGGCTGATGGGCGCATCGGCAGGGGGAAGAAGCTAGCGTGAGTGCAGCACGAGTGATACGGTACATCGTTGGCGTCATTGTCGCCGCCATTCTGCTGGCGATTGCGCTGCCGGTCGTGGGCGTGCCGTCCAGCCGCTTTCTGCCGCCCGCGCATGTGTGGGATGTGGCGAAAGGCTACGCGAAAGGCGAGGTGACCGACAAGTTCTATGCCGTGACCGGCAACCCGTTCAACGTCGGCGGCCATTTGTACTATGTGGACTATGGCTTTTACGGCAAAGCCCCTCAGTCAACGGGACAAGCGCCCGCCAAGCACGCGCAGCTTTACTATGGCAAAGTCGCAGTGAACAAGAACGAATACGATGCCGTGCAGCTTTCCAAAGGGAACATAACCGCCGACAAAGCCTACCCCAACCAGAAAATCCCCGTCATGCCCGGCCAGTTTGTGCGCGTGAAGTATGAACCCACCGCCCCCGAAATCAATGGGACACAGGCGCTTTCAGTCAACGGCAGCTGGGTCGCATGGGGTGGCCGCAGCATTGCCGGGGCCGCCAATTTGTGGAGCGGCTGGCTTGTGTGGGTCGCAGTCGCCCTCGCCCTCGGCTACGGACTGATGCTGCTGCTGGAGCGGTTCGGCGGGCGGGAGAATATCTGACAGGTGCCCTATTTACTCAAAAGCGGTCGGGTGGTAGACCCGGCCAACAGTCTGGATGCACTCCTGGACGTGCTGGTGGGCGACAATGGCACGATTGCCCAGGTAGGCGCAGATTTGCAGGCCCCGGCGGGTGCGACGCTGATCGACTGCGCAGGCCAAGTCGTTGCGCCGGGCCTGATTGATATGCATGTACACCTGCGCGTGCCCGGCCAGGAATACAAAGAAGATGTGGCGTCAGGAACGCGCGCGGCGGCCAGCGGCGGCTTTACAGCCATTGCCTGCCAGCCCAACACGCTGCCGCCCATTGACAACGCCTCTATTGTGCAGGACATCAGAAGGCAAGCCGAAGGCGCTTCAGCGCGTGTTTATGTCGTTGCCGCCGTCAGCAAGGGGCTGCTCAACACCGAACTCAGCGAAATGGCGGACCTGAAAGACGCTGGGGCCGTCGGCATCGGTGATGATGCGTTCCCTGTGCGCGACAGCGGCTTCATGCGCCGGGCGATGGAATACTGCGCCATGCTGGACTTGCCGTTTCTCGCCCACTGCGAGGACAAAGACCTGACAGGCGACGGCGTCATGCACGAGGGCTATGTGTCTACCGTGCTGGGCCTCAAAGGCATCCCGCGATGGGCGGAGAACGTCGGCACGGCCCGCAATGTACTGCTCGCAATGGCGACCGGGTGCCGCCTGCACGTGCTGCACGTCTCCACACGGGAAAGCGTGGAGATTATCCGCCATGCCAAAGCATTCGGCGCGCCTGTCACGTGCGAGACCTGCCCGCAATATGTGTCGCTGACGGACGAAGCCTGCGTGGGCTACAACACCAATGCCAAAATGTCCCCGCCGCTGCGCACGCGCGAGGACGGCGATGCCGTCAAAGCGGGCCTGGCCGACGGCACTATTGACGCCATCGCGACCGACCATGCCCCCCATGCCCCGCACGAAAAAGAGCAGGAGTTTGCCCGCGCGCCGTTCGGCATGCTGGGCCTGGAAACAAGCCTGGGCCTTGCAGTCACTCACCTGGTGAAGCCCGGCATCCTCACGCTGGCGCAGATGGTGGAAAAGATGTCCGGCGCGCCCGCCCGCATTCTGAGCGTACCCGGCGGCACGCTGTCGGTCGGCGCGCCTGCCGACATCACGGTCTTTGACCCCGACGCGCAGTGGACGGTAGACGTGAACGCGTTCAAGTCTAAGTCCCGCAACTCTGTCTTAGAGGGGGTCACGCTGACCGGGCGGGCCATCACGACCTTTGTTGGGGGAAGGCAGGTTGTCCTGCCATGACACCGACGCATCTGGTGCTGGCGGACGGCACGACTTTCACAGGCACGAGCTTTGGCGCGCGCGGGACAGCGACCGGCGAGGTGGTGTTCAATACCGGCATGACCGGCTATCAGGAAATCCTCACCGACCCGTCGTATGCCGGGCAGCTGGTGACACTCACTTACCCATTGATCGGCAACTACGGCGTCGCCCCCGATGACTTTGAGTCGCGGCGCGTGCAGGTCGGCGGCTTGATCGTGAAAGAGCTGGCCGATGCTCCCTCCAACTGGCGCTCGCAGCAAACTTTGGATGCGTTCCTTGCCCAGCACAACATTGTGGGCATTGCGGGCCTGGACACGCGCGCCCTCGCCCAGCGCCTGCGCTCCGTGGGCGTGATGATGGGCGTGATCTCCAGCGAACACGCGCCCGATGAACTCCGTGCCCATCTCGCCCAAACCTCCGCCTATGCCGAAACGGACTTTGTCGGCCAGGTGAGTACCGATGCCCTCTATGTCTGGCCGTCCACTGCGGGCGAGACAAAGTACCGGGTCGCCTTGCTGGACTGCGGGGTGAAGTTCAACATTCTGCGCTCGCTGGCTGCGCTAGGGGCCGAAGTCACGGTGTACCCCGCCGGCACGCCCGCCGAGACCATACTTGCGTCTCAGCCCGACGGCGTGTTCCTTTCGCCCGGCCCCGGCGATCCGGCCCGGTTGGGTGAACTGGTGCAGACCGTGCGCACCCTGTCCCACGCCAAGCCGACGATGGGCATCTGCCTGGGCAACCAATTGATTGGCTGCGCGTTTGGCGGGCGCACATTCAAGCTGCCGTTCGGACACCGGGGCGCAAACCACCCCGTGAAGGACCTGGAAACGGGACGCGTCGTCATTACGTCTCAAAATCACGGCTACGCGCTCGCCGCCGACGGCTTCACCGATCCCGACCTGGAAGTGTGGCAGATCAACCTCAACGACGGCACCGTGGAGGGCCTGCGCCACAAAACCCTGCCCCTTTTCTCCATCCAATACCACCCGGAAGCCTCGCCCGGCCCGTCCGACAGCCAGGGCTACTTCGCGCGCTTTCTGCAAATGATCGATGCCGCGCGTCATTAAGACAAGGGCGCTCGCCATTGTGAGCATCATCGGGTTGATCGGCGTACGCTGCGCCGCGCTGGGGGCCGACCTACCGCCCTGGCTGTCATGGAGTGGGGGCTTGGCGACTGATGAAGGGTTCTATACGCTGGATGCGCGCCACCAAGTCTTATTCGGCGCGATGGCGCGGGGCAACTTTCACGACCGTTTGCTGTCGCCGCTGCTCAGCATCATGCAGCAGGGTGTGTTCCATGTGTTTGGGCCGTCATTGATCACGGCGCGGGCGATCTGTGTTCTGCTGGGCCTGCTGACCATCGCCCTGCTGTGGCTTGGCCTGCGGGTGTCGTTTGGGATGGGGGCGGCCAATGCGGGCGCATTGCTGCTGGGGTTTGCGCCGCCATTTGTGCTGTACAACCGTTTGGCCTTGCAGGAAACCCCCGCCGTGTTCTGGCTTGCCGTCAGCTTCGCGCTGTGGGCGGTCGCCCATCAAAACAAGGCGCGGGGGCTGCTGTTTTGGGCGGGTGCGGCAGCGGGCCTGGCGTTTCTGTGCAAGGGATTGGCGTTTGTGTTTGTTCCCGCGCTGTGCTGGGCGGCCTGGCGGGGCGGCAGGCGCGGCTGGGCACTGGCCGGCGGGCTGGGCGCTGTCCTGCTGGGCTATGCGGCCTTGTGGTATGTTCCGCATCACGCCGAGCTTGCGCGCATGGGGGCGTACTACCAAACGCATCAGTTTGCGCCGCACTCGGCAGACTCGCTGTGGCTGAACATCCGGCGGGCCGGGGTGGGGGACAGGGCAGGCGTTTTGCGCGGGATCGCCCCGTATCTGCTTCTGTTTATGCCTGTTCCGTGCTTGCTCGCCATCAGCCGCCTACGCTCCTTTGCACAAAAAACGCCTGCCGAGCAAGTCTTGTGGGTGTGGCTGGCGGGCGGCGTCTTGTTTTGCTGCGTGTCGTCGTATGCGCCGGACCGCTACTATGTCTTGTTTCTGCCGCCGCTGTGTGGGCTGGCGGGCATTGCGCTGGCGGCATTGGCCCCCGTGCCGCGCCGCGTGTTCGGACTGGCCGCGTCCCTCCTCAGCGTTTTGTGGCTGGGCGCTGCCTGGCAAGGGCGCACGTGGACGGCGCGGGACAACGCACGCACATTGGCACACTTACTGCCCGCCCGAAGCGTGGTGGTTGGGGACATGGCCCCGGCGGTCTGCCTCGGCACAACGCTGGATGCCGCGCCTGTGCAGCCGGGCCTGTCCAATGATGCGCGCCCCGTTGAAATATTGGGCGCAGATTATCTCGCCGTCACCCGCGCGCCGGTTTATACTCGCTGGTGGCAGGCCCGCTGCCCGCTCCTTGTGCAGCCTGCGCGCCGCGTCGCCAGCCTCCATGTGGGCACTCGGTGGATAGTAGATGTTTACAAAGTGAAGCCATGAAACACATCCGAACCGTGCTCCGCTGGCTGCTGGCCGGCTTTGTGGCCTACGCAGGCGTGCGGCACTTTACCAACCCGGCCCCTTTTATCCAGATCGTGCCGCGCGGCTGGCCCGCCCCGGATGCATTGGTGGCGATCAGCGGCGCGGCGGAGGTCGCGGGCGGCGTGGGCCTGCTCGTGCCCGCCGTGCGCCGACCGGCGGCGTGGGGATTGATTGCCCTGTTTGCCGCCGTGTTCCCCGCCAACATCAACATGGCCCTGCATCCCACAAGTTTGGGCATGGGCTTTAAGCCCTGGATGCTGTGGGCGCGGCTGCCGCTGCAATTGGTCTTGATTGCGTGGGCGTATTGGCTTGCAAAGAAAGAGGTTGATTGATGCCTGATGCCGAATAAGCTTTTACTGAGAATGGGTGAAGCCGCCCCGTGCAGTATTTTCACTGGTGATGTACTTTTACGGTTCGCAAAGGAGACACAGTCATGGCCCGCATCACCCCCGACACCGAGATTGACCCAAAGACTTCGGCTTCGGTCGTCAACCCGGCCCCTTTGGGCCTGTGCGCATTTGCCCTCACGACCTTTGTTCTGAGCGCCGCCAATGCCAAGCTCTTTTCAGGCGCCACCATCGTCATCGGCCTGGCCGCATTCTATGGCGGGCTGGCCCAGCTTCTGGCGGGCATGTGGGAGTTCAAGGTCGGCAACACATTTGGCGCCACCGCTTTCACCTCCTACGGGGCGTTCTGGCTCGCCGTCGCCGCCACCCTGCAATTGAACTTGATCCCTAACCACGCCGCATTCGGCGTCTTTCTGCTCGGCTGGACCATCTTCACCGCCCTGATGTTTGTGGCCTCTCTGCGCCTGAACATGGCTTTGACCACCGTGTTTGGCCTGTTAACACTGACATTTCTCATGCTGACCCTGGGCGAGTTCGGCTTTCCGACCGCGCAGCTCGGCGGCTGGCTGGGGCTGGCGACCGCCTTTGCCGCCTGGTACACCGCGCTGGCCGGTTTGCTTGTTTCAGTGAACTCATCAATGACGCTGCCGATTGGGCCGCGCCGCTAAACAGGCGGGTAATCCCAAGGAGGGCAAAGAGAACCCCCCTCCTTGCCCTGCACTGGCAGACCCGGAGGGCTGCACTGGCACCCCTAGTATGCTTGCGCATTACTGCGTATCGCAGAGCCTCCGCCCTCCGGGTGCGCCAGTGCGCTAGCGGGGAGAAGACCTGGAAGGCTGCGTGCAGGTTCCCCCCTAAAGGGGAGATCAGGAAGGTGGCGATTGGTTTGATTGAGTCGCCATAAATGAGCACTCAAGCCAATGGGCTGCACTCCGTATCTCCCCTTTAGCCCTCCGGGTCTGCCAGTGCAGGGGAGGCCCTGCGAACGAGGAACGAGGAAGCAAGGGGAGAGGTTCTTTCCCTGCTCTTCTACAACTTAAGGCGCGGGCATTGTAGAGGCGTATTGCAGGCTTATCAAGCGCGTACCGACGACGGAACGTTTTCTTCCGTCGTCGGTACGCCGTAGAAACGCGTCAGCAATGGGTGAGCGATACCGTGACAATGCCACACAGAAGAGCGCATGAAACTTTCAGAACTGTATCCCTATTGGGCCGGTGTGCATGACGAACTGCTTGCCACGCTGCACGCGCTGGACAGGGAACGCCTGAATTACAAGTCCGTGCCGGGAACGCCGACTGTTCGGCAATTGGCTTTGCAGCTGCTGCAAGACGAGCGGTTCTGGGTCGCGCATCTGGTGGCGGGGTATGAGACCGAAACGCCGCGCGCGGCGGACTTCCGCACCGGCGCGGCTTTGGCGGAGGCGCTGGCCGCTCAGCGCGCAGTCACGGCGCGCGCGCTGGAGCCGTTCGGCGCGCTGGGATTGAAGTCGGTGCGGACGGTTCCCGCCGATGCCCTGCCCAACCGTCCCGAAGCGAACATGCCCGTGGGCTGGCTGTTCTGGCATGTCTTGGAGCGCGAGCTGATGGCGTGGGGCCAAATCCAAGCGCGTTTGGAAGAGGCGAAGGCGGCGGAGAAAGACGCTGCTGGGTAAGAGAAAAGACGCTGCTGGGTAAGAGAGTGGCCGGTGAAAAGTGATCTATGCCTAGAAATACAGATATTCATAAAGTCTTGGTCATTGGGAGCGGGCCGATTATTATCGGGCAGGCGGCGGAGTTTGACTACGCCGGGACGCAGGCGTGCCAGTCGCTGCGCGAGGAAGGTGTCTCGGTCGTGCTGGTCAACTCCAACCCCGCGACAATTATGACCGACCCGGAAACCGCCGACGCCGTTTATATTGAACCCCTGACGGTTGAGTTTGTGGAGCGTATCATTGCCAAAGAGCGGCCCGACGGTTTGCTGCCGACCCTGGGCGGGCAGACCGGCCTGAACCTGGCGACCGAACTTGCCGAAGCGGGCATTCTGGACAAATATCATGTGAAGCTGCTGGGCACGCCGCTGTCTGCGATCCGCAAGGCCGAAGATCGCGAGATATTTCGCGCCCTGATGCAGGAAATCGGCGAGCCGGTGCCTGAGTCTTGGA
>JAABUQ010000632.1_pt1 | contig 82472 bp, 66 predicted proteins | sample 5560001 | NCBI WGS metagenome assembly JAABUQ01 (sample SAMN10711888, study PRJNA513371) | rock metagenome | isolation source: Antarctica rocks | place: Antarctica: Victoria Land, Finger Mt nord | collected 2015-12-18 | reverse complement strand
GAGGCATTCCGCACGGCAGTCGAGTTTCGTTTGGTGCGTTGGCTTAATGAGCATGTCGATGTATTTGCCTCTCACAGAGCTAAGTCCGGCTATATTTGGGCTTAGAAAGTTTTAAAGTCCCAATAGTTCGCCAATCGTGAAAGCACCCCCAATTACCTGTGACCCGCCGTAGCCTACCACAGCGAGAGTGATCAGATTACTCAGCAAAAATATCAGCGGGAAGGTGTTGCGGATAGCGCTAATTGTACGCATATTCGCCGTTACTAGCTCATCGTTCAGCTGGGCATAGCGCGAAGTCTCAGATAACTCGCGCCCAAAGGCTTTCACAACGCGGATGCCGATCAGGTTCTCTTGTAAAACGGCATTAAGGTCACCGAGCTGCTGTTGGACCAAACCGAAAAGCTTTTGATTTGTCGTTAGAAAGTGAGCTAGCAGAATAGCTGCCAAAGGTACCATAGCCAGGGTAATCAGCGCCAGTCGCCAGTTCATCACCAGCACAATTACCGAAATTGTAATTACTGTAACCAATGAACTGACCACCTGGATCAGGCTGGTGCCCACAAAGGTGCGGATCTGCTCTACATCGTTGGTAATACGTGTAAGCAGTTGTGAGGTCTGTACCTGGTCATGGTAGCTGAAACTGAGGTTCTGTATCTTTTTGAAGATTTTATTGCGTAGATCATAGGCGACTCCCTGTGAAGCCTGCTCTGCCCAAAAGCTCTGCCCAAAGTTGAACATACCCCGCCCGATGGCGACCAAGACCATCGCCCCAGCGCTATAGAGAACGGTTCGCAGATCCTTCTGGGCAATGCCCTGATCAATGGCCCAGCGGAATAATTGCGGAGTCACGGCATTGGCACTTGTGAGCAAGAGTAAGCTCACAAATGCCCCAGTCACGATTAGCCAGTAAGAGCTCAAGCTCCACAGGACGCGCCTAAGAGATTTCATCTAGTACCTCTGTGAAGCGCAAATACGCCGCGATACTGCTCCATCAGTCCAGCATCTGTGCTTCAAAGTCTGAATAAATCTAAATATCAGGTATATTCTAACACTAGCATTGCTCCTGTTAGAACTCATCGCTAACTGTCAATGTCCTGATCAACGAGGAAAATCGCTGCATCATGATCAAGGTAGCGTAGTTCCTCGTTCCTCGGCTTGAGTTAGAAACTAGTAAGCTAAAATAATGAGCCTAATGCTGAAACCTTTGCTAGATGAGGATTATAGTCTATGTCTTCAATTCAGAACTCAGATCGAGCTGTGATTAAGTTTTCTTCAGAAGACTGCGGTATCTGCCACAAGATGTCCTTCTACGATCAGAAGGTGAGTGAGGAACTAGGTTTGCAATTCATTAGCGTCAAAATGCAGGATACGGCTACTTACCGGAAGTATCGCAAGATTCTTCTGACCCAGTATCCCGACAAAGCAGAAATGGGATGGCCTACTTACCTAATCTGTGATTCCCCAGAAGGAGAATTTCAGATTTTGGGCGAAGTAAAAGGGGGCCATCCCAAGGGAGAGTTTAGAAACCGACTGCAAGAGGTTCTGAATTCAGTTGCCTCGGCTAGCCAGAATTAATCATCTCAAACGATTTCACTTCTAGGACAGGGCCAATCATTGCGAACGTCACCATGTCTTCTCGCACCTGTCCTTGGACTTTTACTTTCAGTCCCGATTTAAGTAACTCCTTGGGAGCGCCTTTCTGGAGTTCATAGGTAACGCCATCATCTGTAACCAGTGCCCAGGTGCCAGGACCCATGTCACTACGTTGAATCTCGCCTGTAACTGTGATGCTCATGCAGTTTTTCCCTCACCTTTCATTGCTAACTGAGCCAAGCCATAACACATCAGGGCGTTGACTATCAGGAACAGACGAGCGATCGCACCATATCCTAACCCCCAAACCGCAGGTGACACCACTGCACTTACCGCCAAACAAGCTGCCACACCTAGTGCTGAACCGATAGCGAACCACTTCCAACTCGGGTGTCCTAGCAGCAATACCACTAAAACGAAAGGAATTAACACGCTAGCAAATAGGGGATTCAAAGTACTACTACCCTGAATGGCGTTGCCCAATTCTGGAAGCGAACTGCCCAGCACCCGAAAAGGCCACTGGGGAAGGTCAAAAATATAGAAACCTCGCAGGAAAAACAACCCGGAACTCCCAACAGTCAGACCACTAAATAAAGACCAACTCCAACTGAATGGGAAATAAACTCGCAAAAACCACGCCAGGAGATAAGAACCTAGTACCATTCCAATCTTGGGTAACAGCATCACTGCACCTCCATCAATCCAGAAGCGAGGGTTGAGATAGCCGTTATCCCGTAGCCACCGGAAGAAATCGCGGAAGGTGATTTGACCTTGTAAAGCGAGTTTAACTGCCCCATATGCATCCAGCTGCCCAGCACCAAAGTGGTTGAGGGCATCATCCTTGATCACCCGCGATGACTGCTTCAGGACACTAAGAACTGTATCTGGATCTGTAACACCCGCTGCTTTCACCAGCGCTGCGACACCAGCAACGTGGGGAGCAGCCATGCTGGTACCTTGCCAGGCCGTAAAAATCGCTTGATTTGTTTCAGGGTCAATGGTTTCTTGCAGAATTTTACCATCTGAACTACCGCCGGGGGCTGAGATATCTACCCCAGCACCAAAGTTAGAGTAAGGTGCTCTTTCCCCAGATGGAGCGAGGGCGGCAACACCGATGACGTGAGGATAGCGAGCTGGGTAGGAAGCAGCATTCTGGTTTGCATTCCCGGCTGCTGCAACCAAGACAACGCCTTTTTGATGGGCATAGTCAATGGCTTCTTTGAGCAGATGGCTTTCACCAGAACCGCCCAGGCTCATATTAATCACATCTGCACCGTTGTCAGCGCCAAATCGGATGGCCTCAGCCAGATCGGCAACCGTGCCTCCGCCCATAGCACCCATCACTTTCAAGGGCATCAGACTGGCTTCATAGGCAATCCCAGCGACGCCATAGCCGTTATTAGTTGACTGGGCAATGGTACCGGCAACATGGGTACCGTGACCACTATCATCATCGGCCTCTACTCTGTCATTAACGAAGTCATAGCCTTTGACAAACTTTGTATCCTTCAAATCCGGCACGGTAGTAATGCCGGTGTCAATCACACCAACAGTCATACCAGCGCCCTTGGTTTCGTCCCAGGCTGATTCAACGTTGATACTACGCAGGTTCCACTGCTTGCTATAGTCGGGATCATTGGGAACTTCAAAAGAAGTGTAGATATAGTTAGGTTCAATGAATTCTGTGAACTTAGTTAAGTCAGACTTTTTCAGGGCGTTGAGCGAATTGCGATCACCCTTGACAATATAAACATGGTCTGCTAAAGAAAATTCACTATTAAGCTGGGGTTTGACGTTGTACTGTTGGGCGATCGCGCTTACTTTTTCCTCGATCTGAGCAGCTGGAATATCTTCTCGAAAGTCCAGCACAATCGACTCAAACGAGCCCTGATCTGCCAGCCCCTTAAAGTTAAATAGGGCAAAACCCAACCCGATTAAACACAAGCATAGTAAAAAAAGCTTTTTCATATAAACCGTTCACCAGTAGCGCCAGTCTAATCATCAAAATAACTCATTTGCATAGGTGCTGGGTGGTCTTAAAGATATATAGACAAGTTTTATGTACAAGGACATATCTGACGCAGCTGGCTTCTGCAGTTAGGTGGCTCAAGTCATCGGTTGAGGCAACAATTTGAATGTTATCGGTGGGAGCCAAACTAATTTCTAAATCTCTTGTGCACGAATAGCTTGCAAGAATTCTTTGATTGCTTGTGGTTGCTCTTGGGGAAGAACGTGTTGCGCTAACAATTTTAAGTCTAAATCTGGGAAAAATTGGCTATTAACACTTTCTTGGTAAGTTGCTCCACGTAGGTCATAGAGTTTAAGCTGGTTGTTCTGCCAAATTAAAACTTCTGGAACCTCTAGTCCTTTATAAACAGCTAATTTATTCACTCCTCCACTTGTTAGATTGACCTCAATGGCAAAGTCAGGTAGTTCTTTCAAAGTATTGACACAGTAACATTCATCAGGTTCTAGCCCTCGCGCTTTGGCTTCTCGTCGAAACGTTGTTGATCCATACCCATGTAAAGGAATATCAATTTCCTCTGCATAACGTTCCAAAAGCCTTGCAATAACCTTCTTGATCATTTCGTGTTCTGGAGAGGGCATAAAGATTTCTAGGGTTCCCTCCAGGTAGATAAGTCGCAAGCCAGGGTAGTCCCCCAAAGTTGCTAGTAGACTTTCATATTGTTGCCAAGTCACACTAGGCAAGACGACCCGTTGTTCTTCAGTGTTAGAGGAAGGGTAAAGTAGAGTAGTCATTGTAGTTAGACAGACTATACTATTGTTGAGCCAATTGTAGCTAATTATGTCTCTTCGATTGTTGTTCCTAATAGTGCCAGCAGCCCAACGACCTTTCTGGTGGCCATTCTCTAAGAGATTTATCGCTTACTCAGAGCTCGAACTGAGACTCGGTTAAAGCGATATTTGCTCAGTCTTTCCCGCAAAGATTCCATGTATGTATAGAAGACAGGGGTGATGTAGAGGGTTAACAGTTGAGAAAACAGCAGCCCACCAACTACCGCTATTCCTAAAGGTCGGCGAGACTCGGAGCCAGCACCCAAACCGAGGGCGAGTGGTAAAGTACCGATCAGAGCCGCCATAGTGGTCATCATAATCGGGCGGAACCGGACGAGGCATGCAGCGTAGATAGCATCAAAAGGTTTTTTCCCCTCATTTCGTTGAGCATCAAGCGCGAAATCAATCATCATAATGCCATTTTTCTTGACGATGCCTACCAATAGAATGATGCCAATAAACGAGTAAACATTCAGCTCGATATGAAAGACTAGTAAAGTTAACAAAGCCCCCAATCCGGCAGAGGGAAGACCCGATAGAATCGTGATTGGGTGAATAAAATCCTCGTATAGGATACCGAGAACAAGGTAAATTACTAAAATCGCCACAACCAACAGCAGTCCTAGACTTTGCACCGAGGCTTGAAATACCTTAGCTGAACCCTGAAAGCTGATGGTGATGTTTGTAGGTACAGTGGCACGGGCGAGTTTCTGAACAGCGGCGGTAGCTTGGCTTAGAGCAGTTCCTGGTGACAGGTTGAAAGAAATAGTAGCAGAGGGGAGCTGACCTAAATGATTTTCCGTCAATGGTCCGACGTTCTGGGTGAATTTAGCAATAGTCCGCAAGGGGACCTGTTGACCACTACTGGAGCGGACGTAGAGCAGTGACAGAGCATTTGGGTCACGCTGATATTGCGGTAAAAGTTCCAAAATGACCTGGAACTCGTCGTTAGGGCCGTAGATGGTTGAGACCTTGCCAGAACCGTAAGCTAGTGCTAGCGCGTCTTCAATTTGCTTCGCGGTGATGCCTAAAGTCGAAGCTTTAGCCCGGTCAATCTCGACATGCAGCTGCAGGTTATCCAGTTGTAGGTCGCTGTTGACTTCCTGCAGTCCCGGTAAGGTCTTCACCTTAGCTAAGAGTTGGGGAACATACTGGTTGAGTTGTTGTGCATCTGTACTCTGCAACGTGAGCTGATATAAGCCTTTCGTCTGCTGCCCTCCAATTGGAATCACTGGTGGGGTCTGCATAAAAATCTGAATGCCAGGCACGCGCGCCAGTTTCGGTCGCAGTTGTTGGATGACCTGGTCAGAGTCAAATTGGCGTTGGGAGCGAGGCTGTAACCGAATGACAATCCGACCGGAGTTAATCGACGCATTCGGTCCACTGGCACCAACATTCGAATTAACCGTCTTCACGGCTGGATTTTTACGGATGATATTAACCAGAGCTTGCTGGTGCCGCACCATGTCATCAAAGGAAATGTCCTGCGCCGCTAAGGTGCTTCCTGAGATTTGTCCTGTATCCTCAGTTGGGATGAACCCCTTGGGAACCACAACGAATAAGTACCCCGTCAACAGCAAGAGCGCACCGGAGACAATCATCGTGGTGCGGTGGTACTTCAAAACTTTTTTGAGACTCCAGCCATAAAATCGAAGTACGCTATCAAATACGTGTTCCGAGGCTTGGAAAAGGCGACCCGGATTCTGGTGGTCAGGTAAGCGGATAAATCGACTGCACAGCATCGGCGTCAGGCTCAAAGAGACAAAACCAGACACTAAGATCGCCACGGCAATCGTCACGGCAAATTCGTGGAACAACCGTCCGAGGATTCCAGCCATGAACACCATAGGAATGAACACCGCCACTAGTGACAGCGTCATTGACAAAATCGTGAAACCGATCTCTCTGGAACCTTTCAGTGCTGCCTCTAGGCGATTCTCTCCCATCTCTACGTGACGGACAATGTTTTCCAGCATGACAACAGCATCATCCACGACGAAGCCCACAGAGAGCGTCAGCGCCATCAGCGAGAGGTTATCCAAGGAGTAACCCAGCAGGTACATCACCGCGAAGGTACCTGTGATCGATACAGGTAGTGCCAGACTGGGAATAAGCGTGGCTGAAAGGTTGCGCAAGAATAGAAAGATCACCAACACGACTAAGCAAATCGTTAGCACCAAGGTGAATTTAACATCATTGACCGAGGCGCGGATTGATTCAGAGCGGTCATACATAATGCCCATTTCAATCGCCCCCGGAACTTGCGCCCGTAGGGACGGCAGAAGCTTTTTAATCGCATCCACCACTGCTACCGTATTCGTACCCGGCTGGCGCTGAATCGCCAGAATAACTGAGTGAATGTTGTTGAAAGTGCTATACACCTTGTTGTTCTGGACGCTATCAACGACCTGGCCTAAGTCTTGAAGTCGTACTGGAGCTCCATTGCCATAAGCAACGATTAAAGGTCGATAAGAAGCTGCGTCATTTAGTTGACCGTTGGCTTGAACTGTGAAACTTTGGTAATCGTTGGATAGCGAGCCTGTAGGCAAGTCAACATTGCCCTGCGCAATGGCAGTCTGAATCTGGTCGATGCCAAGGCCGCGGGTAGCTAGCTCGTTAGGGTCGAGCTGGACGCGAACAGCATATTGCTGCTGACCGTAGACCTGCACTTGGGCGACGCCGTTAACCATCGAGATTGGTTGACCAACTGTTACCTCCGCGTATTCATCCACCGTTGAGATGGGTAGGGTCTTTGAATACAGATACAGGAAGAGAATTGGCGCAGCTGACGGGTTAACCTTCCTGTAGGTGGGAGGATTTGGGAGATTAGGGGGCAACTGACCAGCAGCAGCGTTAATAGCTGATTCGACATCCTGAGCGGCAGCGTCGATGTCGCGACTCAGGTCAAATTGCAGCGTGATTTGGGTGCTACCCAAGGCACTGGTGGAGTTGAAAGAATCGATGCCACCAATACTAGAAAATTGCTTTTCTAGCGGCGACGCCACGGACGAAGCCATTGTTGACGGACTGGCCCCAGGCAGGCTAGCAGAGACTTGAATAGTTGGGTAATCGATTCTAGGGAGATCGCTAATCGGCAACAGGCTGTAGCTCATCAGGCCGAAGATGAGAATGCCTATCATCACCAGAGTGGTTGCAATCGGGCGACGGATGAAAATTTCGGCAGGATTCATACAAAATCAACCTATTTGAGCTGAACCAATGCTCGATGCGACTTAAGTTTGCTTAACCTTTTACGCCCAGCTTCCATGTAAGTGTAGAAAACGGGTGTGATGTAGAGGGTTAACAACTGAGAAAACAGCAAGCCGCCGACGACTGCTACCCCCAGTGGGCGTCGGGATTCCGAGCCAGCACCAAAACCAAGGGCTATAGGCAAAGTCCCCATCAGGGCGGCCATTGTGGTCATCATAATCGGGCGGAACCGGACTAGGCAGGCTTCGTAGATAGCATCGAGCGGTTTTTTCCCCTCGTGGCGCTGGGCTTCCAAAGCAAAGTCAACCATCATGATGCCGTTTTTCTTGACAATGCCCACCAGCAAAATGATGCCGATAAATGAGTAAACATCTAGCTCCATATGGAAGAACATTAAAGCCAACAACGCCCCTAGTCCGGCAGAGGGTAGACCCGACAGGATTGTTATTGGGTGAATAAAATCCTCATACAAGACTCCTAAAACCAGATAAATCACCAGAATCGCCACCAACAGTAGGACGCCCAGACTCTGCAATGACGATTGAAACAGCTGGGTAGAGCCCTGAAAGCTAGTGATAATTGTTTCGGGGACAGTGTCGCGAACGAGATTTTCCACCAGCGTAGTGGCTTTATCTAACGACGTATCGGCTGCCAGGTTGAAGGAGAGCGTGGCAGCATACATCTGACCGAAGTGATTGACTGTTAGTGGTCCAGAGGTTTGAGTGAGTTTAGCAAAAGTGTTCAAAGGTACCTGTTGACCGTTACTTGAGCTGACGTAGAGCAGCGACAGAGCTTTTGGGTCATGCTGGTAGCGGGGCTCTAATTCCTGGATCAGGTAGTACTCGTTACTGGGAGCATAGATGATAGAAACTCGGTGAGCCCCGTAAGCTAGCTCAAGGGTTTGTTCAATCTGCTGCGCTGTAACGCCGAGCGCTGAAGCTTTATCTCGGTCAATCTCAACCTTGACTTGTGGGTTACCTAGCTGCAGGTCACTGTTGACGTCCTGTATTCCTGCCAAGGCTTTCATCTTTTCTTCAAGTTGCGGGACGTACTGGTAAAGTTGCTGGACTTCTGTACTCTGCAACGTCACTTGATACAGTCCTGTCCCCTGTCCAGAACCAACTGGAATGGCTGGCGGGTTTTGCAGGAAAATCTGAATTCCAGGCACCAATGCCAGCTGCAATCGCAATTGTTGAATCACGGAGTCAGCGCTGTCATGACGTTGGGAGTGCGGCTTGAGGCGAATTAAAAAACTCCCAGAATTACCCGCTGCATTTGAGCTGCCACCGACGCTCGAACCAGCACCGACGTTCGAGTTAACTGCATCTACATTCGGGTTTTGACTGATAATGGTAGCCAAAGCTTGCTGGTGCCGCACCATATCATCAAATGAAATGTCCTCGGCTCCCTGGGTAATGGCTGTAATTTGTCCCGTGTCTTCACTAGGGATAAACCCTTTGGGAATCACCACAAATAGGTAAAGCGTGACTAGCAGCAGTGCACCGGAAATCAGCATAGTGCTGCGGTGGTATTTCAGGATGAGCTTTAAGCTCCAGTCGTACAGACTTAGCAGGCGAGCAAAGAAGGCTTCCGAAAGCTGAAACAGACGACTCTGACGCGCGTGATTGGGTGGACGCACAAACCGACTGCATAGCATCGGCGTTAGGCTCAAAGAAACAAAACCGGACACCAAGATTGCTACGGCGATCGTCACGGCGAATTCATGGAACAGTCGTCCCAGAATTCCGGACATAAACAGCATAGGGATGAACACTGCCACCAGCGATAGCGTGATCGACAAAATCGTGAAGCCAATCTCTTTAGAGCCGTTCAGCGCTGCCTCCAATCGACTCTCTCCCATTTCCATATGGCGAACAATGTTCTCTAGCATCACGATGGCATCGTCTACGACGAAGCCGACAGAGAGCGTTAATGCCATCAAAGACAGGTTGTCTAGAGAGTATCCCAGCAGGTACATCACGGCGAAAGTAGCTACCAACGAGACCGGCAGCGCTAAGCTGGGAATAATCGTGGCCGAGAGGTTGCGCAAGAATAAGAAGATCACCAAAATGACCAGGCCAATTGTCAACACCAAGGTGAATTTGACATCATTGACTGAGTCACGCACTGCTTGGGAAGCATCGTACAGAATGCCCACTTCGACCGCTGCTGGGATCTGAGTCCGCAATTTGGGCAAGAGCTGCTTAATCGCGTCTGCCACTCCTACCGTGTTTGTGCCGGGCTGGCGCTGCACGCTGAGGATGATCGCGCGGGTGTTGTTGAGCCAACTGGCTACTTTATCGTTTTGAACACCGTCAATCACGCGCCCGAGTTGCTGAAGTTGTACTGGAGCACCATTACGGTAAGCCACGGTCAAAGACCGATAGGCTGCTGCGTTCTCTAATTGCCCATGTGCTTGCAGCGTATAGTTCTGGTAATTGCCGGAGAGCGAACCTGTTGCTAGGTTAACGTTACCTTGCTGGAGGGCAGTCTGAATCTGGTCGAGGCCAATCCCTCGCGTGGCTAGCTCATTCGGGTCGAGCTGGACGCGCACGGCGTTCTTTTGGGAGCCGTATACCTGTACCTGGGCGACACCGTTGACAATCGATAGACGTTGACCCAAGTATGTTTCAGCGTATTCGTCTACTTTGGACAGGGGGAGAGTTGACGAATATAGGTAGAGGTAGAGAATCGGCTGGTCAGCTGGGTTGACCTTGGTGTAGGAGGGTGGATTTGGCAGATCTGTCGGGATCTGACCGGCGGCAGCGGCGATCGCTGCTTCCACATCCTGAGCAGCGGCGTCGATATTACGACTGAGGTCGAACTGGAGTGTGATTTGGGTGCTGCCAAAAGCACTGGTGGAGCTAAGTATATTCAGTCCAGCAATGCTAGAAAACTGTTTCTCTAGGGGTCGCGCTACAGATGCAGCCATAGTTTCGGGACTAGCACCGGGCCGACTCGCAGAGACTTGAATAGTTGGGTAATCGACTGTAGGCAGGTCGCTGATTGGCAGCAATCGGTAACTCATCAAACCGAAGATCAGGATACCAATCATCACCAGCGTCGTCATGATGGGCCGACGGATGAAGATTTCGGCAAGGTTCATGATGCGTTCCCTCCTGGCGTCTGAGCAGTTTTGACTTGGACTTTAGCTCCAGGGACTAAATTGAATTGACCGTCAGTGACGACTTTTTCGCCTGACTGCAGTCCTCGCTCAATGACTGCTTGACCATTGAATGTTCTACTAACATTAACTGTACGGGCTTCTACAGTATTGTCTGGCTTAAGCACGAAGATAGTCTTGCCGTTTTGCCCAGTTTGGACTGCCTGAGAGGGCACAACAATCGCATTCGGTTGGCTCGTCAGATTGAGGACGACGTTAACGAATTGCCCTGGCCACAAGTGCTCTTGGGTGTTAGCGAAGTCTCCTAGGAGTTGAATCGTCCCGGTAGTGTTGTCGACAACACCATTGACTGCTGTAAGCACTCCAGATACCGGCGGCTGCTTAGCATTGGGAACGATTGCCTGCAAGGGTAGCTTACTGATAGCCATGTACTTCCTGACTGCCGGCAGTTCCCGTTCTGGCAATGAAAAGGCTACTTGCACTGGACGAATCTGGCTAATTGTAACTAACGGGTTAGTGCTGTTTGCTTGAACCAAGTTGCCACGATCAACTACAACGGTCCCAGCTTGTCCGTCGATTGGGGAATAGATTTTTGTATAAGAAAGCTGCACCTGGGCATTTTGCACCGCCGCTCTATCAGCATTCACAACGGCTTGGGCATTTTGCACCGTTGCTCTATCAGCAGCAACTGTAGCATTGGTTGCACTGGCGTTGGTGAGGTACTGAGCGGCTTGATCTTTACTGATCGCACCCTGATTTCCCAAAGCTGTATATCTGCGGGCTTGCGACTGGGCAAACTTCTCCTGGGCTATGTCTTTGACTAAGTTAGCTTGGGCTTGCCTAACCTGAGCAATGTCTTTGGCCACGGCAGCTTGAGCTTGTTGGAGTGACGCTTGCAAGGGTCGGTTGTCAATTGTAAACAGGAGTTGCCCCTTTTTCACTCTCTGACCTCGGCGGAAATAAACGCCTGTTAGTTCTCCACCTACTTGGGCTCTGACTGTAACCGTGTTGTACGCCTGCACGTTCCCAATTACCTGCATTTGTACTGGGACTGCTTTTTGAACCGCAGTAGCGATCGTCACTGGCACAGCTTGTTTCATCCTCTGCGCCGACCGATCTGTTTTGGCATTAGAGGCGGCAGCACAGCCGGAGATCAGGGTCATGCAGATTAGGAGTAAGCTGACCCGTTTGGGAGGAACAAGCCTAATCGGCAAAAGCTGCTGCCTTCTTTGCTGAGTATCCACAAGAATTTTCATCCCTTCGTTCGTTTAGACCTGTAATCTTGTCAAGACTATTCGCTCAAACAAATCGTTCTGCGATTTTCAGCCTCAATTGCCGCTGCGGAAAGAGGCAGAACCATTAGCAACCTTGCTCTCAAGCCTTCCAACATAAGTAAATACACTACCTAATTAGAGGCTCATTTAACACCTCACGGCTTGCTGTTGGGCAATCTGCCACAACATCAAGCTAATACACATTATATGTGGTTCCAACTGTTAGCTAAACTATAACTTAGGATATAAACTATTCAAAATGCTGATTAAGCAAGAAAAAACTACACCTCCCTCGGGAGAAGTGGGAAAAAAAGGTAATGCTAGCGACAGAACTAACACCAGAGGAATGTGCGATCGAAGTGATGGAAACAGTGCCGTTCGTCATGCGGTTTCTGCGAGCGGAAATGCGCCGTCAGAGATCAACTGACTTATCTGTCCCCCAGTTTCGGGCGCTGGGGTTCTTAAGCCGCTATCCTGGGGCTTCTCTGTCTGATCTGGCAGAACACTTAGGCATCACTAAGGCTACTGCCTCTGCTACGGTTGATCGATTAGTTCGTCGTGGATTGATCGACCGGATCGACGATCCACAAGAGCGGCGGCGTCTGACTCTCACCCTGACAGATGAAGGGAATTTACAACTCCAGCAAGCACGCGTTGCCGCCCACGCTAGTGTGTCTGAGGTGCTGGAAAATCTATCTCAGGCGAAGCTTCTCCAAATTACTAAGGGGCTTGTCCTATTAGGAGAAGCATTCAAGGAGTTCGAAGTTAAACCCAAAGAAAGCACAGATTAAGACTGGATGACACAAGAAATAACCCGCCGCAAATTTATCGCAACTGCCACCCTGGCAACCGGTTTTGCCCTCGCAGTGCAGCCCATTTATGCCAAAGTCATCACTACCGATGCCAAGGGATTGGTAGCTGGTGCAGTCAAAATTCCAGTCAAAGATGGCGAAATTCCTGCCTACAGAGCAGTACCTGCAAAGAGTGGAAAGTTCCCTCTTGTCCTGGTGATCCATGAAATCTTCGGTGTGCACGAGCACATTCAAGATATCTGCCGTCGCTTTGCTAAGTTGGGGTACATGGCGATCGCTCCGGAACTGTTCGTGCGTCAGGGCGATGTCTCGAAGTCAAGCGATACAGAAGAAATTCGCCAGGTAGTAGCCAAAGTACCAGATGCCCAGGTCATATCCGATCTCGATGCCACAATAAACTGGGCTCTTAACTCAGCTCAGGTTGATGCTAATAAGATAGGGATCACAGGCTTTTGCTGGGGCGGTCGCATTACCTGGCTGTACGCAGCACACAATCCCAAACTCAAGGCAGGGGTAGCGTGGTATGGGCGACTGGTGGGTGATGTCACTGAACTGACGCCCAAGTATCCCGTCGATATTGCGTCTACGCTGAAGGTTCCTATTCTCGGCCTCTACGGCGGCAAAGATCCGAGTATTCCCCTCGATACAGTGAAGCAGATGCGCGATCGCCTTAACAGCAGCAGCAAGTCCGAAATCATTGTCTACCCCGATGCACCCCACGCTTTTTTTGCCGATTATCGCCCCTCCTACCGTGAGACAGAAGCCAAGGAAGGCTGGCAACGCCTCCAGGCATGGTTTAAGCAGCATGGTGTTTAGCATGAAGTTAAGGTGACGGAACAGTTATGATTGCAATCAAATATAGAATTTTAAGGCAGGATAAAAGTCATGCATATAACCATGACTTTTTCCTCATGCCTTTAACTAATACTAATCACTATTATGGAGATTAAGAACCCTAATTAAGCGTGAAAACAAAATGAAATTCAAGCTCACCTCCATCATAGTAGGGGCAATTGCAATTGCTGTTGCAGCTACACCTTTGAGCGCCAAAGCTGATGACACTACCTCTGGGACGGGTTCAGTCGTAACTCAACAGTCACCCCATTCTCCCTATGCTCAGTTGAATCTAACACAGCAACAGCAAGACCAAATAGCACAGATTAAGAGCAATACTAGAGCCCAAATTAGTCAGGTTTTGACCTCTGAGCAACAGAACCAACTTCAGGCCGCTACCTCTGCTGGTCAGAAGCAATGGACAGCTTTTAAATCCTTGAACTTATCTAATGAGCAGAAAGATCAAATTAAGCAAATCAGGGAATTATCCAGACAACAGATAGACGCCCTCTTGTCACCTGCACAACAGCAGCAACTGCGGGCAAGCCACCGCCGACACTCTCCATTTGCCGGTCTGAATTTGTCACAGCAGCAACAAGACCAAATCGCTCAAATTAGAAGCAGTACTCGCTCACAAATTCAACAGGTTTTGACTTCTGAGCAACAGAACCAGCTCCAGGCAACTATTCAAGCTGGACAGAAGCCACGAGCAGCCTTTCAGTCCTTAAATCTGTCAGATCAGCAAAAAAATCAGATTAAGCAACTCTGGCAGTCAGCTAGACAACAAATGAAAGCAGTCTTGACCCCCGAGCAGCGACAGCAAATTCAAGCCAGAATTCAACAGCGGCAAGTGCAGCCAACGCCGAATCAGTAAGAGTGCGATGAGTAGCTGGCCCTAGTTTAGAAATGGGTCAGCTAAGCGAGAAGAGTTGGATCGGCTCGTGTTCGCTCAGGTTGTCACTATACCTAGAAGAGGGAACACGTCAAAGGATAATGATGTCTATCGTATTGTCTTGCACCAAAATGAGAAAAATTATGTTGAAAAAAGCTGTAATGGCTGGATTGATCTTTCTGATAGCGGGGATAACTCTACCTGCCAAAGCGGATACGGATTGGCATAGAGACAGGGATGGAAGAGCTGCCCAACTGAGGAGGGAAAGGATCGAGAGAGAGAGATGGGAGCATAGGAATAGGGAGGCGCAAAGACAGCGCGAGTGGAGGGAACATCACCACTATTATCATTAGTAATAGGGGTATCATTACTTAACTTGAGATGGAACAAGGTCTTTTATGGCTGCTACTACTGGCAGCTTTTATCTGGCTCGCTTGGCAGGGCCGGAATGAGTATCAGAAAGTTGAGGCTTATCGCAACTGGGCACAGCAATTTGAGCGAGCTAAGTACGATATCTATGCGGTGCTGGGTCAGAATGGCAGCAATTTGACTTGGGGAAAACCTACAAGCCAAGGGCCAATCAAGCTAGAAACTTTTTCTTTAAAGGATGTGCAATCGATTCGCTTGCTGGTAGATAACGAACCAGCCCAGATAGATACACCACCCAATAAAGGTAGTGCAATTGACCTGGAATTTGTATTTCCATCAGCTGTCTCTGTACGTGTTCCCTTTACAGAGATTCCTTTGGCAGCGGAGTGGGGAAAGCATTTGCAGCGAGAATTGCAACGTTTGCAGTTAAAGCCAACTGATCAAGACGAATCAGGAGGAGCCAGTTAGTTGCAGGGGTTTTTGAGCCAGCACTCTCCGGAGGGAGCCACTGGGGATTGGGCCGAAATAAATGAAATTTTTGCTCTGGGTGGGTATCGCACTACGGTCAGCGATCGCGAAGCTTTCACAGAGCACAGCCCACCTCATAGTCAGTCTGGGAACGAGTCATAATTTTAAGACTTTTTGTTAAGTTGACATTGTATATATAGATGCTAGCTAAATTAACACTAATCTACTTCTTAAGCTAGAAGTTGCTAAAAGTAATAGCAGTTAAGTTGTTTTTTGAGCAAGTAAAAGAGTTAAACAGCTATATTTGGAAATCTAAAAACGCTAAGCAAATAGATCTATCATGAGCTGCTCCTGTCTTTGAATCAGCATTTAAAGGCTACCAGCTAAATAGTTTTAAGTTAAGCAAGGAAGTCGCACAATTATGTCAGACAAACAAGCTTCGACAACTTATAAACATGCAAAGCAATCAGAGAAACATGGTCAGATTGTAGAGCAGTGTGCTAAGGCAGTAAAGGACCACGATCAGAACTCTTCGTCACACGGAGAATTAATAGAAGAGTACAGTCAGGCTGCCCAGAAGCACGCTCGGGCTTCAAAATCACATGCCAAAGCTGCACAGAAGCATGGTAAGTCAACAGAAGAATACCTTCAGGCGGAAATTGAACATGGAAAAGAATCAGAGTTACACATAAAGGCACTAAAAGAGTACCTAAAGTTAGTCAAGGATAAGATAAGCAGGTGGCAAGAATTCTTATTATAACAAATCCGTTTAAATGCCCGTCTTGCTTGTTAGGCTGGGGAGTGGGGAGTTGTTAAACCGTTGCCTTTAAGTCACTTTGTAGGCTCATTAAAAAATATCATGTCGCACTTGCCTACTCTTGAAGATTGGCCAGCTTGGGACTGGCGCTAGTCCTCAACTAAATCCCACTACAAACAGACGATGCGCCTAAAAGAGCGTGTCTATCATTGTGGTAGTTGAGTAATCAAGAGCGAGCTGGAAGTGGAACAGTTATTACAGGGGCGTTATCGACTCAAGCAAAAACTGGGGCAAAATGCTGGTCGTCAAACCTGGCTGGCAGAGGATTTGGCAACACAACTCAGTAAAGGCAGTGCCTCTATGCCTGCCTTGGTGATTGTCAAGCTCCTGACTTTTGGTTGTGAGGTGCAATGGGACGAGTTCAAACTGTTTGAGCGCGAAGCACAGGTCCTACAACAGCTGAATCATCCTCAGATTCCTAAGTATCGGGATTATTTTTGTATTGATGACCGCTCGCTTTGGTTTGGGTTAGTCCAGGAATATATTCCCGGCTCGTCATTGAAGGAATTGCTGAATCAGGGCAAAAAGTTTACCGAACAGCAAGTCCGCCAAGTCGCTGTAGATGTGTTGAATATCCTGATTTATCTGCATGAACTGAGTCCATCAGTGCTGCATCGGGACATTAAGCCCAGTAACTTAATTTGGGGTGAAGATGAGCAGATGTATCTGGTTGACTTTGGTGCAGTGCAGGATAAAGCAGCGAAAGAGGGAGCCACGTTTACTGTGGTGGGAACCTATGGTTATGCCCCAATAGAACAGTTTGGGGGTCGGGCGGTACCGGAATCAGACCTTTATGCTTTGGGAGCCACGTTGATTCATCTGCTAACAGGTACGGCTCCAGCTGATTTGCCACAGCAGAATTTACAGATTCAGTTTGCTGAGCGAGTAAGCTCAAGTCCAAGTATGGTGTGCTGGCTACAGCATCTGAGCGAACCCGCCCTGGAACGACGATTTAGCACTGCACGTCTGGCATTGGTGGCGCTGGAATCAGGCAACGAAGACAGGTGCCCCTCTGCTTTGATCGCCCCGGTAAATAACTCGGGGCAGGGTGGTTTGTTTACTTCTGCGGTGCCGATACCGAACGAAATCAAGGGCTGGAATTGGGGAGCATTTTTACTTTCCCCTCTCTGGACTTTTAACAATCAGGTTTGGATTGGGCTTTTGGCTTGGGTCCCAGTTATAGGTTTTTGGATGGCGATCGCTTTGGGTGTCAAAGGTAATGAATGGGCTTGGAAAAGTCGGAGATGGCAGAGTATTGAGCAATTTAAGGTGCATCAAAGACGCTGGGCGATCGTGGGGATTGTTTTAGGGATATCGGTCAACTTAATATTCTGGCATCTAGGAATTTTGTTGTTGCTGTCAATTCTTGTTTGATCGGAATTGAGGCATTGACCAAGGACAATAAAGGGCCAGTTTGTTCCTGCCCATTCACTGCAAGATCGCTATGGCATAGGTAAACTCGCTCCCCGACGCGACTTAGCAAATCTTGCAAGATCCGCCGCAGTCGTTGCTGATCTGCCGCCATTGCCTCTTCTGCCGTCCAGGGGCGACCAAAACGCTCCTGGAGAAATATTGGGGCACCAAAGAGAGTCGCTGCACCACCACTGAGCCAGAGCGGTGAACCAGCATCGAGCCAAAATTGCCAGTGGTGAAACTGGCGACTAGAGCGGTATTGGAAGATTGTCGCCAGGGTTACAGCGCGTCCCGCTGGGCCAATAGGACGGACGGGGTAGGGGTTAGCGGTGATGGTGCCGCGACGCAGCAACTGAATGAATTGGGCGATGGTAGTAGCAGGTGGGGCGTCAATCGCTTCACTCTGCCGCAGACGCCTATCAACCTCCCAGTAGTGTTGAGCTGTTTCCAGCAATTCGCGCAGAGCTGCCAACTGGTCGTAGGGGAGATTGCTGCCATTCCACAAAAACCGTTGGATTGCCCGATCTAAAACAGAGATGGGACTAGGAATGAGACGCTGTTCTTGCTGCTCTCGCTGTCCCTCTAACCACTTCAAAATCTCGCCATAAGCCCTCGTTGCTTCGTAACCCAGGCGATCCCAGCGCTCATAAGCCGTCACTGGTAACAAGTTGGGGTGGTCAGGATGTGGCTCAAAGCAGTAATCAGCCAACAAACCAGCGCGTACAGGGTCAATGTGGGGAGTCATGATGACGAGCATTTCGGCTACTGCATCCCGAGCCACTAGCCGTCCTAGACCCGGATAGACCAAGGCGAGAAGGGTTAGCAAAGTTCGGATCATTGGTGAACTGGTGAGGGGGCGTTGGTCGCTTAGAGTGTGGACTGGGATTCCCTGCTTGGTGAGTATTTCCACTAGCGTATAGCGAGCGATCGCATCTAAACCTGGTGCAATCACCGCCACATCACTTGGCGGCACCTGCCCCGACTGCACCGCCTCGATAATCAACCCAGCTGTTTGCCGTAACAAAGCCGCACGGGATGTAGTTTGAATTGACTGCACGGGGCTCGGCAAAGTTAACAACCCCATAGGGTTATCGAGAAATTCCACCATCGGCAACGAGAGTGTTTCTGCCAAACAGCCCAGTGGTGGCGTTAAGGTTTCTACCCTACAGCGCGATCGCAGACCTTCTAGGTAATTGGGGTCAGCTCCTAATCCCACCCGCACCGCACCATCGGGATTATAGGTAAACGCTCCTACCGCACCTTGATCCAGGAGAAAGTCGAACAGGTGACGCGCTACGCCAGGATAATCATCCACATCATCCGCTAGCACAAACCGATAACGCCGAGTTAAGTGCCGTTGATAATTTGGATCAGGCAACAGATGCCGCCAGTAGAGTTCGGTAATAATGCCATAAGTCAGCAATCCCCGCTCCAGGCACCAGTTACGCCAGCTGTTGAGCTTTCCTATCCCAGCCCAGACTTCAGAGGAATTGCTCGGCTCAACCAATCCTTGTTCTAAGAGGCTAGGAATATCTTCCGGCGGCGTACCGCTGTAGGCTGCTAATTGCAGCAAGTCTAAAATCCGACGAACTAACCGGTACTCACTCAACCCAGCGGAGCGCAAAATTTCCTCATCCAACTCCGAACGCCAAAGACTGGTTGCTAATTCCTGCTCGGTTTCAGGACGTAGCCTGACAGGGAATTGCGCTTTCAGATTCAACAGCTGGATGAGTAAGGGCCAAAATAAAATCACTTCATCCTGAAAAAAACCCAGCGGTGTTTTTGAGCGAACGGGGTACTTCCCTTGAGTTGCCGCAACGATCCGGTCTGCCAACTCCCGTCGGTTGTCATCATTAGCAGCAAAGACTAAAACTGCCGATTCGGTCTGCTCAACATTTAGGCGTCGAGGCAGGGAACTCCTTGCTGAAGAACCTTGCACATTCTGCCTCTGCCTGGGGATAGAAAGTTGCTCCCGCCCATCGAGTTTCCTTTGCACCCAAATACAGAACTGGTCAACCAGGCGAGCCGTCTTGCCGCAGCGACTGGGTCCAACAATCCAAAAAGAATCAGAAAGCACCAATGCCCCCCTTGTGGATTTGTTAAGATACTTCGTAAACTAATCTGAGTTTAAAAGCCACTAAACAAGCCTTAGATAAATGACTGGAATGAAAAGCTCTAGTTTTACACAAAAGGTTTACTCTTACTTACTCCGTACCTACCAGTGGTATTTACAGACGCCAGAGCGATCGCTGGATGAAGCCTACCAGGCTGCCTTACTGATTAAGGCGATAGAAGATGAACACTTCAACGGTAAAAAAATATCAGCTGAATCTGCCAGTTACGGAGACAGCGTTATGGCTTATTTCGAGGCAGAACTTAAGAAACACTTAAAAACTGCCCGGATGAGACTTACAGAGTTTAATTTAAGTCGTTCATTTGTTGATAGTTCTAATCAAACAATCACAAAAATATCAAGACCTGATGGTACAAATTATACTAAAGTTTCTTTTGCTATCGAACCAAGGAACCGAAACTCTTTAGTTTTAGAAAAACTCAGATTTGTTGATGAGGTGACGTCTAAGTATACAACAGATGAAGGATCTTTTTCATCATCTTTGGGTATAGTTTCTAATAAAGCAAGGGAGTCTGAACTAGTACAAGTCGATTCGACAAATCTCACTAAGCCGCGAAAATCAGCAGCTGATAAATCTGACAACAACGATTCGGGCTCATTAACTGAAGAAACGAGTGTCCTACCAAGGTCAATTCTATATACGATCAATCGGATTAAAACTGAATTAGATCCAAGTGCAGAACAAGAAATCGTCAAAAATTTCCGCAGCTCAAAAAGGAAAACAGTAGTCTCTATTAGGCTACTGCTACTACTCATTATTGTGCCTTTACTGACTCACCAACTAGCAAAAACCTTTATAGTAGAGCCGATTGTTGCACATGTTAGAAGTCCTAATGAAGCAGCAATATTCCTGAATCTAGACTTGGAAGAAGAAGCCCTTGTGGAGCTGCAAAGATTTGAAGAAAAACTAAAATTTCAAAACTTACTTAGTGAAGCGCCGAAAGTTTCTACAGAACAGATAGAAGAGCGGATAAAAGATAAAGCACGGGAGATTGCAGAGGAATATCGCGTTGATAGTGACAATGCGATCGCAAATGTTTTTGCAGATTTACTGTCCCTAGCAGCGTTTGGCTGGGTTGTGTATGTCAGCAAGCGAGAAATTGCCGTCTTGAAGTCTTTTATCGATGATGTTGTCTATGGACTTAGTGACAGCGCCAAGGCATTTGTTATTATTCTGTTTACAGATATGTTTGTGGGATTTCACTCCCCCCATGGCTGGGAAGTCATTCTATCAGGTATATCACGGCATCTTGGACTACCAGAAAATCACAACTTTATATTTTTGTTTATTGCAACGTTCCCGGTGATTTTGGATACCGTATTTAAGTATTGGATCTTCCGGTACTTGAACCGAATCTCGCCTTCAGCTGTTGCCACGTACCGGGGTATGAATGAATAGAAGAGGAGTCAGGAGTCAGGAGAAGCCTAATAGATGAGTTTAGGAGTTTCAATAACGACGCTGCGCTTTGATTCTGACTCCCTGGATGAATTCGGAGGGCACTAAACCAATTGCTTCAGTCGCCAGTCGCACAGGAATCATTCTGACTCCTGACTCCTGACTTCTGAATTCTGTTCTTAACAACATCCGAGAGTAATGAGCTATGGAATTTGTGACTGACCCGCCGATTTCAGTCAAGATCCGCAAGATGAAAGAACGAGTGCGGTGGCGAGAGCCACTGATTGTTGAGCGGGGAATTGATCAAACCCGGATGGTTTTTGAGGATAACTGGGCGGAGCCAGAGTTCTCCTTCTTAGTTATGGGTGATAGTGGTGCAGGTCCTCAAGGAGCACACAACCCGCAGCGCCGGATCGCAGAACTTATGCTCACACACCGTGAAGAAAGCCGTTTCGTACTGCACACGGGCGATGTAATTTATCTGGTTGGTTCGAGCGAGTACTACCTAAAAAACTTCATCCAGCCCTACAGGGAGTTTCTGGTGGGCGGCGAACAACCCGAAAGCATTGCCTATGACAATATGGTCTTCAACCTACCGATCCTGCCCGTGCCAGGTAACCATGATTACTATGATCTGCCATTTGTCTACGGTTTGATGGCGCAGACCAGCTGGCCTCTCCGCCATCTGCTGCGAGTGCAGTTAGATCTCGATATTGGCTGGCATGGCTCCGGTCAAGGCGGGGCTTATGCACGGGCTTTCCTTGACTACATCAAGACGTTCGGTACCGAGAAGGAGTTGGGGCATCATCTGGACAGCCATTACACTGCCCAGACTAAAACCGGTCGCTGCCTTCGGTATGAACCCGGACGCTTCACCCGGTTACCCAACCGCTATTACACATTTCGTAGCGGCGGGATCGACTTCTTTGCGCTTGACTCAAATACCTTCAACGCTCCACCACCCCTCCTGCCGACAAAAGAAGGAGAAGCCTATCGCCGTCTGCTTGAAAAGCGCCGGGATGATTTGGAGCAACAAAAACTTGAAATCATCAAAACCTGTCCAGACCTTAGCTCTGAGCGGCCTGACGAAGCTGAAGAGCTCGACGACCTCCGAAACAGATTGACGCAGATCGATGAGGTAGAGATTGACATTGAAAAACAACTGACGTCTGACGAAACTACTGTAACCGACTTCGAACAACTTGATTGGCTGCGGCAAAGGCTGATCGAATCTTGGCACACTGCGGAGGTGCGTGGACGTGTAATCTATCTCCACCATCCTCCCTACGTCACCGAAGCAACGAAGTGGCACCAAGGGCAGACTTTAGCGATTCGCCATCGCCTTCGCTGGGTGTTCGATGAGGTAGCTAATGCAGTCGGCTCTCTGGCGGAGGGACGCCCGCTAGTCGATCTGATTCTGAGTGGACACGCTCACTGCCTGGAATATCTCCGCACTGGCGATACTGGACACGCTGACTCAAACCTCAACTGGATTGTCTGTGGTGGCAGTGGTTTTAGCCTCCGCCGCCAGCGTACCGAGGGACCGGAGTTGACAGAACTTTTTGGGGGTAATGAAGTGCCAAACACCCGCAAAGTAGCGCGATCGCAGTTTTTTGTCGGTCGGAATGGTCAAGGGTCACAGAAGCGACGACCATACTCATTTTTGCGGATCGATGTTAAGGACGGTCGACCACCCAAGTTCATTGTCCGACCATTTATCACTGAACGATTTCAGCGAAAGTGGAGTAATAGCTACATTGAACCATTTGTGCTTTAGCAAAAAGGGGTTATTGACCCCTCTGAAGCTAAAATATATAGGAAGCAACGGCTAATCCAGCGCTTCACTATACGGCCTGAAGTCTTATTTTACACCGAAGGATCTAAGCATGACCGGAAAAAAGACGCGGCGCAATTTTCTAATTACTGGTGTAGCCGTTGCTGGCGGTATTGTGGGAAGTGCTGCGTTGCAACAAAACACAACCCAGGCTACACCACCAGGGACAATACCAGAACGAGTGCTGGGACGCACCGGAGTCCGAGTACCTATCTTCGGATTGGGGGGCGCTGGTCAAACGCCGTTGTCAAACGATGCAGCGGAGGGTGATGCTGTGGCGCTTGTCCAAAGAGCACTGGAACTTGGCATTCGTTACTTTGATACTGCTGCCAGTTACGGACCGAGTGAAGACTATTTGGGCAAAGTGCTGCCACCGCATCGCTCCAAGCTGTTTCTAGCCAGTAAAACGGCTGTAAGAGATCGTGATGGTGCGTGGCGGGAATTAGAGCGATCGCTCAAACGTCTAAAAACCGATCATCTGGACTTGTGGCAGATGCACCACGTCTCTTTTGTGCATGAGCTGGATACCATCTTTGGTCGGGGTGGGGCGATTCATGCCTTAGAAGAAGCCATGCAGCAGAAGCTTGTACGCTTTGCTGGCATCACCGGTCACCACGACCCAACTGTCATTGCAGAAGGGTTGCGCCGGTACCCGTTTCACACCGCTCTTATCCCCGTCAATGCAGCAGACAAACACCATCCACACCCCTTTATCCCGGTGGTCCTACCAGTAGCTAAACAGCAAAATGTGGGTGTAATTGCCATGAAGGTACCGGCTTACGGTCGGTTGCTCAAGCCTGGTGGGTTGGATGGTATGCATCAGGCACTAGGATACACAATGTCGCAGTCAGGCGTTAGTTGTTGCAGCGTTGCAGCTGAGAATATAGCCCAGTTGGAACATAATGTCAGTGTGGCTCAGGCTTTCCAGCCACTCGCAGCTAAGGATCTAGCAGCAATTGAGCAACGCACCGCCGCCATTTGGGAGGACGGGACCTTCTTTCGCGCTTGGACGTAGTGGGCGTCGGGTTAGGAGAAAGTTGAGGCATACAAGACAGAGGTTGGTCCAAAGATCAAGACTCGTTCCCTCGACGAGCCTCTTCTCGCCGTTCTTGAATTAACTCATCAGCCAAGCTCACTCCCGGAGCGATGTCCTTAAAGAGCCCCTGGAACTTCTTGACTTGGTCGCACAGGCTAACCATTGGTAGTTTTTTGGATTCGTTGTTTAGCATCAGTAACGAGTTTGCTTTGCTTCCCAGTACGGAATTGCCCCAGATGCATCAAACCGTAATAGGTAAGTGTTTCCGAGTTCTAACGACTTTTGTGGCAGTGGTGGAATTATTTCTAAAGCGGCGACAATTTGGTGCCCCACTGCTCTTGCTAGCAGTGGTGGAACTGCATTACCAACCTGCCGGAAACCATGCCACTTGGTTTGATGAAATCGGAACCAGTCTGGGAATGAATGCAGTCGTGCTGCCTCTCGCACGGAAATAACTCTCGGTAGAATAGGATGAATGGGACGGGGAGAAGTATAGCTACCCTTCTCTGCTCCTGTACCGGCTCGTAAGGTAGGACACAGACCATTTAAATCCAAGCGGTGCAGGCGACTCGTCGGTTCCTTCTTCTTAGGAAGTGTCTCCCTAAAGCGGCGAATACTTTCCTCCCTGTGCCCAGTTCGTAGGGAACTGGTCAACAAATAGGGATTCCATAGGCGGGGGTAGGAGAGATTGTTCGTGTCTTGGGATGGTAAAGAGCGCAATAGAGTCGCGTAGTGGCTGCTTTTATGCTTCATCTTAAGCAATTGCGACCTACTCAAAAGCACTTCATCTGTTTTTAGAAGTTCGGGAAAGTTATCTAAATCAGGTAAATCAGCGATCGCATCACCTACAGTTACGCGTTTGAACGTTAGTGGTGTTGGGAAATCCGGTGGGCGCATATCGTCAGCTTCTTGAACACCAATTAAAAATAGCCGCTGCCGCTTCTGAGGTACGTCGAACTCTGCTGCATTTAAAATATCTTCTCGAGCGAGATACCCAGCTACTTTAAACTGAATCTTCAGTTGCCGGAGCAGTGTTTGGTGTTCCCCGACAGCCATTCCCGGCACGTTCTCCATCACAAAGTAGCGGGGGCTTAACTCCTTTACCAATCGGTGAAAATGAAATACCAAACTGTTGCGATCATCGTTGAGCTGGCGTTTGCCCATTAATGAGAAACCTTGACAGGGCGGTCCACCAAACACTAGGTCGATTTGCCCGTTCCAGTTCTTACCTGCTTTGGGGTGGTGGAATTCGTATGCCCGATAAGCTGCCTCTTTAATTGCCTGACTGCTAACAGTTGAGGCATCCGCCCACAATATTTCTGTCAGGGGAAAGTTGAATGCATAGGTAGCAGCATGGATTGGATCATGCTCAACGGCTACTAGCACGTCAAACCCAGCTTGCTCAATACCCAGAGAAAATCCACCGGCACCAGCGAATAAATCAACGGCTATCGGTCGCCGGTAGATGTTCAACGTTTTTGGCATAGAACTGTGCCGATGCTACCAAGTTGCGTTCCATCTTAATACCACTATGAGCTAGCTCCCTCTCCCCCTCAAGGTATGACTTGGCAGCATCTGGAGAATTTCTTGGGCAGCGCGATCGCACACTCCCACTTCTCCCAAACAGCAGCGCATCTCCTGATAATCTGCTAAAGTTTGCTGTCGACGACTAGGATTCAGCAACAGTTCCAGGGCAGCGTGTTCGATGTTTTCTGGCGTTGCTTCCTCTTGTAGCAACTCCGGCACGATTGGCTTCATCACTACCAGGTTAGGGGGTGCCGCGAAGGGGATAGAAAACTTCAAGATATTACGAGCAATCCAGGCAGTGACGGGGTTCAGGCGGTAGACGACAACCTGCGGCACATTTAGCAGGGCAATCTCCAGGTTGACGGTGCCAGATTTCGTAATTGCCAAATCAGCTGCCGCAATGACTTCTTGGGTGTCACCCGATACTACTGTAGCCCGCAGACCGTAACGCTGAACTGCCTGTTCTATTGGCTGCCGGTAGATTTCTAGAGACAGGGGAATCCAGAATCTAACCCGCTCCAATTTAGCCTGGATTTGCTGGGCAGCCTGGAACATTACTGGTAGGAGATACTTGAGTTCCTGCCGTCGAGAGACGGGGAAAAGAGCGATCGCAGTCTGCTCCGGCGAAATCCCCAGCTTGGCACGAGCTGCTTCACGGCTGGGGGCGGTTTGTATCCTGTCAACCAGGGGATGTCCTACCCAGGTAACCCGCGCCCCTTTTTCTCGGAAGTAACGGGCTTCTTCCGGGAAGATTGCTAACAGTTTATCTGTCATGTCCACAATCCGAGTGGTGTCGCGTGGACTGGACCACCAAACCCACATCTGCGGCGCAATATAATACACCAACGGGACTTGCGGCAACTGCCGCTGGATATAGCTACCGATATTTAGATTTGACACTACATAGTCAATCAGCACCACTAGGTCGGGTGGGTGTTGCTGGAGGTGTTGCTTAGCGCGTCGCTGGAGCTGGAGGGTAGGAAAAACAAAAGGCAGGGCTTCCAAAATTCCAAATGAGCCAATGCTGCTGGTATTCCCCAGTAAAGTTGCACCGGCATCTGCCATTTGAGAACCCCCCAGGGCTACAATCTCTAATTCCAACCCAGCCAGAACCGCTTGACGCTTCAGTGCTTTAATCAGCAGCGCCCCTTGCAGATCACCGGAAACCTCACCAGTGCTGATAAATACACGCTCACTCCTCACTCCTCACTCCTATCTTGAAGACGACTACTAGGAATTGAGCCGCGACGGCCTTCCGACTGGGACATTTGCAAAAACCAGCGTAGGTGCTGTAAATGTTGACTATCCGGCAGCAAGTCTAATTTTTCCAGAGCCTGATTCAAGGGTAAGCCAGAGTAGTAAAGAATACGGTAAGCCTTTTTGATCGTTTGCCAGACCTGCCCCTCGTCTACTTCTGTAATACCGGCTCGTTTTATTCCCACGCGGTTAAGCGATCGCACCCGCGCCGGGCTCCCTTCCACCAGCATATAAGGCGGTACATCTCGGTCGATGCGGCTCATCGCACCCAGCATTGCCAACCTACCAATGTGCACAAATTGATGAATTCCTGTCATACCACCAATCGTAGCTCTCGACTCAACATGAACGTGACCGCCCAAAGCCACTCCATTGGCAATAACCACCTGATCTTCAATCACGCAGTCATGCGCTACATGGACATAAGCCATTAATAGGTTACCGTTGCCAATTATTGTGGCTTCACCCGCATAAGTTGCCCGATTAATCGTGACGTTCTCACGAATTCGATTTCCGTCGCCAACTTTTACTTGCGATTTCGAGCCATCGTACTTGAGATCCTGGGGTTCTAAGCCAATCGCGGCTCCTGGGAAAATCTGATTTCGCGCACCAATTTCTGTCGGCCCCTCCAGCACCACATGAGCCCCAATCACCGTTTCGGGACCAACTTTCACACACTCTCCAATCACCGCGAAAGGGCCGACCTGCACCGTTGGGTGCAGTTCAGCGCCGGGATGGATCACAGCGGTCGGATGAATCACTGTCTTTAATCCACTAAGGAAAACGTCAGTTCGCCTTCAGTAGCCAGTTGGCCATTAACTTCAGCACGAGCCTGCATTTTACCGAAACGACGCCGCTTGATGTACAACAGTTCCGCTGTCATCACTAGTTGATCACCTGGTACCACTTGGCGGCGGAACCGGACTTTGTCAATACCGGCAAATAGGAACAGTCCGCCTTCGGCCTCTGGCAGTTGGGTTAGCACCACACCGCCGACTTGGGCCATCGCTTCCACAATCAGCACTCCAGGCATGATTGGTCGTCCTGGAAAATGCCCTTGAAAATGGGGCTCGTTGAACGTGACATTTTTAATCCCAACAGCTCGCTCTCCTGGCACATATTCGATGATCCGGTCTACAAGCGAAAAGGGGTAGCGGTGTGGTAGCAGTTTGTGAATTTCTTCGACTGAGAGAATGACTTTGGCCGTTGGCGAAGCAATAGGACTTGCCTGATGCTTTGCAGAAGGCGCTGAAGAATCTGGTGAATTAACGTCGATCAGGGTTGACATGGGTAAATTTTGATGTACTGAGTAGTATTTTTGCTTGAAGACTGAGTGGTATTTTTGGTTGAAGGACACTACTAAAATTTAGAATCTAAAATCCGTTGGGCGAGTTGAATGTGCATATTGTGACTTGCTTTGTAGGCGAAGAAGTGGGCGGTGGGAAAGGTGCCTAGCAAGCTCAAATCTCCCACTAAGTCTAAAATTTTATGACGTGCCGGTTCATTTGCAAATCTTAAGGGCGGATTAAGCCATCCTTCAGAGCCACAGACTAGGGCGTTATCTAAACTACCACCTTTGATCAAGCCCTGTTGCCGCAGCAGGTCAATTTGGTGAGCTAAACCAAAGGTTCGGGCCGGAGCGATTTCTGCTCGGAAGTCAGGGGAGGTTAAACACCAGCTGTACCACTGGTTACCAATTGCTGGTAGGTCGAAGTCAATTCCGTAGGTGAAGCGGGTTTCTGGGGCTGGTAGAGCTGCGACAAAGGCATCGCCCTGATAAACCCAAATTGGCTCCTGGAGTTGTGGCACTACTCGCGGCACGGATTGCGACACTAACCCGACTTGGGCGATCGCTTCCACCCAAACCTGTGCTGAGCCATCCAACAGCGGGACTTCGGGGCCATCTATTTCAATTCGGGCATTATCCACACCCATCCCCGCCAGCGCTGCCAACAGATGCTCTACCGTGCGGACACTTGCCTCACCTTGAGATAGCTGGGTCGATAGAACAGTAGCCTTAACTGCTTCAACCCGTGCTGGAATTATCGGCATATCCGGTAAATCTAGGCGCACAAAATAGCGTCCCTCTCCTGCTGCTGCCGGTAGCACCTGCACTCGGACGCCTAAACCAGTGTGGAGCCCTACACCTACCTGAGTAAAGGAGTCTGCTAAAGTTTGCGCCGGAGGCTTCAGTGCATGGTTATCAGCCATCAGCTTTTCCCTAGAACCTTTCTCCAATGCCAAACTCTACGCGACTACTTCCTTCGTCATTAAAACCGTAGTCAATCCGAATCGCCCCCAATGGCGATCGCACCCGGACGCCGATGCCGTAGCCAAAACCACTACCCTTCTTTCCCCGGATTCCAGCTGGGTTACCAGGTACAGTCTTACCAGTTCCCAGGTCACTCGCTGCATCAAAAAACAGAGCGCCACCGATAATGGAGAAAAGCGGAAAACGATATTCAGCCGTTCCTTGGACGAAACTGCGACCACTGCCTACGTCTCCTTCATCATAGCCTCGGACGGAGTCAATTCCCCCTAGTGCAAAGGCTTCGTAAGGGGGCAAATCACCGACAATAGTTCCCGCTTGCAGGTTGAAAGCCAGCGTCTGTGGTCCTTTTTTGAAGTGAGTAAAGTTTACCGGGAAGTATTTGCTGTAGCTACCTCGTACCCGGTTGAGTAAAATGCTACCCTGCCCCACGGGCACAGACTGCTCGACGCCAAACCGGAGGAAGGAACCGCTGGTGGGTGTCAAAGGATCATTGCGGTGGTCACGGACGGCCCCCGCTTGGAAAGTCAACAGGTCGTCCTGACCTGTTGCAGAGAAGCTCAGATTATTCCCCAGTTCATCTCTACGCCGAATTCTACTATTAGTATCGCGGATCGAAACCCGTTGATACCGAAAGCCAGCTGAAGCCGTCCATTCTGCCGCTTTAAAGGGATTTTTGGAGAGGGGACGGGTAAAGTCGATGCCGGCACCTAGTCGTTGAATCCGGGGGCGATCGCCATTTGGAAGATAGACATATCTTCCACGACCACGACGCCCTCTGCCGTCAAAAACTAACGAAATCACCTGGCGGTCAAACAATTCGGCCGTGTAGGAGGTCCGGTATGGGTCACCCGCAATCCACGGATCTGTAAAGCGGAGATCAAACAGCAGGTACGACCGCGAACCAATTTCTACCTCAGCTCCAAGATTTTGATTTCTGCCGTTAAAATTTTGTTGCTGATAGCTCACGGTGCCAAACAGCCCGCTGGCAGAACCAATCCCACCTCCTGCCGCAATTGAACCGCTACTCTTCTCGTTAACATTTAATACAACAATAACCTGGCGCGGGTCTTGAGGTGCCGGGTTGAGCGCCACCTGAGCATCTTCAAAAATGCCCAATCTGTAAACCCGCTGCAGGTCGCTTTGCACCGTAGTGCGGTTGAACACTTTGCCGGGGCGTAACTCCAGCTCTCGCGTCACAATGTATTTGCGCGTGCGGCCTTTGTAGGGCCGACCATTGGCGTTCGTTTCCTCACCTTTCTTGTTGCGGAAGCGGACTTGAATATCGGAAATCACCCCTTCTGCCACTTGCAGGGTGACAGTTCCGTCTGGTGCTACTTGTGGAGCACTGACTACCTGTGCCAAAACATAACCGTTATCTTGATACCACTTATTTAAATTCTTGATGCCATCCTCAAAGCTACGCAAATTGAGGATGCGGCCATATTGCTGGCGGAAGCTGTTTTGTATAACGCTAGGAGGCAAGACGGAGGGCACGTTTGTGCCTACATTGGCTTGCACTTGCACGTTACGTAGAACTGGATTGGGCCGCACGATAAACGTCACCCGCACGCCCAATGGGGTGTCTTCCGGCACCGCGCGGACATCTGAGAAAAAACCTGTCGTAAAGATCGAGTTGATATCTTCTTGCAGCGCTGACCGGCTTGTCGTCTTTCCGGGTTGGGTGCTAATTGCCCCATAGACTTGGTTTTGCAGTTCCTGTGATAGTGAGCCTTGTTCGCTTCGAATCACGACCTCACCTACCAGCACCCTGGGTTCCTGTGACTGGGGGGCTTGACTTGGCTGGACATTTTCAGGAACTGCTGGGGTAGTGGGTTGGGCAGAAGGCGGGATATTATTTTGGATGGTCGGTTGTCTGCCGGGATTGATGGGAATTTGAATTCGGTTTGGCGTCTCTTGTTGAGACGCTGCTCCCCCGCCTGGGGGCCGATTTATTGGCGGTGTTGCTGGCGTAGTGTCTGGTGTTACCGGAGTATTATTTGGTCTCGGCTGGGTATTGTTTGGCGTTGGCTGGGTATTGTTTTGACTAGGTGTTATTGGTGTATTGCCTTGTGCCTTTAACACCTCTGGCGAAGCTATAAGTTCTGATGCCGATCTTGGCAGGGATAGCGGTTCGGTCCCCACAGGAGATAATTCAGGGCTTTGTCCATTTGCAGGAAGCGATAAGCTAAGAGGGGCGGAAATCGCCACTACTGCTACCCAGACAGGAGATAAACGCATTCTGTTTAATTTATTTGTCACGTCCACACACCGATTAAAACTATTCACTCATCAGCAGTCTAAAATTTAAAATTTTATTGACCGCTGATAGCCGTCTGAGCAAGAACCCGCTCCAAAACTTGCTGATAGGCGTTTTCCACGTTTCCTAGATCGCGCCGGAAGCGGTCTTTGTCCATTACCCGTCGATTAGGGTCAGTGTCTGATTGGTTCCAAAGACGGCAGGTGTCGGGGCTTATTTCATCTGCCAGCAGCAACTGTCCTTGGGAGTCGACGCCAAACTCCAGCTTGAAGTCCACCAGGATAATGCCGCAGCTTTGGAAAAAGGCCGAGAGATAACGATTAATTTGCAATGCTAGTTGCTGTAATTGGTCAACCTGTTCTGGCGTGGCTAGTTCCAGCAACAAGAGGCGTTCACGAGTCAATAGAGGATCTCCCAGCTGATCATTTTTTAAATAAAACTCCACCAGCGTTTGTTTCAGAATTGTGCCCAGCGGCAGACCTGTTTGTTGACACAGACTACCGGCGGCAATGTTCCTGACAACCACTTCTAGCGGCAAAATTTGCAACGCCCTCACTCGCATTTGATTAGGGGCAGGGCAGTCAATAAAGTGAGTCGCAATGCCATGACTCTCCAAATGCTGAAACAGCGCTCTGGAGATGGTGCAGTTTATCTCGCCCTTACCAGTGATACTGCCACGCTTCTGAGCGTTAAAGGCGGTGGCATCATCTTTGAAATAGGCTAGTAAAATTCCTGGCTCGTCCGTCGCATGAAGAATTTTCGCTTTGCCTTCGTACAATGATCGGGCAGACATTAGGCTTATTATTTGGCAGGTGACAAGCCTGAAAAGCAGGCTTAATCATTTTATAGAAAAGCCGCAATAAAACCTAACGGCTTCATTTTGTGAAGCTGTTGCATATTTATAGCGCTTATCAGTTGGATGCACTACAACTTGACGGGGAGGAGCCAGGCTGCTTGGAAAGCTCTGTGCCGTCCGACGCCAGTTCTGACGCGAGTTTTCGGGAAGAATCAATCTCCACGGGAGTTTGGGAGAAGAATCAATCTCCTCCCAACTCCCTCCCGAAACTCGCTCCGGCTGGCACAGCCCTCCGCAGCCTGGCTCCGGAACTGGCGTTGGGGAGTAGGGAGTAGGGAATCGCTGTTATCGATTCAAGTGAGAATTGCCATAACACAGCATATCTCTGGAGGCATTAAGGGGAAGCAGGACAGGCAGCTTACCACCGCAAAATTACTGGAGTAATTTTGCGGTGATGGTAGATTTAGGCACAATTGATATTGAAATTTAGCCTGTACACAGTTCAGTAAAATTTCGCTTGGATACAGAGCAGAGTGAGAGTTAAGTTTGGTTTGTAGTTGGTTTGAAGCCACTCACCTTAATTTGATTGTCCTCACTCGCTGGAGAAACTAATCAGCTCAAACTACTGAAAGCCACATGGGTTGCAAAATAACTCCTTGATAGCAATCGGGAATATAGCTGTCCCGATTCAAGGATTGAAGGTGTTCATCATTATTATGCAATTCTACACCGCTCTCACGCTCAAATCCTGGTGTAGCGGAGCAGCGTGCTGTTCGAGTACTGAAAACTAACTTACTTAAACTTTAGAAAACAAAGTGAAACTACAACAGCAACTGCAACCACTGATGCTGTTAACAGTCATTTTATCTAGCACTATATCAACATTGATAAGCAATGAGCCAAATGCTGCGCTCAGCGCTGCCCCAGTAACGGCAGCAAGTGCCAATGACTTTGTTAACTCAATTGGAGTGAACACACACTGGGGATATACCGATACCCAGTACTACTTAAACTATAGCACTGTCAAGCAAAAACTGATAGCTTTGGGTGTGCGTCATATCCGCGACAGTGGCAGCAGTGACGACGTCATTGCCAAGATGAAAGATCTAGCCGGTGCTGGCATCAAGACTAACTACATAGAAAGTCCAGCCTCAGGGGTCAGACCTAACTCAACTTACTGGGTGCATCCTCCGTCTGCTAATAATCCTGGATATAACATCGTTGACTTTGTCAAGAAAGTCGGGACCAATGCAATTGAATCCGTAGAAGTCCTCAACGAAATTGATCTCTTCTACAACAATTACTATTGGCATCCAGGCGACACCGCCCAGATCAACAACGACCAGAACTCTCCTTTGTACTGGGTCAATTACGCAACCAGCGTTACGCAGGATACCTGGACAGCCTTAAAGAGTAATTCGGTAACGGCCAGTGTCAAGGTGGTCGGTCCATCACTAGGAGTGACCTACGATTACAGCAGAAAATCACCTTTGGCAGACCTGAGCGGCTATGTTGATGGTGGGAACTTCCACCCTTACCCTAGCGGCGGTAACTCTTTTAGCTACCCGTTCAGCTACGACACCATCAACAAGTACTCCTGGCAAGGCAACTTCCCCGCAGTCAACATAGACGAAAATCCCTATGCCTTCGACGTGTACGCGCCGCCGTTTGGCTCCAAGCCGATGGTCGCCACGGAAACGGGCTACCACACTGACACAGGCTATCAAGCCATCTCCGAGCTGATGCAGGGCAAATACATGCCCAGACTTTTCCTAGAGTACTTCCGCAAAGGTATCGTTCGCACCTTCTCTTACGAGTTCGTCGATGAGTGGAACGATCCCAATAATCCTCAGGCTAACTACGGTCTGCTGCACAATGACCTTACTCCGAAGCCAGCCTACACAGCTTTGAAGAACCTAATCAACTTACTTAAAGATCCTGGTAATAGCTTCACGCTAGGTTCGTTGGACTACACGCTCACCGTCACACCGCCAACAGGGTATAACTTGACGCAGTATGTGCATAATCTGTTGCTGCAAAAGCGAGACGGCAAGTTTTACCTAGTACTGTGGCACGAGATCTCTAATGGTGACATCAGCAGTACCCCAGTGCGCGAAATCAAACCACCAGCTATGCCAACGACATTGAAACTAAACACGCCGGTCAGCAGTGCCATCGTCTACTCTCTGGATGACAAGGGCAATATGTCTTCGTCCACCGCTACCATCACCAATAATACGCTCAACCTCAATGTGACGGATAAAGCAATGATCGTCAAGCTTACACCTAGCAATTGAAGAGGGCAGGGGGAGAGGGGGGGAAAGAACTACATCCAGACAGTCTTGATGTACAAGTCTCCCCATCTCCCCCTCAATTAATTTCTTCCAACAGAACGCAACTTGGTATGGGGCCGAGCTAATACAATTACAGTAAACTGATAAGAGGATGAGGGGCTGGTTTAGCAATTTGGTGGAAAGTCTACCAGCATTGCCAGTAATTTTTTTAAAATTAAACAAAAATTTAAGGAGAGAGCGATGGCAGAGCGGTCTGATTTTTTGTATCCGCGCAGTCGCTATTACGGTCAAGTTAAGCCGGAAAATTTGGTCTTTAATGCGAACTTGCAGGAATTTGCCCAGCGGGTCAGTTACATATGCAACCTAGAAACAGCTGGCAAGCTTTCTCCAGAAGATGCATACGAACAAATCAAGGCTCTGTGGCAACAGTTGAAAATTAGTCGTAAGCAGCTAGGAATCGGCGAAAACCCTTTCCAGAGTGATGACGAAAGAGGGAGTGGGGAGTAGGGGCGGTGCCTTGTGCCCGCCCGGAGAGGGGGAGTGGGGAGTAGGGGATGAACCTTCAATAGCCGCGCATTCCTCGTCCATGTAATCATGGGCGGGGACGCGAATAATGCGGGAGGCACAGCCACACCGCATTTTCGCTCGTTAACGGCGAACCGGGTCTACTGGGTGACAAATATCTGGTTGACACGATCAATGTACTGTAGTAATATATACACAGAGAGCCAAACACAGTAATAGAGCCTCTTAGCGTAGCGGATAACAACCTACTTCCATCAGGACAAAAGCTCTTGTTTACCGTGAATCAGTTAGAAGTGACGCTACTAACTCGGAGACACAGACTTCGTTAATTTACTCCTTCCAAGTAGATATTCTGAGTCTAATAAACTCAAGGGGTCAGGAACTGGCCTCTATAGACGCCGAGTCGTCAACCTCTACCGATTACGTAAGTAAAAGGCAAGTTGGGGCGAAGAAGCGTCAGAAACTCAAAGCCCTTGAGAGTCTGGATTTGGGAAACCTCTTCCATACGCAGTACGGGCGGGGTAGTTCATTAGTTATGATCCTTTTATGACCCATTCCTCTTTACCGGCAGCAGAATCTGACCGTGTGTTTGCCGCAGATGTGCCGCAGGCAATCGCATCGGTTGACTCCCCAATTTGGCCTAGCTTGCTGCAACAGATGCTAGATGGGCAATCCTTGTCTTGCACTCAAGCTGTAGAGTTAATGCAGGGATGGTTAGCACAGGCAATTCCACCGGTGTTGTCAGGGGCGATTTTAGCAGCTCTTCAAGTCAAGGGGATCTCAGCCGAAGAACTGGCTGGGATGGCTCAAGTTTTACAGGATCTGTCCTCCCCACTCTCCCTCTCCGGGCGGGCACAAGGCACCGCCCCTACTCCCCTAATTGATACTTGTGGAACCGGAGGCGACGGGGCATCGACGTTTAATATCTCCACAGCGGTTGCCTTTGTCGCGGCAGCTGCTGGTATACCGGTCGCCAAACACGGTAATCGCTCTGCCTCTAGTCGTGTTGGTTCCGCCGATGTGTTGGAAGCGATGGGGGTTGACCTAAACGCCCCCGCGGCAAAGATTCAAGCAGCACTCCAGGAAGTAGGTATCACTTTTCTGTTCGCACAAGGTTGGCATCCGGCACTCAAGGTAGTAGCACCTTTGCGGCGGACTTTGAAGGTGCGAACGGTGTTTAACTTATTAGGACCTCTAGTAAATCCGTTGCGCCCCACTGGACAGGTGATTGGAGTGTTCGAACCAAAGGTACTCGAAGCGATGGCGCTCGCTTTACACCAGCTAGGTACACAAAAAGCCATCGTTCTGCACGGGCGGGAGAAACTGGACGAGGCCGGGTTAGCAGATTTAACCGATCTAGCCGTACTGTCTGAAGGTCGGGTGCATCTGACCACTTTAAATCCTCACCACCTCGGTTTGGAACCGGCCCCGACAACCGCGCTGCGGGGTGGGGAGGTTCACGAGAATAAGTCAATTCTCAAAGCGGTACTTCAAGGTAAGGGAACTAAGGCGCAACATGATGTGGTGGCTCTGAATGCTGGCTTAGCACTCCAGGTTGGAGGTTTGATCCCGCTGGAGGATCATGCAACGGGCATCTCCCTTGCTAGGGACATCCTGCATAGTGGAGCTGCTTGGTCGAAGCTAGAGCAATTAGTCCAGTTTCTGAGCTAATTTATGAATTCTTTTTGATCGTGGCATAATAGATTGATCGTGCCGGTCAGCCTTCATAACTAAAGTGCCTATGCCTCTCTCTGACGCTAAACTAGCTCTGCTTGTACTTGCAGATGGAACCACTTATCGCGGCTGGTCCTTTGGTGCCAATGGAACCGCGATTGGAGAAGTAGTCTTTAACACCGGTATGACGGGTTATCAAGAAGTGTTGACAGACCCCAGTTATTGCGGTCAAATTGTCCTCTTTACCTATCCCGAAATGGGCAACACTGGTGTTAATCCAGAAGACGAAGAATCAAATCAACCGCAAGTTCGGGGTGCGATCGCCCGTAATATCTGCTATCGTCCTAGTAACTGGCGCTCGACCGCTTCTTTGCCCGACTACCTCAAACAGCACCACATCCCCGGAATTTACGGTATTGATACCCGCGCCCTCACCCGTAAAATTCGCGTCTTTGGTGCCATGAACGGCGGTATATCCACTGAAATTCTTGACGAGGCGGAGTTGCTAGAGCAGGTTTTAGCCGCTCCTAGTATGGCTGGATTGAATCTCGTCAGCGAAGTTACAACCTCAACAGTTTACGAGTGGTCTGATCGCACCACATCAGATTGGGAGTTCAACCCAGAGGCGACACCCACGGCATCACAAGAAACCTTTACCGTTGTTGCCATTGACTTTGGCATCAAACGGAACATCCTGCGCCGCCTAGCAAGTTACGGTTGCCGCATTATTGTTGTCCCAGCTAATACCCCAGCCGAAGAAATTCTCAAATACAGTCCTGACGGCATTTTTCTCTCTAATGGCCCTGGTGATCCAGCTGTTGTTAATGAAGGCATTGAGACGACGAAGGCGTTGCTAAGTAGCAAAAAACCGATGTTTGGCATCTGTATGGGGCATCAAATCTTGGGTCTATCTCTGGGTGCCGAAACATTCAAACTTAAGTTTGGTCATCGTGGCCTGAATCAGCCAGCTGGTTTAGATCAACGGATCGAAATTACCAGCCAAAACCATAGTTTTGCGATTAACCCCGATTCCTTGCCCGGTGCCGAGGTTGAAATTACTCACCTCAACTTGAATGACAGCACTGTCGCTGGGTTACGCCATAAGTCGCTCCCGTTATTCTCAGTGCAGCATCACCCAGAGGCTAGCCCCGGTCCCCATGATGCTGATTACCTGTTTGAGCAGTTTGTTCAGGCGATGCGAGAGTATCGTAAGCAGACGGTGGCCACGACTGCTGGGACTAGTGGTTAGAGGGTGAGCACTCCCTACAGCCTATCCTAAGGCTGTAGACAAGAGCTTGAAAAAGCATCTATACTTGAGCCTCAACTTTAAGGATGATAAAGCAAGGAGGGTGTTATTGCTGAGCCACTGAACCTAACCGTTAGCCTGAGAGGCACTCGTGAAGTCCGCGATAACTACCAGTTATTCCGTCTAACAGGTTTGTTAGACGCCTTTTCCGAGCCGGCCTTTCGTAAGGTCATCGGCAAGTGCATCGAAGAAGGGCCAAATCAGATTATCCTTGATCTCTCCCAAATCGATTTTATCGATAGCTCTGGTTTAGGCGCTCTAGTGCAGCTAGCCAAGCAGGCTCAAAACGCTGGGGGTACCTCGCAAATTGTCACCAATGCCCGCGTAACTCAGACGGTCAAGTTAGTTCGTTTAGAGCAGTTTCTGTCTTTGCGGCCGTCAGTTGAAGCAGCTTTAGAGAACGTTAAGCAGGCTTGAACACTGCCTTAAACAGGAAAACCAAGCTATCCGATTTTGAAATTTGGATAGCTTAATTTTTAGTTTTTTTCAGCAAATTTGCTGGTGAGATACTGCCTTAAAGTGGGGATCAGTTAAGATAGTTGCCTGGTCTGCTGATAAGTTAGCTGAAGTACAGACATTAAAATGTCAAATTGTCCAGCTACTAATGAGAACGCGGGTATGGGGCCGTTGCCGGCTTGTGTGCCAGTAACGATGGCTCAACTGCAACAGATTTCTCCGGCGGCTCTAGCATATTTGGGGGATGCTGTTTATGAACTTTATGTCCGAAGCTATTACCTGCACCCGCCGAAGCGATCGCAAACTTATCATCGGTTAGTAGTGGCTCAGGTGCGAGCTGAGACTCAGGCACTTCACCTGCTTTCGCTGACTCCTCACCTAGACAACGCAGAGTTAGAAATTGTCCGGCGAGGCCGCAACGCCGCTACCGGGCACCCTAAGCGAGTTGAGCCAGAAATTTATCAACAGGCAACTAGTTTAGAAACCTTGATGGGCTACCTCTACCTCAGCAATCCTCAGCGCTTGACTCAGCTGTTGCAAGAGCTGAAACTTGAGCCAAACCCAGAGGAATAGTTGAGTTCAACCTTAAGATAGCGGCATCAAGCAAGATTGGATAGATTCAATTAGTAGAAATGCCATAAAGACGTGAAACTGAAAAATTACATGGCTGATAAACCTAAAAAAGTTAGAACTTCTAGTGAACCGAAACGGGGTAAACCGCTCAAATTGCAGGTTAAGCGAGGCGTATCTAAGCCCGTTCCTAAGACTTTAGACAATGGCAACAGGAGCGACTCGCCAAAATTACCCCAGCGCCGGATTCAGAACGATGGCAACGCCAACGAAACCGGCATACGGCCCCGTTCCTCAGAGGCATTGTCCTCCCATCCAGAAGAAGACAATGATTTAATCTACGGTCGCCATCCAGTCTTGACGGCTCTGGAGAATCAGCGCCAACTCAACCGAATCTGGATTACTACACGCCTACGCTATGATCCCCGCTTTCACTCCTTAATCCTACAAGCAAAAGAAAACGGTACAGTCATTGACGAAGTCGAACCCAGACGATTAGATCAAATCACTCAGCAAGCTAATCACCAAGGTATAGCAGCTCAAGTCGCCCCCTACGCCTACAAAGACCTAGGCGAGTTGATAGAAAGGTCGAAATCTGTTTCTGAAGCGCCAGTGATTGTTGTAGCTGATGGCATTACTGACCCTCATAACCTGGGTGCTATTATTCGCACAGCAGAAGCGATCGGAAGTCAGGGGTTAGTAATTCCCCAACGACGGGCAGTTGGGATCACTTCAAGTGTGATGAAAGTGGCGGCGGGTGCTTTAGAAACATTTTCCGTTGCCAGAGTAGTCAATCTCAGTCGCGCTTTGGAAGAATTAAAGGCAGCCGGCTTTTGGGTTTATGGTACGGACTCAACCGCCAATAAACCGCTGCACAAAGTTCAGTTTACTGGTCCCATCGTTCTTGTAGTTGGCTCTGAAGGCGAAGGTCTAAGCCTTTTAACACAACGCTGTTGTGATGTCTTGGTATCGATTCCCCTACCGGGCAATACACCAAGTCTAAATGCCTCAGTAGCAGCCGGGATGGCAATGTATGAAATCTACCGACAGCGCTGGGTGAATACACTGCATTTGGATAATTTACAAAAAGATACTTGGAAAAAAGAAGCTTAACAGAGTATAACAAGTGTAAATAATAAAGGCAGCTATACCGCTCAAAACTTGTACTACACAAACAAAACAGCAAAAACTATGAAAACGTTTTGGGATAACGTTAAAGAATTCTTGATTACTATCTTTGACAGCCTCGGCTGGGCTTGGTGGGTTGAGATCGTCACGAAGACTCCCCGCTGCACCTACTACTTTGGCCCGTTTCTAAGCATTAATGAAGCCAACGCCGCTAAGGCAGGGTATGTGGAAGACCTGGAACAGGAAGGAGCACAAGGAATTATCGTTGACGTAAAGCGCTGCAAACCGGCAAATCTGACTATCTCCGACGAATTGGGAGAGAGGATTGACCGCAAAAGCGCTCCAGTCTTCAGCGGTCAAATTTAGCGTCAATCCAGCGGTCAATGTCACTCAGTACCTGCTCAGGGATTTCCCACGGGAATAAATGGGCTGTATTGGGGTAGCACTGCCACTGACAATCCTGGAAGCAACTAGCAGTTTCTAAGCTTGACTCTGGAGTAATATGTCGGTCAGCGGCTCCAGCCATCACTAGAGTGGGGCATTGAATTTGCTGTAGGTCTTCTAGTCGGTTGTACCCAGCTTTCAAGGCAGTACTGAGCGCACGCTGAGCAGCAGCAGAGGTTTGCAGATAAGCTGACATGGCTTCAAAAGCAAGATAGCGGTAGGCGGTGGGTGTGTGTTGCTGGATCAAGTAGCGGTAGAGCGATCGCTTGCCAAACGTCTCAATATTCCACTGCCAACTCGGTTGAAGTCGGTTCAAAATTGAAGCTAGCCCCGTATATAAATTATCCTGCCAGCTGATTGGCGGATGGCTACTCCGGGGTCGAGCAGCTGTGGCAATTAAGATCAACCCAGTGACTCGCTTTGGTAGCTTAAGCGCCAATTCCATAGCTAGAATCCCACCGAGTGACCATCCCAGTACGAGACAGCGGTCAATTTGGAAACGGTTTAGGAGGGCTTCCAGGTCAACCAAATGGTCAGTCATCCCAAAGTTCACCTGGGTTCGACTATTGCCGTATCCCCGTAAATCAGGAGCGATAGTCTGGAACCGTTGGGATAGGTGGTTGGTAAAGACAGAAAGGCTACGACCTGAACCGGGATGACCGTGTAAGCAGAGAATAGGGAAACCTTGCCCTTGGATGTAAACGTTAAGCTGTGCTGCTGTTGCAGAGATTTTCCCCGTCATCCTAGTTAATTCTTGCGCTTAAGTTGACCATACCATTTCTGGCTCATTTGCGAACTTATACTAGTAGTCGGGATCAGGATTCAAAAAGGGGTCGCTGCATGGCATCTATCCGCGAGTTGCACTACCAGATGGTTAGCAAAGAACGCTCTGCTGTTGAAATTACTCAAGAAGCTTTAAACCGCATTCAGGCGTTGGAGCCGAAGTTGCACAGCTTTTTGTGCGTGACGGCAGACCAGGCGTTGTCACAGGCGCGAGCAGTGGATGCAAAAATCGCAGGTGGCGAAGAAATTGGTCTGCTGGCTGGGATTCCGATTGGCATCAAAGACAATATGTGTACCCAGGGGATTCCCACAACTTGTGGTTCCAAGATTTTGGCAAATTTTGTCCCCCCCTATTCGTCAACGGTGACGCAAAAACTGGCTGAATCTGGGGCAGTCATGGTGGGCAAAACCAATCTGGATGAGTTTGCGATGGGAAGTTCTACCGAAAACTCGGCCTATCAAGTCACGGCTAATCCTTGGGATTTGTCCCGGGTGCCAGGGGGCTCTTCCGGCGGCTCGGCGGCAGCTGTAGCGTCAAGAGAGTGTGCGATCGCTCTCGGTTCCGACACTGGCGGCTCTATCCGTCAACCGGCATCCTTTTGCGGCGTGGTAGGGCTAAAACCGACTTATGGTCTGGTTTCCCGTTATGGTCTGGTTGCTTATGCTTCTTCTTTGGACCAAATTGGGCCATTTGGACGAACCGTAGAAGATGCGGCGATTTTGTTGAGTGCGATCGCAGGTTATGATCCCAAAGACTCCACCAGTCTCAATGTCAAAATTCCAGACTATGCTCAGGCTCTGAAACCAACCTTTAAGCCCAGAAGCAAACTGAAAATCGGTGTCATTCAAGAGACCTTTGGTTCTGGCTTAGACTCCGTGGTTGAACAAGCTGTTACCAAAGCTATCGATCATCTGCAAGGATTGGGGGCCGAGATCCATGTAATCTCCTGCCCCCGATTCCGCTACGGGTTGCCCACCTACTACATCATTGCTCCATCAGAAGCGTCTGCCAATCTGGCCCGATACGACGGCGTTAAGTATGGTCTCCGTGCCCCAGACACGGAAAATCTACTGGATATGTATACTCACACCCGCGCCTCGGGCTTCGGCGCAGAAGTCAAACGCCGCATCATGATCGGCACCTACACCCTGTCAGCTGGGTATTACGATGCTTACTATCTCAAAGCGCAAAAAGTCCGCACCTTGATTAAGCAAGACTTCGAGCGTGCCTTTGAGCAGGTAGATGTCTTAATTTGTCCTACTTCTCCCACCACGGCGTTCAAGGCTGGGGAAAAAACAGAGGACCCATTAAGTATGTATCTATCTGACCTAATGACCATCCCAGTCAATCTTGCTGGTCTACCGGGTTTAAGTTTACCCTGCGGTTTCGACGACTTGGGATTACCAATTGGGATGCAGATAATTGGTAAAGTTCTGCGAGAAGACCAGCTATTTCAGGTTGCCTATGCTTACGAGCAATCAACAGAATGGCATCTACGGTCGCCTTTACTGTGAATCAAGCAAATAAGATTGCAGATTTTTTGTTGAGGCGGAGAGTGGGGAGTAGGCAAACTAAATGTCTTTCAGCTTACTGCTGTTGTTGAGGTTGCTACTAGGACTTGGGATGCTGGCAGTGATCGCCTACTTGTCTGCTTGTCTATATCTTTTTCTCCAGCAGACCCATTTCATCTTCATTCCATCCCCCGTAATTCAAATCACACCGGAGTTTTTTAATCTGGGCTACCAAGAAGTCTGGTTACCAGTTCAAGCTGGCAATACTACGGTGGAACGAATTCATAGCTGGTGGATACCAGCGGCTCAACCAGATGCCAAGGTGCTGCTGTATCTTCACGGCAACGCCATCAATATTGGAGCCAATGTCACCCAAGCTCATCAGTTTCACCAGCTAGGTTTTTCGGTGCTACTGATCGATTATCGGGGTTATGGTCGTAGTGAAGGTGGCTTTCCAACTGAAGCACGGGTTTATCAAGATGCAGCAGCAGCTTGGGATTACCTTGTAAAGGAGCGACAGCTCCAGCCTCGTCAGATTTTTCTGTATGGACACTCTTTAGGAGGTGCGATCGCCATCGACCTAGCTTTACAACACCCAGATGCAGCCGGACTAATCGTGGAAAGCTCGTTTACCTCAATGCGGGAGGTGGTGGAGGAGCAAGGTCGGTTTTGGATGTTTCCGATCAATTTGATTCTAAATCAGCGGTTCGACTCTATTAGTAAAGTGCGATCGCTACAGATGCCAGCTCTATTTATTCATGGCACCGCTGACTGGAAGGTCCCAGCCCAGATGAGCCAGCAGTTGTATAACGCCGCGCCCGAACCGAAACAGCTAGTTCTCGTCCCAGGGGCAGGACACAACGACGTGGCAGAAGTCGCAGGCTCCCAATATCTTCAGGCTGTTCAACACTTTGTTCAACAAGTGCGGATGCAACAGCTAACAGGGAGTTGAGCGATGTGCCATGCGGTCAAATTTTAAGAGGAATCCTGCTCACTGCTGCACTTGAAGCGTAACTATCGCGTCAGCGAATCGTACAGAGCATGCTCTAAATGAGCAAGTGCAAGAGATTACAAGTGATAGAATTAGGGAGTCGAGTTGTTAGCAGTGAGTTACTTAGCATCAATAGACCGAGTTCTTGAGTTAAATACCTAATAAATATACTTATGAACACCTCTGAAATTCGCCACCAAATTAACCAATATTTGGAGCAGTTATCCTCTGAAAATTTGCATTTGACCGCTGAGTTTTTAGCTTATTTGGCAAATAAAGAGAGTAAAGAAGCAACTCAAGAGCTACTAGATATTCCTGGGTTTATTGAATCCTTCGAGAGAGGTAAGAAAGATATTGCCGAGGGTCGCCTAGTTAACTGGAGAACGATCCAGTCTAGTGTATAACGTTGTTTTATCTACTGAAGCACAGAAAATTTATGCATCAGCAGACCAAGCCTTAGCTAAAAAGATTGCTAGATGCCTTGAGCAACTGGAGCAAACTCCTCGTCTTCACCCTAATATTAAACCTCTCAAAGGTGAGTTGGCAGGATACTATCGCTACCGCGTTGGTGATTATCGAGTAATTTACCTAATCAATGATGAAACAAGTCATGTCATTGTAAACACTATTGCTCATCGCCGAGAGGCATATGAATAAATATGGATTCATCCAAAATTATCTCAGACTATCATTATAGCTGGTCAAAATAGTAGTGATGCGAAACCATATTTAGAAGAACAGGTAAATGACGCATTTAGTAAACTAAAGAAAATGGAAGAAGAAGAGACAGAAGAATGAAATACACGATTGTTATTCAGTGGTCAGATGAAGACCACTGTTTTGTTATGTTACTGCCTGCGTTCCATGATGTAATGCAGCCAGTAACTTATGGAAATACCTATGAAGAAGCACTCAAGAATGCCCAGGAGGTTCTAGACCTTCTGATCGAGACAACCTTAGAACAAGGTAAACCCCTGCCAAAGCCTAAAGCTCTAGGGGAGTCATTTCAGATGGCATAGATTCAGAAGATCTTCTGCTGGGTACTAAGCTCAAATTCACTATTCGCCAACGCCGATAGCTTTGCTCACATCTGCTGGCGTTTCATATTGTTGTGATGGCAACTGCTTAAACGCTCGGAGGACTTCCTCATCGAAGCCTTTTTGCTCAGCATGCGTAATCAAGTCATTTTTGCTGACCGGGTAGTCAACTTCGTTCAAGTTTTTCTGTAGCTGCACTTGGTTAACTCTAGCCATAATCTTTCTCCTTCGTGTTTAATGCTGTGTTCTATTGAAGCAATCAGTAAAGTTTTATAACAGTCATACCTATACTTGTAACATATTTTTCTATTTACATCAGTTTAATGGTAGATGTCTCATTGTCAAAAAAAATATACGCACAAACTACTTCTTCAACTTGTGGTTGGAATCGCCTGAAAAGCGCTAGTCTGGATACCCAACCTAGTCTATAATTTTCGCTCTTGTGCTTGCTTAACGCTATATATAGGGTTAAGTGCTATGACAAACGCTAAATATCGCGGCTGTGATTTGATATAATTTCAAGCCTTACTGTTATTCTGCCCTAGTTGTAAACGCTTATGTCTTTCGTTGGTCTGCATATTCACAGTGATTACAGTCTGCTTGATGGTGCCAGCCAGTTACCAGCACTGGTGGAGCGAGCTATTGAGTTGGGGATGAAAGCGATCGCCCTCACCGATCACGGTGTTATGTATGGCGCAATCGAGCTAATTAAAATCTGCCGTAGCAAAAATATTAAGCCGATCATTGGCAATGAGATGTATGTAATCAACGGCGATATTGAGAAAAAAGAGCGCCGACCCAGATATCATCAAGTTGTTCTAGCAAAAAATACAAAAGGCTACAAAAACCTAGTTAAGTTGACAACTATTTCTCACCTCCAAGGTGTTCAAGGCAAAGGCATCTTTTCTCGTCCGTGCATCAACAAAGAACTACTCGCCAAGTATCATGAAGGTCTAATCGTCACAAGTGCCTGTTTAGGTGGGGAAGTACCCCAAGCAATTCTCCATGGCAGACCAGATGCTGCTCGTAAAGTCGCCCAGTGGTACAAGAATATATTTGGCGATGATTACTATTTAGAAATTCAAGACCACGGTTCCCCAGAAGACCGCATTGTTAACGTCGAAATCATCAAAATTGCCCGTGAGCTAGATATTAAAGTTGTCGCTACAAATGATTCACACTTTATTTCTTGCTACGACGTTGAGGCACATGATGCTCTGCTATGCATTCAAACCGGCAAGCTGATTTCTGAAGACAGCCGAATGCGCTACAGCGGCACTGAATATCTCAAGTCAGATGAGGAAATGAGGCAGCTGTTTCGAGATCATTTGCCGGAGTCGGTGATTCAAGAAGCGATCGCAACTACCCTAGAAGTCGCAGACAAAGTCGAGCCTTATCATATTATGGGTGAGCCTCGCATTCCTAACTACCCAGTCCCACCCAGTCATACTGCGGATACCTACTTAGAGGAAGTCACCTGGACAGGACTGCTAGAGCGGTTCAATCGTAAATCACGCGCAGAAATTGAGCCGTCCTACAAAGAGCGGTTGGATTATGAGCTGAAAATGATCCAGCAGATGGGCTTTTCCACCTACTTTTTGGTCGTGTGGGACTACATTAAATATGCCAGAGATAATGGTATTCCAGTAGGGCCTGGTCGGGGTTCAGCAGCTGGTTCTCTCGTTGCTTATGCCCTAAAAATCACCAACATAGACCCAGTGCATCACGGGCTACTGTTCGAGCGATTTTTGAACCCAGAGCGGAAATCCATGCCTGATATTGATACGGATTTCTGCATTGAAAAACGGGATAAAGTGATTGAATACGTTACCGAGAAGTACGGAAAAGAGAGAGTTGCTCAGATTATCACTTTCAACCGTCTGACTTCCAAGGCTGTTTTGAAAGATGTTGCCAGAGTGTTGAATATTCCCTATGGTGACGCTGACCGCATGGCAAAGTTAATTCCCGTCGTGCGAGGCAAGCCAACAAAGCTCTCGGTAATGATTTCAGATCAAACACCAGCACCAGAGTTTAAAGAAAAATACGAAAATGACCCTAATGTTCGCCACTGGGTCGATATGGCGTTGCGGATTGAAGGAACAAATAAAACATTTGGGGTTCATGCAGCTGGCGTAGTCATTTCATCTGAACCACTGGATGAAATTGTGCCATTGCAAAAGAATAACGACGGCTCGGTTATTACCCAGTATTTCATGGAAGATATGGAATCACTGGGATTGTTGAAAATGGATTTTCTGGGGCTGAGGAACCTAGACATTATCCAGAAAACGGTTGAGTTGATTAAGCAACACCAAGATATTGATCTCGACCCGGACCAACTACCACTTGAGGAAAGAAAAGTCCAGAAAATTTTAGCAAAGGGGCAGGTAAAGAAAATGCCGCAGGATGTTGAAAAAACATACAAAATTTTAGAAGATGGCGAGTTAGAAGGCATTTTTCAGCTAGAATCTTCCGGTATGCGTCAGATAGTGCGCGATCTGAAGCCTTCCAGCATAGAAGATATTTCCTCAATTTTGGCACTCTATCGACCGGGACCGTTAGACGCAGGTCTAATTCCTAAGTTTATTAACCGTAAGCATGGTCGGGAAAAATTGGATTACCTTCACCCTTTATTAGAACCAATTTTGAATGAGACTTACGCTGTACTAGTTTATCAAGAGCAAATCATGAAAATGGCTCAAGATTTGGCTGGATATTCTCTAGGGCAGGCCGATTTATTGAGGAGATCAATGGGGAAAAAGAAAGTTTCTGAAATGCAAAAGCATCGAGAAGCTTTCGTTGATGGAGCCTCAAAGAATGGTGTAAGAAAGCAAATTGCTGAAGAATTATTCGAGCAAATGGTAAAGTTCGCTGAGTACTGTTTTAATAAATCCCACTCAACTGCTTATGGTTATGTAACTTATCAAACTGCTTACTTAAAAGCTAATTATCCAGTTGAATACATGGCGGCGCTGCTAACGGCTAATAGTGGCGACCAGGATAAGGTGCAAAAATATATTTCCACCTGTCTAAGTATGAATATTCAGATAGAGCCGCCAGATATTAATCGCTCTGGGGTTGATTTTACGCCGTCACAAGGCAAGATTTTGTTTGGACTGTCAGCAGTTCGCAATGTGGGACAAGGGGCGATCGCATGTATTTTGTCTGCCCGGAATCAGGAGGGACTGTTTAAATCGTTGGCAGATTTGTGCGATCGCGTCGATCTTCGTGCTGTCAACCGCCGTGCCCTCGAAGCCTTGATCCATTGCGGCGGCTTTGATACTATCGAGTCCAACCGGAAACAGTTAATCCACGATCTCCCCTTGGTGCTGGATTGGGCGCAATCCCGCGCTAAAGACCAAGTTACGGGTCAGGGCAATATATTTGATCTGTTAGGCGGCTTGCCTTCAAGCAACGCCGACAGCAAGGTGTTTGAATCTGCCCCGAGAGCCAGCCATGTGGCTGATTTTCCGCAGCCGGAAAAGTTGCGACTAGAAAAAGAACTGTTGGGCTTTTATGTGTCTGACCATCCGCTCAAGTCGGTACGACAATCTGCCCAAATTCTGGCTCCAATCAACCTTTCGCAGCTTAGCGAACAGCGAGATAAGGCGCGCGTTAGTGCGGTTGTAATGCTGAGCGGCATCAAACCGGTGACGACTAAAAAGGGCGATCGCATGGCGATTTTGCAAATTGAAGACTTGACTGGTCAAGCTGAAGCCGTGGTATTTCCCAAAGCATACGAACGTCTGAACCAATTACTTGTTGTCGATGCTCGCTTAATTATTTGGGGCAAAGTGGACCGAAAAGACGAGCAAACCCAGCTGATTGTTGAAGATACCGAGCCGATTGAAACAGTACGGTTGGTTATGGTGGAACTAACCCCCCTGCAAGCTGGTGATACTCAAGAGCAGGAGCACATCAAAACCATTTTGCAAGAATACTCTGGCGAGAAAGAAGCAAACAATGTCCCAGTAATTGCCATTGTGACAACTCCCAGTTATCGTCAAACTGTCCGCTTCGGTCGCCAGTTCTGGGTGCAAAACCACGTGGCAACTGTTGAGGCTCTCAAGTCTGCCAGATTTTCTGCTAGTGTCCAACCGCTCCTAAAAACCTAGACAAAGCTGAGTATGCTTAAGGTGACGCTTACCATCTTGCTTGCGCTATGTTCATCAGCCTAATCGCAGACTACGGGACCGGCGACCCAGCTTTTGCTGAGGTAACGCAGCGTTTGTTAATGGCCCTGCCTTCCTCACAGATCAGCTTAATTTCTGTGCCTCCATTTAGCACCCTGGCTACTGGCTTCTGGATTGCCCAACTCGGCCTCAACCCCGGCCCCGAAGATCGCTTAGTTTATCATAATTGCGCTCCCCGCCAAGATGACTCTGAACCTAGACCAGACAACGAAGGTGAGGGACTGACGTATGCTCTACTGCCCAACGGTGTCAAAGTGGTGGGCGTACTCGCTGGCTACACCCTCTCCTTCATTAAGCACCATGCTCAAGTTCTGCATACGGTCAAAGTCTCCCGGGGCGGGTCGCAGTTCCGGTCGCGTGATGTGTTCCCAAACGCTGCCGCTGCTATTGCTTCAGGAGACCTCAGCCTCTTGGGAGATGTGTTGAAACCCAGCCAAATCCCAGACCCACCGACTGATCGGGTCGCCTGGGTCGATGGCTACGGTAACATCAAGACCAGTATTCCTGCTCACACCGTTGACCTGAAACCCGAAGCTAAAGTGATCGTCCGAGTCGGGGATTTAGTCAGTGATGCTGTGTACTCCGATGGCAGTTTCAAAGTACCAGAGGGAACTTTGGCATTTGCCCCAGGGAGTTCTGGCTGGCCTGCGGCTGACGGTGGAGAGCCTTTGCGCTGGATAGAGTTATTTCTGCGCGGTGGTAGTGCCTGGGAACGCTTTGGCAGACCCCGAGTGAATCAGTTAATCACTCGACTCAGTTGAATTTGTGAACAAGTTGAGCCGATCCTCCGAATGAAATTCGGAGGATTGAGGCTAGGAATTGGGTACAGCTTTTAGCATTTTTCCGAGTAGTTGCCTAAATGTCCTCAATCAGAAAATCAGTGAGTGGGAACAACTTACTTAACTACTTGCAGAGTATAAACTTTTAGCAACTTTTTCTCACTAGTCCTATTTTTTGTGCGAGTATAAAGACCAATCTAAACAAGAAAGCTCTGCAAGACGGGGATTTGGTTGGCAAGACCCATGATCAAGCAGTACCAGACCATTGCTATTACTATCGTAATAACCCTCTTTGTTTGAGGTATATAAACATTACATTAATCGATTCAGCTAGAACCAGATGCAGTTAGTGTGTTGCACTCCTAGCTGGGAGTGGACAGCACTAAGACGTTATAGGGCAGCAGGAACACGAACACCTGACGAGGTTTTGGCAATGCGACAAGGCAAAACTTAACTTCTAGGCTATAGCTGGTTAGTCAGTGCGCTGCCCTGTCTGTAGGTTGCAATCAAGACAACGTTAGGCGCTATCGCGCTTTGCAACGAACAAATGTGTTAACTGCTGCAAGTGGTAGACAGCACTCACGGCATCTTTGGTCAGCGATTCAGTCTGGAGCTGGCACCAACAAAATCACTTACCGCTTGGCCTGCTTTTAGAGAGGCTGAATATGTATCCTCGGAAGAAGCTTTTTAAAAACTCATAGCATGCCTACTGGCAAAGCCTTTTAGTTCGTCATTGCTCTAAACCTTTGGAATGCTGATTGGTAGAGCCTTCCAGCCCACTTTTTTGCTCCATCTCCGGGAAACGCATATTGAACTTTGCATTTAATTCAACCTACCTACTTAAAACATCATGGCTGAAGCCGAATTAGAACAAATTGAGTCTATCCCTTTATCACAAATTCAGCCTAGGAACTTAGAGCAACCGCGTCGGTATTTCAACCCCGAAGCTTTAGAGCAACTGACTAAATCAATCCGACAGCACGGGATTCTGCAACCGCTACTTGTACGACCAGTGTCAGGTGTGACAGCAAAATATGAGCTAGTAGTAGGGGAACAGCGATTCCGAGCTGCCCAGGCTGTGGGACTGAATACAGTACCCGTAGTCGTACGGCAGTTAAGCGATATTGAAGCAGCAACTCTGGCTCTAGTTGAAAACTTCCAGCGTCAGGACCTCAACGCGCTCGAAGAAACAGAGGGCATCCTGAGTCTGCTGGCACTCCAACTAGAGCTGACGCCAGAGGCAACGATATCTCTGCTGATGAGAATGGCAAAAGAAGCCAAGGGGCAAACAGCCCAAAACGTTTTGGGTCAAGCTGAGATTGAAACCGTCATTAGCGTGTTTGACTCGGTAGGTCGGATGAGCTGGGAATCTTTTGTCACTAGCCGCTTGCCCCTGCTCAACTTGGCCCATGACTTGCAGCAAGCCATTCAGACTCAAGCACTGAATTACACCAAAGCCATTGCCCTCTCTCGACTCAAAGACGACACACAGCGTTCCATCCTCCTCAAGCAGGTGCTGGAAGAAGACTGGTCAGTTCGCCAAATCCAGGCTCAGATTAAAAAGTTGCGGAATGCTGAGCAACCAAAACCGAGCATAGGGTTATCCACTACAACCGCTGACACCAATATCGCTGCTGAGGATAACTCTGGAGAAAGCAGCGAAACATCTGAAGCTGGAGCCGAAACCGAACTTTAAATTAGCCAGCACATATAGCGGGTCCCAGTTGAATACACTACATTTTGACAGGGAGTGGGGAGTAGGGAGTAGGGAGTGGGGACTTGCTGTTATCGCTCTAACTTAGAATTGCTATTTGTGTAAAGCAATGTATCAAACTAGTCGCTGGAAGCCACTAACTCAAATTCAGACAAATTCAGACCAAATATAAACTTTTAGATACTTTTTCTTGCCAACTCTTGATTTCTTGTGCCAGGATAAAAAGCATATCCAGACAAGTAAAGCTTCGCAAAATTTATGAAACGTTAATACCTATCTTTAGGTAGATAAAAAAATTAAAAATACTACTTCACATAAGGGAAAGGTACAAAGCTAGGTTAGGGCGTCGTCCCCACTGGGGGAATTCAAACCGTTCACTTTTGTCAGTCAACTACAGAATACCTGTCATTTGTTTGGCGTAAATGAACTGTATTGACATTGGACACTGTATCTGGAGCAGCGCCCAAAGATGTCAACTGCTGTAAGTGGTAGACAGCACTCACGGCATCTTTGGTCACCAATTCAGTCTAGAGCTGGTAACGAACAAAATTAACCAACAAAATCACTTACCGCTTGGCCTGCTTTCTAAAGAGGATGAATATGGATTCTCGGAAGAAGCTTTTAAAAAACTCATAGCATGCATGCCTACTGGCAAAGCCTTTTAGTCCGTACTTGCTCTAAACGGTTGGAATACTCATTTGCAGATACTTCTAGCTTATTCCATCTCCGGAAACACATATTTTAGCCTTGTATTTATTTATTCGACTACTTACTTAAAACGCCTTTAAAACGCCATGGCTAAAGCCGAATTAGAACAAATTGAGTTTGTCCCCTTATCACAAATTCAGCTCCAGAAGCCAGAGCAACCGCGTCGGTATTTCGACCCCGAAGCTTTAGAGCAACTGACTAAATCAATCCGACAGCACGGGATTCTGCAACCGCTACTTGTGCGACCAGTGTCAGGTGTGACAGCAAGATATGGGCTAGTAGCAGGGGAACGGCGATTCCGAGCTGCCCAGGCTGTGGGACTGAATACAGTACCCGTAGTCGTACGGCAGTTAAGCGATATTGAAGCAGCAACTCTGGCTCTAGTTGAAAACCTCCAGCGTCAGGACCTCAACGCGCTCGAAGAAACAGAGGGCATCCTGAGTCTGCTGGCACTCCAACTAGAGCTGACGCCAGAGGCAACGATATCTCTGCTGATGAGAATGGCAAAAGAAGCCAAGGGGCAAACAGCCCAAAACGTTTTGGGTCAAGCTGAGATTGAAACCGTCATTAGCGTGTTTGACTCGGTAGGTCGGATGAGCTGGGAATCTTTTGTCACTAGCCGCTTGCCCCTGCTCAACTTGGCCCATGACTTGCAGCAAGCCATTCAGACTCAAGCGCTGGATTACACCAAAGCCATTGCCCTCTCTCGAGTCAAAGACGACACACAGCGTTCCATTCTCCTCCAGCAGGTGCTGGAAGAAGACTGGTCAGTTCGCCAAATTCAGGCTCAGATTAAAAAGTTGCGGAATGCTGAGCAACCAAAACCGAGCATAGGGTTATCCACTACAACCGCTGACATCAATATCGCTGCTGAGGATAACTCTGGAGAAAGCAGCGAAGCATCTGAAGCTGGTGGTGCCGGAACTGATGAGACACTCAACAATGAAAGACCTACTACTTTTCTGGAGCCTGAAACCTTAGAGTTGGCAGCACTAGGTACCGAGCATGAACTTGCTCAAACAGTGCCGTTGTCAGCTGTAGTGGAGTTCGAAGCAACGACTTCTTCTGAGTCCAGTGCTGGACGTGAGAGCGCTCCTAGTCTGCCTAGTCAGCAGAAGCTTCATGCCTTGCCATATGAGGAGCCACTATATGGACACTTGAATGTGTTCAATCAGATAGAAATTCTTTCCAGAAAGCTGCTGTACTTGGTTGGAAGACGCCGAAAGCCTATTTCTGATGCCAACAAGCAAAGCCGATTGGAAGCACTTCTAGTCGAATTGAATCAAATCCTAGTAGAAGAATGGTAGCAAGGCATCTTGTAGAGTTTTTTGGTAGCAGATTGTTAAAGAAAATAACAATGATGCTGACACCGTAGGCTTCAGCATTGCTCTTCGCCTTGAGTTAAGCGGGTTAACATTCTGCTATTTCATTAATACTCTAACTTTTATGTATCTAACTAGTTAAATAGAGTAGGACTCCTCATAAAGCTAATAATGAATAAGATTGTTTTTGTTATTACGTAATTTTATTTATTGCCAAGCAAAGTGCTATCTACAAAGCTAAAAAAGATAGGCATTAATTATTATTAAAATAACAATCCTTTTATTTGAAAAAAGTAAATAAAGGACTATATTATTAAAAACTAAGGATAGAAAGCGGAGTTCTAAAATAGCTGATGATAAACCCTAAGTTCAGCTCTTGATCTAACTAAAATATATCCTTAGTTTTTTAGAGATACCCTCTTTTTTGCCAGCATAAATCCACAGTTATCAATTTCAAATCGAGTTGATACGGTTGCTGAGGTATGCTTTTCTGGTCATGTTTCATGCCTCCAATTCTTTGCACATGCATACAGCGATGCGAGTAGCGGTGGTTCAAAATGGCAGCTGAATTCTTGGCAGAACGCCCCTCGTTAAAGAGAATTGGGAAAGCTAGGAGAGCTTAAATCGGTGACGGTGGAGTAGCTCAAATGAGCAGACGTATTCAACTAAATATATAAGTTTAAAGTTTGTCTCCCAATTTCTACGCAGGAACATTCTTAGACGTTTTGGGAGACGGAAGTAAAAAAACAGCCTAAAAAAAGACGCCTCATTCATCACAAGTAGGAGGCGAAAAACATGGAAGCTTTTGACACAATGCTAAACATTATTGTGCACCCAACAGACACCTTATCCAAGGCATTACTTAAGTTGAGAAATCGCGATTTCATCATCCTTGATGCAATTGTTTTTTTGATCACACCTGTATTAGCACTTGAACTTCGTTTAGATAAACCCTTTGTTCTTGATTTATATGGATTTGATCTAATTATCGTGACAATGTTGTTTCTGGCGGTAAAACTGAGTGTACTTTATAAGTTTGGTTCTTACAAACGCTGCTGGCGTTATGCCAGTATTGATGAACTCACGCAGATAACTGTAGTTATGGCTGCTGCTGTGGTGCTGCAGACTCTCTTGTTCTATTATTCACTCCATTACTGGCTCGGTTCTCCTGAAAGTCATCTGCCGCGATCGCTGCCGCTGCTTGACGGGATGCTTAGCCTCATCCTCATTGGCGGACTTCGTTTCAGTATTCGAGCTGTTGAAAGAGTTAGCCAACAACCTAAGAAGTTTTATCGAAGCGAGCGCTTACTCATAGTTGGTGCTGGCAGCGCAGGCGTTGCCCTAGTACAGGAGATGCAACAGAGTCCTTGGCTCGGTTTTCATCCTGTCGCTTTCATTGACGATAACCCCGAAAAATTAAACTTACGTATTCGAAGACTGCCTGTAGTTGGTAATCGCCATAAAATTCCCGAATTTGTTTGCTCCCTACATATCCGTAGAGTCATTATTGCGATGCCTTTGGTTCCTGGGAGAGTGATTCGGGAAATCGTAGATATTTGTCAATCAGTTGGAGTTCCAACTAGCACGCTACCTGGGATACATGAGCTCCTTAATGGTCGTGTAGGCAAAGAAAGCATTCGGGATATAAAGATTGAGGATCTGCTGAGACGTGAACCTATACAAACGGATTTCCAGAGTGTTTCTAGATTCTTAATGGGGAAGAAAGTACTGATTACGGGGGCAGGAGGGTCAATTGGTAGTGAGCTTTGTCGCCAAATTTTAAAGTGCCGCCCTGCCGAAATGATGCTTCTGGGACACGGGGAAAATTCTCTGTTCAATATTCAACGAGAGTTAGAACGGATTTTGGAATTACTCAGAGAAGAGGGCGTTGCCCAAGGACACATACCGGGTCTTACTACCCTCATAGCTGATATTCGATTGCTGTCTCGACTAGAGTACGCTTTTGACCAATTCAGACCAGACATCATTTTCCACGCGGCAGCCCATAAACATGTACCGCTGATGGAATTAAATTCACCTGAGGCGATCACCAATAATGTGTTGGGGACAAAAAATCTCCTGGCTCTGGCTGTGCAATACAATGTTGCTCACTTTGTCATGATTTCGACGGACAAGGCGGTTAATCCAACCAGTATTATGGGGGTTAGTAAGAGAGTCGCTGAGATGCTGGTGCTTCGGACTGCCCAAAAGAGTAGGAAACCTTTTGTTGTTGTTCGTTTTGGCAACGTTCTCGGCAGTAGAGGCAGCGTTGTACCAACCTTCAGGCAACAAATTTCTCAGGGTGGCCCGGTAACGGTTACCCATCCCGATATGCGTCGCTATTTCATGACAATTCCAGAAGCAGTTCAACTGGTTTTGCAGGCATCTGTAATCGGTCACGGTGGTGAGGTATTCATGCTTAATATGGGTCAACCAGTCAAAATTGTAGACTTGGCAAAGGATATGATTCACCTCTGCGGATATGAGGTGGGCAAAGACATTGACATCGTGTTTACAGGGCTTCGACCAGGAGAAAAATTGTTCGAAGAACTGTTTATTCAGGGGGAACAATATGAACCAACGCAGCACGAAAAACTTCTTATTGCCCAGAATGCTAGTGGCATTATTCCAGAAAATATTGAGTCTATAATAGAAGAACTCTGTAAAGCAGCGACTAGAAACGATTCTAATTTGATCGTCATTTTGCTTAAGCAGTTAGTTCCTGAATACACACCTAGATATTCAAGGAGCGATGTTAAAGCAGACGCTTTAACAATTCGCGTCGGAAATCCCTACCCTCGACTGAGCGCAGCGGAGTAAGGTGGGGACGCCAATAAAGCGGAAGGCAAAGCCCTCCGGGTTCGCGGTCGCCTACGGAGGAGCCAGAGAAAGAAGGAGGGTTTCCCTCCGTAGGGGACTGGCGTCGGAAACCCTCCTGCAGCGCCGTCTCACCACGGCGCGTTTTGACTCATGAAAGCGCGGTCGGTACAACACAATTTTCCAATTCCTGACTTATTCATGACTAAATCTCTGACCTAAAAACAGGAAGTGACACTCCGAGGTTTGATACTATAAACCCAAGTGATGAATGCTAAAGTTTTTGGCACTGGAAAGTAAATGCTTTAGATGATTTTTTGCTCTTTTAGAAGGTAACCGTCTATTTGTCGCTAAGCAATGGCCGACCCTTAACAGTCCAGTTGTTTAGGAAAAGCTAAGAGTCAGAAATACAATTTTGCTGCGTTTGGAATGACCGTCCTCAGCCTTGGGTAATTGACCTCTCAAGATGCATAAGCAAGTTGGCTAGATGAAGCGTCAGAAGCGCTTTCCTAAGCAGGGGCTTTTAGAAACTCTATCCTCAAAGAAGTATGGTGGGTCAGCCCATTCGGGATAGAAATGTATGCTCAGGCGGCGAGCTAAGATCCAGTAGGTGTCTATGTGATTGCAAGAGGAATTCAAGCCGCTGGAAGTTAAGACACTAGGCTGGTTTAAGAGTCCTGCGAATAGGTTTAATAAAATTCGGTAAGCATTTGCATTAAGTAAGCTTTGTTGACAATGAGTAGACTATCCCACCTTTTTTGTTACAAGCAGCTCAAGTCTTGACAAGCTAAGGCTTTTAGTTTGGCAGCCACCTTGTAAGGTGTGACAAATAATTACAAACACATTAAGCGCTCAACTTTACTACCGCACATTCACTGGATTAACGCGGCGGCGATAGTAAACTGAGCATGAAGTTTTTCAGTGAAATTGCGGTTGAATACAAAATAGAGCTAGCTTAAGGTGCTTTAAGTTGTGTAAAGCAGCTTAAAACTGAAACTTAGTTGGTCATGAACTTGCAGTACAGCACCGCACTACGGATGAAAATGAGTAAGCTACCAGTCTTAATCAACCAGCCCAGTAACTTCATTCTCCTAGACTAAGCAACACGGAAGATGGTCTATTGAGTTGCACAGATTGCCTCTTGGCAGAGGATAAGAAATTTTAATAGCATATTCCCTGCCAACATGGAACCCAGCTCAACTCAAAGAATCTCGTCAATGAATTATCAGTCCACTGATAATTCTCAGAATTGCGCGTCTCGATACAGCCGAGGAGATGGTAAGAACACGCTGCCTTGTGACCCGCTCCTGAAGCACTGATATCGCTTCGCGAAATAAAGTCTGCACACTTTTTGTGCATCAGCTCAGCACTCCAAAGTAGTGTGAACTTTGTATTGAGCTGATCTGCGGCAACCCTCGGAACTCTAGTTAGCGCGTGTTCTCTAGTCGCTGACTACCCTTTGTCGTGGCAAAAGACTCAGACTAACCTAACTCTAGCCTGTTTCTGTCGTTTGGAAATGGGAAAAGTTTCGGATGGGAAGCAGCACAACAGCACGGCATCCCAAACCTCACGTAAAAGCCCCAAGCTAGCATGATCGTCCGCGTAAATGTCGGATGCGATACCTGCTGATTAAAAAACGTCTGCAGGCAGGGCAATTTATTGCTTTGCCTCAACTCAAGCGTTATTGCACGACCAAAAAGTCACATTAACCCCTACTAAAGGTAACCTATGGCAATAAATCTCGTAAAACACATCAAGCTTCCGTTAGTTCTCCTTCTAAGCATGGCGATCACAGGCAAAGGCAATGCTGCTACCACATCGTACCAGAGCAGTTCTGACAACTTTCCAAATCCTGAGAGAGGCTTTTATGTTCCGTTTGACCCTATTGGGAGTTACGCGACTTCTCCCTTACAGCTCTCTGATCTGCAAAAAGTGAGAAGTGATAATATGACTACGGTGCGCCGGGTTTACCTCCTTTCAGACTTCAAAGACAAACCAATTTCGCAGTCTTTTCTTGACATGATAACAAGTGACTGCCAAACAGCCCGACAAGCTGGGGTTAAATTGATTATACGGTTTTCCTACAATTGGCTGGGAGGTGGTCCTGATGCTCCACGAGATAGAATTCTTTCTCATCTTGATCAGCTCCAGCCGATATTACATACCAACTATGATGTGCTCTCCTACATGGAAGCAGGCTTTATTGGGTACTGGGCAGAATGGCACACTTCAACTAACAATCTTGTAGAGTCCTGGACTCTAAATGTTACCGAGGATGCAAGGACAATATTTTTTAAGATATTGTCCGTACTTCCAACCCAGCGCATGGTTGCGATGCGATACCCTAAACAGAAAAAGCAGATATTTAATGACAACAATCCCCTCACGTCCGACAAAGCGTTTGATGGTTCTGATCAAGCAAGGACTGGCTACCATAATGACGCTTTCCGGGACAGCATAGATGATGACGGAACATATAGTACTACGGATCCAACTGCTGTAGATCAAGAAAAAGCATGGCTAAGTCTTGATACCACCTATAAGGTGCAAGGCGGCGAACCTGCTGGGCTAAGCAAGACGCTCGAATACAATGACTGCCCACGTGCCTTAACTGACTTTGCTCAAATGCACTGGAGCGGAATGTCAAATAACCAACCTGATGCAGGAGCGGTGTATCAGAGGTGGAGAGATCAAGGCTGCATGGAGCAAATCAAGATGCGTTTAGGCTACCGCTTCCGCCTTTTAGATTCAGCCACTCCGGACAATGTAAAACCTGGCGGCACTTTTTCAATGAATTTTAGAATTGTCAATGATGGCTGGGCTAGCCCCTACAACCCTCGTAGTCTAGAGGTGATCCTACGTAACCGTCAAACAGGAAATGAATACTATTTGCCTGTAAACGAAGATCCACGTATGTGGGTATCAGGTGCTACCAAGGTAGTAAACATTGAAGGCGGTATCCCGGCGAACATGCCTCCCGGAGAATATCAGGTGTTATTAAATCTACCTGACCCTATGACTAGTCTACATAATCGCCCGGAATATTCAATCAGACTTGCCAATCAAAATGTTTGGGAAGCATCCACAGGCTATAACTCGTTATTGCAAAGCGTTATTGTTGATCCAAATGCAGGAGGAAACGGCTATTCAGGTAAGCAATTCTTTCAGTCACGTTGACGGCGCGTCTTAACAAGATTTTAGTGCAGCTCAGATCGATAGATGCGGAACATTCCTTAGGGAATGTTCCGCTAATGTAGGATGGTTAGAAGAGAGTAAAGTTCAGTGATTCTTCTATAGAGGAAGCAGATGCAATGAATGCTAAATAACAAGTAGGTAGTAAGTAGTTAGGTTAGAATAGACGTAAAATTCTCAATTACAATATTCTGTCTGAATAATAAATGTAAAGAGCTTGAATCTAGTACTTGAGAAAGCTCTATGATTGTTGTTAACAGCTATTCCACATTACTTTAGTGCACAACTGTTTCACTGCTTATGAACTAGATATAGTGTGGGATAGTCAGTTACACAAGCATAGAGCCTGACCCGCATTTGAGTTCAATTATTTGAAATTTTTCAGGTAATCTCAGCATTTTTCAACAACTACAAGACTAAATTTAGCTGTAGAACCAGCAATTAACGCAGGCTCTAAAATTCGCATAATTTTAAGCTATCCGTAGTGAAAGATTGTCAAGTACAGAAGTTCCTTGATGCTTGGAAGAAGCTGACAAGCGGCTCTATCAACCGCAAAATTTTTGGCGCGGCTGTTACGGTTGCTTTATTGACCGCATTAGTCAAACTGATGGCTTTAGTTAAAGAATTGGTAGTCGCCTCAAAGTTTGGCACTGGAGATACTCTAGATGCGTTTTTAATTGCCTGGTTAGTTCCTTCTTTTATTATTAATACGGTAGCTGTCCCTTTTAATGCTGCTCTTATACCCACCTATATTAGAGTACGAGAGCAGGAAGGCACAAAAGCGGCTCAAAAACTTTTCTCTGGGGCTACAATCTGGGGTTCGGGGTTGCTAGGAATCATTACGCTACTGATGGTGGTTACTGCACCACGGTATCTGCCATGGATTGCTTCAGGATTCGGTCCAGAAAAGTTAGATCTGACTTTTCAACTGATCTGCGCGAGCGCGCCCGTTGTCCTGCTAAGCGGGATTGTCACTCTCTTGAGTGCTGTTTTGAATGCAGGAGAGCGTTTCGCTTTAGCGGCTCTGTCTCCAATTGTTACTCCAGCCATTAGCGTTGTATTTCTCTTGGTAATTAAGTCTTGGGGTATCTTTGCCTTAGCGGCAGGGCTAGGCTGTGGTGCAGTGCTTGAGATGGTTTTTTTAGGAGCAGCACTGCACCGGCAAGGGATTTCATTGCATCTAAGATTATATGGATTTGATGCTAACTTGCGCCAGGTAGCTAATCAATATGCCCCGATGATAGCAGGAGCATTTTTAATGTGTAGTTCAGGTCCAGTAGATCAATCGATGGCCGCGATGTTGCTGCCTGGGAGTGTGGCGACACTGAACTACGGTAATAGGGTGATTATATCCCTACTTAGTCTAATCGCTACAGCATTGAGTACTGCTGTGGTCCCCTATTTTTCAAAGATGGTTGCTTGTGAGGATTGGTCAGAACTACGTCATACATTCAACCACTACATGCAGCTCATCTTTATCGTTACCGTGCCACTGATGGGAGTCTTGGTTATATTTTCTGAACCTATAGTCAAGATATTCTTCCAAAGAGGTTCATTTACAGTTCAAGATACTCATGCAGTAGCTCAACTTCAAGCTTTGTATGCCCTTCAAGTTCCCTTTTATGTTGGTGATATTTTAGGAGTGGGGTTAATCAAATCAATTCGTTTCAGTCAAATCCTAATATGGATATGTGGTTTGAATTTGGTTGTCAATTTCATCTTAGATTATTTGTTTATTAAGTGGATAGGAATTAAAGGCATTGCTTTATCAACAAGTTGCGTGTATTTATTTTCGTTTTTATGTGTATTTTTTTCTGCCAAAAAAAGTTTGAAGAAAATCATTGTCTAGTAAGATTTAGGCAAATTAATTGAGGCTGTTTTTTGTATTGGCAGATAGCCTAGTGAAGCACGAGATATTATTCGCTATGAAATAGATTGTCTTTTGATACCGAATGAAGATGTGTTCAGCATTAGCCGTAGCAATGGAACAATTAATGTCTGATGAAGAAGAGCGGAAACGACTAACTAATCATGCAACGGAAGTAATCGAACGGTTCAGTCTAGAAAAAGTTGTAGAAATATGGGGAGCAGTAATTAAAGGAGTATTAAGGGAAAGACAAAAATGATAGATAAAAATAAGCAACTAGTAGCGCTTAATCAAAGCTACCAGTATGTATTTACAGTTTTCACTCCAACCTATAACCGTGCACATACACTCTATCGCGTTTATAAGAGCCTTAAAGCCCAAATTTATCGTGACTTCGAATGGCTGATTATTGATGATGGATCGATAGACAGCACTTGTATGTTAGTGAAGCAATGGCAAAAGGAAGCTGAATTGCCTATCCACTACATCTGGCAAGAAAATCAGGGTAAACATGTAGCGTTCAATCGCGGTGTACAGGAGGCAAAAGGGGAACTGTTTTTGACTTTTGACTCTGACGATGCTTGCGTACCTGAGGCTTTAGAGAGATTCAATCACCAGTGGCATTCCATTCCAGAGGATGAAAGAGATAAATTTTCCGCTGTTAGTGCTCTTTGCGTAAATCAACATGGAAAGCTTGTGGGAAATGCATTTCCGTTTGACGCACTCGATTCAACTTCTATTGAGATTCATACTAAATACCAGGTATTTGGTGAGAAATGGGGCTTTCATAGAACCGATGTATTGAAGGAGTTTCCTTTTCCAGAAATTAGTGGTGAAACCTTTATTACAGAAGGTATTATCTGGAACAGAATTAGCTTGAAGTATAAGACAAGATTTGTGAATGAGAAACTAAGAATTTACTATGAAGACATGGTTGATAGTCTTACCACCTCTTCAGTTAAGGTACGTGCTAAGAATCCAAAGGGAGCAAGGTTATATTACAAAGAGTATATGAAACTGCCTATTTCAATAAAATGGAAAATGAGGAATTTCATTAATTATATTCGCTTTTCATTTCACGCACGTATTAATCCCCGGCAAATACTCCTAGAGTCCGATTATAAAATTTTAGCGCTAATGCTCTTACTTGTTGGCTATCTCTTTTACAAAAGGGATAGCTATAAGCTTTTGATCCAACAAAAGAAGTAGAATGTCGGCAGATCATGGTTGGTTCGATTACCTAAAATTTTACCCTAACGAAGTGATTCAAGTAATTCCTAAGGGACGCATTGCTTTCTTTCTTCCTTCTTTGTATGGCGGTGGCGCAGAACGCGTAGCAGTTCATCTGCTCAAAGGTATGTCGGAAAGAGATATCCCCTTAGATTTAGTTCTGGCTACTGCAGAGGGACCATATTTAAATCAAGTGCCTAAGCAAGTACGTGTAGTGAACTTGGCAGCAGGGCGAGTAGTGAAGGCTATCCTACCTTTGTCACGTTACTTAAAATACGAGAAACCTTGTGTACTACTGTCACATCTGAATCATGCCAACCTAGCAGCTGTGGTAGCTAGGGAACTTGTTCGCATAGAAACGCGATTGGTGCTAGTAGAACACAATACTTTATCAGCCTCTAAAAGCAAATTATTACGGAGTAGACTACTTCTACCTTTGATGAAAGTGCTTTATCCTCGCGCAGATGCAATTATAGGGGTTTCTAGAGGTGTAGCACGGGATTTGGAAGCCCGACTCGGTATTGCAAAGGGAAAGGTTAACGTAATTTATAATCCAGTCGTTGACGACGTACTTGTTGGTAAGGCGAAAGCTCCTCTAGATCATCCATGGTTTCAGAAAGGGTCCCCACCTGTATTTTTGGCTGTGGGGCGGTTATCAGCGCAGAAGGACTTCTTGACCCTAATAAAAGCTTTTGAACTCTTAAAAAGACAAAAATTGGTTCGTCTGCTGATTTTAGGTGAAGGAGAATCTCGAAGTGAATTAGAGGCAATGATCGCCAAGTTAGGAATCTCTGAAGATGTTTCCATGCCTGGTTTTGTCGAAAATCCTTATGTATATATGAGCAGAGCCAGTGCAGTTGTACTTTCCTCTCGCTGGGAGGGATTACCAACTGTGTTAATTGAAGCCATGGCTTGCGGTTGTCCTGTTATTGCCACAGATTGTCCAAGTGGTCCTAAAGAAATTTTAGAAGCAGGAGTATATGGGCCTTTAGTGTCGGTTGGGGATGCGACAGCACTTTCTGCCGCTATGTTGCAGGTGCTTGAGGCTCCTGCAAACCGGAATGTATTAGTACAGAGGGCGATTGATTTTTCAATTGACCGAGTAGTCCCTGAGTATCTTGCGCTCTTAGGCTACACATAAACGCTATTTTTGCTGTCTTAAAATTAAAAGTGTATTAAAAACCGAATTTTTACAGAGGTGATTTTAGATGCTATGTTCAGCTTACCTCGTTCTGCTATTTTTCCTAGCAATTATAGAAATAGTCCGAGAAAAATCGAACAAGATTGATTTTTTAACCCTGTTCAACATTTATTTTTCTCTCATGTATCCCTTGCCTGCTTTTCTATTAGCTTTTGATTTTGATCACTCAGCCTCAACCTTAGGATTAGGGATCTCGCTTTACGCAAACAATATACAAACTGCGTTAGCAATTTTTGCAGGTTATTTTTTTGTACTAGTCGGCTTCTATTCAAAATCAGCCCAAAAATCGGGTAAAAATATTATTATAAAAGCTCGTGCTAATGATTTGATTGTTCTTATATATGCCATTTTCTTACTCTTATTCTCTTGCCTGTCCATTTATATATATGGCTTACAGTATGGCGGCTTTTTAAATGCCTTAGCAAATACAGCATTGATCCGGGTACAAGCAGTGGAAGGGGGGCCGCTTGTATTTTTTCAACACTTTACACTTTTTTCGAGCTTTGCGTCTTATTTATTAGGTTCTTTTATCTTCATGAAAAAGATAAAAACAGGGAAGTTCGTTTTATATATTACGTTTGTATTTTCAATAATTATTGCTTTAGTTGCCATTATGTTGACAGGCGGACGTGGATATATTATCAACTATTTTCTTGGGTTTTTCTTAATTTATATACTTAACAACAGAAGACTTTCCTGGGTGTCTATTACTCTTTTTGTATGCGTAGTAACTCTTTTTCTTTTTTATGGAAAGATAATATTTTTTAGCCTTACTGCTCTTCCAGAGGGCTATATTGCTGTTATCAACAAATTCTCAGATTCTATTAAAAGTGGCTCAAGTAATGATTTTAGTTTTTATAATTTAATGCAAAATTTTCATTACCCAGTGTATTCGCTAGATGTAGCTTTCAGTAAAGATTATCAGCTGCGCTGGTTTGTTGATTTAATCTATGGTTTTACTTCTTTAATTCCATCTCGCTTGTTTGGTATAAAAAAGATACCAGAATCAATTTTGTATTACAACACTAAGTATATTACAGGAAACAATGACTCCGCGATACCAACTGGCTTTCTTGCCTTTGGTATATACAGTTTATGGTGGCCTGGTCTCATTATTGTTTGTTTTATTTATGGATGGATTGGTCGCTATTTACAAACTATTTTAAATAAGCACATTGGCGATATATTTTGGGTGCCGTTTATTTATCCTATAATAGCACAAATGTGGATGGATTTTCTGGGTAGCGATCCAGAAACTTTCTTGCAAAGCTATTTCTCTTTTTTGATAGCAATTGTCTTACTGCTCGTTGTAGCAAGTAAGGTTTCCGTTGTCCGATATCAGAAAGTACAAAGTAGGTTTTTTTAAGCCATGCGTGCTAATAGTAGTTATTGTAAAATTGTTGTACTACATATTATCACTGGACTTTCAACCGGTGGTGCAGAAAGAATGCTATGCAATTTACTGTCTAGGCTAAACCGGATGCGGTTTGAGCCAGTTGTAGTTTCTTTGATGGATCGTGGCACATTGGGCGATCACATTGAAGCCTTAGGCATACCTGTCCATACCATTGGGATGAAACCGGGAATGCCACCCACACCAGCTGCAATTTGGCGCTTGAGTCACATAGTACGTCAACTTAAACCAGATCTGATTCAAGGCTGGATGTATCATGGCAATCTCGCGGCGCAGTTTGCTAGTGTTTGTTTATTCCAGAACGTACCAGTTTTTTGGGGGATTCATCATTCAATTAATTCATTAAATTCTGAAAAAAAAATGACTATAGCTCTTATTAAGTTAGGGGCAAATCTTTCTAAATTCCCAAATAATATTGTTTTTGTTTCTCGAACTAGCAAATCCATGCATGAAGCAATAGGGTATTGCAGTAAGAATAGTTGTGTCATTCCAAATGGCTTCGATACTTCGCTATTTAGACCATCTATAGAGGCTAGATCAACTATTCGTTCAGAGTTAGGGTTACCTGAAAAAACGAACTTAATTGGACTAATTGGTCGTTATCATCCAATGAAGGATCATGCTAATTTTCTTCAAGCTGCTGCATTAATATCCAAAGTCTGTTCAGATATACATTTTCTTTTAGTTGGGCCGAAAGTTGATCGAGAGAATCAAATTTTACATCATTTAATTCAGGAATTAAGACTTTTTGCTCAAATTCATTTATTAGGAGAGCGCAGCGACATGCCTCGCCTGACTGCGGCTCTAGACATCGTTTCTTCTTCTTCTGCTTATGGTGAAGCATTTCCTCTAGTTGTGGGAGAGGCGATGTCCTGTAGTGTGCCCTGTGTGGTGACGGACGTAGGAGACTCAGGCTGGATTGTGGGCAACACCGGACGGGTAGTACCCTCACGAAATCCAGAGGCATTAGCTAATGCTTGGAAAGAGTTAATTGCTTTAGGTTTAGAGGGTAGAGAAACTTTGGGAAGAGCGGCACGGGAAAGAATTATTGAATACTTTGCCTTAGACTCCGTTGTGGCTCAGTATGAGGCATTGTATGAAAATGCGTTGGTTAAACAACTAAGCTGAGGGACTGACATCTAATGCGTGGCATCAGATTATAGGAGTTCCGTTTATTGCGGGGGCAAATATTGCAGCATGCTCATTTATCATGAAAAAAAATCTTTGTTTTCTCTATAAATTAAATTCTGTTAAATTGGCATAATCAAACCACTATAAAGTGATATAAGGAAGTGGTAACTAAAATATTTGAAGCAAAAATATCCATAACTTTTGCTATTTGCTGACCTCAACTTTTAGTTTGCAAACACTCCTTAGCAAGAAGTATTGCTGGATGTATGAATAGCCTTTTAGTAGTTACTACCATACCAGCTACTCTCCGTAGCTTCCTTCTACCCTTTGCCTACCACTTCCGCGCTCAGGGCTGGCGGGTGGATGCTATGGCCCAAGGAGTTTCAGCTTGTACTGAGTGTTTAAAGGCTTTCGATCAAGTCTGGGAGGTAGAGTGGTCACGTAACCCTCTAGATCCAAAGAATCTCAAGGTTGCCCCGCGACAAATCAGAGACGTGTTAGCACAAAGCGGGTACGACTTAGTCCACGTGCATACTCCAGTGGCTGCCTTTGTCACCCGATACGCCCTCAATGGTTTGAGAAAGCGGGGAGGACCTAAGGTAATCTACACTGCCCACGGCTTTCACTTCTACCGTGGGGGGGCACCAACAAAAAACGCTATATTTCTAGCATTAGAGAAGCTCGCTGGGGGCTGGACTGACTACCTAATAGTGATCAATCGTGAGGATGAGGCAGCAGCGAAGCACTACCGCTTTGTTCCGGCTGAACGAATCCGCTACATGCCTGGGATCGGGGTGGATATCGAACATTACAGCCCTAATGCTGTTCCTGAATTAGATGTAGTGCGGGTGTATCAGGATTTAGGGTTACTACTAGGGACTCCACTGTTTCTGTCGGTGGCTGAGTTTATTCCCCGTAAGCGTCATCAGGATATTTTAAGGGCATTTGCCCAGCTTGCTCGGCCTCAAGCTCATTTAGCCTTTGCCGGAGGGGGACCGCTGATAGAAAAGATGCAGCGGTTAGCATACGACCTAGGAGTTCAAAATCAAGTGCATTTTCTGGGACTGCGCCATGATGTTCCGACTTTGATCCGCGCCTCAGTGGCTACGCTGCTTGCTTCTGAACAGGAGGGCCTTCCTAGAAGTGTCATGGAGTCCTTATGCCTAGAAATTCCAGTAATCGGCACAGAGATCCGTGGAAACCGGGATTTGCTGGAAGGAGGCTGCGGGCTTTTAGTCCAGGTTGGGGATATAGAGGGACTTGCTCAGGCAATGGACTGGGTGTTAGCTCATCCTGAAGATGCCCAGATTATGGGAAAACGCGGGCGGGGGCGTATGGCTGCCTATGACCGGCGTTACATCATAGAACTACATTCGGCTCTGTATACCGAGGCCATGGAGGAGCTAAATTGTGCATCCTATTAGCTATCAAAAAGCGGGATGGCCATATTTAATATTGTCGGGCAGCAGAAAAACAGACGAATAAGATATTGAAAATGGCTAATAAAAAAACAAATCAGAGGATTCGCATCGGGTCTATTGTAATGGTCGGGCCTTTGATTATAGTAGTAGTGATATGGCTGATTGCAGGTCAAACTTACCAAGACCTGACAGCGCAGTCAGTAAAGAAATTAGACGGACGCGTGCTGGAAAAATATCCAACTGTAACTCCGTTTCTGAGTTTACATAATATTGTTGATAACATCCAGGAACGGATTCGACTTAAAGGGCATCAGGGCGAAGTCAACAGCGTCAGTTTTAGCCCAAATGGACAGCGGATTGTCACCGCATCATGGGACAAAACTGCCTGTGTGTGGGACCTGTCAGGTAAGCAGCTAGGTCTTCTTAAAGGGCATCAGAGCGGAGTCTACAGCGCCAGTTTTAACCCGAATGGACAGCGGATTGTCACTGCATCAACCGATAATACAGCCCGTGTGTGGGACTTGTCGGGTAAGCAGCTAGCCCTGCTCAAGGGGCATCAGGGTGCAGTTACCAGCGCCAGTTTTAGCCCGAACGGACAGCGGATTGTCACTGCATCAGCCGATAAAACCGCCCGTGTGTGGGACTTGTCGGGTAAGCAGCTAGCTAAACTCGATCATCAAGGCGTAGTCTACAGTGCTAGTTTTAGCCCGGATGGACGGCGGATTGTCACTGCATCTGACGGCAATACCGCCCGTGTGTGGGACTTGTCGGGTAAGCAGCTAGCCCTACTCCAAGGCCATCAAGGCGCAGTCTATAGCGCCAGTTTTAGCCCGAACGGACAGCGGATTGTCACTGCATCAACTGATAAAACCGCCCGTGTGTGGAACTTGTCGGGTAAGCAACTAGCACTGCTCCAAGGGCATCAAGGCATAGTCATCAGCGCCAGTTTTAGCCCGAACGGACAGCGGATTGTCACCGCATCAGCTGATAAAACCGCCCGTGTGTGGAACTTGTCGGGTAAGCAGCTAGCCCTGCTCCGAGGGCATCAGGGTGCAGTTACTAGCGCCAGTTTTAGCCCGAATGGACAGCGGATTGTCACCGCATCAGCTGATAAAACCGCCCGTGTGTGGAACTTGTCGGGTAAGCAACTAGCCCTGCTCCAAGGGCATCAGGGCGTAGTTACCAGCACCAGTTTTAGCCCGAATGGACAGCGGATTGTCACCGCATCGGCTGATAAAACTGCCCGAGTGTGGAACTTGGAAGGAGGTGTCGAGTAATGAAGCTAGTGACGGCGCTTGTGACTGGGGTGGGAGCCCCAGTTGGGGTTAGTATAATCAAGGCCCTACGCGCTTCTCATCTGAAAGTGAGGGTGGTGGGAGTTGACTTTGAGCCGTTAGCTCAAGGGCTGTTCCGGCTGGATCGGGCGCACCTCGTACCCTCTGCCCGCAAGGATGCGAATGCATACTTTGAAGCCCTGGTCAAAGTTCGCCGGGCTGAAAGCGCCCAGATTCTGTTCTCGGGGTGGGAAGGAGAACTACCCCTGCTGGCTGACCGCAAGGCAGAGTTTGAGGAGCGCACAGGCGCTGTCCTGCCCCTAGCACCGGCAGCGACCCGGACAGCTCTAGATAAATGGCTGACCGTAAAGACGCTCAGCGTTGCTGGGGTGCCAGTACCGGATACCATGCTCCCAACTGATCTAGAACAACTCGAGGCTTTTCGCCGTAAGCACGCCTACCCCTATGTGGTGAAACCTTGGCACAGTTCAGGTGGTCGGGGGCTTGTCCTAGTGAACACGGACGAGGAACTTGCCTTTTTTAGCCGCTATACCCCTGAGCCGGTGGTGCAAGAGCAACTGTTTTGTGTTGGGGGAAGACCTACCGCCGCCCATCGTACAGGGAGGCATCTGCCTGCGGTTCTGGGAGGAAATCTATTTGCCCACTGCAGTCAAGACGGCAGCTCAGCAGGGCCACTACCTTTATCAGGGCCAAATCGGGGGAGAGTTCTAGCGTTGGAATTGTTTAGAAAAAGTGTGTCGATGATGGATAGCAAATTTGGTAGGTACAGCAGACTGGTTAAGTCCATCTGGGACAGACTGGTAGCTGCGATCGCTATGCTTTTTTTCTCTCCCCTACTGCTGATGATTGCGATCACAATCTACATTCGCATGGGCAGACCAGTTCTTTTCAGCCAACCGCGCCCTGGCAAAGATGGTTGTATCTTCATCTTCTATAAATTCCGCACTATGACCAATGACCGCGACGCTGATGGCAATCTTCTCCCTGACGAACAGCGCCTTACAGCCCTCGGTCGATTTCTACGTAAAACTAGCCTAGACGAACTCCCCCAATTCTGGAACGTTCTTAAGGGTGATATGAGTTTCGTCGGTCCCCGTCCTCTTGCGGTAGTATACCTGAACCGCTATACCCCTGAACAAGCACGCCGTCACGAAATTAAACCAGGCATAACGGGTTGGGCTCAAATCAATGGTCGCAATGACATCACTTGGGAACAGAAATTTAATCTTGATGTTTGGTATGTCGATCATTGGAGCCTATGGCTTGACTTAAAGATTCTTCTCCTAACGGTATGGAAAGTATTGCAAAGAGAGGGTATAAGCCAAGCTGGTCATGCCACGATGGAAGAATTTAAAGGAAAATGTAATGAATGTTCAAGTAATTGATTTATCAACCCCTTTGTGGTTGCAAACACTGCAAAAACTACGCCATAATTTTTATCATTTGCCTAAGTATGTTGCTTTAGAGTTAAGAAGAGTCAAAGCGACTCCAGAAACGATTTTGATAGTTGACGGTGAAAAAGTTTTTTTGTGCCTTATACCAATTCTCCAGGAACAGGCTACAGATGATAGAACAGATTAAGTGAGTTGAGGATGAAGCAATGGCAGGGGTGTACAAGCTAGATATCCAAGAGAGTGAGGACGAACTTAAACAGTTGCTCAAAGCGCAAAAAACGGCGCAAGGGAAAGAGCGGGTGCAACTGCTCTATCTACTCAAAACGACTCAGGCGGCAACGGTACAATCTGCGGCCCAACTGTTAGGTCGTCACCGAGTCACGGTTCAAGATTGGTTACGTCGCTATCGCCAGGGCGGCATTAAGTCGCTGTTAGAAACAAAACTGCCCTCCGGTCGAACGCGAGCGATTCCAGTTTGGGCAGAGCGGGCACTGGAAAAACGGTTGCAAGACCCCCAGGGGTTTGAGAGCTACGGGGCAATCGGGGAGTGGTTAAAGACTCAGTTAGGGATACAAGCGCCCTACAAGACGGTGCATAAGCTCGTGCATTATCGGCTGAACGCAGGCCCCAAAGTGCCACGACCTTTGAGCATTAAGCAATCATCGGAGCAGTTAGAGGCATATAAAAAAACTTAGCCGAGAACTTGACAATGCTGGCTTGGGTAGCACTTTCAGTGTTGGGTGGGAGTGGCAAAGTCCGATTTTTCTGTGGTGACGAGACGCGGTTGGGGCTGAAGACAGTGGGAGGACGAAAAATCACGGGCTTTGGGGTGAAGCCAGTCGGACCCGTGCAATGGCAATTTCAAGCAACCTACTTTTACGGCATCGTTGAACCACAAACGGGTGAGTCCTTCTTCTACGAGTTTACTCACCTCAACACGGATTGTTTTCAAGTATTTCTCAATCTTGTTTCGCAACAGTTTAAGGATGATGTCCTGATTATTCAACTCGACAATGGCGGCTTCCACAAAGCAAAGCGATTACAAGTTCCAAAGAATATCATTTTGCTATTCCAGCCACCACATTGTCCTGAATCAAACCCCATCGAACAGGTGTGGCAGTATCAAAGAGCGCAAGTTCCGTTGGCAACTGCCGAAGAATTTGGAACAGTTACGCCAACTGCTGAAAGAAAAACTGGTTGAACTGACTCCAGAAGTCATTGCTTCCATCACCGGAAGACAATCCATTCTAGATGCTTTATCTGTAGCTGGACTTTAGAGAATTGGTATTATCTGTTGCGTCCGTGTAATGTCGTGTTTGACCATGCTTGATTTATAATTTATCAATATCTAGAAAAGTGAGTAAATAAATATGTCATTTATTGTGATAAAATAGTAATCTACGCATAACTCTCACTTGAAAATAGCGATTAACCCATGAACGTAATGTTTAAGAAAAAAGACTTTCTTCTCTCGCTTGATGAACTAATTGAAGCGGAACCAGGTACCTTGACCGGTGCAGAGATGCTTCAAGGCATGGATAGCTGGAATTCCCTCACAGTTGTTGGCTTTATTGCCTTGGTAGATGAGCAGTTTGGTATTATTCTATCTCCTCATAAAATTGCTAAGTCTAAGACAGTGGATGATCTGATTGCGCTGCTAGATAACCAAATCACCGTATGAACGCACAGTGAGGATAGGAGAGAACCCTTCATGCAGCGATTATTGATTATTGGTGCAGGCAACTTTGGTCGTGCAGTCTTGGGCTGGGCTCTGCATGTAGATAGTCGAGAGCGCGATTGGGAGGTTGGTGGATTCCTAGACGCGAATCCAATGGCCTTAGATAATTTTACATGTCCATTTAGTATTGTTGGGGAGCCACTGACCTTCATACCCTCAGAAAACGACCGACTAGTTTGTGCGATTGGTAATCCAGCAACAAAGTTAAGTTTGTGTAGGGACTTACAAGCTCGTGGCGGACAGTTTATCACGCTTATACATCCTACCGTTGTTATCAGCTCTTATTGCCGTATTGGTAATGGATGTATACTTTGCCCTGGTGCGATCATTAGTACTAACGCGACTCTGGGCAATTTTGTTACTGTGAACCTATACGCTACGGTAGGCGAGGATGCTGTAATTGGTGACGGTTGTATTTTGAACGGACATTCTAGTGTAAGTGGGAGCGTTGTCCTAGGCGAAGGAGTTTTTATGGGCAGTCATGCATGCGTACTGCAAGGCGCAACTGTTGGCGACTATGCGGTGGTTGGAGCTGGTAGCGTTGTCTTACGCAAGGTACGCGCTCATTCTACCGTGATGGGAGTTCCAGCCAAGCAAGTATACGGCTTTGAGAAGTAATGAAAGTTTACGCTCTAGGTATTGAGACAAACCTCATGCAAGCAGCAGGTGTAAAGGCAATATGCAAGCAGCAGGTGTAAAGGCAATCGAGTATTATCTTCCCGACCATGTTTTGACAAACAGCCAATTAGTAGCCGAATTTCCTGAATGGACTGTTGGGAAGATTGAAGAAAAGACAGGAATTATTGAGCGCCACATCGCAGCTGAGGAAGAGTGTTCTTCTGATTTGGGTGTGGCAGCTGCACAGAAACTCTTCGTCAGTGGAGTTTGCCAGCCTAGTGAAATAGACTACCTTTTGCTATGTACGCAAACCCCTGACTACTTTCTGCCAACAACTGCGTGTATTATGCAAAACCGCCTTGGCATTCCCACAACTGCTGGGGCGCTTGACTTTAACTTGGGTTGTTCCGGGTTTGTGTACGGGTTAGGACTTGCCAAAGGATTGATCGAAACAGGTCAAGCCCGCAATGTGCTGTTGATTACGGCAGAGACGTTAAGCAAGTTCATCCATCGTGGTGACAAGAGCGTTCGGACTCTCTTTGGTGATGCAGCTGCCGCTACTTTAGTGCAAGGTGTAGCTCCTGACGCCAGCCGAAAAGACCCCTGGATTGGACCATTTGTGTTTGGAACTGATGGCAGTGGTGCACAAAATCTGATCGTACCTATAGGCGGTATGCGCCATCGCTACCCCAGAGGCGACGAGAAAGCTACACTAGATGAGTACGGCAATTTGCGTACTAACGACAACCTTTACATGAACGGCACTGAGATTTTCACCTTTACCTTGCGTGTCGTGCCGCAGGCAGTCAAACACCTACTGTCTCAGACTGGAAAATGCCTTGAGGAAATTGACCTGTTTGTATTCCATCAAGCGAATCAGTACATGCTTGAGCATCTACGCAAAAAGTTAAAAATACCAGAGGAAAAATTCTATATAGCAATGCGACATTGCGGAAATACCGTTTCCGCTACTATCCCGATTGCTCTCAAGCATGCCTTGGAAGAAGGTATGCTTCAACCAGGGCATCAAGTGATGCTTGTTGGTTTTGGTGTCGGCTATTCATGGGGAGCGACACTACTGCGATGGGCTGTATGAAAGGAGCAAGGCTCAATCAGGTGCAAATGACAAAACCAATTCTGCTCTCGACGCCTCATATGGGAGATCAAGAATTAGAGTTCGTCAAAGCAGCTTTTGATACGAATTGGATTGCACCCGTTGGCCCCCATGTGGACGCTTTTGAACAAGAATTCGCCCAAGTAGTCGGTGCGCGCCATGCTGCCGCCGTCAGCTCTGGCACGGCGGCTCTGCATCTAGCCCTACAATTAGTTGGCGTCGAGTCTGGGGATGAAGTCTTTTGCTCCACCTTTACCTTCATTGCCACTGCTAGCCCGATTACCTATTTGGGGGCAAAACCAGTCTTTATCGATAGCGATCGCACCTCGTGGAATATGAATCCCGACTTGTTGCGGGAAACCCTGGATCGCCGGGCTCGACTTGGCAGATTGCCCAAAGCGGTCGTTCTTGTACATCTCTACGGTCAAAGCGCTGATATTGATCCGATTCTAGAAGCTTGCGATCGCTATGAACTGCCGTTAATCGAGGACGCTGCCGAATCCTTAGGGGCTACCTACAAAGAGCGATCGCCTGGAACTTTTGGACGAATCGGCATTTACTCGTTCAACGGCAATAAAATCATTACGACTTCTGGCGGTGGGATGTTGGCTTCGGACGATCTAGACTTGGTGAGCAAAGCCCGTTTTCTGGCAACGCAGGCACGTGATCCGGCTCCTCATTACCAGCACTCAGAAATTGGCTACAACTATCGCCTTAGCAACGTTTTGGCTGGAATTGGTCGCGGTCAATTGCGCGTTCTTGATCTTAGGGTAGCAGCCAGACGACATAACTTTGAGGTTTACCAACGGGCTTTGGGAGACCTGCCAGGAGTAGAATTCATGCCTGAAGCCTGGTTTGGACGCGCTACTCGCTGGCTTACCTGCATCACAATCAATCCTGCTGCCTTTGGCGCGGATCGAGAACAAGTTCGCGTGGCACTTGCCAAACAGCAAATTGAAGCTCGTCCTGTTTGGAAACCTCTGCACCTACAGCCGGTATTTGCTGGTTGTGAATGTATTCAGGGTGCGATCGCTGAAGATTTATTTGAGCATGGCCTTTGCTTACCTTCTGGCTCTAATCTGACGCCTGAAGACCTAGAGCGAGTAATCCATGCCATCACCGAATTTCGGTGTGGCACTGTACAAACTCGCTGAAACATTATCGTAGTCGCACTTTTTTCAGGATAAGCCTTTCAACCATTTGGCTTTTCCCGGTTTGGCAAAAGAGGTGTCATGTTCCTGGGCGAAATAGTAGTAGCTGTGTGGCTCATTCTTGGGAATTACGCCATTGATCACCTGACCCAAAACATTCTGACCTGATTGCTCCAAAAACTCTTTGGCAAAAGTGGCACTAGCAGAATCGACTACCCCTGGCCGGACTACTAACAAAACACCACCAGCCATTTTACCCAAAATTGGCGCATCAGCATCAACGTTCAAGGCAGGAGTGTCGATAATCGTAAAATCGTAACTGGCTGAGAACATGTCAATCAATAAAGCCATCTGCTGGGAGTCAAGGAGGCTCGTCGGGTTGGGAACCATTACTCCAGAAGTAAGGACATCCAAGTTATCTACTACTGGTTTAACCGTTGTCCTAAGTTCGGCTTGGCCAAGTAAGAGATTGCTTAAGCCCAGCTGATTGGGCAGTTTCCATATTTGATGTTGCAGGGGACAGTGCATATCCGCATCCACTAGCAAGACCTTACGCCCTAGCTGAGCCATGGTCACAGCCAAATTGGCAGACACCGTCGACTTACCCTCTTTAGGTACCGAACTAGTCACCACAATCACCTTTTTATCTTTATCGGGCAAAGACTTCAGGTTAGTCTGAAGCATCCGGTACGCTGCGCTGAGGGGGGAGCGAGGGGAATCCCTAACAACAATCTCTGGAGTAGACCGCTCTAAACTAGACTGCTCTAGATTTCCATTGTGAAGATGAAGTTTTTCAGACTTTTTAAAGCAAGGAATCAGTCCCAGTAAGGTGAATCCAAACAGTTTCCTTGCCTCATCTACGGTTCTGATAGATTGATCTTTGGCTTCTAAAATCCGAGCAGTAACTACACCAAACAGGCTACCCAGCAAGACACCTGTAACTAGGGATAAAGCTTTACGAGGAGCAACAGGCTCTCCAGGAACCAAGGCTGGTGAAATAACGCGGGCGTTACCTACATTCTGATTTGCTGCTATCTTACTCTCCTGCAGCTTCTGCAGCAGAAGTGAATAAGTAGTTTGTGCCGCTTGTAGTTGACTTTCTAGCCCACGCTGTTGTTGCTCCAGTCTGGGCACGTTATTTACCCTCTGCCTGTAAGCAGCTTCCACGGTAGATAAAGCAGCAACCTGATTAGCCAAACCTATGCGTCTTGTCTCTAATCTAACAAAATCTTCGCTGAGTTTTTGTTCAAACTCGCTAATCTGCGAATTCTCATTTGACTTTTGTCTCTTCCCTTCAAGAACTCGTTTTAGTCGCTCTTGTAGTAAGCCCTGCAGTTCCGCTTTCCTATTTTTGAGGGTGGCTATCGTCGGATGGTTTTCCTGGAAGCGGCTCCGATCAATAGCCAACTGAGATTCTACCTGTTGGACTTCTTTAAGTACCTCCTGCACTGCAGGAGACTGGCTGATGGAAGTCATAGTTGCTGCCTCCTGTAAATCCATCCCTAACTGTTTTTGTGACTCTGCAGATTGGGCGTTTGCATCTGCAAGTCCACCCTGGGCTACATTAATTTGTCTTTGCAGGTCTGCAATAACCGCTACTGCTGATTTTGCTTCTTCTTCTAGGTTTACAACTTCATTCTCCTCTTTAAACTTGCGTAGAGCAACTTCTGCTTTACGCACAGTGACTTCAGCCTGAGGCAACTGTTGCTCAATAAACTCCCCGGCAGATACAGTTTCGGCCCGGTTGGCAAGTAAAACGTTCTCTAGATAGACAGCCATCACGGCATTAACAACCGCTGCGGCCATATGAGGGTCTGTGTCTTTGTAGGAGACTTGCAGCACATCCGTTCCTTTAACATGACTCACCTGGAGTTGTTTCAGGAATTGCTTACGTGTTAGGGGAGTGCCGTCTGTATTTTTTAGGGCTAGTGTAGTAATAGTCTTTTGTGTAATTGGCACAGAACGGACAATCTCTGCTTCTGTATCCAAAGGACTAGTCTGATCCTGCAAGGGAGACAACTGTCCGATTTCTTTTCCTAGCCCTGTTAGAGAAGAGGTAGTACTTGTTTTTTTAAATAGAAGCTCTCCTTCTGCTACATAAACGGGCTTTTGCAATAACAAACTCAAGGCTGTAAGCGCAAAAACAGACAGGAAAACAGCTGAAACAGGCAACCGATGCCGCTTCAGCATTAGCCAGTATTGCTGAAATTTTATAGAAGATTCTGTGGAATCCATAAATAATTCATGCAAGATTTTATTGGTAAACAGAGGCAATTGTTATATTTATTATCGTACGTCATTAAACCTGAACTGTGGAAGTATTCAGAGCTATTGATTTACTAATTTTTATTTAGAAAATTGTTGGGCAAATTTCATCTAGAAGCGACAATGATTTGACAACTAGTTTTACGTCCTCACTGTCATGGAGTATATATTGTTAAATACGTTGGCACTTCCACATCTTTAGGTCTTGTCATTACCCACATTGCTGGGACATTAGCCCTCGCCTAAAATTTAGGCTCCAGAGCCCTGATACTTTCGTAGCTGGTTATCAATAAAGGCAGATAGATGATAACGAATTGTGTCAAGTGTCCTGCCGTGCAACGCGCTCAGGAGATGTGGGTAGTGACAAGGTTTTTAAGCTGATTAACTGGGGCTGCTTACTGTACGACCTGAGCTTGAACTTATTTTTTTGCTTTGTTTTGTTCCCTATGTTCGCCGCACCGCTGGATCAGTTCTGCGACCAAACCCGTCCAGCCGGTTTGATGGCTGGCACCGAGTCCGGCACCGTTATCGCCATGGAAATATTCATGGAAAAGAATGAGATCGCGCCAATGGGGGTCTGTTTGGAACGTTTCCATATCGCCAAAGACGGGCCTATGACCTGACTTATCCTTCAGAAAAATCCGGGTCAGCCTTTGCGACAACTCTATTGAAACTTCCAAGAGATTCATCTGTTTGCCAGAACCAGTTGGACACTCGACTTTGAAATCGTCGCCTAGGTAGTGATGAAACCTTTGGAGTGCCTCGATAATCAGGTAATTTATCGGAAACCAAATTGGTCCGCGCCAGTTGGAATTGCCACCGAATAGGGCAGAGGTAGACTCTGCCGGTTCGTAGTCTACCTGATAACGTTCGCCATTGGCCTCAAATATATACGGTTGCTCACCATGAAATTTGGAAACAGAGCGGATGCCATAAGGGCTAAGAAACTCGTTTTCATCTAGCATCTTTTGCAAGATATGCCGGAGTTTATTTTGCTCCTCTGTTCCTCCAGGCGGTTTGAAGCAAATCGCCAGCAGTCTTCTAGCACCAGCACCTTCTGTTTCCATGCAGGCGACATTTTGTCTCAAATCTGAGCGATTTTGCACAAACCATTCCATCCGCCGTTTAAAGCCTGGGAACTGCTCTAAAATTTCTGGCTCCACAGGCTGAACTGCCAACAGTGGAATTAGCCCTACTAGCGATCGCACTTTCAAGGAAACTTGCTTGTCATCAGGAAAATGCAGCACATCATAGTAAAAGCCATCAGCCTCATCCCAAAGCGCTATTTCTCGTTCGCCAACCCGGTTCATCGCATCGGCAATGTAAAGGAAGTGTTCAAAAAACTTGCTGGCGATATCTTCGTATGAGGAATTTTCTTTGGCTAGTTCCAGCGCGATGCCTAGCATATTCAGGGAGTACATTCCCATCCAACTCGTGCCATCGGACTGGTTTAGATATCCACCCGTGGGCAGTTTAGAACTGCGATCAAAGACGCCAATGTTATCTAATCCTAGAAATCCTCCCTGAAATACGTTTTTCCCTTCTGCATCTTCACGGTTTACCCACCAGGTAAAATTGAGCAGCAGCTTCTGAAAGACTCGCTCCAGAAAACCTCTATCAGCGCGACCATAAATTTTTTGCTCAATCTTGTAAACACGCAACGCTGCCCAAGCATGAACGGGTGGATTGACATCACTGAAATTCCATTCATAGGCTGGCATTTGACCATTGGGGTGCATGTACCATTCCCGCGTCAATCGCTGTAGTTGCCGCTTAGCAAACTCAGGGTCAATCATTGCCAGGGGAATAACGTGAAATGCTAAATCCCAGGCTGCATACCAGGGATATTCCCATTTATCTGGCATGGAGATAACGTCATTGTTGAACATATGAATCCATTCGGAGTTCCTGACGCCTTGGCGCGACTCTGGTGGCTGCGGACCAGCGGGATCGCCTTTTAGCCACTCATACACAACGTAGTAATAGAATTGCTTACTCCACAATAGGCCAGCGAAAGCCAATCGCTGCACATTGCGCTGCTCCTCTGTTAATGAGCCGGGAGGACAGACGCGCTCGTAAAATTCATCAGCTTCGCGTTGGCGACTTTGGAAGATGGTTTCAAAGTCAGGGCCAAACGGTGCTGCTAAATCGGAGGATTCGCTCAGTCGCAACTGAACAGTTTTGGTTTCGCCTGCACCAATATTTAATAAATAGTGAGCGGCAACCTTAGTGCCAATTTGCTCGGGATTTACAGCGTCTTTCTTACCATGAATAATGTAATCGTTGATTGCATCTTTTACATAGGGAGAAGTATTGCTCACACCAAATAATCTTTCATTATTGGTTTCGTTTTCTGTGAACAATAGTTCTGTTAGCCCCTCACAATATAGCCATCGTTCTCCCAGGAGTTTATGTTCAGCTTCTACAATGCTCAAGTTATTGTCAAATTTGAGCTTTTTCAAACTGGGCTTAGTTTTTTCATCATCCCAAGACCAGTAGTTTCGGAACCAGAGAGTTGGTAGAAGATGCAGTGTTTTCTCCTCCGGTCCCCGGTTACACACACTAATTTTAATTAAAATATCCTCTGCTGAATTCTTGGCATACTCGACAAAAACATCAAAGTAGCGGTCCTCAGCAAACACTCCAGTATCGAGTAGTTCAAATTCTGGGTCGCCATAACTTCGGCGTTGGTTTTCTTCCACCAATTGAGTATAGGGAAATGCTTTTTGCGGATATTTGTAGAGGCATTTCATGTATGAGTGGGAGGGAGTGTTATCAAGGTAAAAGTAATACTCTTTGACATCTTCTCCATGGTTGCCCTCATTGCTTGTTAAACCAAAAATCCTTTCTTTAAGAATCGGATCTTCACCATTCCAGAGTGCGATCGCAAAACAAAGTCGCTGATGGTTATCAGAAATTCCAGCTAGGCCATCTTCTCCCCAGCGATAAGCGCGAGAGCGGGCTTGATCGTGAGGAAAATAGTCCCAAGCTGAACCATCTGGACTATAATCTTCTCGCACCGTTCCCCATTGTCGTTCACTCAAGTAGGGACCCCACCGCCGCCAATAAGCTTTGCGATCATGGTTTTCTGCCAATCTTTCTTCTTCCCGTGTCATGGTTCTTACGCCTCATTGGTTCATCCAAACAGCCTACCATCACCGTTTATCAACTCGAAAATGTTGAGTACCTGTTCGAATACGTGCTTAGCGATCAACCAAGGCTGGACTGAGTTCGGAAGGCTTAGGCGTTTGAGCCTTAGTCCAAACAGATTGGTTAGTAATGATTTCGAAAACATCCATTCCATTATCAATTACGCCAGGGACGCTGGGGTAGCCTGCCGATGCTCCCACTAGGAAAAGGTTCGGCAATTCTGTATAATACTCTAAGCGATTCAGGCCCACCTGTCTGGGCATCAATTTAGCGCCATAGATATTGCCTTGCGGTTGTCCTAGATAAAATTCACTTGTTGTGGGAGTTCCGTAGACTTTCATGCGAATATATTTATCCACGTCTGGAATCAAATCCCGCAAACTGCTCATGACTTCCTGGTAAACTTCGCGTTTTTTGGCTTTGTATGCCTTTGGGTCGGTTTCGTGTAGCTGCTTGAAAGATTCATACGGACAGACAGTGACGATTTCTAGAACATGGTTATTTGCTACTGCAAATCTACCATTAGTGGCAACAACCTCAGCCGGAGTCCGAACCGAGGAGGATTCATTCCGGATTCCTGATGTTGTGGTTTGTACTCAAAACCAATGGATGTCCTCTGGTTCCGTCTGCCCCGGATGCCAGAAGATCCTGAAGGTGGGATGGGTCGCATGGGTCGCGGTCACATCTTGGTTTTGCTCGACCGCTCTGATTGCTGGCAGGTTGGCTACATCATTCCTAAGGGCGGCTACCAGCAGATCCACGCCGCTGGCTTGGAGAAGCTACGACAGTCTGTCGCTGAGGTGGTACCGGAGTTTAGCGAACGCGTGGAGCAACTGAAAGATTGGTCTCAAGTTGCTTTTCTCTCGGTTGAGTCTAGTCGCCTCCCCCGTTGGTATCGTCCTGGGTTGCTTTTGATTGGTGACGCCGCCCATATAATGTCACCTGTCGGCGGGGTAGGTATTAACTACGCAATTCAGGATGCGGTAGTGGCGGCGAACGTGCTATCCGGTCCGCTGAAGGCCAGTCGGCTGCAGTTGGGCGACCTAGCCAGAGTACAGCGACAGCGCGAGTGGCCAACACGGCTCATACAGGCATTTCAGTCCTTAATCCAGAAGCAGGTTCTTGCCCCTGCACTCAATCCAGATCAGCCGTTCAAGCTACCAGCTTTGTTGCGCCTACCGCTCCTACGCCACCTCCCAGCTCGGCTAGTAGCCTTCGGTGTCTGGCCGGTTCATTTGAAAAACTAGAGCTGATTTGATGCCGATGCCAGGACGGTGACGCTGCTGAATCACTGGCTGTTGTCATCTTATCCTTTAAGTTACAGAGAGTCGGCTGGAATGGCCATTATTCCGTGGCACGTTCGCGTTCTTTGTACCCTCGTTTAACCCATAATCTTACCGCTCGTTCAAAAACCAACCAAAAGCCTGGTATGAGTCGTTAGCATCTGATAGAGTCAATATACTCAAAAACCAGGAATTTGATGGCTGGTGTAGCCGCCTCAATCCAACAGATGCTCAGGCGACTACTATTGTCTCTTCGCGCTTATTCACCCCAATAACGTCCACTTGTATGATTAATATTACTTAACGAGACTGTTTTTGTAGGCGCACGACAATGAACGCCAAAGGTATATTAGGCAAGGTGAAAGCGGTATCTGAACAGAGCAATTCTTCAAACCGTTTAGGCATGATAGATAAGGTGTCGCAGGTTATTGCCGACTCGCGCGTTCTAGCGAGTACAGAGCAGATATGGGACGGTATCGAAATTGTACATTTTCGTCATACTCTTAAGGAGATTGCTGCGGTCGTGCATCAGCAAAGTGTGGGAAAAACAGCAAAGTCATGCCAAGACCAGGATTCTGAAGCTAAACCTGCTCGTTGTGCAGCAGTATTACCAAAGCGACTGTGTTCCCACATCCAGTTGAAGT